>Ga0079224_100004006_pt1 | contig 18846 bp, 16 predicted proteins | sample Stecom2015_FD_80414 | JGI IMG/M metagenome (GOLD analysis project Ga0079224, IMG submission 80414) | Agricultural soil microbial communities from Utah to study Nitrogen management - Steer compost 2015 | ecosystem: Environmental > Terrestrial > Soil > Agricultural land | place: USA: Utah... | reverse complement strand
TTTGAACTGCCATATTTCGTTACGAGTTTCCCTGAAAGCGGTAGCGTAAACAATTGTCCAAGTGGCATCATGAGCAACATCATGCCTAGTTCTCCTTCAGAAATGCCTAAGTTTTGTTTGATGGTCGGTATTCTACTTGCCCAAGATGCAAAAATGATTCCAGTACTGCAAAAGTAACTGAATACAGCTACTCTGTGTCTCAACGGTGTGCTATTCGAATTTTCCAATTTGTTGTTATTTTACTTGTTTAAGAGATAAGTTTTCAAGTAAAAGTGGAAAGTTTGAAGCTATGGTTTTTTGTTTTTATTGACGTGAAATCTATATGCAACTAATCCAGGGATTCCAATACACATGATAAATGCTAGCATGTATCCTTTGGGTGTTAGGTAATAATCTACAACATTATCCAAATCTCCTGCGTCGATTCCTAAACCAATTAGGTTTCCTAAAGTTAAGGGAGCTTCAATTACTGATTCTTGATTCGAAATGTTAAGTATAATTTCTCCTGGAAAAATGTTGAAAGGAATGAAAACCAATGATCCTGTAACAATAATTACGAGGAGGATAAAAATTAAGAGGGGCTTGTCTTTAAGATGTTTCATTCCAATAAATCAGATTTTGATGGCGAAAATAATTAAAAAATGAGGTTCATCTTTGAATAATCTGTTATTTTTAGCGTTTTTCGGTATAAGTAATTGATATGAATTTATATTCCAATAAACAAAAATGGAAAATAGCCTTACTTGTAGTAGCTTTACTACTTGTTGGTGTTTCTCTATTTGTATCGAATCAAATTGTATCGAAGGTTGGCGATCAAGAGCGTCAGAGGGCAAAGCAATGGGCTGGGGCGATTAAAAAGCGTGTAGAGTTGATTCAGTTAACCAATAGAACCTTTTTGCAATTGCGCGAGAAGGAAAAGGAAAAAATGAAAATGTGGGTACGTGCTTCGAAAGAAATTGCAAATCCATTTTTATTATCTATTCCTGAATTTCCGTTAGAAATCGTCAAGGATAACAATGACATTCCAGTAATTTTATTGGATGATGAAAAGAATATTTCGGGATTTCGTAACATATCATTTGATACGAGTGATTTAAAGCAACTATACCCTGATTTAAAAGGAAAGATGTTGACCAAGAAGTTTGAAGATTCTTTGAGAAGCCTTTCCGAAGTGTGGAAAACAAAAAATCCATCCTTTACTGTTGAGGTTTATACCGATTTATTTATGACCTACGTGTATGACGATAGTAAAGAAATTACCCGTTTAGAAAAAGAGCGAGATTCATTGATTAATTCGTTCAATAAAGAGTTGATTGATGACGAAGGAATTGTACCTGTTTTGTTGATTAACCAAGATACGCGAGAAGTTATTGGTACAAATATCAGTGATTCGATTTTGACCAAAACCGAAGTTGATCAACTTGTAAATCAGATGTCACGGAGCAATGATTCATTGATTATCGATTTTGAAGGTGGTGTGCGAAATGTGCTGTACTTCGACAGTAGTGCCGAGTTGAAGCAATTACAATTTTTCCCCTACATCCAGTTTTTGATTATCGGGTTATTCATCTTTATCGGCTACATGCTGTTTAGCACCTTTAGAAAAGCAGAACAAAATCAGGTTTGGGCAGGTATGGCTAAGGAGACTGCGCATCAGTTGGGAACGCCAATTTCTTCATTGATGGCTTGGATACAATTATTGGAAGCCAATGACGTGGACCCAATGATTACCAAAGAAATGCAGAAGGACGTAGACCGACTTGAAATTGTTTCGGAACGTTTTTCTAAAATTGGAAGTGAGGCAAATTTGGAAGTTGAAAATATTAGTCAAACAGCGGAAGACATTATTAATTATTTGAAACCGAGAATATCTAAACAAATCGATGTACAAACGGATATTCAACCCAATTTGATATGTCCACACAGCTCTTCGTTGATTTCATGGGTTATTGAAAATGTTGTCAAAAATGCCATTGACGCGATGGAAGGGAAAGGAAAATTGAAGGTCATGGTTTCAGAATCCCCTGAGTGGATTCAAATCGATATTTTTGATAGTGGAAAGGGGATGTCGCAAAAACAAATTCGAAATATTTTCAAGCCAGGTTATACAACAAAGAAAAGAGGTTGGGGCTTGGGATTGTCTTTGGTGAAGCGAATAGTTGAAGAATACCATAAAGGAAAAATTGTCGTTGTTTCCTCAGAAGTTGGGAAAGGAACACATTTTAGAATCTCTTTACCAATGTGAAAATGAATTCAAATACAATTCATTTTTTATTTTTTTGAAAATTATTTATCTTCGCGACCTCTATAAATAAAACTAATTAGAATTTTAATGGCAACTACAGCTGATATTAAAAACGGATTGTGTATCAAACACAATGATAAATTATTTCAAATCATTGAGTTCCAGCATGTGAAACCAGGTAAAGGTCCTGCGTTTGTACGTACAAAAATGCGTCACATCGAAACAGGAAAAGTATTGGAAAATACATTTTCAGCTGGACATAAAATTGAAATTGTTCGTATCGAAAATCGCGAGTACCAATACTTGTACGAAGAAGCTGATTCATTTGTATTCATGAATAATGAAACTTATGAGCAGGTGAATATTCCAAAATCAATGGTTGAAAAACCGTTGTTCTTGCAAGAAGGTATGATTTGTAACATCTTGTACCATGCTGAGGAAGAAACTCCATTGGTAGTTGATTTACCGTTATACATCATTTCGGAGGTTACTTACACAGAACCAGGTATCAAAGGAGATACAGCTACAAACTCTTTGAAACCTGCGACGATCGCTACAGGTGCTGAAGTTCGAGTACCTCTATTCATCGACAATGGTGAGGTTATCAAAATCGATACGCGTACAGGTACATACGTTGAGCGTGTGAAAAACTAAGATTTATAATCGTAATATTCGAAAAGGAGCTTCGTTTGGAGCTCCTTTTTTCATTTTTATAATAGTTCATTTAAATAATGTTTAAATCCAAAGACAATATGAATTACTTTGTTTTAAAGGTCTCAAGCTACGCTGAATTAGTATGTTTTCGATTCTTTGAATGAATTGGTGTCTAGATTATTAAATGTCAGAGGTGTTTGGAGGTAAGTGGTGTTGAGTTTTATACCATGGGATGATTACAAATTACACTTTTTATTTCTTGGTCAGTTACAACTTCATCAATTTTAATTCCTTCTAATATTCCTCTAAGTGAATTGATTGCTTTGTCAGCTCTTCCTATGACAGTGAGGATATCTTAAAATATGATCGTTCATAGGTAATTGTAGTTTTATCAAGATACTAAATTAGATATTTCTATTAAAAAATGAATAAGAACATTTATTTTATAAAATTAAACTCACTTTACATTTTTCCGCATCACATAATCATTCATGAAGTAATTTTCACCAATGTTGATGTCAACTTCTTTTATGATTTCAAAGCCGACACGTTTGTAGAACGTAACAGCCGGATTTGTCCGGTTGACGTTTAAGATAAGGTATTTATTGTTGTGTTTTGCTACAATTTTCTCAAGTTGTTCTACAACCATTCGTCCGTAGCCTAAACCATGCAAAGTTTGTGATAAATATAATTTATGGATTTTTGCAGTTTGTGGTTCAATGTGTATTTCACAACTGGTATAGCCTTTTGGTTCTCCGTCTATTTCAATGATGTAAAAATACAAATTGGGGTTTTCCAATTGCTTTTCCAACGAAGTAGTCGAATACATCATGTCGAGCATGTATGCAATTTGTTCGCTTGAGATAATATGTTGATATGTCGCTGGCCAAATTTGGTTCGTCAGCTGTTGGATGAGTGGGATGTCTGTAATGCTTGCTTCGCGAAGATAAATCATGGTTTACAAACCTAAGGTTTCAAACGGATTGAAGCGGTTTAAAGTGTTGAGTTCTTTCAATTCACCATTTTCGACACGAACTACACGACCAGGAAATTTCTCAACAATTGTCATGTCGTGCGTTGCCATCAAAACAGCAGATTTTTCTTCACGTGCAACAGCAATCAATAATTGCATGATTTCTTGAGATGTTTCCGGATCTAAATTACCCGTAGGTTCATCTGCTAAAATCAAACTTGGTTTATTGATCAATGCGCGAGCTATGGAAACACGTTGTTGTTCCCCCCCCGATAGTGCGTGAGGTTTGATGTTCATTTTTGTTTCCAACCCAACCAATTGCAGAACCTCTTTTGCGCGTTGCTTCATGAGGTTTTTATCCTTCCATCCAGTTGCTCCCATAACGAAAAGTAAGTTGTCGCCAACTGTTCTGTCTGTCAATAATTGGAAGTCTTGGAATACAATTCCTAATTTTCTGCGTAGGTGAGGAATATCCTTTTTTCGAAGTTTGGAAAGGTCGAAACCAACCACTTCACCTGTTCCTTCGTTCAATGGAACTTCTCCATAAAGTGATTTGAGTAAACTACTTTTCCCTGAACCAGTTTTTCCGATTAAGTAAACCAATTCATTGTCGTTTAATTCGAAGTTAATATCCTTGATAATTAACTTATCATCTTGAAATATTTTTCCGTCCTTAATTCGAATAATTTGTTCCACCTCAAATACTTTTTTGTAAAAATGCGAATAAATAACTCAACTCCGAAGCTGTTTTGTTGAAATAATCTTAACATGATACCGTTTAAAACTTTTGAAAACCTACTATTTAGCGGTGGATAAGTCAATTAATTTTACTTTGTTAATTGTATAATGTGTATGTTGCGAATATTGATTATCTTATTTTTAGGTGTTTCTATTGTCGGGTTTGGACAATCGTCTGAGAAGTACAATAGTGTGTATGCGGATTTTTATCGAGCAGAGGAGTTGTTTCAGAAGCAACAATATGGTTCAGCTCGAAAAGAGTTTAGAGGGTTTGTCAATAAATTAAACCAACCAAATGATCCAATGTACATCAAAGCATTGTATTACGAAGGGGTCGCAGCTTTGGAGTTGTACAATAATGATGCGGTGGATTTGTTAAAGAGTTTTATTCAAAATTACCCAGAAAGCATCTACAAACACATGGTGTTTTTTAAACTTGGGAATCACTATTACCGAAGTAAGGATTATAAAGAGGCATTGGTGTACTATGCTAGGTTAACAGCAAATGATATCGATAAAGATCTTCGAAATGAATATTATTTCAAAGTTGGATATTCAAATTTCCAAGAAGGAAAGTTAGATGCAGCAAAATTAGCTTTTCTTGAGGTGAAGGATACAGATTCGCAATATGCGAATCCATCGTTGTACTATTTCTCTCATATTTCGTATACTGAAAAAAGTTACCAAATAGCGTTGGATGGTTTCTTGAAGTTGGAAGAAGATGAGTCGTTTGGAAAGGTTGTTCCATACTACATTATTCAAATTTATTATTTGCAAGGAAAATATGAAGAAGTAACACAATATGCTCCAAAGTTGACAAATGCAACGATCGTTAACGAAAAGGATGTAAAACATTTGATTGGAGAAGCCTATTACCGTACAGGGAAATATGATGAGGCTGTTGAGCATCTTGAAGCGTATGATAAATTAGCGGAAACAACACGTGATGAGGATTATCAATTGGGCTATTCTTACTACAAAAGTGGGTTGTATGACAAAGCCGTTAAGATGTTTGATCGTGTAACAAAAGGTTATAAGGATAGTCTTTCTCAAGTTTCGTTTTATCACATTGGAGAGTGTTATTTAGCGATGAAAAATAACTTATCTGCTAGATCGGCATTTGAAAAAGCTTCTGAAATTGATAGTGCTGACTTAAAGTTGCAAGAAGACGCGTTGTATCAATTTGCTGTATTGTCATACAAGGTGGATGTAAACCCATACAACGAGGCGATTCTTGCATTTGAGAAGTATTTAAATAACTATCCAAACTCAAAAAGAAAAGAAGATGTTTACCAGTATTTGGTCAATGTTTACACGTCGACAAATAATTATGAAAAGGCGTTGGAAAGCTTGGATCGTGTAGAAAACAAAGATTTTACGTTGAGAAAAGTTTACCAATTGATTGCTTACAATCACGGAGTCGAATTGTTTCAAAAGGAAAAGTATAATGAAGCAATCGCTACATTTAAGTTAGTCGACAAATATCCAATAAATCCAGAATTAAAAGCAAAAGCAACATTTTGGACTGCTGATGCAAATTATCAAATAGAAAATTATGCTAGTGCAATTGTTGGATATCGTTCATATATCGGTATGCAAGGAGCAACAAATGCCACATTGAAGGCAGATGCTTACTACAATATCGGTTATGCGAATTTGTACAAAGGTGATACAATCAGTGCGATTGAAAACTTTAGATTATATGAGCAAGAAAAACCTTCAAATAAGCGTAAATTGTCAGATGCATACTTGCGTTTAGCTGATTGTTACTTCGTAAGAAAAGAAAATCAAGCGGCAATCAATTATTACGATAAAGTGTTGGATTTGAATGTGGCAAATATTGATCAGGCATTGTATTATAAAGGGATGACGCATGGTGTTAAGAATGAAAAGGATGCGAAAATCAAGGCGTTGTTGGACTTGGTTAACAATCATTCTCAATCAAAATACATACAAGATGCATTGTATGAAATAGCATTTACTTACAAATTGGTCCCAGATTATGCAAAATCAATTAAATACTATGAGCAATTATTGAATGATTATCCGAAGTCATCAAAAGAGGCTAGTGTTCGCGTTGAAATTGCTGACTGTTACTACAAAATGAATAACTACAAGAAGTCGGAAGAAGAGTACTTGTTGGTGTTAGAAAAATTTGGTTACGATAATACAATTTGCAATGCAGTGGGGGATGGGTTACAGCACGTTTATGCAGCAACGAAACAAATTGCAAAGTTGGAGCAGTATTCAAATACATATCCATGTTTAAACATCAACGGATTGACATTGGAGAACTTAGTTTACAATCCAGCTGAAAATGATTACCATGCGAAGAAATACAACGAGGCAATTGCAAAATTCGAAGAGTATTTGGCAAAATATCCTACAGGTTATCATGCTAAAAAGGCAAATTACTATTTAGCTGATGCGTATTTTGAAGTTGACAATTTAGAGAAATCGATTGAAGTATATGAGCGAATTTTAGCTGAACCAACATCAAATTATACTGAGTTAGCAGCGATTCGTACAGCGAGATATTACTTCAACAACAAAGAATATTCGAAAGCAATTCCAGTTTATGAGAGAACGGAACAAGTAAGTAGTGATTTAGAAGTATTATTCAATGCAAAATTAGGATTGATGAGAAGTTACTACTTCGTTTCTGATTTCGCTCCAGCTGCAGCATATGCGAAACAAGTTGTTTCAAATAGTTTATTGAAACAAGATAACAGAATGGAGACGCAGTATATTTTAGGTATGTCGAGCTACAATATTAAAGAATATGCAGATGCATTAACAGCGTTGACCTTTGTAAGTAAAAACAGTACACAAGCTATTGCTTCTGAATCGAAGTTTACAATAGCAAAAATATATTACGAACAAGCGAAATACAATGAAGCGGAAACAACAGCAAAGGAGGTGTTGAAAATGAAGCCAACTTACGATTTCTGGATTGCTAAGTCGCTTATTCTTCAAAGTCAAATTCAAGTCGCGAAGAATGATTTATTTCAAGCAGAGCAAACAATCTTGTCTGTTGTAGAACACTATCCAAATGAAGAGGATGGAATCAAATTAGAGGCGCAAGCTGTTTACAACGAAATCTTACAGCTGAAAAGCGTACCGAAAGAAATCGTTCCAAGTGGAACACCAGAAATTGAAATTAACGGAGGAAAAAATTGATCATGAGAACTAGTATTTCATTCATATTTGTAGCAGTCGCATTGTCTTCATTCGGGCAGGATGTCATTTTGCAAGGGAACACACGAAGACAAATTGAAAAGGCACAACGAATTTCATCGAAACCAGTGATTGATGATACAGTTATTCATCAAAAGGTTGTTGAATATCCGTTATTGAGTACGCAATATAAAACTACAACGCAAGTAGATGAGATTGAACCGGCAACAATTCGAGTTAAGGATCAATTGGATCAATTGTACACAACGTATGTGAAGGTAGGGATTGGTACAGAATTAATGCCACTTGGTGAAGTGTACTTTAATAATACACGTTCAAGAAAGTATATTTACGGAGCTAATGTAAAGCACTTGAGCTCTTGGGGAAATATTCCAGGATATGAACGCAACACGTTCGATCGAACTTCATTAGGACTTTATGGCGGAATCAATGAGAAGAAGTATCAATTGTTGGGCGATATCCATTACCGTAATCAAGGATTACATTATTATGCAATTCAAGCTCCAAAAGATTCGCTTGGAAGAGATAGCACGAGACAGCGTTACAACGATGCAGGATTCAATGTGACTTACAAAAGCAATGCAAAGGTAGATTCAATGCTCATCAACTATCAAGTAGGATTACAATATAATCACTTCAACACGTTGAGACCAAAAATTGACTCGCTAACAGATTGGCGTTCAAGAGAGAATTTTATTGGAATTACAGGTGCGGGTGATTTTAAGTTGAAAGAGCATATTTATTCAGTTGGCTTGGATATTTTGCACAACAAGTATTTGTATGGCAATACCGCTGATTCTATCAGTCCGATTGATACAGCAATTGTACGTCCAAATACAATCATTCGCTTGAAGCCAACATTTAAAACGTATTTGTGGAGTGATAAGTTCAAAGCAACAGTTGGATTAGATTTTACAATCAACGCAGATCAGAATACAAAAGTCCACATCTATCCAATTGCAGAGGTAAAATATTCGTTGTTTAACGACATGTTTATTCCATACGTTGGAGTTCGTGGTGGAATGAAACAAACGACATTGAAATCGTTGACAATGATTAATGAATTCTTGAGACCCAATGTCTCGATGTTGAACGAAAGTACAGCAATTGATATCTACGGAGGTTTCAAAGGAACATTGGCAAAGAATATCTCTTTCAATATTGGTGGAGGTTATTCATTTGTGAAAAACTTAGCATTGTTTACAAATGATACGGTTTATTCTTCAGGAAATCGTTTTGATGTGATTTTTGATACAGCAAAAGTATTGACTTTGGAAGGGTCATTGGCTTATCAATTGGCTGAAAAGTTGAAAGTAGATGTTATTGCAAAATACAATTCTTATGAATTGAAAAATAATGCTTTTGCGTGGAATAGACCAAATTTTGAATTGGTGACACGTGTTCATTACAATTTGTTTGATAAGTTCTATGCCAACTTTGATGTAAAATTGGAAACAGGAAGAAAAGCACTTGTTTACCAAAATGGTCAAGGTGTGTATGAGCAAGATTTACAGTTATACAAAAAGTTTAAATCAATTTACGATTTCAACTTAGGATTGGAATACCGTTACACACGAAGATTATCTGTATTTGTACAGTTGAATAACATTGCAGCTCAACGTTACCAACGATGGTTTAATGCCCCTGTTCATGGGTTCCAAGTGCTTGGAGGATTGACGTTTAGATTTTAATTGTTATTTATTTAACAATCTGTCTGATTTAAATTAAAAAATTACTTTTACACCTCTTTTGTTTAAATATTAACGAAAGAGGTGTTTTTGTGTGAATTAATTTATAGTGACTAACAAATCATTCTATTATTTTTGGGACTTCATAATTAATGACTGGCAATGTTGAGTAGAGAGGAAATTTTAAAGTTGATTGACGAAAAGTATTTAGCAATGGGCGAAAAGCCAGATGTATTTCTATCTGGATTGTTGCATGCTAAACCAATCACTTATTGGGATTATATTCAAGTAGATGCTTTACTTGGGTTACAAATACAACGTACAACTGAACCAGATGAGATGGTGTTTATCATGTATCATCAAATCAATGAGTTGTTATTTAAAATGATTTTGTGGGAGATTGAGCAAGTATCTAAATGCGAACAAATCACCCCAAAAAAGTTTTCGATGCACCTTGGTCGTATCAGTCGATATTTTGATATGTTGTCTAATTCATTCAGCATCATGCAACATGGAATGGAGGTTGAACAATACATGAAATTCAGAGATACCTTGACTCCAGCAAGTGGATTTCAAAGTGCACAATACCGAAAAATTGAGTTTGCGTCTACAGATTTGTTGAACTTGATTGATTTTCGAGTTCGTGCAACAATCGATAGAAATACGCCTTATGAATTTGCGTTAGAGAACATGTATTGGCAAGCTGCAGGTAAGAATCATGAAACAGGTGAGAAGTCGGCGTTGTTAACAAACTTCGAAAACAAATACAAAGATGAGTTTATTGCATTCATGAAAGAATACAATACGATTAATCTATTGGCGAAGTATTTGTCTCTACCAGAAGAAGATCGCATGGATTTGGAATTGGTTAATGCAATGAGACATTATGACCATACGGTTAATATCCGTTGGGTGATGCATCACTTCAATGCAGCAAGACATTATATCGAGAGTGGAAAGGGGTCTGGAGAGGCTACTGGGGGTAGTGATTGGAAAAAATATATGTTGCCAAGATATCAAAAAAGAATCTTTTTTCCAGAATTATGGACAGATGATGAGTTGGATAACTGGGGAATTGATAACTTAGAAGGATGTAAAGTATTAACCGATCTATCGGATTTAACAACTAATAAAAAATTTAAAGGATGGCAAAAGTAGGTATCATCATGGGAAGCAAGTCGGATTTACCGATTATGCAAGAAGCTGCAGAGATGTTAGAATTATTTGGAATTGCACACGAAATGAATATTGTTTCGGCACATAGAACACCAGATTTAATGGTGGAATACGCTCGTTCTGCAAAGAAAAGAGGAATCAATGTTATCATTGCAGGAGCGGGAGGTGCCGCGCATTTACCTGGTATGACAGCGGCTTTAACTGCTTTGCCAGTAATTGGAGTTCCAATTAAATCTTCAAATTCAATTGATGGTTGGGATAGTATTTTGTCTATTTTGCAAATGCCTAACGGTATTCCTGTTGCTACAGTAGCATTGAATGGAGCAAAAAATGCAGGAATCTTAGCTGCAAAAATTATTGGAGCAAGCAACGACCAAGTTTTGGCAAAAATTGAAGATTACATGAACGACCTGAAAGAGGCTGTAATCAAAAGCGCTACTGATTTGGACGAAAGTAAAAATATGTTGGACGATTAATAGTCTGAAAAATTATAGAGATGGGATTCGTAAATGGATCCCATTTTTTTGTAATTGTGAACAAGACGTGTAAAACTTGTTACTATTTTACCTTTTTAGATAAGAATAATGACTAAATTTGCGTTTTACCAAATGCTATGAGCAATCAGGATATACAAGAAGTTGTAAAAAATATATTTTCAGCGTATCTCGAGCAAAACGGACACAGGAAGACTCCCGAACGATTTGCAATACTTGCGGAAATCTATAGCTATCCCGGACATTTTGATGTAGAGACTTTGTATATCAAAATGAAAAATCAAAATTACCGCGTTTCTCGTGCAACGTTGTACAATACAATTGAGTTATTGTTGGCTTGTAATTTAGTTCGTAAGCACCAGTTTGGAAAGAATATAGCGCAGTTTGAGAAATCACACGGATATAAGCAACATGATCATTTGGTGTTGACTGATTCAGGAGAAGTGATTGAATTTTGTGATCCACGAATTCAAACAATCAAAGCAACGATTGAAGAGGTATTTGGAGTTGAAATTCAACATCACTCACTCTATTTCTACGGAGTTAAAAAAGAACAAGAATAATCCATCTTGCATGCAAACGCAATACGATATATCAATTGTTGATTCTATTTTGGTCGTAACACTCGAAGGAAAAATCTTGGAGGATAGTTTCTTGAAACCAATTTTAGGAGAAATTGATGAAAAAATCAAAGATGTTGCGGGTAAAGTAATCATCAACATTGAAAAGTTGGATTATATCAATTCTGTTGGAATAAATTTCTTTATCAAAACACTTACTAAAGCAAGAGTAAATAATGGTGATTTGATAATTAGCGGAGCAAAAGGAAGTGTGTTAACCATCGTTCAAGTTTCTAAAATGAACGAAGTTTTCACAATGACAGATAAGTTAGAAGAAGCATTAACAATACACAAAACAAAAAAATGAAAGTAGATGTACTTTTAGGATTACAATGGGGTGACGAAGGAAAAGGAAAAATCGTTGACGTATTAACACCTCAATACGATATCATTGCTCGTTTTCAAGGTGGACCCAATGCAGGTCATACGTTGGAATTCGAAGGAATTAAACACGTGTTGCACACAATTCCTTCAGGAATTTTCCGTAAGGATGTAATCAATGTAATTGGTAATGGTGTAGTAATTGATCCTGTAATTTTCCAAAAAGAGTTGGAAAAACTAGCTCCTTTTAATATTGATTACAAAAAAACATTGTTGGTTTCCAAAAAGGCACATCTTATTTTGCCAACTCATAAATTGCTAGATGCAGCTTCTGAGCAAGCAAAAGGAAAAAATAAGATTGGCTCTACGTTGAAAGGTATCGGTCCAACATACATGGACAAAACGGGAAGAAATGGTTTGCGTGTTGGAGATGTTTTTGCTCCAAATTTCAAAGAAAAATACGATACACTTGTGGAAAAGCACATGGGAATGTTAAAACATTTCGAAGGCTTTGAATACGATTTAAGTGAAGTTGAACAACCTTGGTTTGAAGGAATTGAAGTGTTGAAACAATTGACTGCAATCGATAGTGAACAATACATCAATGAAGCGTTGAAAAACAACAAAAAAGTATTGGCTGAAGGTGCACAAGGTACAATGTTGGATGTTGACTTCGGAACATACCCGTTTGTAACTTCTTCTAACACGGTAACTGCTGGAACTTGTACAGGTTTAGGTGTTGCTCCAACAAAAATCGGTAATGTAATTGGGATTTTTAAAGCATATTGTACGCGTGTTGGTTCTGGACCATTCCCTACAGAGTTACATTGTGAAGTAGGTGAGTTCATTCGTCAAGAGGGACATGAGTTCGGTGCAACTACAGGTCGCCCTCGTAGAACAGGTTGGGTTGATTTGCCAGCATTAAAATATGCGATTATGATCAACGGTGTGACTGAATTAGCGATGATGAAAGCAGATGTGTTGGATAAATTTGAAACGATCAAAGTTTGTACACACTATATCATCAATGGTGAAAAAGTTGATTATTTCCCATTCGACATCAATGATGTGGAAGTAACTCCGGTATATGAAGAAATTAAAGGTTGGAATACAGATTTAACAAAATTGTCTAATTTTGCTGACGCACCGCAGGAATTGAAAGATTATGTGGTTTATTTGGAACGAAATTTGGGAGTTCCAGTTACTGTAGTGTCGGTTGGACCAGACAGAACGCAAACGTTGAATACAAAAAATTGATTACAACCAATAACATATTCAATAAATTTGCGCTCGTAATGAGCGCATTTTTTTTGTGTAATTCTCTTTTTGCACAAGTATTTGGCGAATTATTGCCTGGATCAAGTGCGTTGGTTTATGATCAAAAAAAGGGAATTCACAAATTATTAGATGGTGCCAATTTTGTATATCAAGGAAATACGATGTATTGCGATTCTGCGTATTACTTTGAAAACAATAAAACAATTCGCGCATACGGAAATGTGCACATCCGCAAATCGGATAACATCAACCTATTTTGTGATTCGTTGTGTTATTATAGTAATTCAGGTGTAGCAACACTTTGGGGAAAAGTAAGAGCAATTGATGGAGAATATCGTTTGACAACCGATTCTCTAAATTACAATACGCGTAAAGAACAAGGAATTTATCGCAATGGAGGAAAGATTGAGAACATGCTAAAAAAGGAAGTTCTCACGAGTAAAATCGGTTATTTCTACCCCAAATCAAAAACCTTTTTCTTTAAAACAAATGTGAACTATGAATCGGATGAATTGAAAATGACAACCGACTCATTAAAGTTTCAGTACGAAAAGAGTACTTGTTACTTTTTCGGTCCAACGTGTATTATCACTGAAGATGCGTTTATGGAGGCAAATCGTGGATGGTACAACATGGAAACTGAAAAAGGAAGTTTGATGCGTAATGCTAGCATTGAACAAGATACACGCATCATTCAGGGTGATTCATTGATTTATAATCCGAGAGAGAAGTTAGCCGAAGGATTCAGACATGTTTTCGTCCAAGATTTTAAAGATAGCATTGCCTTTAGTGGAAATTACGCTAAAATGGATGATTCGCTCAAGTATTCGCTGTTAACAGATCAAGCGATGTTGATTAAATATCAAAAAGACGATACGCTGTATGTTCATGCCGACACAATCTTCAATCAAAATGATACACTTGATCAACGGTTGTATACCCTAGGATATCATGGTGTGAAAATCTTTAGCTCGAAAATTCAAGGAATAGGTGATAGCTTGTCGTACACCAAAACAGACGGCTATATGGAATTGTACAAAAATCCTATTCTGTGGGCAAAGAATGGTGAATTAAAAGGAGATTCAATGCGTGTGTATATGAATGATTCCATTGTTTCTGAAGCACGTATTTGGGGAAAGTCAACTGCTGTTATGGAAGTTGAAAAAGATCTGTATTACAATCAAGTTGGTGGATCTGAAATGGTAGCTTATTTTGTAGATAATGAGGTGAAAATTGCTAAAGTCATTGGTAATGCACAAACAATTTTCTATCCAATTGATGAGAGCAAGGAATACGTGAAAGCTGATTCTATGAGTGTGATTAAACGCGCAAAAGAACTGAATATGTTTACTAGTATACTTGATTCTCTATCCAATCAAATAGCGGAATTAGATTCATTATTGCCTAGTGTAAAAGATTCCATTACACATGCTACAATTTCAGCATCAAAAGATTCATTGAAACTTTTATCTGAATCTTATCAACTAAAAATTGAACAACTTCATAATTTAACTGATACCTTACAAGAGGATTCAACAAAATTGTATGAGATTGTAACAATTAAACGGATGGGGATGAATCGCTTTTATGCAGCTGAAATTAAGATTTATTTCGATAGTGGAGAAGTTGTTGGGGTAACCTATTACGATCAACCAGATGGAATCTTCTATCCAATGGATAAAATCAATAAAGAGGAACAATTTATTCAACATTTTAAGACAAATTTTGCATTGAGACCTAAATCTGTTGAAGATTTATTAAGTAACGAAAAATAACAGCGATGAACAATTTTGAAGCATATAATCCAACAAGAATCGTTTTCGGAAAGAATCAAATTAACCGAGTAACAGATTTGTTGAAAGAACAAGGGGTTAAGCATGTATTGATTGCTTATGGGGGAGGAAGTATCAAATCGAATGGAGTGTATGATCAAGTAATTGCAGCTACAGCTTCTTTTAAAGTAACTGAATTTTCGGGGATCGAAGCGAATCCGGAGTACAGTACTTTGATGAAAGCAGTTGAATTGATTAAGTCAAATGACATTGATTTTATTTTAGCTGTTGGAGGTGGTTCTGTCATCGATGGTGTGAAATTCATTTCAGGTGCATGTAAATACGAAGGTGATGCTTGGGATGTATTGGAACGTAAGCCAGGTTGTAATTTTACAAATTCATTACCTTTTGGAAGTGTTTTGACGCTTCCTGCTACAGGTTCAGAAGCAAATTCTGGAGCGGTAATCAGTCGCTCTGAAATCAAAGCAAAACGTACAATGGGTGGACCTCAATTTTTTCCGAAGTTCTCTGTATGTGATCCTCAGGTTGTAGCGTCGTTACCACAACGTCAAATTGCGAATGGAATTGCAGATTCGTTCATGCATACGCTAGAGCAGTATTTGACTTATCCAACAGGAAACTTATTGCAAGAAAGACAAGCAGAAGCAATCTTGTTGACTTTGAAAGAGATTTCTCAAAAGGTTATCGCTAATCCTGCAGATTACGAAGCTGCAGCGAATTTGATGTGGTGTTCAACACATGCATTGAATGGAAATCTTCGTTCAGGTGTTGCATACGATTGGTGTACGCACATGATTGGTCACGAATTGACAGCTTTTTACGGAATTGATCATGCGAGAACTCTAGCAATTATTTGTCCAAGACTATTTAGAAATCAGTTTGAAAATAAGCTTGAAATGCTTGTTCAATATGGAAAACGCGTATTCCAATTGACAGGAACTGATGAGGAAATTGCAAACAATGCGATTGAGCAAACAGAGTTATTTTTTCAAAGTTTGGGAATCAAAACACGTATTTCAGATTATACCTCCGATACTGTTGATATTGCTCAAAAAATCAAACAACGTTTCATTGAACGCGGTTGGACAGCAATGGGCGAGAGAGGAGCGATCACTCCAGAAGATGTTGAACAAATTGTTCAAGCTTCGATTTAATCAAGTATAAGAATTTTAGTGAGAATGGATTTTTCTTCTTTGAGGTAATCGATATAATTTATTTCAACGAAGAAAAGTCCACTTCCAAAATTGGGATCAATGTGCGCAAAAGTCTGATCGAAATAACTTCCTGTGTATACGATTTTGCCTATCACATCGAGTATTCGAACTTCAAAATTGGTTGCCAAAGCAGGATCAATTTGAACAGTAAAACCAGTCCCTTGGTTTAAAACAGTTGGATAAACGTTGATGTCGTTTTTGAGTTTTAGAGCATGTTCTTCATCGAAATTGAAAACAAATAATCCATGTTGAATATCTGAAATCAGAATACGTTTGGATGGAAGTTGGGTGTAAATTCCCCAAGCGCCATTCATCTTGAAACTGTGTTCTTCTGGATAGGTATCGTAGTGCGCGATTTCTTGAATATTGTTCGAACGAATGTCAAAGATGCGAAGTCCTTCGTTGTAATAAGCAACGTAAGCCAATTCATTTGAACAATACATATTATGAGGGATGCTGTTATTCAGATGGTTTGTCCCAAAATATCGCTTTACAACAAGTTGATTGTTTGAGTTGAATTCACAATATTTAATCATCTTTCCATTTGTTTCGTCTCCAAAGATATACTTTGTTCCATCAGGAGATAATGACCCTTGGTGATTGTATCCTTGTTGTTGGTATACCGATAGATTTTGTTTGAGTATTGGCATACTTGGATTACTAAAATCATAAATTTTTAAACCATCATAACCACAATTGAGAATCGCTAAACCATTTTGAACCCAAATGTCGTGAACTTCCGTTATGGATGTTGGACCTTCGTAAATTAAAGCGGGATTTAAAGGATCTTGCAATGAAAATACACGCATTGGAGTGACAGTTGTGGGATTGCCATTCTGAATTGTTGTAATCCGACACACATAAAGCAAGGCATTCTCCTCGTCTACAAACAAATTATGCGCTCTACCGAATAGCGAATCGACAGTTTTTACGAGGTGGACTGAGTCGGGAAGGTAGCTCAAATCCATTATTTGCAACTTGCTCGGACCGTGGTCGCAAACGGAGTAAGCATAGTTTTTATAAGTTGTCACATCGCGGTTAGTAACAGTTGTACTTTTGAAATCGCCTTCAATAAAGTCGACAAATTGAATCACATTATTGGTAATATCAAAAAAGTGAGTTCCCTCAGTTGAACAAATAAGCGCATATTCTCGACCGTTTGCAGCATATCCCCAAACATCACTGAATTTCACATTTGTCGAACCGTGTAAGATTGTGTCAGAATCCCAATGACCAATCAATTCAATGTTTAATTTACTTTGGGCAAAAGTGTGAGTCGTTTCAATGAGAAACGAAAAGAAAATAAGCGATAAATACCCCAAAAAATTGATCATATTATATCAAAGATAAAAAATCGTAGGCAAATACTTATTGCTGTAATGTTTTTAACAAATTTGATTATTTTTGGAAAACTAAAAAAAATCATTTTGTCAGATTCTATAGTTGTAATACCAACGTATAATGAAAAAGAGAATGTTGAGCGTATGACTCGCAAGGTTATGTCGCTAGCCAAAGAATTTCATATTTTATACGTTGACGATTCATCACCAGATGGTACTGCAGTAATAATCAAGGATTTAATGAATGAGTTTCCAGAACGAATTCATCTTGAAGAAAGACAAGGTAAATTAGGTCTTGGAACTGCATATATTCATGGTTTCAAATGGGCAATCGAAAAAGGTTATGATTACATCTTTGAGATGGATTGTGATTTTTCACATAATCCAGATGATTTGATACGCTTGTATAATGCTTGCGCAAATGATGGAGCTGATTTTAGTATTGGATCAAGATATGTAAAAGGGGGGAAGGTTGAAAATTGGCCGATGAAGCGATTGTTAATGTCGTATTTCGCTAGTGTTTACGTTAGACTTATCTTGCTTATATCTATTCGAGATACTACAGCTGGGTTCAAATGTTATAAGAGAAATGTCTTGCAGACAATTAATTTGGATGGCAATACGTTTAAGGGGTATGCATTTCAAATTTGTATGAAATATGCAGCGTTGAGACATGGATTTAAAGTTAAAGAAGTGCCAATAACGTTCATTGATCGTATTTATGGTGAATCAAAAATGAGTCCTGGAATTTTTAAGGAAGCATTCTTTGGTGTGTGGAAAATGAGGAGAATGAAATTATGATGACAAGCTATCTTTTAAAAAATGCCTTAGTTGTTAACGAAGGAAAACAACAATTAAGTGATGTTTACATCAAGAATGGACTGATTGAAAAAATTGGTTCTAGTATCACTGTGACTGAAAATCACGAAATCATTGACTTGAACGGAGATTACTTGTTGCCAGGTTGTATCGACGACCAGGTTCATTTTAGAGAACCAGGCTTGACGCATAAAGCGACTATTGCATCGGAATCACGTGCGGCTGTAGCAGGAGGAGTTACTTCTTTCATGGAAATGCCTAACACTGTTCCTAATACGTTGACACAAGTATTGTT
>Ga0079224_100004005_pt1 | contig 18852 bp, 9 predicted proteins | sample Stecom2015_FD_80414 | JGI IMG/M metagenome (GOLD analysis project Ga0079224, IMG submission 80414) | Agricultural soil microbial communities from Utah to study Nitrogen management - Steer compost 2015 | ecosystem: Environmental > Terrestrial > Soil > Agricultural land | place: USA: Utah... | reverse complement strand
TAGAAGCCATCGGCTGGCGAGCAGCACGTAAATTGTACCCACAATCGCGCAGGGAATTCCAACCCAGGCCAGCTCGAAGAAGCCGAATCCGGGCAAGTCGGTTTCTGAACGAATCAATCCATGAACGACGAGGTTGGTGCTGGTACCAATGAGCGTGGCGGTTCCTCCGAGAATGGCCGCAAAGCTCAAAGGCATCAGCAGCTTTGAAACCGATATCCTTTGTTTTCTGGCCCAATCGATAACTGCCGGCATGAAAGTGGCAACAATCGGAGTGTTGTTAAGAAATGCGCTCAGCGCGGTGACCGGAATGATCAGTCGGGCCTGTGTCCTAACAACGGATTGAGGCCTGCCAAAAAGGCGGGTTGTGATCAGGCTCAAGGCGCCAGTCTCTTTCAACCCGGCCGCAAGTACGAATAAAGCCGCTATGGTAATCGTTCCTTCGTTTGAGAATCCTGAGAGGGCCTCGACCGGTCCGGTTAATCCGGTTAGAAGAAAGAGAGCGAGTGCACTTAGCAACACCAGATCTGCCGGCAGACTCGTAAGCGCCAGAACCAGAATAGACGCAACAGCAACGACCAGCGCAAAAAGAGCTTGAGGCAGCATAATGAAAACGACTTCTCCCCAATCGGATCTTTCCAGGAGTGCGCCTGGCTTTGTAAAGACATCAATGAGATCATATTTTGGCGCCCCGTGGAAGTACTCCCCAGTCCCACTGGAAATTCTTGAGGAGGCCTCCAAAATTTCCTAAATGTTCAAATGGGGCGTGCCGATAAGAGAATTGTCGCGCGGGGATGGCCGCCAACACAGGGGATGAAATGGTGCGTGAGCAAAGCGGCCGCCCCTGCTGACCCGTCCTTTGCGTCTTCCTCATCCGAGAAGATCTGTTATAGAAGATGTTGATTGGATGAGGTGTGCACCCCTTTCAGAGAAGCTCTTGAAAGCGGATTCTGCGACTTCGGTATAGTCCACCACATCCGGGACGACAACTGGGGATGTACAGTCTTCCAGTAAATAAACCCTTTCAGCGAAGCCACTCTTCTCGACTTCCGGGCGCGAGAGCAGGTCCTGAATCGTCCAGGCCACACAGTGACTCTGGGCCTGGCCGGCCACAAGAAAAAGATCAAACTCCAGCCATTCTTCGATCAACGAAGAATCCTTGGCTGCAATAGTGTTTCGTTGAGGTCCCTCGAGTACTTCCGGTCCGATCAAAGAGTAGTGTTCACTGAGAGGGTTATCTCCTTTTTGAATATATCGAGGATTTGTCTGCCGGCAGATGCTGTGAAAGAAGACAGCTTCATGTACTGCCGCCACCATGGAGTGGCCGATCCCTCCCAGCATTGCGTGGTAGGGCCAGATAGTCCAGTCGAGGCGCTCTTTCCGTTGCAGCGAATTCGCATATTGCTGCAGATAGGTTTCTGCGGCCTCAATGCTGAGTCCTATCTCTCGGGCCACTGCCGGGTTAATCTTCCAGCGTGAGCCGAGGTCCCCGGGTGTGATGACGGTAAGCGGATCGGGATGTTTCCCATCTCGATCCACCAGGAAAATGGAGTGGAATATCTGAATTGCCTGGTGGGTATCGAGACTGGCATAGATCCGGGTGATCCGGTGCAAGTTGTGATAGATAAATCGGCAAAGTCTTCTATTATCCTCGACAGAATCTTCTCCCCCCGCGCCCCGGACGAAGAGTTCAAATCCCGGTATGCAGAACGTGTTCTGAACGTCGATCAAGAGCAAACCGACCCTAGTAGAGTCCTCGGCCGCAGGAAATATCTGGTGCTTCGTTCTCCATTCTGAGGCACCGGCGGCAATCTGTTGGTAGTCAACTTTCCAAACTGATCCTACGCTCTCAGATTTGAAGTGTTCCGGAATCGGTAAGGTGTCTTTGCTCATCTTCGCTCAAACGCTCCGAAATGTTCTTGTCGCTTTTCAGTAACGTTCTTGTTCCAACTTTACCCCATCTAACTCCGCTGCGTAAAAGTAGAGCGTTGCTGTGGTTTTCCTGTTCTCGTACAGAGACGGGGTAATGCGGTAGTCATTGCAAATACCAGGTCAACGCGTCTGGCCGGTAGAAAACGGGTAATCAGGATCACACGCTGCTTTTGCATCTGTATGGTACTTACTGACAACCAATATCTGAAGCAGCGAGATGTCCGGGTCGAAAGCGAAAGGAAGCGGCGGTTGAGTATCATCTGGACGGATGACGAAGAAAGAGCACGCGTGGGGCCTCACTGGGTGAAACGAGTGAGAAAAGGATACAGGTTTCTATTGCTTGCATCGCAGACAATTCGCAAATGGATTATTACTCGCTGGCGGATCCGGACACCCGATCCTGGATATCGACCCCAGGAGCCTGGTCTTACGGCACAGACTGCATTTACCTCGACCAGTCCGGAAAAGAACCTCTGTGATCTCTGACCATCCCAGGGCCACTTTCCCGCTCTCAGCCCACCCAGCCCGGCATCTTATATACGACTAGATAGATAAGAACACCGACCGCGACCCCACTCCAGCGAGAACGCTCCGATACCCTCGGAAAGCCCTTCCAGAGCGTCAGAAGACCCAGAGGCAGCCACAGGATCAGCCCGGACAGGACACCCGGCGAATAGCTCAGACTAGTCAGGCTATCGAAACTGTGGGAGAAAGCGTTCAGGATAATCACCAAAGCAAGACAAACCAGAAGCCAGTCCATCTCTGTCGAGCGTGAGATCAGAAAAGCAGCAACAGCGACCAGCACAAAGGCCAGGGAAATTAACGACAAGAAGGCGCCTTCAGTAAACTGAATCCCTTGATTTCGGGAAGCCCACGTGTAGAAACCGCCGAAATATTCTTCGAGAATATGGATGAGGAACGTGATGGGGTAAAGCCAGGCCCAGTTTCCGAAGGGGAAGTGCTTCTTCAATTGATCTATCCTTAGTTGATGATTGCTGATTGGGTGATGATGATCAGCTGACTTCCCCCGAAAAGTATCCGCGGACTTTGAAATGATTTTCGTACATTTTTGGAGCCATGTCAGCCGTGCCGGAAATATCCTCTTGATGTTTCCCCTGCTTGTCTTGCAAACCAGCTTGCAGGCGTCGCCGGAAACTGACCGGGCACTCGCTGAACGATATTGCAGCGCCTGCCACGCAACACCTCTCCCAGAACATCTACCACAGTCGAGCTGGGACTTTGTACTGGATTGGATGGGAAACTTCCTGGGGATTGAAAATCGCGAGGGTCCTCTCGCTCCCCTGGTCAAGGCTGATCAAATACCCCCAGAACCGCTGCTTAAACCCGAGACGCTGCACAGAATCCGTCATTATTTCGTCCGGAATGCACCGGCCCAAATTCCCCAACCGCAAAAGCCAAACCCTCGCTCTCTGCAGTCAAGCTTCAGAGCGGAAGCATGGCGTTCTGATGAGCTAGTATCCTTCATCCCAATGGTTCGGATTGATTCGAATAATCGGCGCCTCTTCGTCGGAGACGCAGCAGGCAAGCGATTACTTGTCTATTCCGAAGCAGGAGCCTTGCTTGAGGCCCATCGAGTCACCAGCGAGCCGATCCACCTGGAATTTGAGCGCGACGATTTTTATCTGACACTGATCGGAGACCTGGAAAGAGATCGCGGACGGGGAGAGATTTTTCATTATGAAAAAAAGCCGCCGGATGGCTATCAGCTCCGGCGTGTCCTGGGGGGTTACTTCCGCATCGCTCACACAGTCAGAAGCGATCTCAATGGAGACGGTGTTCCGGATTTTCTGGTGGCGGCGTTTGGCGATTATGATCGAGGTCGCGTTGCCTGGCTAGAAACCCGGGAAGATCACTACCGGGAAAGGATTCTGGTGGAACGCGCTGGAGCGGTCAAGGGAGCGGTAGTTGATCTCGATGGTGACGGGCGCGAGGAGATCCTGGTTCTGATGGCACAGGGTCGCAATCAGCTCTTACTGTTTGATGGAAAAGATGGTGACTTCAGACAGCGGGTGCTGCTCGAGAAGTTCGCCGGCTTTGGCTACAACGACTTGCTAGTGGGTGATCTGAACGGCGACGGTCTCCCGGACCTGGTGACGATTAATGGAAACAACATGGAAATGCCGGAGCCGTCTTTACGTGGCTACCATGGAGTCCGGGCCTATCTAAACCGAGGAGGATTCGAGTTTGAGGAATCCTTCTTCTATCCCATGCATGGGGCAATGCGGGGAGTACTGACCGACTTCGATGGTGATGGGTATCCCGACATTGGCGTGGTTGCCTATTATCCCGACTGGTCAGCAGAGCGACCGGAAACCTTTACGCTGTTGAGGAACGAAGAAGGAATTCGGTTTGTGCCCTACTCCCACCCGGCAACTGGAGGAGGCAGATGGCTCTCAATTGACGCCGGCGATCTCAACGGCGACGGAAGGGAAGATCTGGTACTGGGAAACGGTCTTGCCGTCACCGGAATTTCTGCTTCTGACGAGAGGCGGCTGGGCTCTGATTATGGAGAGGGCCCCCCTCTGCTGATTCTCTGGAACCAGAGAACCGGCCTTCGATCAGCAGAGGAGTGACATGCTGGTTGAGGAGTTGAGAGGACCAGTCCCCAGATCCTACTGAGCCGGAATGATCGGCAACACAATATGGGATGGATGCTGGGAATCGTGGTACACCGTATTCTCTGCTTTCACCTTGCGTCGGTGCTGGTTGAGTGGTTCTCCAGTATTCGGATTAACATCGAATCGCGGGAAATTACTGCTCGATATATCCACTCGGATCCGGTGGCCCTTCTTGAAAATGTTTGACGTCGGGTACAGTTTTATTTCCACCGGATAGATCTCGCCCGGTGTCATCAAGCGTTCCTCCTTCAGGGAGTCTCTGAAGCGAGTTCGAATGATCCCATCGCCGATAATTAAGTCAAAGCCTTCCGGAAAATCACGACTCGGCGGATAAACGTCGATGAGCTTTGCGGTAAAGTCAGTATCGCGAGCCGAAGAGGATATCCAGAGCTTTACCGATATCTCGCCCGTCACTTCGACGTCCGCTTGCAAAGGCTCCGTCTGGAAGACCAGGACGTCACTTCGACTTGAGAGGGGAATTGGATGCTGCCAGTTCCAGATATGAGGGCCACCCTTCTGATCCCAGGCTCCAGCCAGCAAAATATCATTTCCGCTTGAAATGTTGCCGCCAATGGTTGGGACCGGGTTGTCGGGATCGAACAGATAGGTCGTTGACGCATTGGACGCCCCGGGTCTGGTCGGGGAGAGGCTCCCATCTTCGTGGAGATAGTAAGGAGTGTAGGCGGTTCGGTCCAGTGGCCACTCTTGTTCGTCCCTCCAGTAGCCACCATGATTCAGGCGCCCCTCGGCATCTTTGCTGCCGTCGCCGGTACCCATAACGAAGATTCGAACGGGTGTGGCGAAGGGTGCTTCCTTACCGACTTTGTTGTCAGTTCCTTTGAGCCAGTGATCGTACCACTCCCGCCTCCAGCCCAGCGGGTCGGGGATAGCGGCCTCCCTGCCGAAGCTGACCTGGCCATGATGCCAATTGCCCTGAGCATTATGAATCCATGGGCCCATGATCATGTAGACGGGACTCTTCAGCCTCTTGCTCAGAACCTGAAAATTTGCCGTAGTGTTGCTTGCCCACGAGTCATACCAGCCGCCCACGAGATATACGGGGATGTCCTTGTAACGTTCTGGGAAGTCGATGATGTTGTTCTGCTCCCAGTAAGAATCGTTTACTCCGTGGCCCATGGCTTCTACCAGCCACTCTTCATACTCGGGAGCCAGGCGCAGGGGAGTGGTGCCTTTTCTCAGCGGAAGGTGAGCCAGATAATGAAAGCGATCCTCGGCCATCTGAGCCAGTGCCGCTCGAGTATTTGGATCTCTGGCAGCACGCGATCCTCGGCCGGCGTTCAGCAAGATCCAATTCCAGAAGCGAAGCTCAAAGGCTCCTCCGTTGCGCATACTGGCATAGCCAAGATTAGACATGGCGTCGACCGGAATGACTGTCTCCAGATAGGGACTATTCTCCATGGCCATGGCGTGTTGCGTGCCTCCAAAATAAGAGGTGCCAATCATCCCGATCTTCTTGTTGGACCAGGGTTGCTCGCCGATCCAGGCCGCAGTGTCATAGCCGTCCCGGCCGTCATCCGTTAACATATGCCAGACCCCTTCCGACTTATAGCGTCCTCGAGTGTCCTGAATCACAACTGCATATCCATACGCCGTGTAATAAGTGCCGATCGAGCTGACATCTCCTTTGCCGTAGGGGCTACGCATTAGTATGACGGGAAATTGACCGGGCACTGGCGCTCCTTGGTCGTCGGCAGGTAGATATAGATCAGTAGCCAGTCTGACTCCGTCCCGCATCGGGACCATCACGTCCTTGACTACTGTTGTGCCAAACCGTGGCTGTTCCTCGGCCAGCACTGGGAGCAAAGTGAGAAGGTAGGCGGTCAGGAAAACAAAGAATCGAGCTTTCATCAATTTTCCTCCTGGCGAGGTATTCCACTTAACAGAGGCTACCCTGGTTCTTTACGGCAATCCGGACCGATGAGCCGTGTACAAAGAGATGACTATCTGGAAGCCAGGCTATGAGTGGACCGGATATTGGTCGCGTCCTTGAAATTTTCAATTAACAGTCGAGTTGCTGCGTCAACCATCCGCTCTCCAGACCCGGGAGCGCCGATGGAGCTGAGAGGTTCGTAGTTTCCTTCAGCGAAAGCTTTCCGGTCGGGAACATAGCTCAGCCAGCCGTTAGCCAAAGAGACTACGATGGTGTGGGGAAAAGGAGAAGCCTGCTTAATGGCCATCCCCAGTTCGACAAAGATCTCCCCCGGAAGGGCTACCCACGCTAGTTGGTCTCCCAGCGACACCACCTGGACTTCTGCCCGAGGCTGACGATTTCTGGCTAAGACATTTAAAATCTTGAATGCGTGAACTCTCTTCAAGAAGGGAGGCAGAGTCTCCGACTTCATATTCTCGGCAATCTGCCGGGCTTCTTCTACTTCTTCTTGGGTGAATTGGGCGGGTTCCAAATTCAAGACTTCACGTCTGACCCTGAGTCCTTTCGGTTCTACCGGTACCAAGTGCGGGTAACTCTTGAGGACATTTTGAGCCAGAATCGCTCCTATTTTCGCGGAGGCTGCAAGACCGGTGAGTTGGTCCGGATTCTTTACATCGACCTGGTTGATGTTTCCGGCTGTCCCCTCGGTGAAAAGGGTCAGCATTTGCTCCCCTTTGGCCTTGGAGAGAAGATCTGCAACGACCCCGGGAAAGTCGGCAGAATACTTCAGGCCACCGGCAACCGCCACATGGAGCGGGTAATTGAGATAGGTGGCCAGCGGCACTGAATCCTCTTTCGACTGGACGAAGAGAATGGCGAGTTCCGGATCGACAGGCCCGGCAGGCCGGACAACGTCAGGATTACCACGTCCAGGATTCCAACCGACTTTGCCACTCTTCATCAGGAAACGCCGGTTGAAGACGAAGGACTCTTCAATGGCACTGCCAGCCGAGATGGTTGCTTCCACCAGAGACTTCGAAGCCTCTTCAACGCTTTGGGCGATTAATCCTGGGAGCTCGGCGATCCATTTTTGAGCGATTTCGAGATCGCCTCCAATATAGGGGTCGAGCGAATGTCGGCCCGCTATGACCGGCCCGCTATGGGTGTGTGTTGCACTGATCATGACCCGGTCCCCGGAGATTCCAACTCGATCTTCAATCAAGCTGCGAGCCTGACTCACCACCTGATCACTGATCGCCACCAGATCCAGCGCTACTAGAGCTACTCGCTCTCCACCACTTTCCAGGAAAAGTGTCTTGGCATAAAGGTCGTCTACCGTACCCTCATTGAGGCGCGTCTGGTACGAACCTCCCATAGGATGCCCTTCGGGAGGAGTGATCACGACTCGGAAAGTCCCGACCTTCAGGCTCTGAGCACTGAGATTGGTCGGGACCGCAGCAATAAATACGAAGAAAGCTATAAGAAAAGTGATTCGCTTCATCGGCTCATCTCGTGTCATCGTCTGGACCCGTATATTTGATCAGCGGTTTGTATGCCTTGATTAGAAGAGACGTGGCGGCTTCCACCAGTTGCTCGCCAGAGCCAGGGGCTACTCGAGAGCTGACTGCTTCGTAGTTGCCCTGTGCGTAGCCTTTGCGGTCGGGTACATATCCAATGCTGTCATTGGCAAGGGTGGTGACAATGGTATTGGGAAACGGCGAGTATTGCTTGATCTGAAGTCCAAGCTCCACAAAGATCTCACCCGGCAACCCTACCCATGCGATTTCGCGGCCCAGGGTGATGACCTGGACCTCAACATCACGCGTGTTGGTTTTTCTGTTGAGTACATCCAGCAGCTTGAAGGCCTGAACGAAATCCAGAAAGGGCGCCGCTCCGGGCTCTCCATACCGGGAAACGACCTGTTTCGCAATATCGGCTTCGGACGGGTCCACCGGGGCATGAGACAGAGAGACTACGATCCGGCCGACCTGGACAGGAGTTGCCAGTACCGGGTGTTTGGCTTCAAACGCTTCCAGAACTCTACTGGCCAGAATGGCTCCGATTCTTGCCGCTTCCTCGTGGCCTTTTTGGGGAGCGCCGCTGCTCACATCGATGTGGTTGATGTTCCCGGAAGTTCCCATTGTGAAGAGAGCGGTCATTTCCTGGCCCCATACTCGTTCGAGGATTTGGATCAAGGTGTAGGGAAAGTCGGCTGAGTATTCGAGCCCTCCTACAGTGTCGAGATGAATCGGGAAGTTGGTGAAGACAGCATCAGGAGTCTTCTTGTCACTCTGGAAGAAAACAGTCGCCAGCTCAGGATCGATCGGACCGGCGGGACGGACAATATTCGGATTCAGCTTCCCCGGGTTCCAACCGACGGTGCCATCCTTCATCAAGAAGCGTCTATTGAAGCTGACCGAGGGCTCCTCGACGACTGCGCTGAAGGTACGCATGGGCTTCACCTTCTGAGAAGCTGTCGCGACCGAGTCAGCAATCATCCCAGGAAGTTCTTCCAGATAACTCAACCCCAGCTCCTTAGCCCGTCCAGAAGCCCGGCTGAGACTGTCCGGGGACATCACCGGTCCGGTGTGGGTGTGGGTTGCACTGATCATGACATGATCAGACGGAATTCCGGTTCTCTCCTGGATCAATTGCCGCGCTTTTGTGGCGATTTCACGGGGCATGCCGATCAGATCGCAGGACACAATGGCTGCCCGGGTGTTTCCGTCGCTCAAGACCAGCGAACGTGCATAGAGATGATCGTGGGTCCCTTCATTGAGCCGGATATGGTAATAGCCAGCCATCGGTACACCGCGAGGTGGGGTAATTTTGGTAACACTGGCCCCAACCTGTAAGTCAGCCGACAGTACAGGGGCCGTCAGCACCGCGGCAGTGAGGAGAACCAGTAGCAAAATGACGATTTTGTTGAGTAACTGACGTGTCATACGTCAGAACCTCCCTCTGATCGTGATACACTCTTGCGCGTTCCTCAAAGAAAAAAGAGGACGCCCCGGATAAAAGATTTCGAACAGGGCAATTAGAACCAAGAAAACGGGTATTTCGATCGATCTAACACTTAGCTTTTCTCTTGCGTTTCTATCGAAAGCGTATTAACGTGTACGACAATTTAAATGTCAAGGGGAATTTTTGAACAGCAGAGAAGCACAGAAGCGAAAAGGATTGCTTTTTCACTTTTCAAAGTTTATTTTGTAAATTAAATCTATGACAGGGGAGGTAACTATGCCCACATCTCTATCGGGCTCTAGCAGTAGAGTTCGTAACTTTTTCTTCACGTTGCTCCTTCTGGGTCTTCTGCCTGCGCTTGTGCTCGGGCAGGGCACGGAGTCGTCACTCCGTGGCACGATCACAGATTCGAGCGGGGGCGTCATTCCCGGCGTGGAAGTCCAGGTCAGGAATGTCGACACCAATCTCGTAAGGACGCTCATCACGGATGAGAACGGCAACTACGAGGTAACTGACATCGGCCTCGGCGTTTACGAAGTGACGGCAACAATGCCCGGGTTTAAGACTGCCGTCATTGGAAACGTCCGCATCGACAGCGGTCAGATTCGGCGCGTCAATGTCACGCTGGAGGTCGGTGAGGTTACCGAGCAGGTGACCGTCAGAGCTGGAGCGGCTGTTATTACGACCGATACGGCCGAAATTTCCGACTCATTCGATGAGCAGCAATTCGATGCTACCCCAACCACGCGCACTTACTACCCACAGGCCCTGATGGTCGCCACCATGACTGGAGTCGATACCCAGCAGGGAAGCTGGTCGCTTCGTTTTAACGGTCAGTCTGGCAGCCAGGTCTCTGAAGGTATGGACGGTGTTACAGAGGATGGCACGGTCAACCTCATCAACAACATGCTCAATTTTACGGAGCTCAAGGTCACTTCTGTAAACGCTTCGGCCGAGCGTGCACGGGTCGCGAATTTCAACATGGTCTCCAAGAGCGGAACCAATGAGTTTCATGGCCGTGTGCAGTGGCAGCATCACAATTCCGCTCTGAATGCTCGAAACTTTTTTGAGCGAGAGAAGACGGTCACGATCGAGAACAAGTGGCAGGCTGAAATGTCGGGTCCGATTTTTCGCGACAAGACCTTCTTCTACGCCTCTTATTTCAGGCAGGATATACCATCTGGTTCATTTCAGAATGCAACCGTTCCGACTCTCGCAATGAGGCAAGGCGATTTCTCGGCTCTGACGACCCAGCTCACGAATCCTTTCACTGGTGAGCCATTTCCCAACAACCAGATCCCCGAGAATCTTCTTAATCCCATGTCGCTGAGAACCCAGGAGCTGTACATCCCTCTGCCCAATCAGGGATCTCCTGGGCAAATTGCCAACAACCTCTTTTTCCAACACGATTTTCCGGATGACCTCTTCCGAGCCGATTATCCAATGGTCCGAATCGATCACAAGATCTCGGAAAGCAACACGATCTACGGCCGGTGGATCCATCGGTATACCCCCTATGTCCTGAAGAGGGGATTGCCTGGGTTTGACTACACAAGGGTTCGCAAACACTACGGCACAGTCATCTCCGATACACACGTTTTTTCTCCGAACGTCGTCAATACATTTCGTTTTGGCTGGCTCTGGGATCACGTGGTAGATGGAGAGCCTGTCGCCGGGCGGACTCCTCTCCAGGGTCCCGAAGTTGTTCAACAGCTAGGACTGCAAGGAGTAAACCCCAGGGGCTTAACCGGTCAGGGTTTCCCGCAAATGAACATTACCGGTTTCACGACCCTTGAAACGGTTCATGGAGGTGTAGCGCAGGACGATCATCAATTTAATTTTCATGAAAGCCTGAGCTGGACCAAGGGGCGTCACGTGTGGAAGTTCGGTGGTGACATTAAGCGGGTCGGAGTGACCGCGGAGAAGCTTCCCACGGGAACGTTCGGACATTTCCAGTTCAACGGCCAGTTCACCGGTTACTCCTATGCTGATTTTCTGCTCGGACTTCCTTACTATTCCCGCCGAATTGATCCGTTGATTCCACGAACCCGGATTGCCAAAGAAGTCGGGCTTTACATCCAGGATTCCTTCAAAATGACGGATCGGCTGACCCTCAATTACGGACTGCGGTGGGATTACTTCCCGGCCGCCTTCTACGAGGATGGGCTGCAACTCCGCTGGGATCCGGCTAGTAACAGCATCGTAATTCCCCAGGAGGCAATGAGCCGAGTCAGTCCACTTTATCCCGACACCATCAATCTCGTGACGGGAGAAGTGCTTCCGACTCCGGACAAGGGCAATTTCCGGCCCCGGCTGGGATTCGCTTATCGTTTGAATGATCAGACCGTTATCCGGGGAGGCTATGGAGCCTACACCGAGCAGATCGGCTACTTCGATCGCCTCCAGGGCGGTGGTCCGTTCGAGATTGCTGAAACCTACACCACCAATGAAATCGTGAATGGTGAGCCGTTGTTTGCTTTCCCGAATCCTTTCCCCGGTGATCTGGGCGCGGCTTCAATCCCCTCCCAGAGTGCTACCGGCTACCCAATGGAAACGGATAACGGAACCATCCACCAGTTTAACCTCACCGTTGAGCGTCAAATTGGTGACATCGGCTTCCGCACTTCTTATATCGGTTCACGGAGTCGCGGGCTGAACTTCCCTCTTTCCATCAACAAGCCGGAGGCAAGTGACGTTCCGTTCTCTGTGGATCGTCGTCCTTATTCGGAGTTCACCAGCGTGACTTACAATCTGGACACGGGAAAACACAATTACGACTCATTCCAGTTCCAGGTCCTGAAAAGGGCAGGTGCATTTACTTTCAGCACTCACTACACGCTTCAGAGCAGCCTGTCCAATTTTGGAAACCGGGAGAATCCTTATATTTATCTCTCCGGAATCGGGACCAATTCTCTGAGCGAGAACGACTGGGACGGTATGTGGAACCGCGAGCAGTACGATGCTCGTCACAAGTTCGTCATCAATACTTCCTGGGATATTCCAGTAGGTCGTGGCCGCACCTATATGTCAGATGTGCCAGCGGCGGTTGATCACGTCATCGGTGGATGGCAGTTGACTACGATCCATTACTTCAAGTCAGGTCAGTACTTTACGCCCTCGTTTAGTGGAGCTGACCCCTCCAATACCAACACAGTTGGCGGTCTTCCCGATCGTATTGCTGACGGAAACCTGCCGACCGATCAGAGATCAATCGATGGTTGGTTCGACGTCAATGCTTTCCAGCTTCCTCCTTCGGGACGCTACGGAAACAGCGGCCTGAACATTCTTGAGGGCCCTGGCATTCACGTCCACCACATGAACCTGACCAAGCGTTTTACACTGACCGAGCGGTTTGGCATGGAGTTGGCAGCGTCAATTTCGAACCTGTTCAACCGGCCACACTTCCGGTATCCGCGAAACGTTATCAACGCCTCCGATCCGGGCGTGATCACGGATGCACGTGACGCGAACCAGGATCAAGAGAAGGCGGGGCAGCGTCTTATGGATATCACTCTGCGAATTACCTGGTAGTTCGTAGATCCGCTCGATAGCCAAAGCCCGGTGGGGCGTCCGCTCCGCCGGGCTTTTTTTGACCCCGGAGGCTCAAAAGACACAGAGGGAAGAGGAATCACGCTCCGGAGGTCATGACCTTGGGTTGAAGATCAGAGGAGAGGATATCGGGCAGCAGCATTTTCAGTAGAGTGACCGGCAATGCGCTGGTGAAATCATAACGGGCTGCTTCGGGTCCGTCCACTAGAGCGGTTATAACGCCGTAATATCGGTCATCAATAAAGAACACGAAGGTGGCGGTCCGGTTCATCACGTGCGAATCGACCAGCTCACCGCCCCGACTGAATCGGTGATAGCGATTATCTCCGGAACCAGTCTTACCCCCGATCATAGTGGTTATGGCTTCATACCGCGCAGCTTCTCCCGCTAGTCGACGGGCCGTCCCTCGTTCAACCACACCTCCCAGAGCATCGCGTAGCGCGCGAGCAACTTCCGGTTTCAAGACCCGTTCGCCGGCGTCGGGAGAAGGTTGAAACACCGTGTGGTAAGGTGTAGCCCGTGCAAAGACCAGCCTCTCGATCTTTCGAGGCTGATAGCGTACTCCGTCATTGATGATGATTCCAATGAGCTCGGCCAGAGCAGCGGGACGGTCAGAAGCACTTCCGATGGCGCTGGCGTACGAGGGTACCAGCCGGTCGAATCCGAAGCCCAGGCGTTTCCAAAAGGGTTCCATTGATCGAAAGGCTTCTTTTTCAATCCAGATCCTCAATCTCAAATCCTGGGCTCTTTGATTACGGGTCTTAAATAGCCAGGCGGAAGCATCTGCTCGGGCCCGGTCGCTACGTTCCAGGAGTTCTTCCCAGGTGATAGTCGGTTGTAGAAAGATCTGGCCGGCCACCCACACCTCCAGGGGATGACGGGAGAGGAGATACCCGTAGTCTGCAATATTAAAGAATGGCTTCTGGTAGTTTTGTAGCAGACTGATAGCGGTGTTCTCAGAGACCTGAATACCTCGGGACGCCATCCAATTTACAAGCCTTCCAGGATCGGCATCTGGAAACCAGGATGCGTAGACAATTGCGAGAGGACGCACCGATTGTGCCCGATTCCCTAGGAGACGAGAAATGATTTCATCTCGATCCTTCCCGCGGTACCGTTGAAAGAAACGCTCGAGAAAAAGGTGAGCTTCTTCCTCCGCGATAATCTCCAAGATCTGCCTTCGAAGCGGATGATCAACCTCGGTCAAGATGGTTTCAGGGTCGAAAGGAAGACGCGCTTCATGGAAACGAACCAGATCTCTCATCAGTCGAATAAAGACCAGGTTGGTGGACTTGTGAAATGCCTCTTCGACGGTGAAATAACGGCCATTGTCCTTAGAGTCGAAATTGCTGAAGTAGTGTCTTCCACCTCCGGTAAAGAAAGCTTCATTCGGATTGGCTGAATATCGTCGCTCGAGAGCTAGCTGAAGGAACTGTTCCAGGCCGAGGGTCGGATTTCTCTGAAGTGTTTGGACAGCCCATCGAGTCAAAGGGTCAGGATAGGACACCATCTTTTCAGAAGCCTGCAAGCGATACTGATCGTAGAGTAGAGAAATAACTTCGAGATAGTGGGCCAACGTGCGGAGCTTGGCCGTACTTCCCAGCTCCAGCTTCATCCCCTCGTTTAAGTCGAACGGCCGGTCCAGATTGTCGGCCTGGACTCTAAGGACGTTCCCTACCTCCGTCCTTTCCATCAGTAGCACGCTGTATAGGACCTTCGACGGATCGCCACGCAGAAGTAACCTGTCCTGGCGAAGCCCGGCAGCGGCTATGAATGATGGATCGCGCAGGTTCTCGAACAGTGAAATCACTTTGGATTGCAGCTCAGCATCCAGCGTCGAATCAACTTCCAGTTGGAGCCTGTCCAGAGTATGGAAGTCGGGGAGGTCCAGCAAAGTCAAGAGCTCACTTCGGATGGCATTAACCGCTTTGCGCTCGACAAAGCTGACCGTCGAGTCTGTCGGGGCATGATCCAGAAACTGCAAAGGTACTTTACGTACCTCGGCCGCAAACGACGCTTCCAGTATTCCTTCTTGCTCGAGGAGGCTGAGAAATCGATTGATCCGCGCCTCGAGCTCGCTCCGCTGCTGCCCCAGATATCTTGTCGGGGCTTGCACGGCAGTGATCAGGGCCATGGCATGTTTGAAGGCTACGGCCCGGCTCAGCTCACTCTCCGGGGACGATTCATCCTCCGATAACGCAGTAATAACATCACGCAAATTCATTCCAAAGTGGGCATACAGGCCTTCACCGAGGCCGTACACGTCCCCGTAACCGGGCGCTGCGCCCAGAGGCATCGAATTGAGATATTCCAACAAGATTTCCTGCCGCTCCAGAGTCGTATCTCGATCCTCTCTATAAGCACGCAGACTCGCGCTCATCATCTGAAGGAATTTCTCTTTTATTGAGTCAGTCCGTCCCTTTGGTGAGTGTTTATATTTCTGGATCTGAACGGCCAGGGTGCTGGCTCCCGGTCCTTCCGCAGAAAAGCCGAAGCGCTTTGTGATTTGCATGAAGATCGCCCGGGCCAAGCGAGGCCACTCCAGAGCTGGATTGCTGCGTGGATCCTTTACTTCCAGCAGGGCTCGATTCTCGATGAAGGTCAGAGATCGACGAATGAGCTCCGGGATTTCATGGTAGCTATTGAAAAAAAAGTCAGGCCGTTGGGCACGGTAGATTGGTTGTTCCCAGGCGTCTCGAATCTCCAGGCCGGCTCCTGACGGCTCCTTGTAGGGAGGATTCAAGCCCCACTGCACGGCTTGCATGAGTTCGGGTGAAAAGCGGGACTGCTCTGTGACCTGAAAGCCTTGCTGGCGCAGTCTCTCCTGGTATATGGGAATCTGAGAGTAGCCGCGACGCTGATCAAAGGGGCCATCTGTAGGGAATAGAATTTGATCGCTCTGACCCGACTCGATGGTGTAATTTAAGGTCCTGGCATAGCGCGACAGGAAGTAGGATTGAACGGCCGAAGTGCGAATCTCGTACACGATTCCTGCTATTCCGACTGCCAGGAGTAATGCGCAGGCCAGACCTAGCAGAATCCGTCGATTTCGCCGTCGCCGTGAAAGCGCCCGATAAGAAGGTAATTGCCAGGGGAGCGGTACGCCACCGGTTGAGGCCCAGTTTTGCACCGGCCCCCAATGTCGCTTCATCATTGACTCTCAGAGATGCCGTTCCTCGCTCCCTCAGGAATCCATTCCTCTGTGAGAGATTTAGAAGGCTACATCTACTTAGATGTTTCTAAAGAGCCGAAGTTTCGAAGATCCCGAGCCGCTGAAGGAAGTTGCACGGCTACATCCTGGATCCCTATTGCAGCTCGGGACGCCGCCGAATTTCTTGGGGATGGTCGACGGAGTTTGTACATGCTGAAATATCGTCGTGAGAAGGGAGGCGATTCGAGGCGACTCGTTTTTAGTCGGGTGGTGACAGAGTCCGGGGTAGGCAGATATAATAGCCCTGCAATTGTCATCGGGCGCCCGTAGCTCAGTTGGATAGAGCGTTTGCCTCCGGAGCAAAAGGTCGCAGGTTCGAATCCTGCCGGGCGTATTACCAGCCTTCCATGACCCTCGCCCGGTTCCGTTCAACTGCGGACGACTTTCAAGCCTTACTCCCGGTGTACTCGAGATGTCTTACCAGCGCGACGCCGAGTACGATAGTTGCCGACAGGATCATTCCGACTAGAAAGGAGCCGGCTGTAATCCATAGAGCACGCGGTCCGACTGGATGGAGAGGCGTGATCGCCGAGGCTGCAATCTTGAGATCGGATACGTGCTCTTCTCCCGCCAATTGGGCAATTTCATAACGCTCTGACAGGAGCGAAAAAGAGGCTAGAGTCGACTCCAGCTCCCGCTGCAGCTGCTCCCGTTCCAAGTCGTAGTCGCGTTGAAGGCCGGAGAGCTCGCGGTCCATCTCTCGGCGCATAGCGAGCAACTCAGCTTCTTTTTCGACGAGAAGGGCGTTAAGACGACTCAGTTCCTTTTCAGATTCCTCGATCTGAGATTGAAGGTGTTCCTCCAGTGGCAGCAAAGCTTCGTAGCGGACCTGAGCATCAGCCAGCTGTTGGAGCAAATGCTGGTAAACCGGGTTGACCTCCTGGCTTTCCAGTTTCAGCGCACTCAGCCGCTCTGCCACCCCGCTATCACGGGCACTGCCCAGCTGATTCCAGAGGGCATCATCGCTGATGCTTTTAGAGAGCGTGAGAAACTGAGGGTGAGCCTGGACTTCTTCCTTGAGCTGGTTGACGAGACTGCGCTGGTGTCGAATTCTAGTTTGCAGCTCGGCCAGTTCCGTGTAGAGACCATGTCGGACGGCCCCTAACGACTCTCGATTTGCCGTCTCATCTAATCCGGAGCGTGGAGAGTTCGACACCACACCTGAAAGTCTGAGATTCAGCATCAATAGCTGGTTCCGGAGGGAATTAAGGTTCCACCGGGTACGAAAATCATTGATAGCATTCTCCCACCTCTGTGTTGTGGCGGCCTTCCGTCGGTCAAACTCAGCCGCCAGGGAGCCGATTCTGGCTTGCTGTTCAAGAACCCGCTCCCGGATGTTCGGGTATTCTTCGAGGATGAAACGAGCGTCCTCTCGCCCCATCTCGGTAAAGCGAGCCCCTTCTAAGACAGCCATCTGGGCCCACAGATTGGCAATTTGCGATGCTCTTTCAGGCGAAGAAGTTTGAACAATCAGGTCAATTACCGGTTGGTAAGGAGTACTTGGTTCGAGTTCCTGATGGATCTCGAGGGTCAACAGACCGACCGACTCATCGGCTGCAACAATCTGTCTGTTTCGAGCCTCTTCTGTTACACGAGTGACCATTGCGTCTGATCCGAGAATTCTCTCGTAGGTTTCTACCGAAAGAGGATTAGGCCTTAGTTCGGTTGTAAAGCGGGGAGGCATGACAATTAGCGTGGCGGTGGCTTCATAGACGGGATTCATGCTCAGGCTGACCAGGTACCCTGCTAAAGCACAAACTGCGGCCCCCAGCCCGATAAGGTAACGGCCTTTCCAAAGAATCGGGACGAGAGCTCCCAAATAAAGCTCCTCTCCTTCTCGAAAGACAGGCCGCTGCAATTCAAATCTGCGAGAAGGACGGCTGTCCCGATGCTCTTCCTGGTTCGTCTGGCTGGCCATTTTTGCTGGGTGAGTCTACCACAGCAGAATGTCAACAAAGCTTCAAGGTTTCTTTCTTTGCTGAAGTTCTTCAAAATAGATCAGCATGTACAGCGAGAAGTTCAGGGACTCCTATCGTTCTGAAATTGCCGAGATCAGATCCTCCGGACTGTATAAAGAAGAGAGAGTCATTACCTCGCCTCAAGGGGCCGTTGTTGACACCGAGAATGGGAAGGCCCTTAATCTTTGCACCAATAACTATCTGGGTTTCGCCAACCATCCCGACATTGTTCAGGCCGCCCACAAGGCCCTCGACGATCGAGGTTTCGGAATGGCCTCGGTTCGGTTCATCTGCGGCACGCAGGATCTTCACCGTGAGCTCGAAAGGAAGCTGGCTGAATTCTTCGGCACTGATGCTGCCATCCTTTATGCCTCTTGTTTCGATGCCAATGGCGGGCTTTTTGAGACGATTTTAGGGGCTGACGACTGCGTTATTAGTGACGAGCTGAATCATGCCAGCATTATCGACGGCATTCGATTATGTAAAGCGAGGCGACTGATCTATCGTCATACGGATATGAGTGATCTCGAGGCAAAACTGCGTGAGAGTCAGGGAGCGAAGCGACGACTCATCGCCACAGACGGAGTGTTCAGTATGGATGGTGATTTAGCTCCCCTCCCTCAGATCTGCGATCTGGCGGAACGTTACGAAGCAATGGTCATGATAGACGATTGCCACGCCACCGGATTTCTTGGGAGCACCGGGCGTGGT
>Ga0079224_100004004_pt1 | contig 18853 bp, 16 predicted proteins | sample Stecom2015_FD_80414 | JGI IMG/M metagenome (GOLD analysis project Ga0079224, IMG submission 80414) | Agricultural soil microbial communities from Utah to study Nitrogen management - Steer compost 2015 | ecosystem: Environmental > Terrestrial > Soil > Agricultural land | place: USA: Utah... | reverse complement strand
TACTACGCCGAGAACCAGGACCGGGTCAAGGCGCTCCAGATCGACGGTGGCGGCGGTTGCGTGGCTCCGTCGGTCGAGACCGCGCAGGACGGGTCGTACTCCCCGCTCGCCCGTGGGCTGTACATCTACGTCTCCAGCACCGGCCTGGAGCGGGCCGAGGTGCAGGAGTTCGTCCGGTTCTACGTCAACAACAACGAGGAGATCACCGGCGCGGTCGGTGCCATCCCCATGACCCAGCAGCAGAAGGACGAAGCCCTGGCCGCGGTCGACCGGCTCATCGGCGGCTGAGGCCGGCGGTACGCCTGCGATGGGTATGCCAGCGATGGTGAATCGCACGGCGGCCTCCGGCGCCGGCGCGGGCTCCCCGCGCCGGTCGCTGGCGGCCGCTGGGCCGCGCTACGGCGAGCGGCTGGTCCAACTCCTGCTGGGCGCCTGCGCCGCGTTCTCAGTGGCGGTCACCGCCGGGATCGTCCTCTCGCTGCTGTCCGGCACTGTCGACTTCTTCCGGGAGGTGCCGATCGGGGACTTCCTGTTCGGCACCGAGTGGGCACCGTCGTTCGCGGACGCCCGGTTCGGCGTACTGCCGATCGTGGTCGGCACGCTGAACATCGTCTTCTGGTCGCTGGCCGTGGCGGTGCCGGTCGGCCTGGCGTCCGCCATCTACCTGTCCGAGTACGCGCCCCGCCGGGTACGCCGGGCGGTCAAGCCGATGCTGGAGATCCTGGAGGGCATCCCCACCGTCGCGATCGGACTATGGGCGCTGGTGTTCCTGCGCCCGCTCGCCGAGGACGTGTTCCCGTTCCTGCCCTGGAACACCCCCACGTCGGTCGGGGTGGCCGGGGTGGCGGTCGGGTTGCTGATCGTGCCACTGGTGGCGTCGATCTCCGATGACGCGATGCGGGCCGTACCCGCCGGGCTGCGCGAGGGCGCGTACGCGCTGGGTGCCGGCAAGATGCGGGTGTCGCTGCGGGTGGTCTTCCCCGCCGCGATCTCCGGCGTGGTCGCCGCGATCGTGCTCGCGGTGTCCCGGGCGGTCGGGGAGACCATGGTGGTGCTGATGGCGGCTGGCGCGCGGCCGAGCCTGACCGTGGACCCGACCGATTCGGTGCAGACCATGACCGCCTACATCGGACAGACCGCGACCGGCGACATCGCCACCGGCACTGTCGACTACTACACCCTGTTCGCGGTCGGCGCGCTGCTGTTCCTGCTGACCCTGGGCATGAACATGCTGGCGATCCGCCTGGTCCGCCGGTTCCGGGAGGTGTACGAGTAGTGGTCAGCGAGAAACCTCCTCGCACCGCGCGCACGCGGCTGGCAGTCGCCGGGGCGCGCGCCGCCACCAATGGCGCGTTGGGCACCCGCTCCCGGCGCCGCGCGGTCGCCGAGGCGATGTTCCCGGCGGTGCTGCTGCTCGGCCTGGGGTTCGCGGTAGCCGGGCTCGCCTCGATGATCATCTGGATGCTGATCGAGGGGACGCCGCGGTTCGATGCCGGCCTGTTCACCAACCCGCCGTCCCGGCTGTTCCCCGAGGAGGCCGGCTACCGCCCGGCCATCCTGGGCACGCTCTACGTCATCGGCGGCGTGATCGCGCTGATCGTACCGCTCGGCGTGGGCGCCGCCGTCTACCTGGAGGAGTACGCCGACTCCAGCCGCTGGTTCAACCGGATGTTCGAGTTGAACATCCAGAACCTGGCCGGAGTCCCCTCGATCGTGTTCGGCATCCTCGGGCTGGCCTTCATCGCCCGGGGCCCGCTGAGCCTGGGCTTCGTGGCGGCGGCGGGGTCGATCACGGTGGCGATGCTGGTGCTGCCGACCGTCATCATCGCGGCGCGGGAGGCGATCCGGGCGGTGCCATCCTCCATCCGGGAGGGTTCGCTGGCGCTCGGCGCCACGCAGTGGCAGACCATCTGGCGGCAGGTGCTGCCCGCGTCCCTGTCGGGCATCATCACCGGGGTCATCCTGGCGGTGGCGCGCGCGATCGGCGAGGCGGCGCCGCTGCTGCTGGTCGGCGCGACCTTCTTCGTCACCAGCGATCCCCACTTCTTCGAGGGCAGCTACACCACCCTCCCCACGCAGATCTACACCTGGGCGCGACAACCGCAGGAGGAGCTACGGGTCCTGGCGGCCGCCGGCATCCTGGTCATGCTGGCGCTGGTGCTGGCCATGAACTCGTTCGCGATCTGGCTCCGCAACCGGTACGAGCAGAGATGGTAGGTGGACATGGCCCAACCGACCCGCGCCGGCGAGAGGCTGGCGGTGCGCCCCGGTGAACTGCGTAAACCGGGCCAGGTCGAACACGTCGAGAAGACCTTCGAACTGCGCGACGTCTCGGTCTCCTACGGCGGTACGCCCGCGGTACGCGGGGTGAGCATGGACATCTACCACCAGAACATCACCGCGCTGATCGGCCCCTCCGGCTGCGGCAAGAGCACCCTGCTGCGCTGCCTGAACCGGATGAACGACCTGATACCCAACGCCCGGATCGACGGCGAACTGCGCTACCACGGCGAGGACATCTACGGCCCCGCGGTGGACCCGGTACAGGTACGCAAGATCATCGGGATGGTGTTCCAGAAGCCGAACCCGTTCCCGAAGTCCATCTACGACAACGTCGCCTTCGGACCCCGCGCCACCGGCATGAAGGGGAACCTGGACGACATCGTGGAGAACGCGCTCCGGCGCGCCGGGCTGTGGGACGAGGTGAAGAACCGGCTGCGGGACAACGCGTACGGCATGTCCGGCGGCCAGCAGCAGCGGCTGTGCATCGCCCGCGCGATCGCGGTGGAGCCGGACGTGATCCTGATGGACGAGCCGTGTTCCGCGCTGGACCCGATCTCCACCGCCCGGATCGAAGACCTGATGCTGGAACTCAAGGAGCGCTACACCATCGTCATCGTGACCCACAACATGCAGCAGGCGGCCCGGGTCTCGGACATGACCGCGTTCTTGATGGTGGAGTTGACCGCCGACGAGCGGAACCGGTTCGGCCAGTTGGTGGAGTACGACGACACCAGCAAGGTCTTCACCAACCCGGCCGACGAGCGCACCGAGGCGTACATCAGCGGCAAGGTGGGCTGAGATCCGGCGGGCCGGTGCCGGCGTCGCGCGGCGCGGCGGCGCCGGTGCCGGCGTCGCGCGGCGCGGCGGCGCCGGCTACTCCCAGACCAGGTACGGGGTGCCGCCGGCGGAGACCGCCACCGTGGGCAGCACCGGCCGCGCCGGGTCCCGCTCGGCGGCGGCCGCCAGCACCTCCGGTACCGAGTTGTGGCTGGCCAGTTCGGTGAGCAGCACCCGGGTCGGCGGCAGCAGGGCCACCTCGCCCGCGCCGGCCCGCGCCAGCGCCTCGGCCGGGCGCCACCACACCGCCCGGTCCGCCTCCCCGGAGGCCACCACCGCCCGCTGGCCCGGCGGCAGGACGCTGAGCAGGAAGTACGTGTCGTAGCGGCGGGGCTCGAACTCGGGGGTGATCCACCGCGCCCACGGCACCAGGTCCGCCGGGTCCAGGCGTACCCCGGTCTCCTCCGCGACCTCCCGCACCGCCGCGCGTAGCAGGGCGGCCGCCTCCTCCGCCGGCAGGCGCAGCGCCGGCCGGGCCGGGACCGGCTCGCCGTACCGGTCGGACGGGTCCACGGTGCCGCCCGGGAAGGCGTACACGCCGGCGGCGAAGGCGAGGCCGGCGGCCCGCCGCAGCAGGAAGACCTGGAATCCCTCCTCCGCCGGCAGCAGCAGCGGCACGGTGGCGGCGAGCCGGGGCGCCACCGGCGGGGTGCCGGCGGCGGCGAACTGCCGCGCCCGCTGGAGCAGCGGTCCGGTCAGCGGCCAGCGGGTGGGGACCTCGCTCATTCGACCCGGACCACGACCGCGACGCCCTGGCCGACTCCGATGCAGGCGGCGGCGACGCCGTACCCGCCGCCGCGGCGGCGCAACTCCCGGCAGGCGTCCACGATCACCCGGGGGGCGGAGGCACCGAGCGGGTGGCCGATCGCGATGGCGCCGCCGTTCGGGTTGACCCGCTCCTCGTCGATGGTGGCGCCGAGCGCGTCCGGCAGGTCGTGTAGGCAGGAGAGCACCATCGCCGCGAACGCCTCGTTGATCTCCCAGACCGCGATGTCGGAGGCGCGCAGACCGGCCCGGGCCAGCACCTTGGCGATCGCGGGTACCGGCGCGACCGAGAACCGCTGCGGTTCCACCGCCATGGTGGCGCTCGCCACCACGCGGCCGAGCGGCTCGACCGCGAGTTCGGCCGCGAGCGAGGCCGGGCCCACCAGGGTGGCGATCGCGCCGTCGTTGATCGGTGAGGAGTTGCCGGCGGTGACCGCGCCGCCGGCGACGAACGCGGGGCCCAGCGCGGCCAGCTTCTCGGCCGAGGTGTCCCGGATCGACTCGTCCCGGGTCACCTCACCGTCGCGGCCGGCCACCGGCACCGCGAAGCCGTCGTGCAGGCCCTTGTCCCAGGCGGCGGCGGCCCGCTGGTGGGAGCGCAGCGCCCATTCGTCCTGCCGCTTGCGGGAGATGCCGTACGAGGCGGCCACCGCCTCGGCGCATTCACCCAACGAGGCTGTCCACTCCTTCGGAAACGCCGGGTTGACCATGCGCCACCCGAGTTGCGTAGGGAGGAGTTCCAGCGACCCCGGGAACGGGACATCCGGGCGGGCCAGCACGAACGGGGCCCGGCTCATGCTCTCCACGCCGCCGGCGATCACCACGTCGGCGTCCCCGGCCCGCACCGCCCGGGCCGCCTGGACCACGGCCTCGGCGCCGGAGGCGCAGAGCCGGTTGACGGTCACCCCGGGCACGCTCGGTGGCAGGCCGGCCAGCAGCGCCGCCATCCGGCCCACGTTGCGGTTGTCCTCCCCGGCACCGTTGGTGTCGCCGAGGATGACGTCGTCCACCCGTGCCGGGTCCAACCCGGGGTGCCGGGCCAGCAGCGCCCGGACCGGCAGCGCAGCCAGGTCGTCGGTGCGGATGCCGGACAGGCCACCCCGGTGCCGACCGAACGGCGTGCGTACCGCGTCGATGAGGTATGCGTCCACGCTGCCAGGCTAGCCGCCACCCTGAGCAGGGCGCCCCTCTTGGGACCCCCACCCTGAGCAGGGCGCCCCTCTTGGGACCCCCACCCTGAGCAGGGCGCCCCTGATCAGGCTCTGGTCGTTAGCGGGGCGCCCTGCTCAGAACGGGGCGGGGCTGGCAAGGGCCGGGTACCGTGTCCGGGCATGAGCGAGCGCATCCGTTGGGGAATCCTGGCCACCGGCTCCATCGCCGCCACCTTCGTGGAGGATCTCAAGCTGCTGCCCGACGCCGAGGTCGTCGCCGTGGGATCGCGTACGCAGGCGGCGGCCGACGCCTTCGCCGCGCGGTATGGCATCCCCCGCGCGTACGGGGACTGGGAATCCCTGGCCAGTGACGACGGGGTGGACGTGGTCTACGTGGCCACCCCGCACTCGGCGCACTACGCGGCCACCGCCACCTGCCTGCGGCACGGCAAGGCGGTGCTGTGCGAGAAGCCGTTCACACTCAACGCCGCCACCTCCCGCGAGCTGATCGACACCGCTCGAGCGGCCGGTGTGTTCCTCATGGAGGCGATGTGGACCCGCTGCAACCCCGCCGTCCGGCGGATGATGGAGCTGATCGCGGACGGTGCGATCGGCGAGGTCAGGACCGTCAAGGCGGATTTCGGGATCACCGGTGGGTTCGGCCCCGAGCACCGGCTGCGGGACCCGGCGCTGGGCGGCGGTGCCCTGCTGGACCTGGGGATCTACCCGATCACCGTGGCGCATCTGGCGCTGGGGCGGCCGGACTCGTTCGAGGCTTGGGCGTCGCTGACCCCGGAGGGTGTGGACGAGAACACCGGCCTGGTGTTCGGGTACGCCTCCGGCGCGCTCGCCACCCTGAGCTGCGGCTTCGTGGGATCCACCGGGATCACCGCGACCATCGCCGGCCAGACCGGGCGGATCGAACTGCCGCCGATCTTCTTCCGCCCGCTGGAGCTGATCCTGCACCGCGACGGCGCCGAGCCGGAGGTGTTCCCGGCAACGCTGCCCGGCCACGGCTACACGCCGCAGGCCGAGGAGGTCCACCGCTGCCTGCGGGAAGGGCTGACCGAGAGCCCGCTGGTCAGCCACGCCATCACGCTGGAGATGATGTCGCTGCTGGACGAGATCCGGGCCCGGATCGGTGTGACCTATCCGGAGGAGGCGCGCCCCGTCTCGCTGCCCACCCAGCACCGTCCGGACGAGACCGACCCCAAAGCGGCTACGAACGCTTGACCGCGATGGTCTCCACTGTGTTCGCGACCCGCTCGAAGGAGTCGCAGGCCGCCTCCAACTCGTCGGCGACCTCCTTCATCTTCAGCACGGTCAGCGCGTCGTACTCCCCGGAGAACAGCCGCACCAGCAGCATCCGGTACGCCCGGTCCCCCTCGTTCTCCAGCCGGTTGCACTCGATCCAGTACTCCCGCAGATCGGTCATGGACTCCAGCTTCGGCATCGCGTCCGCGGTCAGCTCCGCCTGCTGGTTGAGCACGTCCACCAGTTCGTGCAGCTCCCGCGGCAGGGCCGGCAGCGCGGTGAGGCCGTAGAGGTAGACCAGGGTGCCGGCGGCCTCCAGGTGGTCCATCACGTCGTCGAGGGACGAGCCGAGCTGGTAGATGTCGGTGTTGTCGAACGGCGCCACGTGGCGCGAGTTGATCATGTTGTAGATCTCGTGCGTGATCTGGTCGCTGTCGTGCTCCAGCTCCACCAGCCGCTCGCTGACCGACTGCACGTCCACCCCTGGCAGCGCCAACTCCGCCAGCAGGTCGGTGCCGGTCACCAGGTTGCGGGCGGAGCGGGTGAACAGATGGTAGAAGCCGTTCTGGCGCCGCCGGAGGGAGAACCTGCCCCTGGCCACCTGGTATCCACTCCCCTGCCACGCGCCGACGCCCTCATCCTACGTTCACCTCCGCCCGCGTGCTGCCCGGCACAGTCCGCCGCCCCGGCGGTCCGCGCGAGTGGCGCAGGCGGGAGCATCGGAGTGTGCCGGGGAGCGCCGCCGTGTTCGAGGCCCACCGTGACCATCTCACCGGGGTGGCGTACCGGATGCTCGGCAGCCGCTCCGACGCCGAGGACGCGGTGCAGGAGGCGTGGCTGCGCTGGCACGCCGCGGACCAGGCCCGGGTCCAGGACCCGAAGGCGTGGCTGACCACTGTCACCGCCCGGATCTGCCTGGACGAGCTGCGCTCTGCCCGGGTACGCCGGGAGGCGTACGTCGGGCCGTGGCTGCCGGAGCCGCTGGTGGAGCGGCTGCCGGCGGCGGACGCGGACCCGGCCGACCGGGCGGCGAGCACCGAGCAGGTCAGCTTCGCCCTGCTGGTGGTGCTGGAGCGGCTTACGCCCGAGCAGCGGGTGGCGTTCGTGCTGCACGACCTGTTCGCGGTGCCGTTCGACGAGGTGGGCGGCGTACTGGGGACCTCACCCGCGGCGGCGCGGCAGCACGCCTCCCGGGCCCGCCGCGCGCTCGCTCACGGGGGTGCCCGGCACACCGCGGACCTGGCCGAGCAGCAGCGGGTCGTCAACGCGTTCCTGGCCGCCACCCGCTCCGGTGACCTGGACGGGCTGCTGGCGGTCCTGGCCCCGGACGTGGTGGGGATCGGCGACGGCGGCGGGGTCGCTCCGGCCGGCCGGCGGGCGGTCCACGGCCCGTCCCGGGTGGCCCGCCTGACGCTGGGCCTGTTCGGGACCTACGTGCGCAAGGCGGTCTGGCAGCGGGCGGAGCCGATGCTGGTCAACGGCGATCTGGGGTTCGTGGTGGAGGTCGGGCTGGCCAACGGATCGGTGCTGCGGGCCAGCGTCGCGTTCGCCATCGACGGCGGCCGGATCACCGGCGTCTTCAACCAGCTCAACCCGGCCAAGCTCAGCCGGGTGCCGACCCTGGGGCCGCGGGATCGGTCCCTGCCCACCCCGCCGGCCTGAGCGGTCAGACACCCGAGCTGTCACACTCCCGCGGCCTGCGCCGTCCTCGCTGGGGTACCACAGCGAGGAGGACCGCGTTGCGGACGAATATGACGATCAAGGTGGGGATCAAGGTGGGGATCAAGGTACGGCCGGGGGCCGGTTCCGCCTACCCGGCGGGTACGCGGGCGGGGGCGCGCCGATGAAGGTGCTGGTGACCGGGGGCACCGGAGTGATCGGGCGGGAACTGGTGGCCAGGCTGCGGGAGCGTGGCGTCGCGGTCCGGGTGCTCAGCCGGCGCGGCGGGCCCGGCCCGGGTGACGGGTCCAGCCACGGTGGCTTGCCAGGTGACGGATCTGTCCAGGGTGATCTGAACACCGGCGCCGGGCTGGCCGCGGCCGTGGCCGGTGTGGACGTGATCGCGCACTGTGCCAGCGCGACCAACTACCGGCGGCCGGAGCAAGATGTGGAGCAGGTGCGGAACCTGCTGGCGGCGCTGGGCGGCGCCCGGCCACACCTGCTCTACATCTCCATCGTGGGCGTGGACCGGGTCCGGTTCGGCTACTACCGGGCCAAGCTGGCGACCGAGAAGCTGATCGCGTCCTCCGGACTGCCGTGGACCACCCTGCGGACCACCCAGTTCCACGACTTCGTGCTGATGTTCCTGCTGCTGCTCACCAAGCCGCCGGTGGTGCCGCTGCCGCGCGGGTTCCGTGCCCAGCCGGTGGATGTCGCGGAGGTGGCCGACCGGATGGCGACCCTGGCGCTGGGTGAGCCGGCCGGGCGGGTGCCGGACCTGGGCGGGCCGCGGGTGGAGAGTATGGACGAACTGACCCGGTGGTTCCTGCGGCTGCGTGGCCAGCGCAAGCTGGTGCTCCCGGTACCGGTGCCGGGCCGGATCGCCGCCGACTTCCGCGCCGGCGGTCACCTGCTCGGCCCGGACGGGGTGACCGGCGGACGCGACTTCGCCGAGTACGTGCGGGACCGGATGGGCCCGGACGGCACCATCGAGATGCCGTACCAGCTCAAGGGACGCCTCCAGGGCTGAGTTCGCGGGTACCCGCGGCCCGGGCGCCCGCGCAGGCGACTCAGGCGTCCGGGCGGCCGTCCACCTGGGCCAGGAACTCCCGGTAGGTGGTGGCGAACGGCTGAGCGCCCCGGTGCAGCGCGTCGCGCAGCCAGGCGGCGGCGGACCGGGCGTGGGCGACCAGGTCTTCGGGGTAGCCGAAACTGCTCCGGTGCGCGGCGAACTCGTCCTCGTCGCGCAGTTCCACCTCGCCCGTGTGGCGGCGCCGTACCACGTCCAGGTCCAGGTCGACCAGGTGCACGTCGTGGTCGTCCTCCCACCGGGCCGGAGTGGTGATGTCGCAGTAGACCTCGCTGGTCCGCGGCGGCGGGTTGAACATCGCCGTCCACCAGGCACGGCGCGGGATCAGCAGCACGAACGGGATCTGCTCCACCGAGGGCAGGCCGTGGTAGATGGACGGGGTGCCGGTGTCAACACCCAGCCAGGTGCCGTGCGCGTCGTCACCGAGCCGGCGCGCCGGGTAATCCCGGTGCGCCGAGCCGTCGTACTTGCGGTAACGCACCCGAACGACATCCGCCACGGCCTCTACGTTACCGGCGGGCGGCGCGAGAGGCGGGCCGGTCGCCCCGGCCCGGCCAACCGGGGTACGCCCCGGCGGGCGCGGTACGGTAGCCGGCGTGACCGCCGCTCCTGCCGCCGCAGCCGGCCAGCGGCCGGCCGGCGCGCATCCCGCCAGCAAGAACCCGGCTGGCAAGCCCTCCGCCAGCAAGGACTCGACCGGAGCGCGGTCGGCCGCCGAGGCTGGCCGGCCGACGGTGCCGTCGCTGCTGGCGGCGGCGGTGGCGGCGGTGCCCGGTGGGGTGGCCCGGCCCGGCCAGCAGCGGATGGCCGCGGCGGTGGCCGAGGCGGTGGCCACCGGCGAGCACCTGCTGGTGCAGGCCGGCACCGGCACCGGCAAGTCCCTGGCGTACCTGGTGCCGGCGCTGCTGGCGGCGCGGGACGGGGACGGGCCGGTGGTGGTCTCCACCGCCACCCTGGCCTTGCAGGCACAACTGGTCGACCACGACCTGCCCCGGCTGGTGGAGGTGGCCGAACCGCTGCTCGGCCGCCGGCCCCGGTTCGCTGTCCTGAAGGGACGGCATCACTATCTGTGCCTGGCCAAACTGGAAGGCACCACCGCGGAGGAGCCAGCGGACGGGTTGTTCGACGTGGCACCCGGCGCCACCACCTGGTTGGCGGAGTCCGGCCGGCTCGGCAAGCAGATCCAGCGGCTACGGGACTGGGGTCTGGAGACCGCCACCGGCGACCGGGACGAACTCGACCCAGGGGTCGACGACGCGGCCTGGCGGCAGGTGTCGATGCCGGCCCGGGAGTGCGTGGGCGCGGCGCGCTGCGCCTTCGGCGCGGAGTGCTTCGCCGAGGCGTCCCGCGAGCGGGCCCGGTCCGCCGACGTGGTGGTCACCAACCACAGCCTGCTGGCGGTGGACATGCTCTCCGGGCACCAGATCGTCCCACCCCACAAGCTGCTGGTCGTGGACGAAGCGCACGAACTGGCCGACCGGGTCTCGTCGGCCGCGCAGGCGGAACTGACCGCGGACGGGGTGGAGCGGGCCGCCCGGCGGGCCCGGACGCTGGTGGAGCCGGAGGTCTACGAGGCGCTCACAGAAGCCGGTGACGCGCTGGCGCTCGGCCTCGCGGAGACCCCGGCCGGGCGCCTGATCGGCCCCCTCCCGCCCGCCCTGCATACCGCCTGCACGCTGCTGGACGCGGCCGCCCGGGCCGCGCTCAACGGCATCGGAGAGCTCAAGAGCGACGACCCGGAGGCGGTCGCCAAGCAGCCTGCCCGGGCGGCGCTGGAGGAGTTGTCAGCCACCTCCCAGCGGCTGGTGGCCGCCGACCAGGCGGACGTGGCATGGGTGGAGAAGCCGGAGCGGCCCGGTGGCCGGCGGGCGCTGGTGGTCGCCCCGCTGTCGGTGGCCGGCACGCTCGCCACCCATCTCTACCGGGACCGGGTGGTGGTCGCGACCTCGGCCACGCTCGCGATCGGCGGCACGTTCGACACCATCGCCCGCAGCCTGGGGTTGCCGCCGGCCCCGGCCGGCGGCGCGCCCGAGAACCCTCGCTCCGGCGCCGCCCCGAAGACAGCCCTGGAGCCAGTCACCGCGGGGACAGCCACGGCGGGGACAGCCACGGCGGGGACAGCCACCGCCGGGGACACCGGCGCCGCGGCCGGTGACCGCGGCGCATCTGGCCCGGGCCCCGGGACCGGGGGCGACGGTGCCCTGCGCTGGCGCAGCCTGGACGTGGGTTCGCCGTTCGACTATCCCCGGCAGGGAATCCTCTACGTGGCGGCGCACCTGCCCCGTCCCCGCGAGTCGGGCCTGCCCGAGTCGTCGGCGGCGGAGTTGGTGCGGCTGGTGAGCGCGCTGGGCGGGCGTACGCTCGGGCTGTTCTCCTCCCGGCGGGCGGCCGAGCGGGCCGCCGAGGTGCTGCGGGAGCGCACCGCCCTGCCCGTGCTGGTGCAGGGCGAGGAGACGCTGCCGCTGCTGGTGCGGCGCTTCCGGGAGGAGCCGGAGTCCTGCCTGCTCGGAGTGATGTCGCTGTGGCAGGGGGTGGACATCCCCGGGGACGCCTGCCAACTGGTGGTGATCGACCGGCTGCCGTTCCCCCGCCCGGACGAGCCACTCGCCGCCGCCCGCAGCGCCGCCGTGGACGCCACCGGTGGTTCCGGCTTCGCCACCGTCAGCGTGCCCATCGCGGCGGTGCGGCTGGCCCAGGGCGCCGGCCGGCTGATCCGCTCCGCCCACGACCGCGGGGTGGTGGCGGTGCTGGACTCCCGGCTGCACACCGCCCGCGGCTACGGCGCCTATCTGCGCCGGACCCTGCCGCCGTTCTGGTACACCATCGACCCGCAGGTGGTCACCGGCGCGCTCGCCCGGCTCGCCACGCAGCCAGCCGGCTGACCCCGTCCCCACTGACGGGCCGGCCGGGCCTCCTAGCGGAGGCCCGGCCGGCCCGCTACTCTCCCCGGCTCAGGAGGCCGAGCAGGTGAAGGTGCTGGGCAAGGCGCTACCGCCGTTCCGGCTGGCCTGGAACCCGAACTGGGTGCTCTGTCCGGGGCCCAGGTTCCCGTTGTAACTCATGTTCTCCGCGGTGACCGACTGACCCTGAGTGTCGAAGTCGGCGTTCCAGTTGTTCACGACCTGGTGCCCGCTGGGCAACGTGAACTCGACCGACCAGCCGCTCATCGACGAGTTGCTGGTGTTGGTCACTACGACCTCCATCACATAGCCCTGCGCCCACTGGCTCTGCAACGCCGGGGTCGCCGTGCAGTCACCCGGTGGTGGCGGCGGAGGCGGTGGGGGCGGCGGCGGAGGCGGAGGCGGAGGCGGAGGCGGAGGCGGTGGCGGAGGTGGTGGCGGCGGGGGCGGTGGCGGGTTACCGCTGTTCACCGCGGCGCTGAACGAGTTCACCGCCAGCCCGGCCCCACCGACCCACGGCTCGAATCCGGCCTGGATGCTGGTCAGGTACCAGGAGTTGTTGATGTAGCCCCGGCTGATCACGTCGTTGATGAACGACAGGACGCTGAAGTTGAGGCTGGTGATCGGCGAGGAGCTCACGTACGAGATCACGTGCCACCCGGTGTTGCCGTACCAGACCTCCCAGTTGCGCCCGGCGATGTTGACGTTGCCCACCGGGGAGCCGATCGGCTGGATCGAACCTTGGCGGTTCAGCCAGATCATCAGCTCCGCGCCGTTCTGGCCGTCGGTACGCGGGGTCGGGTCCAGCCAGATGTCGTACGCGGCGTTCCAGGTGCCGCTACCCGGGTAGCTCACGGAGATGCTGCTGGTCGCACTGCTGATCTGATTGACCTGGATCGGCATGTTGCTGCCGGTCGAACAGTTCGTCCAGTGGCAGCCACTGAAGATGGACGGGTACGCCGCGGGCGCGCCGTTGGTGGCCTTGTTGTGGTCGGCCTGGGTGACGGTGAATCCGCCACTCTGGTTGACGTCGATGCACTGCGTCGTGTCCGCGCCCCAGACGTTGTTCTGGACGATGTAGGTACCGTTCTGGATGCTGGTGGAGCCGAACTTCTCGCAGATCACGGGTGCCGCCTGTGCGGGGCTGGCGGTCGCGACTGCGACCAGTGCCCCGGTCGCGACCATCAGCGCCGCCAGGCAGGCGGCTCGTAAGCGTCTCATGGGGGTCATCTCCGTTGGTCGTGCACATGTGTGCGAGAACATGTGGTCACGCCCGGACTTCGCACCCACGTCGCCGATGGCTCGCGATGACCTCTGAGGATAGCCGCCCGGGTGGGAAAACGTAACCGCCGGTCCGGGATGCGGACCGATACCACTCAGGGAAGGCTCCGGGTAGCGATCCGGGCGATCACCCACGCGCGCGGGCACCCGCCCCGGGGACGATAGCGCCGGAAAGCGATAGAGCAGGGACGATCGCGCCGGGACCCACCCGGTGGACGATAGAGATGGTGGGCACGCGGCCGGCTCCGGCCGCACCACGGGGGAAGGGGGGACGTGACCGCCATACCGCCCGGACCGGGCATCGAATCGCGCGCTCGGGCGGCCGGCGACCGGCCCGGCCGGTTGCTCACCCAGCCCCGGGTGGTGCGGCGGGGCCTGGGCTTCGGCGGCAGCATCGGCGCGGTGCTGCTGTTCTGCCTCTCGCTCACCCCGTCGCTGCTCCCCCGGCACTGGGCGTTGCAGGGCGTACTCTCCGGGACTACCGGGGCGATCGGGTACGGCGCGGGCGCGACCGTGGGCGCGGTCGCGCGTACCGTCTGGCCCCGGGTGCCGCCGCCGTCGACGCGCGCCTGGCACGTGCTCATCGGAGCCAGCGGTGGGCTGATGGTGTTCTTCGTGCTGCTGGGCGACGCCTGGCAGCGCGAGGTACGCCGGCTGGTCGGGGCGGAGCAGGCCACCGGCTGGAGTCCGATGCTGATCGCCGGGGTGGCGGCGATCGTCTTCGCCGTGCTGCTGCTGTCCGCCCGCGCGCTGCGGCTCGGCACCCGCAAGCTGGCCGGCGCGATCGCCCGGTTCAGCCCGCGCCCGGTCGCCTCGATCACCGCGGTGGCGGTGGTCACCCTCTCCAGCTATGTGGTGACCCAGGAGGTCGTGTTCACCGGGTTCGTGGACGCCGCGGAACGGGTCGCCAGCGCGGCCAGCAGCGTCACCCCACCCGGCGTGGCCCGCCCCGACTCGCCGTACCGCTCCGGCGGTCCCGGCTCCCTGGTGCCCTGGGACACCCTGGGGCGGTACGGCCGGGAGTTCACCGCCGGCGCGGTGCCCGAGGAGGCGCTGGCGGAGTTCAGCGGCGAGGAGGCGATGGAGCCGATCCGGGTCTACGTGGGCCAGGACTCCGCGGCCAGCCTGGAGGCCCGGGTCGACCTGGCAGTACGCGAACTGGAGCGAACCGGCGCCTTCGACCGGGAGGTGCTGGCGGTGGTCACCACCACCGGCACCGGCTGGGTCAACCCGGCCGTGCCGCAGGCCCTGGAGTACCTCTCCGGCGGCGACTCCGCGGTGGTGGCGATGCAGTACGCCTACCTGCCGAGTTGGATCTCGTACCTGGCCGACCGGTCGACTGTGGCCGAGGCGGCGGAGGCGCTGATCGGCGCCGTGCGCGACGAACTGGCCGAGATCCCCGCCCCCCGGCGGCCGGACCTGGTGGTGTACGGGGAGAGCCTGGGGGCGCTGGGGATCGAGGAGGCGTTCGGCAGCCTGCCGGAGTTGATCGCCGGTACGGACGGGGCGGTGCTCGCCGGCCCGCCGCACACCAGCCCCATCTGGCAGCGGCTGGTGGCGGATCGCGAGGCCGGCAGTCCGGTCTGGCGCCCGGTCTACCCCGGGGAGTCGGTGCAGTTCGCGCAGGACGGCACGGAGCTGTCCACCGGCGAGCGGCCGAGCGTGATCTACCTGCAGCACGCCACCGACCCGGTGGTGTGGTGGAGCCCGCAACTGCTCTACCAGGAACCGGCGTGGCTGGAGGAGGGCCGCGGGCCGGATGTCTCCGGCGCCATGCGCTGGTATCCGCTGGTCACGTTCTGGCAGGTGACGGTGGACGCGGTCACCTCCACCACGGCACCGCCCGGGCACGGCCACCGGTACCGGGAGAGCATCGCGGACGCGTGGGCGGCTCTGCTCGACCCGCCCGGCTGGACCGACACCGACACCGCCAAGCTGCGGACCGTGCTCGCCCGTATCCCCTGACCCGGGAGGGCGTCACCCCTTGGGGTCGGCGTCGGCGTCCTCGACCCGGTCCATCCAGCCGTCGCCGTTGGTGTCGTACATCCGCACGTCCCACCGGCCGTCGCCGTCGCGGTCGTACTGGGACCAGTCCACCAGCCCGTCCGCGTCCCGGTCGTGACCGACGAAGTCGGCCTGCCCGTCGCCGTTGAGGTCGACGTGGATCTCCACCCCGCCGCCGGGTGCCCCGTGCAGGGTATGCGCGTCCCACTGCCCGTCGCCGTCGGCGTCCACCCGGGTCTGGTACCCCTCCGGGACCGCCGGCGCCTCGCCCAGGCTGCCCCCCAGCGGCGGGGCCGTGCCCAGCCCGCGGGAGACGTCGTCCGGTGCGGCGCCCAGACCCCGGAAGCTGTCGCCGCCGTCCGGGGCGGTACCCAGCCCGCGTACCATCTCGGACTCTCCGCCCCCGCCAGGGTACGCGCCGGGGTACGCGCCGCGGCCCGCGGCGTGGCCCGGCAACCCCTCCGCGCCCGGAGCGGTGCCCAGGCCCCGCTCGGTCTCCAGTCCTGGCGCCGCCCCGAAGCCCTGCTCCGCCGGGCTCGCGGAACCGAAGTCCGCGACGTTCGCCGGGGCGGTGACCGGCCCGAACAGCCCGGCCAGGCTGGACTGGCTGGTCCGGGTCTCCACCGCGTGGTCGGCGCCAGCGTCCTCGCTCACCTGGGTACGCAGCAGGGAGACCTCCTCCGCGGTGAGCTGGTAGCCGGCCAGTGCCCGGCCCGGGTCGGCGGCGAGCGCCCGGGCGAAACCGGGCTCGGTCAGCAGTTTCTCCAGCACCTTGTCGAAGTCACTCATGGGCCACCCTCCGGGTCAGTCGAGTTCGGGCATGGGCACCGGCTGGGGGCGTGGCTTGCAGGTGCCGCACTGGAGCGCGTCCTCCACCACCAGACCTTCGGAGCGGCCACGGCTGCGCGAGCGGTGCACCTCCAGCAGGTAGGGTCCGAACCCGGCGTGGTCCTCGCAGATCCCCCGCCCGCAGAACCGGCACACGCCGCGTGCCGCCTTGGCACAGAACCAGCAGAACACCCGTACCTCCCGAATGCCAGGGGCGGCACACCGCCGGGGCCACACCCCGGCGCCGCGGTCGCACCATTGCCCGGACCGTAGCGCGCGGTCCGCGCCTGCCGGACCGCCCAGGTGGGCGAGTCCGGCGGAGGCAGGCCGCAGCGGCACTGTAACCGATCCCGGCAACCCGCGGTCGGAGCCGCGGCCCCGGCCGGGGCGGCCGGACCAGCAGCCCCCTGCTGGCGGCCGGACCAACAGCCCGCCCGGCGGGCGCGGCACCACGCGCGGCTCCGGGCCGGCGTCAGGCGACCACCAGCGCCTGCACCGACGAGAGCGAGAGTTGGGTGCGCAGCCAGGCGAGTTGGGTGCGGGTCTGGTCGTGGCAGGTCCGCGCGGTCACCAGCAGGTCGCTGTCCCGTACGCCCTGCGCGGACCGGTCCACCAGCAGCCAGCCCAGGTCGCACTCGGCCACCATCAGGTAGAGATCCTGCAGGTCACGCAGCAACCCGACACCGGGGCCGCGCGGGCCGCGGAAGGCGGCGGTGGGGTCGGCGGCGGGCCCTTCCCGCCCTGGCGGGGGGTAGACCTCCAGGTAGGGCGCCAGCGCGAGGGCCTGCTCATCGGCCTGGCGGGCCAGCCGCCGGCAGGTGTAGAAGATGTCCACCTCGTCGCGGTGCGCGCCGGCCACCGCCCGGTAGCCGCCGGACAGGTTCAGTTGCGCGCGCCGCAGCAACTCCAGGTAGTGCCCCAACCGCACGGCTCACCCCCGTTCGCGTACCTGGGCGGAGTCGCCGCCCGCGGTCGCCGGAACCGTCATGTCCACCGGGGCGGCGGCCCCGGTGGTGGGCGCGGACGCTGGCCGCTGGCCCGCGGATACCCGGCTGACCTGCACCGCCGCCACCTTGTAGAGCGGTTGCTTGGAGACCGGGTCCCAGTCGGTCAGGGTGAGCTCGTTGGCCGCCCGGCCCCCGTCGCCGGCGGGATCGACCCGGTCCAGGTCCCAGTAGCCGTAGTGGAAGGGCAGGAACACCACCCCGGGTCGCAGCGTGGAGAGTCGCGCCCGGACCGTGACCGAGCCGCGCGGGGAGGTGACCCGTACCAGGTCGCCCTCGGCGACGCCGCGCTCGCTCGCGTCCTGCGCGCTGATCTCCAACCACGGCTCCGGAGCGGCGGCGCGCAGTTGCGGCGCGCGCCCGGTCTTGGTGCGGGTGTGGAAGTGGTAGACCGTGCGCCCGGTGGTCAGCGACAGCGGGTACCGGTGGTCCGGCGTCTCCGGCGGCGGCTGATAGGGCGCGGCGTGTAGGAAGGCCCGCCCGGCCGGGCGCATCGCCTCGTACTCGGCCGGGGTCCGGGCCGCGCCCGTGCCCAACTCGTGGCCATAGGTCTCGCAGTAGTCCGGGTCGGTGTGGAACACCCCGTCTGCGTAGAGTCGCTCGGTGCCCTCCGGCGCCGCCGCGGTGCACGGCCACTGCACCCCGCTGCCCTGGCGCAGCCGCTGGTAGCTGAGCCCGGTGTAGTCGCAGGGCCGCCCGGCCGAGCACTGCTGCCACGCCACGAACGCCGACTCCGGGTCGTGCCACCAGATCAGCGGCTCCCCGGCGTCGTTGCGGAAGTCCATCCGGCGGGCGTAGTCGAGGAAGATGTCCAGGTCCGCGCGGGCCTCGCCGGGCGGGTCGACTGCCTTCTCGGAGAGGTGCACGGTGCGGTCGGCGTTGGTGAAGGTGCCCAGCTTCTCTCCCCAGATCGCGGCCGGCAGCACCACGTCGGCCAGGCGCGCGGTCTCGGTCAGGAACGCGTCCTGCACCACCAGGAACAGGCTGGGGCCGGTGAGGATGCGCCGGATCCGGGCCAGGTCGGGCAGGGAGACCGCGGGGTTGGTGGCGGAGATCCACAACAGGTTGATGGAGCCCTGCTCGGCGTACCGGAAGATCTTCATAGCGTGGGTGGGCTGGGCCCAACTGGGGATCCGGATCGGGTCCACCCGCCACAACCGCGCCAGCTCCTCGACATGCGCGGGGTTGTCCCAGTTCCGGAAGCCGGGCAGGTCCCCGTCGGCGCCGGTCTCGCGGGTGTTCTGGGCGGTGGGCTGGCCGTTCATCTGGCACAGCCCGGCGCCGGGGCGGCCCAGCATCCCCCGCAGCAGGTGGATGTTGTTGACCTGGCAAGCCGCGGCAGTGGCCTGGTGGGACTGGTAGAAGCCCTGCAGCACGGTGGAGAACACGCGCCGGCCGGTGCCGAGGATCTCAGCCGCGGCGCGGATCTGGTCAGCCGGCACGTCACAGATCTCGGCCGCCCGCTCCGGCGGGTAGCCGGCCACCAGCGCGGCCAGCTTCTCGAAGCCGAGCGTGTGCGCCCGCACGTACTCCTCGTCGATCCAGCCGTTGCGGATCAGCTCGTGCTGCAGCGCGTTCATCAGCGCCTGGTTGGTGCCGTTGCGTATCGCCAGGTGGAGGTCTGCCTCCCGGGCCACCGGGGTCTGGCGCGGGTCGACCACCACCATCCGGGGCGGGTCCGGGCCGCGGCGGCGGTCCAGCATCCGCATCCACAGCACCGCCTGGGTCTCGGCCACGTTGTGACCCCACAGCGCCAGCGTGTCGCAATGGTCGACATCGGTGTACGAGCCGGGCTGC
>Ga0079224_100004003_pt1 | contig 18857 bp, 15 predicted proteins | sample Stecom2015_FD_80414 | JGI IMG/M metagenome (GOLD analysis project Ga0079224, IMG submission 80414) | Agricultural soil microbial communities from Utah to study Nitrogen management - Steer compost 2015 | ecosystem: Environmental > Terrestrial > Soil > Agricultural land | place: USA: Utah... | reverse complement strand
CGGACCGTCCCATCGCCTTCCACCGCAGTCACGCGCCTACCGGTCTCGATCGTGATACCCGGAGCTGCCGTCATGGCCGCCACATACCGCTCGGGGAAACAGTGCCCTTCATCGGGAAACCACGCCACCAGCGGATCTCCCCCGACCTGCACGTCAGGTTCCAGCTCGGCGGCGCGTGCAGGGGTCACGAACTCCGCCCGATACCCGCTGTCGCGCAAGGTCTCGACTCGATGGGTGAGGCGTTGCCGATGTGCGTCGTTCGTTGCGAACTCCAGGTGCCCGGTCGGGACGAGCCATCCGCGCGGCACGCCGCCGAGCCGGACGTGCTCGCGCATCGCGTCCGCGTTGAGTTGCTGATAATGCATGGGTCGCTTGTTGTTGGCGTTGACCCACGCGAACGTGGTCGATGACGTGCCGCCTGCCGGTCGGCCGGCATCCAGCACGGTGACCTCATGTCCCCGCACCGACAACGCGGACGACACGGCGGCTCCCAGCATGCCTGCTCCGACGACCAGCACGCGCATGGCGGTCCTCCTACTCGGTGGGCAGCGGCGTGACGTCGAGCTCGGCACCGACGACACTCGCCCGGAGAGCGTTGACCAGGCCGAGTGCGTCGACCGCGGTGTCGTGCGTAGCGGACGCCACGCTGAGTGTGAGCGCGTGTGCAAGTACGAGACCGGCAGTGAGCTCGCTCGCGGCCGTCGTCGTCGACTGCGGGGTCGACAACACCGCATACACCTTCGACGCCAGCGCCATACCGAGGCTCTCGGTAATCACGACAACGCGGGCGCCGACCGCGTTCGCATGGTCGACAATCACCGAGATCTCCCGGAACTGGCGGATCGGTGCGAACACGATGACGAGTTCGCCCGGCCGCAGCGTCAGAAGCTCGTCGGCCAACCTGACCCCGGTCAGTCCGCTGCCGCGGGCGTGCACGCCGATGCGCTGAAGTGAAAGTCGAAGGTAATCCGCAAGGCTCTCAGCCGGCCCGATTCCGTAGGTCAGCACCGAGGGTGCGCCGATCACGGCATCGACGGTGCGTTCCCATGCGTCGATGTCCAAGCCTCGACGTAGTTGACCGAGCAGCGCCATGCTGTCGTCGAGCACCCTGGCGATCTGATTGTCCTCAGTGGATACCCGCGCAAGCCGGTCGTCCATGGTCGCCGCGAGGTCACGTTGCCGAGTCAGCACATCGATCATGCTGCGTTTCAGTTCGCGGAAACCCTGATAGCCCAGCGCTTTCGCCGCACGGACCACCGTGGCGTCACTGGTCCCGATCTGCGCGGCCAGTTGGATGGCCGAACAGGACACCACAATCTCCGGGTGGTCCGCCATGTACTGCGCGACCGTCCTCTCGCTGGCTGACATCCGGTCGGCGAGCGCAGCAACGCGTTCGTGCAGTGGCGGGTCCACCGGCGATTCGGCGTCCCCGGATTCGACGCCCGACTTGTTACCTGTCGTTTTCATTACAGTATTGACCCCCTCTTGTCGTGAAGCCTACATTAGCGCGATCGAACGAGCCCGTACATCGTGGAGGTTGCCATGACGGAGTGGGCGCCCGGTCATTCCCGCGCCCCGCTGCTCGATGCCGACGTCATCGTGGTGGGCGTCGGAACCATGGGCAGCATGGCGTTGTGGCATCTCGCCGATGCGGGGATCCGCGCCATCGGCCTCGAGCAGCACGCTGAGTTGGGGCACGAGTACGGGGCAGCCGGGGGCCGCACCCGTATCTTCCGGATCGCCTACAAGGAAGGCAGCTGGTACGTCCCCCTGCTGCAGCAGGCCCGTCACTTGTGGTCGGCTCTCGAGAAGGCAACCGGTACCGCGCTCCTTCGGCCGACCGGAGCACTCAGCATCGGCCACCCCGACCACCCCGACATCGCCGAGGTCCTACACAGCGCCGACGAGTTCGACCTGCCGGTCGAGACGTTGGACGGCGCTCAACTCGCCTCGCGCTTCCCGACCCACGTACTGCATGGCGACGACGTAGGCGTACTCGATCCGCAGGGCGGGCTACTCCTCCCGTCCGAGGCGATCCGTGCCGCTGCGGGTTACGCCACCGAGCACGGCGTGGACATCCGGACCGGCATCCGCTGCACCGGTATCGAAGAAGCCGGCGACCACGTGCGGGTCCGCACCGCGGACGGCGAACTCAGGGCAGCACGGGTACTCGTCTGCGGCGGCCCGTGGACCGCGCAACTCTTACCGGGCATTCGGGACGGTTACGAAGTACGCCGCGTGGTTCTCCACTGGTTCCGGGCGCTCGATACCGACGCCTTCACTCCTGAACGCTTCCCGGTCGGGATTCGCCGAAGCGGTGAGGACGCCTCGTTCTCGTTCTTCCCTTCGGCAGGGGACAACAAGGTCAAGGTCAATCTCCATGTTCCCAAGGACACTGTGCCCGACCTGTCCGCGTTCGACGCCTCTGTCCCTTCCGAGTACACAGCTCGTGTCGAGAACGCGATCGGCCGCGTGCTGCGCGGACTGGAGCCGAAAGCGGCCGACGCTCGTGCCTTCATCGAGGGCTACACGCCGGACAACCACGGACTCATCGGTAGTCCGCCGGGTTACGACCGGGTGCTCTCGATGAGCGGATTCTCCGGACACGGTTTCAAGCTCTCCCCCGTTCTCGCCGGTCTCGCCGTGGACGCCCTGCTCCAACGCGGTGACGGCATACCCGATCGCCTCGCTCTCGCCAGAACCCTCGAGGAGAACGCATGATCCGCATCGGAGTCGACGTCGGCGGCACGTTCACCGACGTCACCGCGCTCGACACGAGCACCGGCTCGTTCCACGTGTTCAAACTGCCGTCGACCGGGCACGATCAGTCGATCGCGGTCACCGACGGGATCACCAGCGTGTTGTCCGCAGCGGGTGGTTCAGCCGACGACGTGACCTACCTCGGTCACGGCACCACCGTGGCGACGAACGCGCTGCTCGAGCTGAAGGGAGCGAGGACAGCTCTCCTGGTAACCGGGGGCGTACCGGATGTCCTCGAGATCGCTCGCCAACGACGGCCGCACCTGTACGACCTGTTCGCCGACAAGCCGCGCGTGCTCGTCCCACGCGAGCTGACGTTCGGCGTCACGGAGCGGCTGGCGGCCGACGGCCAGGTCGTCGTTGAACTCACCGACGAGGAGATCGACCGGGTGGCCCGGAAGCTCGGGGAATCCGGCGCCCAATCGGTGGCCGTGTGTTTCCTGCACAGCTACCGGGATGCCGGCCATGAGGTACGTGTGGCAGAGGCACTGGCCCGGCAACTTCCCGATGTGTTCGTGTCCCGATCCAGCCGTGTGGCACCGGAGTTCCGAGAGTACGAGCGGTTCTCCACAGCCGTCATCAACTCGTTCATCGGACCGACGGTGTCCCGCTACATCCGCAGGCTCAGCGAACGCGTGCAAGACGCAGGAATCCCTGTGGGGCCGCGCGTCATCCAGTCGAACGGCGGGCTGGCCTCCACCGAGACCGTGGCTGAGCGGCCCGTCACCACCCTGCTCTCGGGTCCGAGTGCGGGCGTGGTCGGTGCGAGCTTTCTCGCGGCACTGGCCGGCGTCAGCGACCTCATCACCTTCGACATGGGAGGCACATCGACCGATGTGTGCCTGATCCGGGGCGGGGAACCGGCCGCTGCCAATGAACGTGGCCTCGGCGGCTATCCCATTCGCGTCCCCTCCGTCGACGTACACACCATCGGCGCCGGTGGCGGCAGCATCGCCTCCGTCGACGACGCGGGCGGGCTCCGAGTGGGCCCGGAGAGTGCAGGCGCCCGACCAGGACCCGCGGCCTACGGCCACGGCGGCACTCAGCCCACCACCACGGACGCGAACGTGGTGCGAAGCAGGCAGAACCCGGCCAGCGCGCTCGGGGGCAGCATGCCTATCGACAGCGACGCAGCACGACGAGCCGTCGACACCGTGGCCAACGGATTGGGCACAAGCACGATGGAAGCCGCCCGAGGCATCGGCAGGCTCGCCAACTCACACATGGCACGGGCCGTACGGCAGGTCTCGGTGGAGGCAGGTGAGGACCCACGCGACTACGTCCTCATGGCGTACGGAGGCGCTGGGCCGCTCCATGCCGCCGAGGTCGCGGCCGAGGTCGGGATGACCAGGATCCTCGTCCCACCGCATCCGGGCACCTTGTGCGCCCTCGGCTTGCTCGTCAGCGACGTCCGAAGCGAGTTCACCCGGTCGTTCCTGCGCAAGGCCGACGCTTCCACGATCCCGGCACTCAACGATGCCATCGCGACGCTCGTCGACGAAGGTCGAGAGTGGCTCGCCGCCGAAGCACGGATCGCCGACCGGCACGATGTCACGGTCCTCGCGGACGCCCGGTATCCACGGCAGAACTTCGAGCTGCGCATCCCACTACCCGCCGAAGGGTTCGACGACGCCACACTGGCGTCGCTGGTCGCCGACTTCCACGCTCGACACGAGAAGGCCTACGGCTTCTCCCATCCCGAATCCCCGGTGCAACTGGTGAACCTCCGCGCAGTCGCGCACGGCACCGTGCCCAAACCCGAGATGCCACGTATCGAACAGGGCACGGCGGATGTCGACGCAGCAGCCCTGATCGACACACGTCATGTCGACTTCGGCGTCGAGTACGGCACGGTCCCCACCCCGGTGCTCCAACGGGACCTACTCAAGGCACGCAACACCTTCGCCGGGCCCGCAATCGTCGAACAACTGGATTCGACGACCGTCGTACCACCGGGCTGGCGAGCGACTGTCGACGATTTCGGAAATCTGCTGATCGAGGTGACCGTACGATGACCACATCGGATGTCGACCAGGTAACCGTCCAGGTGATCGGAAACGCCATGTTGTCCGTCGCCGAGGAGATGGGCGCGGTTCTCCGGCGGGCAAGCTATTCCACCAACATCAAGGAGCGAGTCGACTGCTCGACAGCACTGTTCGACGCCCATGGGCAGCTTGTCGCACAAGCGGAGCACATTCCGATCCATATGGGATCGATGAAGGGACTCGTCCAATCGCTCCTCGACGACAAGGACACACGTCAGCTTTGTCCCGGTGACGTCTACATCACCAATGACCCCTACACCGGTGGTGGAACCCACCTTCCCGATATCACCATGGCGGCGCCTGTCTTCCACGAGGGAGCACTGGTGGGATTCAGCGCCAACATCGCGCACCACTCCGATGTCGGCGGACATGTTCCGGGCAGCAACTCCGGTGACTCCACGAGCATTTTTCAAGAAGGCCTGCGCATTCCCGCCGTACGGTTCATGATCGGCGGCGCCGTCAACGAGGAGGTCTTGGCCTTCGTCACCCTCAACTCGCGATTGCCCGAGGAACGCCGCGGTGACCTTCTCGCCCAACTCGCTGCGGTCCACACCGGAGGCAGGCGCTTCTCCGAACTGCACGCCAAGTACGGCAGCACTGTCATCGACACCGCGAGCGGGCAGCTGCTCGACTACGCTCGGCGCAGACTCGAGGTCGCGGTCGCCGCCATTCCCGACGGTACTTATCGGGCATCGGACTGGCTCGACAGCGACGTCCCTGGACAGGAGCCCATCCGGATCCAGACGGCTGTGACCGTCAGCGGCAGCGAGATATCCATCGATTTCGACGGCACCGGCCGTCAGGCCGACGTCGCGATCAACGTCGTCCGCTCAGCCCTCGAAGCGACCGTCTACTACGCGCTCAAGGCCGCTCTGGACCCGGAGATTCCCGCCAATGGCGGCTTCTTCGACGCGGTCCGGATCGACGCCCCATTCGGCAGCATCGTCAATCCTCGCCCGCCGGCCGCAGTGGCTGCGCGCACCGACGCCTGCCAGCGCGTCGCCGACGTGCTGCTCGCCGCGCTCGCCGTCGCCGTACCCGGCCGAGTGCCTGCCGGGTCGCACAGCTCGATCACCTACGTCACGTTCGCAGGCCCCGATGACGAGTTCTTCGTGTACCCGGAAGTCATCGCCGGTGGCGCAGGAGCACGCTCCGATCGCGACGGTCTCGACGCTGTCCAGGTCCATGTCACCAACTCGTCGAACCTCCCGATCGAAGCACTCGAGATCGAGTACCCGCTCCGCGTGGACACCTACGAGCTGATCACCGACTCCGGCGGTGCCGGCTGTTACCGAGGTGGCCTCGGAGTCCGGCGTGACATCCGTGTCCTGTCCCGCCGAGCCGACTTCTCCGCACATGCAGATCGGCAGACATTTCCGCCCCTGGGATTGGCCGGTGGAGAGGACGGCACCACCGGCGCGTTCGTGCTGCGCCCGGGGACGGATCGCCAGGAACGACTGCCCGGCGGCCGTGTCTCCGGGATCTCGCTCCGAGCCGGCGACGTGGTCCGAATCGAGAGCCCCGGTTCGGGTGGGTACGGCGACCCTCGCCGCAGACCGGCCGAACTCGTCGCCCACGACGTGGCGCAGGGACGGGTGAGCCCGGCGAGCGCACGCGAACGATACGGCGTCGTCCTCCTCCCCGACGGATCGCCCGACGTCGACGCGACAGCACGGTTACGTGAGGAGTGAGCGACATGCGCACGCGTATGGTCACGCGTTCGATCGCAGCTCTGTGCACGGTGAGTGTGCTCGCGTCGTGTGCAGCCGAAGCAGAACCGGCTCGGTCGTACCCGAGCAGGTCGATCGACTACGTGGTGCCGTTCTCGGCGGGCGGATCGACCGACATCGCCGCCCGTGCCGCCGCGGATGCACTGGCCGGTGAGCTCGACACCCAGGTCAACGTCGTCAACAAACCCGGCGCCGACCAGATCATCGGCGTCAGCACGGTGCGGGAATCCGAACCCGACGGATACACGCTACTCGCCGACGGCGCGGGGTCGAGCGCTCTTCAAGGTTTGCTGCCGTACGTGCCGTACCCCTGGAACGACCGCACCTTCGTCGCGAAGTTCGCGGAAGGCCCGCACGTCTACGTCGTCGGTGGGAACTCGGGTTATCACGATTTCGACGATGTCGTCACCGATGCGCGTGAAGATCCGGAGAACTTCACCGTCGGTTGGATAGGCGGGAGCAGCACCAGCGACTACGCCACGCTTCAGTTCCTCGACGAAGCGGGAATCGACGCCGCGAAGGTCAAACGGGTTCCGTTCAACAGCTCCGGAGACGTGATGCGTGCCGTCGCCGCCGGAGACATCGACTTCGGAGCCGGGGGCGCCAGCTCCGCATTCAGCCTCAGCAGGACCGGCGAACTCAAGCCGATCGCGCTGACCGGTGACGAGCCGGTGAGCGAGCTGCCTGATGTGCCCAGTACCGCCGAGCTCGGCCACCCCGATCTCGACATGCAGTACTGGGTCGGCATCTCGGCCCCGACCGGGCTCCCTGCCGACATCACGAACAAGTTGGCCGATGCCGTCCGGGCGATTGCTGAAGATCCGGCCGTCGTCGACGCTCTCGACGCCGTCGGCCTCGCCCCGGCCGTGCGCACCGGCAGCGAACTGCGAACCGACGTCCAGGACGAGAAAGAGCGATTCACCAACTTGTCGGAACGAATCGGCGTCGCGGGATGACCCGCAGCCGATAGCTCGAGGGAGGCTCCATGGCCACACCCGCGTCGCGCCTTGCTCCCCACACTCGCGCGATACATGCCTACTTTCCGATGATCCTCCTGCTCCTCCTCGCCGGACTCGCCATCGAGGAGGGCGTGCGGCTCATTCTGGTCGTCGATCCGGCGGCGCAGGCGGACCTCGCAGGCTGGTACGTGTTGGTCCTCGGCATCATCCTCGCGGCGACGGCGGCCTACGGCGAACGACCGAGCCGTACCGGCGATCGGCCACCCGGCTCGCCCGCCGACGACGATGGCCACGAAGGGGGCGACGCGCAGTCCGCTGGGCTCGCCGGTCCGCTCCACCCGTACCGCGACATGGCCGTCTGTCTCCTGCTGGTGGCAGGCTACGCGGCGCTGCTCGACCCTCTCGGCTATGCCGTTGCCGGCATCGTGGTCGTGTTCATCTTCCTGCGCGCCATCTCGCGCTACGGATGGATCAAATCGCTCACGTACACGGTCGTCATGAACGCCGTTCTCATCACGCTGTTCGAACTCGCCGGGGTCGTGTTGCCGGCTGGGCTCCTGAAGTTCTAGGGAAGGTCCGAGATGGGTCTGTCCGAGTTACTCAACGGCTTCTCCGAGGTGTTTCAGCCCTCGGTGCTCCTTCTCTCCGTGTTCGGCTGCCTGGCCGGAACCATGGTGGGCGTCCTGCCGGGGCTCGGCCCGGTCACGGCCATCGCCATCCTGTTTCCTCTGGCTGCCACGCTCGGCCCCGCGGCGGCGATCGTCGTGCTCGCTGCCATCTACTACGGCGCCATGTACGGAGGTTCGACGAGCGCCATCCTCCTGAAGATCCCCGGGGAGGTGTCCTCGCTGCCCGCCGCACTGGAGGGCCATCCCATGACCCGGCGTGGCCGGGCAGGCCCGGCTCTGGCCATTGCCGCCGGGGCTTCGTTCATCGGCGGGATCATCGGGACGATCGGCGTTTGGTTGTTGGGGCCCCACCTCGCCGGACTCGCACTGGATTTCGGACCGCAGGAGATGCTCGGGCTCATCCTGTTCAGCCTCACGGCGATCGCAGGCTTGTCATCCGGCTCGGTCGTACGGGGCCTGAGCATGGCCGCTGCGGGAATGCTGATCGCATCGATCGGGCTCGACCTGACCAGCAGCCAGCAGCGCATGACCCTCGGATCCCTGCAGTTGATGCAGGGGCTCGACATCGTGCCCATCATGATCGGGCTCTTCGGCGTCGCGCAGGTTCTGCGCACTCTCGAGGAAGGAGCCCCTACGGGCACCGCAGCGACCGTCAAGGGGTTCGTGCCTACCCGCGACGAGATCCGGCGGAGCGCCGGCGCCGCCGGACGCGGGACCGTCACCGGATTCTTCCTCGGCCTCGTTCCGGGCATGCTTCCTTCGACGACGACCTTCCTGAACTACTCCACGGAGCGTCGTCGTTCCGAACGCAGAGGCGGTGTGCCCTTCGGGCAAGGCGCGGTGGAAGGAATCGGAGGTCCCGAGGCCACCAACAACGCAACAGCCATGAGCGGGTTCGTCCCGCTGTTCAGTCTCGGCATCCCGACCGGCCCCACCATGGCGCTGATCATGGCCGCGCTCATGGTCTACGGCGTGGTTCCAGGACCCACGATGTTCACATCGGACGCTGACATCACCGCTGCCGTGATCGCGAGCTTCTTCGTTGCCAACATCATCCTGCTGGTCCTCAACCTTCCATTGGCGGGAGTGTGGGCGAAGATCTCGCGGGTGCCGTACGGAATCCTCGGTCCGATCATCATCGTGTGCTGTGGCGTCGGCGCCTACACGGCACGCAACAGTGTGTTCGACATCGTGGTCTGTCTCGTCGCGGGGCTGCTCGGATGGGCCATGCACAAGCGCGATCTACCGGTGGCGCCGTTCGTGATGGGCTTCATTCTCGGACCGATGCTCGAGCTCTCGCTGCGTCAGACCGTCGCCATCGGCCCTGGATCGCTGTTGGGGAGTCCGATCTTCCTCGGCTTCATCGCCTCCGCTGTGATCTCGATCGTGCTTGCGTATCGGATGCACCGGAAGCAACCGGGGACGGTCGACGCGAATGCCTGATTCACCGCCATCACCTCGCCAGGGCGCCGCGGCGACACTCCCGTCAACCCGCATCCCGCCGCGCCGTCACCCCGCCGCATCGTCACCCCGTCGCGCCGAGCCAGAGGAGGGACATTCCGATCACGAAAACGGCTCCCGCGCCGACGAGCAAGGCGGCTCGCCAGGCCGTGCGGCGCCGGCCGGAGCTGTAGTCGGCGGTCACGGCCCACAGGCCGAGCACTGCGTGCCCCAGTGTGGCCGCCAGCATCACCCCGTCCCACACGATCCACAGCGCGCTCGCCCACCGCTCGTCGATGAACCGGGAATCGGTGTCGGCCACGTCGGTGGTGATGTGCGTGGCGACGAAGTGGCCCAGCACCAGCACGGCGAGCAACAACCCCGACAGGCGCAGCGCCACGTAGGCCACTCGCCTGCGCCGCGCGGCTCCCGCGGCGTCGCGGACGTCTGCCGTGGTCATGTGAACACCGGTCCCAGGACGAACACCGCACCGGCGATCGTGCCGACCGCGCTCACCCCGAGCACGCCGTACAGCACTCGCGTGGACGCGGTGAGCCCGAGATCCGCCACGTCGACGGCCACGAGCCGCAATCCGTTGGCGGTGTGGAACAGCAGGCCGAACAACAGTCCGACCTCGGCGACCCGCATCGGGACGCTCCCGTACACCTGGTGGACCTCGTCGTAGATCTCCCGCGACACCACGTACAGCCCCACGTCCATCACGTGCAGACACAGGAACGCGAACAGCCCGAGACCGCTGATGCGGTGCAGGTAGAACGCCCACCGTTGCAACTCGGCGCGGTCCCGGCCCGGCCGCGCGAGCCTGCGCACGAGCGCACGGGTGACGAACGGCCCGCCGTCGTCCCGCCGGGCGCCGCGCACCACCACGGCGCCGAACGCGACGATCGCCATCGCCACGACGGCGAACCCGCAGAAGAACACGAACTGCGCGAGACTCATCGGCGCTCCTCGGCGTCGAGGTCGGCCTGGGTCAGCCGGGTCAGTGCGACGTCGTGCTCGCGGGCCTCGATCGACCCGGCAAGCCCGTCGCCGAGCCCGCCCCCACCGGCACGCTGCACCAGGTAGCGGGGCCGGTCCCAGCTGTCGGGGAAGTCGGTGCGCGCATGCGCCCCTCGCGTCTCCGTGCGCCACAGCGCCGCCGAGGCCATCGCCCTGGCCACGGTCACCTGGTTCACCAGATCCAGTGCCTCTTGCCAGGCGAAGTTCACCTCGCGCGGACCGGGCACAGCCACCCGTCCGACGTCCTCGGCCAGTTCACCCAGCTCGTCGACGGCCCTGCGCAACGCCCCTTCGTCGCGCACCACCCCGACCGACCGCCACATCACCTCTTTCAGCCGCGCGGTCAGGTCGAACGGCCACGGCCCGAGTTCCCGTTCCAACGGCGCATAGGCCCTCACCAGCGACGCCCGCACCTCGGCCGCGGCCGGCGTGCGGTACGCGCGTTCGCTCGCGAGCACCGCTGCCGTATCGCCCGCACGAGCGCCGAACACAGTCGACTCGGCGACGCCGTTGCCGCCGAGCCGGTTGGCACCGTGGGTGCCGCCTGCGTCCTCACCGGCCACCAGCAGACCGTCCACTTCGGTCCGGCAGTCACGGTCGATGACCACCCCGCCCATGTGGAAGTGCGCCGTGGGAGAGACGAGAACCGGCCCCGCGGCGAGATCCTGGCCGATCTGCCGGGTCCGGGCCACCATGCCGGGGAACCGCTGCTCGACCTCGTCCGCACCGAGGTGCGAGATGTCGATGTAGACCCCGCCCTCGGCGGTGCCGCGGCCGGCCATGATCTCCAGGTAGCCGGCCCGCGCCACGACATCGCGGGTCGACCGCTCCCTCCGTTCGGGATCGTAGCGCGCCATGTAGCGTTCACCGTCGGCGTTGTAGAGGTGGGCGCCCGCGCCGCGCAGGCCCTCCTCCAGCACCGCACCGGTCATGCGCGACGCGCCGGCCAACAGGCCGGTGGGATGGAACTGGAGCATCTCCATGTCCCGCATCGGCAGTCCGGCGCGCCAGCACATCGCCACACCGTCGCCGGTCTTCTCCCGTGCGGGCGCGGCGACGCGGTACATCGTGGCCGATCCTCCGGTCGCCACGACCACCACCCGAGCCCTGATCACCACCGGAGTGCCGGTGCGCACGTTCAGGGCCGTGACACCGGCCAGGGCTCCGCGGGAGTCCCGGACGAGGTCGAGGGCGCGCACGTCCTCGAGTTCCCGCGGACCGAGCCGGAACATCTGATCCCGCAAGCGCCCCATGATCTCGATGCCGGTGAGATCTCCACGGTGGACGGTGCGGTCGAACGCCTGTCCCGCGAACGCCTTCTGGTGAATCCTGCCGTCGGCGCGGCGGTCGAAGAAACACCCGACGCGCGTCTCGAGCTCGTTGATCACCCGCGGGGCGTCGTTGACCAGCGTCCACGCCAGGTCCTGGTCGTTGAGGAACTTGCCACCGCGGATGGTGTCACGGAAGTGCAGCTCGATCGAGTCGTCCGGATCGAGCACCGCGTTGTAGCCGCCCTGCACCATGCGCGTGCACCCCGACCGGCCGACGGCCCCCTTGCTCACCACCGTGACATCCAGGCCGGGACGCGCCGTCATCGCGTGCAGCACGCACATCAGGCCCGCACCACCACTGCCCACGACGGCGACGTCGGTGTCGAGCTGCTCCGGTTCGGGCCACGGATCAGCGCTCACGGCGGAACCTCCTCCCCCGCAGCCTGCGGATCGCCCGCGCCGGGTCGAGGCCCTTCGGGCAGGCCGCACTGCACCCGTAGATGTAGTGACAGCGGTCCACTCCGGACTCGCCGCCGATCACGTCGAGCCGCTCACGGCTCGCCGCGTCCCTGCTGTCGGCGATCAGCACCAGCGCACGGTTGAGCGCGGCCGGGCCGAGGAAGTCGCGGTGGGCGCTGGCGATCCCGCAACTGGAGAAGCATGCGGCGCACCCGATGCAGTCCAGCGCGGGATCGATCACCTCGCGTTCGGCCGAGTCCGGTGGGATGACGGCGGGCTCGGCGTCCATCCCGGTCTCGTCAGCCTCGTCGGGCACGAGGTAGGGCCGCACCTGCGCCCACGCCCGCCAGAACGGTCCCGTGTCGACGACCAGGTCACGCACCACCGGAAGCCCGGCCAGCGGGTCGAGGCGGATCCGCGTGGTGTCGTCGGGAACCTCGGTCTGGCACGCGAGCACCGAGCGGCCGTCGACACGCACGGTGCAGGTGCCGCACATGCCGACCCGGCAGGAGAACCGGAAACCGAGCGCCGGATCGTGCTCCCGCTGCACGGCCAGCAACACGTCCAACACCATCATCGGCCGGATCCTGGCCACGACGAAGTCCGCCCGGGCCCCTGCCGTGCTGCGGGTGATGCTCACGTGGAGCAGATCACCGCCACTTCCCCCGCGGTCAGTCACCGGCGCCGCCGCCCACGTACTCCTCGACGCGGGCCGCCAACGCGCAGGCCGCATCGTCCATGGTGGACCGGGCGGTGTTCAACCAGTCCCGCCAGTCGGCGACCGCGGAATGCGCGCCCGCGAGCGCCTGCCGTACGGGTTCGGCGGCAGGCCCTCCCGCCACCTGATGCGCGGAGACGAACCTGGCGGGATCGAGCGCGTCCCGCACCTGCTCGTCACTCAGTCCGGCGTCGCGTCCGAGCACCTCACGCGCAGCCTGGTCCACGAGCGCGGCGTCCACATCGGCCGGACAGCGGCCCGCCGTCGTTGCCAGGAGCACGAGATGTCCCACCACACGGTGGGCCGAGCGGTAGTCGAGATCTGTTCGCCGGTGCAGCACGGCAGCCAGCTCGGTGGCCGTCGAGAACCCCGACGCCGCGCGGGCCGCGCACCGCTCCCGATGCACCACGAGCGTGCCCAGGGTTCCCTCGAGCAGCCGCAACGACGTCGCCGTCTCGTCGCAGGTGCGGAAGAGCGGCGGCACCATCTCCCCGACGGTGCGTGCGCCGCGCGCCCGCACGTACTCGAACGGGTAGGCGTTCTTCTTCTGCGGCATCATGCTGCTCGACCCGGCGAACGCGTCGCCGATCTCCACGAGCCCGAACTCGTCGGTGTGCCACAGGTAGAGGTCCTCGCACAGCCTGCTGAGCGTGATGCCGAGGTTCGCGACCGCGGCGGTCGTCTCGAGTCCGTAGTCACCCGAGGCCACGCAATCGATGGTGTTCTCGCGGACCTCGTCGAAGCCGAGCAGGTCGGCGACGAGCTCGCGGTCGACCGCGTACGACGTGCCCGCGAGCGCGCCGCAACCGAGCGTGCACGCGTTGGTCGTCCGGTACGCCGCGGCGAGCCTGCGCACGTCCCTGAGCAGTGCATCCGTGACCCCGAGCAGGTAGTGCCCCAGCGTCGAGGGCTGTGCGGGCTGCATGTGGGTCCACTGCGGCATCACGGTCGCCGACTCCCGCGCCGCGATGTCCAGCAGCCGTTCGATCACCGCGACGAGCCGGTCGACGAGCAACAGGATGCGTGGCCGCAGCGCCATCCGGGTCAGGGGTTCCGGCCTCGTGCGGCCGAGGTTGATCTCCCCGGCCGCGTCGGGTCCGGCCAGCTCGGTGAGGCGGTTCTCGATGTGCGAGTAGAAGTACTCGTAGGCCGGATTGAACTCGGACAGCGAATCCGCACCCTCGGCACTCATCAAGTTCAGCGCGGACAGCAGCCGCCGGACGTGGTCGGGTTCGACGATGCCGGTGTCCCCGAGCATCACCGACCACGCCTTGTTGGTCTCGAGCAGTGCGTCGTAGTACTCGGCCAGCATGAACCGGAAGCTCGGTTCCAGCACCGTGGCCGTGTAGATCTCACCAGGCGGTTCGGTCAATCGTTCGCGGGAAATCCGCTCGGCCGGCATTCCTACCTCCAACTCCGCGACACTGCGGGTGTGGTTTGACCTCTGCCCTCATCGCATCGTCACGAACCGCCGAGCAGCGTGTCAACGCGGCAGTGACGCCGACCACACACCACGACGGACGTGCGGTCAGGCAGACAACAGGGTCGCCAGACCGGCGCCCATCACGAGAAGACACGTCACGACACGGAAGATCTCGGCCCTAATGCGGGTTCCCCATGCGGTGCCGATCCAGTTACCGAGCAGCGCCCCTGGCAACCACCACACGAGCAGCCACACGTCGTCCATCGCCACGCCGTCACGCAGGCCGAGCACAACGAGCCCGACGGCGTTGCTCAACACGAAGTACACCGCGAGGTCGGCGATGAAGCTCCGCTGCCCCGAGGCGTCCGAGGACAACGCCAGCGCCACCGGCACTCCGTTGAGGGACGTCGTGGTGCCCAGCGCACCGCCGGCGAATCCGGCCAGCGCGTAGGTCGCCACCGGACGGTCGCCGGGCTCGGGCCGCCGGAAGATCATGATCGGCGCGACGACGAGCACCAGCACCCCCGTGACGATGCGGATGCCGGAGGGATCGACCACACCACCGATCAACGCACCCGCGACGAGTCCCGGAAAACTGCCGACGGCCAACGGGAGCGCTCGGCGCCACCGGATCGACGCCCACAGGCGGCACATCACAGCCACCCTGGTGGCCAGGGCGATCGCCAGGTTCACCGCGACCGCCGTGGCGGGGTGCACGCCCAGCAGCATCAGCAGCGGTGTCGCGATGAGGTTGTAGCCGAAGCCGGTCATCCCACCGAGTACCGCAGCGAGGATCACGATGCCCACACCCGCGACCACCGTCGACATCGACCACTCCTCCCACACGCCCCGACGCGGCAGGCTAACGCACGGCAGGCCTTACGTGCTGAAAGAAAGAGGTAAGACCTCTGTTGACTGTGGTCTGGGTCTAGTGGTCTGCGTCACTCGAAGGTATGGGGCGCCACATGGCTACTGAGGTCAACGACGGTGCAGGCGGCAACGAGGCAGCCGGCACCGTCCAGGGACGTTCCGGTACGGACGTCACCTCCGCGCTGCTTTCCGGCGGTACCTACCGCAGCCTCGGCGAACAAACCCTGTCCCCTGCCGAAGAACGCGTCGAACGGGCACGCCGCACGATCGGTTTCGTACTCGCTCCGCTGATCACGGTCGTCTTCCTGTTCCTCCCTCTCGGTCTCGACGGAACACAGCACAAACTCGCCGCCGTACTCCTCGGGGTCGTCGTGTTGTGGGTGTGCGAGCCGGTGCCGATCCCGGTCGGCGGACTGATCGGCGTGGCCGCCATCGTGCTGTTCGGCATCGCACCCGCCGACGAAGCACTCGCCCCCTTCGGCTCCTCGACGGTCTTCGTCTTCATCGGCGCCTTCATTCTCGCTCAGGCGATGCTCCGACACGGCCTGGTGAAGCGATTCGCCTTCCTCGTGCTCTCGATCCCCGGCGTGGGCAGGACGACGACGCGGGTCGTCGCGGCGTTCGGGCTGATCACCGCCGTGCTGTCGGCGGTCATCTCGAACACCGCGACCGTCGCGATGCTGCTGCCGACCGCGGTCGGCATCCTGGCCGTCATCGCGGACCTCATCCGTAAGGACCTGCCCGAGGGCGTCCCGTTCGATCCGCTTCGTCTGCGGGTCGGCGTCGCCCTGATGCTCATGCTCGCCTACGGTTCGGACGCGGGCGGCCTGCTGACGCCCATCGGCTCGGCGCCCAACCTGATCGGAAGGGAGTTCATCGAGGAGGCCACGGGCAGGAACATCTCGTTCCTCAGCTGGTTCCTGATGGCGCTGCCGATCTGCGCGATCATGTTCGTGCTGCTCGCCGTCGTGCTCCTGCTGCTGAACCGCCCGGAGATCAAACGCATCAGCGGCGTCGACGAGTACGTGGCCGCCGAGCGCGCCAAGCTCGGCCGGATGTCGGAGGCCGAACGCAACACGCTGATCGCCTTCGCCGTGACCGTCACGCTGTGGGTCGTTTCCGGCATCGTCGCCCTCGTGGCCGGAGACGATTCGGCCGCCTACACCACGGTCAGCGACCACCTCGACGAAGGCGTCGTGGCCGTGCTCGGCGCCGCTCTGCTGTTCGTCCTGCCGACCCGCTGGTCGCGTCGCGAGTTCACCCTGACCTGGTCGGAGGCGAGCAAGATCGACTGGGGCACCATCCTGCTGTTCGGCTGCGGAATCATCTTCGGCACGTTGCTGGCCGACACGAAGTTGGCCGAGACGATCGGCACGGGCGCGGCCGACGCGCTCGGACTCGGCAGCAGCGTGATGATCCTGGTGTTCGCCGTCGTCCTCGCGGTCGTCATCTCCGAGACGACGTCGAACACCGCGGCGGCATCGGTGGTCGTGCCGATCCTTATCCCGGTCGCAGCAGCGGCAGGGGTCGATCCGTTCGTGCCTGCGCTCGCCGCGACGTTCGGCGCGTCCTTCGGGTTCATGCTCCCGGTGTCGACACCGCAGAACGCGATCGTCTACGGATCGGGCGCGGTTCCCATCACGAAGATGATCCGGTCGGGCTTCACCTTCGACATCGCCGGAATCCTGCTGTTGGCCCTGTTGCTGCCGGTGACGGCGGCCATGGTGTTCGGCTGACCGACGCGGCGCCGATCGACAGGCGATCGCGAACGGTTGCGTGGTGCCCGGCCCCCGCGTCCGGGCACCACGTCACTCCTCGCCCTGTTCCTCCACGAACTTCCGCGCGGCGGCGTGCGCGCCCCGGATGTGCGCCCTGGCCGCAGCCTGCGCTCCGCGGGAGTCACCGTCCTTGATGGCCTCGAGGATCCGCGCGTGCTCGGCGGCGGATTTCTCCAACCTGCCGGGCATCCGCAGCGTCGTCTCCATCCCGGCGACCATGATCTCGTTCAGGACTCCCAATGTCCGCAACAGGAACCGGTTGCCCGCAACGCGGACGACCGCCTCGTGGAACGCCGCGTCGAGCCGTTGGAGTTCGTCCCAGTCGACCGTGCCGCGGGTCGCGTCGACCAGGCGGTCGTAGGCGTCCTGGAGCCACTCGATCCCGGTCTCGGTCCGGTTCTTGGCAGCCCAGCCCGCGGCGGGAACCTCGAGCACCTCCCGCATGGCGAACAGCTCGTCGACGTCGTGTTCGTACGACGTGAGACTGCTCGTGAGACGCTTGGTGGTCGCCGGTTCCTCGACGAAGACACCCTGGCCGTGCCGCACCGCCAGCCGGCCGCGCGCGGCCAGCGACCGAATGGCTTCGCGCAGCGACGGCCTGCTCACCCCGAGCATCGTGGCCAGTTCCCGTTCGGGCGGCAGACGGTCACCGGGCCGCAGCTGCTCGGCGGTGATCAGCTCTTCGATGCGATCGGCGATCCGGGCGGCCAACGACCCCGGCGGCCTGATCGGTTCCCACAGATTCACCAACGCACGCACTCCCTTTGGTCAACTGGCCTGGCCAGTATACCTCTCGGCGGCGTCGGTGCCGGCCCGCGGCGTCGGCGCCGGTCCAGGACGACGGGCTTCCCGCCACGGTACGGCGCGGGGCAGTGCACCGGTCCGGACGGCCTGCCGGTCACACGAGGTGCGCCGTGCCGAGCCGGGCGCTCCACTCGGTGAGCCGGGTCAGGGTGGCCGGGTCCGGTTCGACCGGCCGATCGTCGGCGACCTCACGCGGCGCGATACGCGTCGCACCCGGCGTGCGGCCGCCCGCGGCGACGATCGCATCGGCCAGTGCCGTGAACCGGTCCTCGTTCCTTCCCGTGCCGTCGCTGCCGAAGAGATCGGGCCGCAGCGTGAGGACGAGGTGTCCGATGCCCTGCGGCGTCGCGTCGTCGCCGCGGTCGAACATGTCCGGCACGACCTCCGACAGGTTCGGGCCGACGAGCGCCCCGGTCAGCGCCTCGACGAGCAGGCCCACGGCGTAGCCCTTGGCACCGCCCATCGGCGCGAGCATGCCCCGCAACGCCGCGGCCGGATCGGTGGTGGGCCTGCCCTCGGCGTCGAACGCCCACCCCGGTTCGAGCTCGACGCCGGTCTGCGCCCTCCAGGCGATGGTGCCCCGCGCGACCGCGCTGGTGGCGAGGTCGACGACGAGCGGGCGCGGCCGGGCGGGCACGCCCGCCGCCATGGGACTCGTCGACAGCACGGCGCGGTGACCGTTCCACGGCGGCATGACGGCCGGGCCGTTGGTGAACACCAACGCGATCATGCCGGCCTCCAGCGCCGGGTACACGTAGGCACCGAGCGCGCCGCAGTGCGAGGAGTTGCGGATCGCGACGGCCGCGACACCGCTGGTACGGCACAGTTCGACGGCCCGGCGCGCCGCCTCCCACAGCTGCCAGTGCCCGAGCCCCGCGTTGCCGTCGTACACCGCCACCCCGTCCGTGGTCGACTCCTCTGCGAGCGCGGCATCGGCCCGGCAGCCGCCTG
>Ga0079224_100004002_pt1 | contig 18858 bp, 21 predicted proteins | sample Stecom2015_FD_80414 | JGI IMG/M metagenome (GOLD analysis project Ga0079224, IMG submission 80414) | Agricultural soil microbial communities from Utah to study Nitrogen management - Steer compost 2015 | ecosystem: Environmental > Terrestrial > Soil > Agricultural land | place: USA: Utah... | reverse complement strand
TGCCTGCCCGAACAGGTGCAGGCTGGCGATCTGGCGATAATCGGCCCGCGCCTGGGAGGGGGCTGGTGCCGAGGCAGCGGGCGGCGGCAGCTCCTGGGCCGGGGCGGGCAGCGCGGTCCAGGTCAGCCGTGCCAGTGCCTGAGCGAGCAGCAGAACCAGGACGGCGCTGGTCGCCAAGGCCAGCCGGTCCCAGGTTCTGGCATCAAGCCGGCGAACGAAGCGCGCGAATTGATCTTTCACGAGGTACACCGAATGCGGCGGATCCCTGCCTGTCGGCGTTCCGAAAGGGGCTGGCAGCCCTGCTTCCGTGGCAAGAGCGACCGAACAAGCTTAAAGAAGGTGCGTAAACACATGCAACTTGGGGGCGCTTACACCGCAACCGGCGCCTTGATATGCGGGTGTGCCCGATAGTCGCGCAGTTCGAAATCCTCATAGCGGAAAGCGAACAGGTCGCGGACCTCGGGGTTCAGGTGCATGGTGGGGAGAGGCAGCGGCTCGCGGGAGAGCTGCAGGTCGGCCTGCTCCAGGTGATTCAGGTACAGATGGCAGTCGCCGCCGGTCCAGATGAATTCCCCAGGGGTCAGGCCGGTGACCTGGGCCACCATCATGGTCAGCAAGGCGTAGGACGCGATGTTGAACGGCACGCCGAGGAAGATGTCGGCGCTGCGCTGGTAGAGCTGGCAGGAAAGCCTGCCGTCGGCCACATAGAACTGGAATAGCGCGTGGCAGGGGGCCAGCGCCATGCGCTCCAGTTCCCCGACGTTCCAGGCACTGACCAGCAACCGGCGCGAGTCCGGATTGCGGCGGATCTCGTCGACGATCTGACGCAATTGGTCGATATGGCGGCCGTCGGCGGTGGGCCAGGACCGCCATTGCACGCCGTATACCGGTCCCAGCTCGCCGTCGGCATCGGCCCACTCGTCCCAGATGGTGACGCCGTGCTCGCGCAGGTAGGCGATATTGCTGTCGCCCCTGAGGAACCACAGCAGCTCGTGGATGATGGATTTCAGGTGCACCTTCTTGGTGGTGACCAGCGGGAATCCGGCGTTCAGGTCGAAGCGCATCTGATGGCCGAACACCGACAGCGTGCCGGTGCCGGTACGGTCGGACTTGGCTGTGCCGTGCTCGCGCACCAGGCGCATCAGCTCAAGATACTGCCGCATGTTCACTATTCCTCTTGTTGCGGCCATAGGCCCAGGCCAGTAGGCCGATGCCGCCCAGGATCATGGGCAGCGACAGCAGCTGCCCCATGGTCAGCCAGCCGAAGGCGAGATAGCCAAGATGGCTGTCTGGCAGCCGGACGAACTCTACCAGGAAGCGGAAACTGCCGTAGCAGAGCAGGAACAGGCCGGAAACCGCTGCCCGCGGGCGCGGCCTGCTCGAGAACCACCAGAGGATGACGAACAGCGCGACGCCCTCCAGTGCGAGCTGGTAGAGCTGGGACGGATGCCGGGCGACAGTCCCCAGGGGCGGATAGACCATGCCCCAGGGCAGGCTGGTAGGGGCCCCCCACAGCTCGCCGTTTATGAAATTGCCGAGCCGGCCGGCGCCCAGTCCGATCGGCGTCAGCGGCGCGATGAAATCGGTAAGGGTCAGGAAGGAGCGCTCGACCTTGCGCGCGTACAGCCAGACCGCGACCAGGACCCCCAGCATGCCGCCGTGGAAGGACATGCCGCCTTCCCAGATCCTGAGCAGGATCAGCGGATTGTCCAGGAAGGCCGGCAAGTTGTAGAGCAGCACGTAGCCGATCCGACCGCCGAGGACCGCGCCCAGCGCCCCATAGATCACGAAGTCATCCATTTGCGCCGCGGTCAGTGGCGCAGCTGGCCGTCGCGTCCGGAGCCGGCCCAGCCACCAGGCGGCGAGGAAACCGACGGCATACATCAGACCGTACCAGCGTACCGCCAGCGGCCCAAGTTGGAACGCCACCGGATCGAAATCTGGATAGACGAGCATGCTGAACTCTCGCGAATCGGGCGAGCCGTAAGCCTGACCTGGGGCCTGGGATAGGTCAATATCGACCTTGCCGGCGTCCCGCGGCAGCGGCACTCGTGCGTGAACCATGCCATGCTTCTGGTTGCCGGCATGACATACAATTCATTGGCTTGATCGAACACGACGAGCCGCCCGCGCTGACAGCCGGGCTCATAACATGCACTCTGAGAAACGGATATCTACTGTGAAGCGACTGGCTCTTGTCCTCAGCCTCTGCCTGCTGACCGCAACGTCCGCCTGGGCCCAGACCCGATACGTCACCGACCAACTGCAGATTACCCTGCGGACCGGGCCCACCAACGGCCACCGCATCCTCAAGATGCTCAATGCCGGCACGCCCGTGGAGATCCTGGAATCCAACGAGGAGGGCTGGACGCGGGTGCAGACCCGTGACGGGCTGGAAGGCTGGGTTCTGGAGCGGCACCTGATGGACTCGCCGAGCGCGCGCGACCAGCTGGCCAGCGCCACCAACCGCCTGCAGCGGGCCCAGCAGGAGCTGGCGGAGTTGAAGAAGAGTCTCGCCAGCGGCAGACAGGATCTGGCAACGGCCCAGAGCCGGATCAAGGAGCTCACCGCCGCCAACGAGCGGATGCAGAAGCAGCTGCAGGATGCCGCCCGGGGGCTCACGCTCTCCAACGAGAACCGCGACCTGAAGAAGCAGATCGTCGACCTGCAGCGCGAGATCGAGGTGCTGCAGAACGAATCGCAGCTGCTGCGGGACCGCAGCCGCCGTGACTGGTTCGTGACCGGGGCGCTGGTGGTGTTCGGCGGCTTCCTGGCCGGCATCATCGTCACCCGCATCCGCTGGCGGAAAAAGTCCACCTGGGGCAGCCTGTAGCCTGCTTCGCGTTTCTTCGCGCATGCTGGCAGCTTCTCTGCCAGCATGCCGGGTCGGCGCGCTGCGCCTTCGCACACGCTCCAGCGGCAGGATGATTTCCCCTGCCTTCCGGTGCCCGGGGGCAGGTCGTGCGCCGACAGAGCTGCCGCGCTTTGAGGTCTGCCCGCCTTTGTGCTCAACTCAGGGCTCGTCCAGTGAGCGAGGGAACCGCCATGGTGCCGCCACCCAAGCTGCGCGACATGATCGCGCGCCTCATCGAAATCCCCTCCATCAGCAGTGTCAATCCGTCCGAGGATCAGAGCAACCGAGCCGTGGTGGAGACGCTCGCAGAGTGGCTGGCCGGACTGGGGTTCCGTACCGAGATCCAGGACATCCCCGGCGCGCCGGGCAAGGCCAACCTGATCGCCACGCTGGGCCGCGGCGAGAACGGGCTGGTGCTGGCCGGGCATACCGACACCGTTCCCTACGACGAGGGCCGCTGGCAGTCGGACCCATTCCGGCTCAGTGAGCGGGACGGCCGGCTGTATGGGCTGGGCACCAGCGACATGAAGGCCTTCCTGGCGCTGGCGGTGGAAGCCGCGCGCGGCCTGCGCGAGCAGGATCTGGCGCAGCCGCTGGTGATTCTCGCCACCGCCGACGAGGAAAGCAGCATGAGCGGAGCGCGTGCCCTGCTCGAAGCCCGCCGGCCGCTCGGGCGCCATGCGGTGATCGGCGAGCCGACCGGGCTCAAGCCCAAGCGCATGCACAAGGGCGTGATGATGGAAGCGGTGCGGGTCATCGGCCGTTCCGGGCATTCCAGCGATCCGTCGCTGGGGTTGAATGCGCTGGAAGGCATGACCCGCGTACTCAACGCCCTGCTGGCCTGGCGCGAGGAGCTTCAGCTGCGCTACCGCAACGATGCCTTCGCGGTGCCGGTGCCGACGCTGAACCTGGGCCGCATCCACGGCGGCGACAACCCTAACCGCATCTGCCCGGCGGTTGAGCTGCAGATCGACATCCGCCCGCTGCCGGGCATGTCGCTGGAAGAGCTGCGCCAGGAGCTGGCCGGGCGCGTGCGTCAGGCGCTGCAGGGGCAGCCGTGGGAGATCGAGCTGCGGTCCCTGTTTCCCGGGCTGCCGCCGCTGGAAACGGATGCCGATGCGGCGGTGGTGCGTGCCGCCGAGCGGCTGACGGGTGCTGCTGCCGAGGCGGTGGCCTTCGGCACCGAAGGGCCGTTTCTGCGCCGGCTCGGCGCCGATGTCGTGGTGCTGGGGCCGGGGGATATTGATCAGGCCCATCAACCCGATGAATATGTGCGGCTGGACCGCCTGTCGCCGACCGTGGACTTGCTGCGGGGGCTGATCGACGCGTTCTGCGTGCGGCCCGCCGCCTGAATCCAAGCACCAGATTCGAGTACCGATAGCGATGACGCCGGAAGAGAGCGCGCACTACGTAGGCTGGTTCCGCCAGAGTTCGCCGTACATCAACGCCCACCGCGAGCGCACCTTCGTCATCAGCTTCGGTGGCGAAGCCGTGGCCGATCCCGCCTTCCCCAATCTCATCCACGATCTGGCGCTGCTTTCCAGCCTCGGCGTGCGGCTGGTGCTGGTGCCCGGCGCGCGGCCGCAGATCGAGGCCCGGTTGCGCGAGCGGGGGGCGGAGATCCGCTACGTCAACGGTCTGCGGCTGACCGATGCCGCGGCACTGCAGTGCGTGAAGGAAGCGGTCGGCGTCGTACGGGTCGAGATCGAGGCGCTGCTGTCCATGGGGGTGGCCAACTCGCCGATGGCCGGCTACCGGATCCAGGTCGCTTCCGGCAACTTCGTCACCGCGCGCCCGCTGGGCGTGCGCGGCGGCGTCGACTACGAGCACACCGGCGAGGTGCGGCGCGTCGATACCGAGGCGATCCGCGAACGACTGCAGCAGGGCGACATCGTGCTGGTCTCGCCGCTCGGCTACTCGCCGACCGGCGAGGTCTTCAACCTGAATGCCGAGGATGTCGCCTTCGCCATCGCCCGGGAGCTGCAGGCCGACAAGCTGCTGTTCCTGCTGGACGAGGCACCGCTGCGGAACGAAGACGGCGACGTGCTGCGCGAGCTGACGCTGCAGGAAGCGGAAGCCTATCTGCAGGCGCATGCCGACCGCCTGCCGGCGTCCATGGCGCGTCTGCTGAGCGGCAGCATCGCCGCCTGCCGCCATGGGGTACGCCGCATCCATCTGCTCGACCGCCGTCAGGACGGCGGCCTGCTGCTCGAGCTGTTCACCCGCGACGGAGTCGGCACGCTGCTGACCGCCCGTTCGTTCGAGAACGTGCGGCGGGCGGTGGTCGACGATGCCGCCGGCATTCTCCGGCTGATCCAGCCGCTGGAGGAAGAGGGGGCGCTGGTGCGCCGCTCGCGCGAGCTGCTGGAAAACGAGATCGACCACTTCACGGTCATCGAGCGCGACGGCGCCATCATCGCCTGCGCCGCCCTGTATCCGCATGCCGACGATGCCATGGGGGAGATCGCCTGCGTCGCCGTCCACCCCGATTATCGTCGTCTGGGACGCGCCGACCTGCTGCTGCACCAGCTGGAGCGCGAGGCCCGGGCGGCGGGGCTGCGCCGGGTATTCGTGCTCACCACGCACACGGCTCACTGGTTCCAGGAGCGGGGTTTCGTGCCGGCGCCCCTGGAAGCGCTGCCGATGGCGCGGCGCAAGCTGTATAACTACAAGCGCAACTCGAAGGTGTTCATCAAGGAACTGTAGGAGGCGTTGCGACCTCAGGGTGCAGCAGGGCTGTCGGCGTGTTCCGCGTTGCCCTACTGCTGGGCCGGCGCATTGGCCGGTTCCTGCGGGCGCATGCCGGCGGCAGCCAGGGCGCTCAGGGCTTCCAGGGCCCGAGGATCGCCCTGCGCGGCCGCCTGCCGTATCCACTGCAGCGCCTGTTCCATGTCCTGCGGGACGCCCTGGCCGTGGTAATACATATAGCCGAGGGTGTACTGGGCGCGCGGGTTGCCGAGCGCCGCTTCGGAGCGCATCAGGGCCAGGGCGCGCGGGTAGTCCTCTGCCAGATAAGCGGCGCGCGCCTGGGCGAAGGCGCTGCCATCGGGGTCAGCCGGTCCCGGTCCGGTACTGGAGGCGCAGGCACCAAGGCCGAAGGATGCGGCAAGAACCAGAGCGAAATGAAAGGCAGGCAGTCGGATCATGCGATGTTCCTTCTTGATGACCTCTGGTGGCTGCTGCCACGTTATGAGCCGTATTGGTATTGATAAATCTCGCAGAGAAGCTTATTCAACCCGCCCTGTACCAAGCGTAGCTTGGCCGCCATCGGTTGACGTTTTGCGGAACATGTGAATTTGCCGGCAGACCGCCGCCGCGGGCCGGCCATATACTCGCTGCTACCGATGCGCCGCATCCCTGCGGCCAGCAAAGGATCTATCTAAATGATTGCTGCCGAGCATAACAAAACAAGAACGTCGGCGAAGGCTCGCCTCCGGGTTCTCCAGATTACCGATACCCACCTGTTCGGAGACACCGCCGCGCGGCTGGTCGGGATGGATACCGAGGCATCGTCGCAGGAAGTCATCGAGCGGGCGCTGGCCGAGTTCTGGCCGGCCGACCTGATCCTGGCGACGGGCGACATCGTGCACGATGGCAGCGAACAGGCCTATCGGCGCTTCAAGGCGCGTTTCGAGGCGCTGGGAGTCCCGACGCTGGTCATCCCCGGCAACCACGACAAGCCGGAACTGCTGCGGCAGATCATGCAGGGCGGGCAGGTGCAGGCGGTCGATCACTTCGTGCTCGGCAGCTGGCAGTTCGTGATGCTGGATTCGACCGTGCCCGGCCGCGACGGCGGCCATCTGCCGGCCAGCGAGCTGGAGCGGCTGGAGCAGTGCTTGCGGGCCCACCCTGACCGGCCGGCCCTGGTGTGCCTGCACCACCATCCGGTTGCCGTCGACTGCGACTGGATCGATACCATCGGTGTCGACAACGGCGAGGCGCTGTTTGCCGTGATCGACCGCTTTCCACAGGTGCGGGGCGTGGTCTGGGGACACATCCATCAGGATTACAGCGGCGAGCGCAACGGCGTGCAGCTGTTCGCCGCCCCCTCGACCTGCATCCAGTTCAAGCCGCGGCAGCGTGATTTCGCCCTGGACGACGCCGCGCCCGGCTTCCGGTGGTTCGACCTGTATCCGGATGGCCGCATCGTCTCTGCCGTCGAGCGGATTGAGATCCGCGCCCGGGGCGTGGATCTGACCTCGGGCGGGTACAGCTAGGGTACTCGGCGCCGGCCTCCGGCCGGCCGGATCAGTGGCGAAAACCGGCCGTCCCGGCGCGCCACCAGCCGCCACCGAGGCTGGTGCGGTGAGGCTCGATCAGATCTCGATCATCTCGAAGTCGTCCTTGCCGGCGCCGCATTCAGGACAGGTGAAGTTGGGAGGCACATCGTCCCAGCGGGTGCCGGGCGCGATACCGGCCTCCGGTGCGCCTTTCTCCTCCTCGTAGATCCAGCCGCAGATCACGCACATATAAGCCTTGTATTCCATCGCGCCTAGTTACCCGCTAGTCTGCATGCATCCACGCCGGTGCGTGGCCGTCCGTCGGTACCGGGCGCTCACTTTAACCCTTGCATTCCCGGGGTCAAAGCCATCCTGCCATGATCGTCAACGCTGACCGCATCGCCGGCCTGTACGTGCTGACCGACCCTGCCGCTGGCGGCGGGGAAGCGCTGTTGCAGCGAGTCGCCGCCGTGCTCGCCGGCGGCGCCTCCCTGGTCCAATACCGCGACAAATCCAGCGACCAGGTCCGCCGGCAGCAGGAGGCAGGCGCCATCCGCGAGCTCTGTGGTCGACACGAGGCGCTGTTCATCGTCAATGACGATGTCGCGCTCGCGGCCGCAGTCGATGCCGACGGTGTGCACCTGGGGCGCGACGACGCCGGCGTGGCCGAGGCACGCGCCGTGCTCGGCCCGGCGCGGATTATCGGCGTATCCTGTTACGATTCGCTGTCCCGGGCCGAGCAGGCCGCGGCAGCCGGTGCTGATTACGTTGCATTCGGCAGCGTGTATCCTTCCGCGACCAAGCCGCATGCGGTCCGGGCTTCGCTGAGCCTGTTCGGCGAAGCCAAGCGGCGGCTGAGATTGCCGGTGGTCGCCATCGGCGGCATTACCCCGGATAACGCAGCCGCAGTGATCGCTGCCGGCGCCGATGCCGTGGCCGTCATCGGCAGCGTGTTTCTCGCGGCCGATCCTGAACGGGAAGCGCAGCGCCTGGCGGCGCTGTTCGCCGACCGACACTGCTAGAATCGGCCGGTCTTGCTGAAAGAGGTATTGGAATGAGCCGTTCCCAGCGCCTGTTTGAAGAGGCACAGCAGGTCATCGTCGGTGGGGTCAACTCACCGGTGCGCGCCTTCCGCGGTGTCGGCGGCGATCCGGTGTTCTTCCGCCGCGGCGAGGGGCCGCACCTGTTCGACGTCGAAGGCCGCCGCTATGTCGACTACGTGCTGTCCTGGGGGCCGCTGGTGATGGGCCATGCGCATCCCGCGGTGGTGGAGGCCGTGCGGCAGGCCGCCGCCGATGGCCTGAGTTTCGGCGCGCCGGCGGAAATCGAGATCCGCATGGCGCAGCGGGTGCGGGAGCTGGTGCCGTCGATGGAACTGCTGCGCATGGTCAGCTCCGGCACCGAAGCCACCATGAGCGCGCTGCGGCTGGCACGCGGCTACACCGGCCGGGACAAGATCGTCAAGTTCGAGGGCTGCTACCACGGGCATGCCGACGCGCTGCTGGTGAAAGCGGGGTCCGGCGCGCTGACCCTGGGCGTGCCGAGCTCGCCGGGGGTGCCTGCCGCGGTGGCGGAGCACACCATCAACCTGCCGTACAACGACCTGGACGCCGTCGAGCAGGCGTTCGCCAAGCTGGGCGACGAGATCGCTGCCGTGATCGTGGAGCCGGTGGCCGGCAACATGAACTGCGTGCCGCCGCTGCCGGGTTTCCTGGAGGGATTGCGCGCGCTCTGCGACCGCTATGGCAGCCTGCTGATCTTCGACGAGGTGATGACCGGCTTCCGGGTCGCCCTGGGCGGCGCCCAGGCCCGTTTCGGCGTGCGGCCGGATCTGACGACGCTGGGCAAGGTGATCGGCGGCGGCATGCCGGTCGGCGCTTTCGGCGGCCGGCGCGAGATCATGGAGCAGCTGGCGCCGGTCGGTCCGGTCTACCAGGCCGGCACCCTGTCCGGCAACCCGGTCGCCATGGCGGCAGGGCTGGCCACCCTCAACCTGGTGGCGCAGCCGGGCCGGATCGATGCCATCGAAGCCACCACCACCAAGCTGCTGCAAGGGCTGCAGGAGCGGGCCGATGCGGCCGGCATTCCGTTTACCACCACCCAGGCCGGCAGCATGTTCGGCATTTTCTTCACCGACCGCCCGACCATCAGCCGCTTCGACGACGTCATGAGCTGCGATGTCGAGCGTTTCAAGCGCTTCTTCCACGCCATGCTCAAGGAGGGCGTCTATCTGGCGCCGTCGGCGTTCGAGGCCGGCTTCGTGTCGGCCGCGCACGACGAGGCCGCCCTGCGGCATACCTTCGCAGCCGCCGAAGCGGCCTTCGCGACGCTCTAGGAGCCCGGCGCTGGCGAGATGATGGAGTATCTCAGCGGGCTGCTCGACTGGATCGGCGCCCATGCTGCCTGGGCAGGGCCGGTCGTGTTCCTGGTGGCGCTCACCGAATCGCTGGCGCTGGTCGGCCTGGTCGTCCCCGGCGCGCTGCTGATGTTCGGCGTCGGCGCGCTGATCGGCAGCGGCCGGCTGGACTACTGGCCGGTCATGCTCGCGGCGGTCGCCGGCGCGATCATAGGCGACCTCCTGAGCTACCTGCTGGGTCGCTGGCTGGGGCCGAGGCTGCCGCAGGTCACGCCGTTCCGACAGCGCCCGGGGCTGCTTGAGCGCGGGATCGCGTTCTTCCGCCGCCATGGCGCCATGAGCATTGTGCTCGGGCGCTTCGTCGGACCGCTGCGGCCGGTTATCCCGGCCATCGCCGGCATGCTGGGGATACCGGCCGGGCAGTTCCTGTTCACCAACGTGCTATCGGCAATCGTCTGGGCGCCCGCTTATCTGCTGCCGGGGCAGGTGCTGGCGGCATCGGCCAATCTGGCGGCGGCGGTAACCGGCCGCCTGCTCCTGCTGGGCCTGGCGGCGGTGGCACTCGGCTGGCGGCTGGTGTTCGGCCTGCGCCGGCTGATCGGCTGGCTGGGGCCGACCCGGCGGAGAGGGCTTTGGTTCACGCTGGCGCTGCTGGCGGTGCTCGGCGGCTTCATGCTGGGCCGGCTGCTGTCATGGTCGCCGGTGGCAGCGCCGCAGATGCTGACCTGGCAGTAATGGCAGCAGCAGGCCTGGGAGCTGTCGCCGCTGCATCGGCAGGGGCCCTGGGGCGTCGAGGAGCCTTTCGCCTTGCAGGTGGCCGCCTGGCCGGTCGAACTGGCTCGGGCGCTGGTGCATAGTGGCTGGCACCTGCCGGAATCCTTCGACCTGCGCGGCGCCTTGCTGTGGCTGAGCCCGGAGGTGGATCTGATTCGAGTCCCGCCGCTGCCGCGCCGGCATGCAGGCCGGTCGCCGGACATGACCTATGTCCGCGCTTTTGAGGGAGACCGCCTGGTACTGCGCGGCTGGCGCAGCGAGCTCACCCTGCAGGCAAGCGGCAGGCCGATCTGGCTGGTAACGGTCGAGCGGGAAGCCCTGTTTCCCGACTGGCCGTGGCTAGAGCGTCAGCCTCGCGCGGTGCCGGCGGAAGCGGTGGCGGAACTGCGGGCGGCGCTGGCGCAGCAGGTGGAGGTATCTGGCTACGTCGAGCAGCCGCCTCCGAGCAGCTGAAAGGCGAAGGGCGGCAGGCAGCTGCCGCTTACTGCCCCGTTTCCGGTTTCAGCAACTGGTGCAGCAGGCGCAGCCGTTCGCTCGGGTCGCCGACCTCCAGCAGCCGCTGCTTGTCGCGTAACGGCAGCGGCAGCAGTTCGGCGAGCCGGCAGCCGACCCAGCCGGCATCGTCGCGCATCGGCTCGGGCTTGGCGAGGCCGGTGCTGCCGAGCTGGTCGTGGATCCGCTGCAGCAGCTCGGCGAGCGGGCGGAACTCCGGAGCCAGAGGCGTTGCGGCGTCCGGCTCAAGGAGAGTGACGTCGGCATGCAGCAGCTGCTGGGCGTCGGCTTCGGTCTGGCCGATGGAGAACCGGCGGTCGCCGCGGGCTGTGATGCCCAGCAGGCCGTCTTGCCGCTGTTCCCAGTCGACGATATGCGCCAGGGTCCCGATCCCGAAGGGCTCGGCAATGCTGCCGACCTCGCGGCCGCTGCGGATCAGGCAGACGCCGAACGGTCTTTGGTTCGCCAAGCAGTCGCTCACCATGCGCAGGTAGCGCGGCTCGAAGATCCGCAGCGTCAGCGTGCCGCCCGGAAACAATACGGTGTTCAGGGGAAACAGCGGAATACGCATGCTCATGTCGTACCGTCGTCGGCGCTGCCCCAGCGGGGGATCAGCGTTTGCGGCAGGCCCAGGTGGTCGAGGACGCGGGCGACGACGAAGTCCACCAGGCCGCCGATATCGACAGGGCGATGGTAGAAGCCGGGGTTGGCCGGCAGGATCAGGGCTCCCATGCGCGCCAGCCGCAGCATGTTCTCCAGATGCAGCTCGGAGAGCGGGGTTTCGCGCGGCACCAGGATGAGCTGGCCACGTTCCTTGAGCACGACATCGGCGGCGCGCTCGATCAGGTTGTCGCTGATGCCGGCGGCGATCGCGCTCAAGGTGCCGGTGGTGCAGGGGCAGATCACCATCCGCCGCGGCGCGCCGGAGCCTGATGCCACGGGAGCCGTCCATTCGGCGCGGCCGAAGACGCGCAGCTGGCCGGGCTGTGCCTGCAGGCGTTCCCGTAACGCCCGCTCGGCGTCGGCCGCGCGCGCCGGCAGCGACAGGTCGGCTTCCATCTTGAGGACGACGCGGGCGGCATCCGAGATCAGCAGGTAGACCCGCTGATCGGCGCGGAGCAGGCACTCCAGCAGCCGCAGGCCGTACTGGATGCCGGAGGCGCCGGTCCAAGCCAGCGTGATCGGGCCGCCGCCGGACATCAGCCGTTTCCGCCTGCGTCCAGCGCCGCCAGCAGCTTGCCGTGGATGCCGCCGAAGCCGCCGTTGCTCATGACCAGGATGCTGTCCCCGGGGCGGCTGGCGGCAAGCACCTGCTCGAGCAACTCATCGACCCGGCCGGCCACCTGCGCCCGTTCGCCCAGCGGAGCGACGGCGTCCCGCAGGCTCCAGCGGATCTCCGCCGGCTGCAGCAGGAAGCACAGGTCCGCACCCTGCAGCGACTGCGCCAGCGCCTGCCGGTGCACGCCCAGCTTCATGGTATTGGAGCGCGGTTCCAGCACCGCCAGGATGCGGCCGCTACCGACCTGGCGGCGCAGCGCCGCCAGCGTCAGCTCGACGGCGGTCGGATGGTGGGCGAAATCGTCGTAGACCCGCACGCCGCCGGCCTCGCCCCGCAGCTCCAGGCGCCGCTTGACGCCCTTGAACTCGGCCAGTGCCGCCAGCGCCGTCTCCACCGGCACGCCGACATGGCGGGCTGCGGCGATGGCTGCCAGCGCGTTGTGGGCGTTGTGCAGCCCCGGCAAGGTCAGCGCTGCACGCTGTTGCCTGCCGCCGTGACTGAAGGCGAAACCGCCGCCGTCGGGATCCAGGCCGGCGATCCGCCAGTCGTTGTCGGCGCCTTCCCCGAACCGCTCGACCGGTGTCCAGCAGCCCTGCGCCAGCGTGTCGGCGACGGTGCTCTGATCGCCGTTGGCGATGATCAGGCCGCTACCGGGCACGGTGCGCACCAGATGATGGAATTGCCGCTGGATGGCGGCGAGATCAGGGAAGATGTCGGCGTGATCGTACTCGATGTTGTTGACGACCAGCGTCCGCGGGCGGAAGTGCAGGAACTTCGAGCGCTTGTCGAAAAAGGCGCTGTCGTATTCGTCGGCCTCGATCACGAAGAAATCGCTGCCGCCCAGCCGGGCCGAGAGGCCGAAGTTGAGCGGCACGCCGCCGATCAGGAAGCCCGGCTGGAGACCGGCGTACTCAAGGATCCAGGCCAGCATGCTGGTGGTGGTGGTCTTGCCGTGGGTGCCGCTTACCGCCAGCACCCATTTGTCACGCAGCACGCTCTCGGCCAGCCACTGCGGGCCGGAGCGGTAGTCGATGCCGCGATCGAGCACGTACTCCACCGCCGGGTTGCCGCGCGACAGGGCATTGCCGATCACCACGCAGTCCGGAGCCGGCTCCAGGTGCTCGGGCAGGTAGCCGTCCAGCACGCCGATGCCCTGCGCGGCCAGCATGTCGCTCATGGGCGGGTAGACGGCCTGGTCGGAGCCGGTCACATAGTGGCCTGCCTGGCGGGCGATCAGCGCCAGACTGCCCATGAAGGTGCCGCAGATGCCAAGAATGTGGATGTGCATGGGTCCCCCAGCCAAGGCTGGCCTGATGGTAACACGCTTATGGAGCGTTGCCGCTGCGTCGCCAAGGCCTTGATGCCATGTTCGGAATGGCTATCTTAGACGAGGAGGCCGCTCCATAAGGAAGGAATCGGTATGTGGATTGACACCTATCTCGACAATCGCATCCGGCACGGCACGCTGGCTCTGGAATTCGAGGATGGAACCCCCAGCCGCCGGTTCGGTACCGGCGAACCGGTCGCTGTCTGGCGGGTGGCGAACCAGAAGGTCCTGCGACGGATTGCTGCCGATCCGGGCTTCATGCTCGGCCAGTCCTACATGGATGGCGACTGGAGCGTGCCGCCTGGCGGGCTGCTGCCCCTCCTGGAAGTGCTGATGCGCAACTTCTCGATCGAGACCGCCGGCTGGCGCGGCAAGGCCTGGCGGCTGCTGCTGGCGCCGCTGCAGCAGTGGAATCGGGCGCGCGCCAGCCGCCGGAACGTCAGCCGCCATTACGACCTCGATTACGACATGTTCCGCCAGTTTCTGGACGAGGACATGCAGTATTCCTGCGCCTACTTCGCCGAACCCGACATGACGCTGGAGCAGGCGCAGCGCGCCAAGTGCGAGCACATCCGGCGCAAGCTGCTGCTCACACCCGGCCAGCGGGTGCTGGACATCGGCTGCGGCTGGGGCGGGCTCGCCATGCACCTGGCAGAGCAAGCCGACGTACACGTTACCGGCCTCACGCTGTCGACCGAGCAGTACCGCATCGCGCAGGAGCGGGTGCGCCAGCGCGGACTGACCGGCAAGGTCGATATTCGACTCGAAGATTATCGTGAACACCAGGGCGAATACGACCGCATTGTCAGTGTCGGCATGTTCGAGCATGTCGGCGTGCCGTTCTACCAGCGCTATTTCGACCTGATCCGCGCGCGCATGCCGACCCACGGTGTTGCTCTGATCCACACCATCGGCCGCCGTACCCCGCCCGGGCTCACCAACTCCTGGATTCGGCGCTACATCTTCCCGGGCGGCTATATCCCGGCCATGTCGGAGACCATGGCGGCCGTGGAGCGCAGCGGCCTGGTCTGCGCCGATGTGGAGGTGCTGCGGCGGCATTATGCGCTGACCCTGCAGCAGTGGTTGGCGCGGTTCGAGGCGGTCCGTGACGAGTGGGTGCGGCGCCGTGGCGAGGCTTTCTGCCGCATGTGGGAGTTCTACCTTGCCGCCAGTGCCGGCTCCTTCCTCTGGCGCGACCTGGTGGTCTTCCAGTTCCAGCTGGCAAACTCGCTGGAAGCGGTGCCCATGACCCGCGACTACCTGTACCAGCCGCAGGAAGCCCCGGTCGCCGCGGCCGGGGGCCTCGGGCAGGTCGCTGCCCGCGGCGCCTGACGCCGGCGGCCGGGATGCGGCTGGCCACGCCGGGCACGGAGATTTCCTCCGCCCCCGGCGTGGCCAGCCTGTCCGGATCGCTCAGTAGGCGTAGGCCGGTTTCATGTTGAGCTTGTGGATGGCTTCAATGAAGCGGATGGTGCCGGTCTTGGAGCGCATCACCACGGAATGGGTGGACGCCATGTCGTGGCCGGTGTAGCGCACGCCCTTCAGGAATTCGCCGTCGGAGATGCCGGTGGCGGCGAAATAGACTTCGTCGCCCTTGGCGAGATCCTCCATCAGCAGCACCTTGTCGAGGTCGGCGCCCATCTTGCGGCAGCGCTCGCGCTCCTCGTCGCTGTAGGCCACCAGCTTGCCCTGGAACTGCCCGCCCAGGCACTTGATGCCGGCCGCCGCGATCACGCCTTCGGGCGCGCCGCCGATGCCGAGCAGGATATCGACGCCGGTGTAGTCGAAGCAGGTGGCGAGCGCAGCCGCCACATCGCCGTCGCTGAACAGCTTGATGCGGGCACCGGCCTCACGGCACTGGCGGATGATGTCTTCGTGGCGGGGGCGGTCGAGGATGGTGACGGTGAGGTCGGTGATGCTCTTGTTGAGCGCTTCGGCGGTGGCCTTCAGGTTTTCGTGGATGGGCGCGTCGATATGGACCTTGCCGGCCGCCTTCGGCCCGACCGCGATCTTGTTCATGTACATGTCCGGCGCGTTCAGCAGGCAGCCCCGCGGCGCCATCGCCACGACCGCGATGGCGTTGGGAAGGCCTTTGGCGACGGAGTTGGTGCCCTCGACCGGATCGACGGCGATGTCGACCGCCGGCGCCTTGGGGCCCTTGCGGCCGACTTCCTCGCCGATGTAGAGCATGGGGGCTTCGTCCATCTCGCCTTCGCCGATCACGACCACGCCGTCGATGTCGAGGTTGTCGAACATCTTGCGCATGCCATCGACACCGGCCTGGTCGGCGCTGATCTTGTCGCCCCGGCCCATGTGCTTCGCGGCTCCGAGCGCCGCCGCTTCCGTCACTCTCACTAGATCCAGCGCGAGGTTTCTGTCCACGGTTATCCCCTTAGTTATCGGAAAGGTCGGAACGACAGTGCTGCGGCATCGCAGCGCGGGCTGCACGCGCCGCCTGGGCGGCGGTGTGGCGGCGGGAGGCAGTCCCAGGTTTTCTGAGGCTGGCCGCGGCATTTTCAACACGCCGCTCCCGTCCATGCGGGGCCAGATTCTAGCAGTAACCGCCGTCCGGGTGGCCGCTGGCTGGGCGGCGCCGGACGTCCCGGGGAAATCTTATGACGCAGTGCGGCAGCCGATGCTTTATAATTCGCCGCCATTTTGCAATGAAGCTGGGGAGAGCAGCGATGGGTTTTGAGCACGTGCCGGCCGGCAAGGCGGTTCCCGACGATATCAACGTTATCATCGAGATTCCGCTGCGGGGGGATCCGGTCAAGTACGAGGTCGACAAGGACAGCGGAACGGTGATGGTCGACCGTTTCATGTCGTCCTCCATGCACTATCCGTGCAACTACGGCTACGTGCCCAACACTCTGTGCGAGGACGGTGATCCTGCCGACGTGTTGGTGCTGACGCCGTTCCCGCTGGTGGTGGGGTCGGTGATCCGCTGCCGCCCGATCGCGGTGCTGGAGATGACCGACGAGGCGGGCGGCGACGCCAAGGTCCTGGCCGTGCCGGTGAAGAAACTGACCAGCATGTATGACCACGTCAACGGCCCGGAGGATGTGCCGGAGGTCGTGCTCAACCAGATCGCCCACTTCTTCGAGCACTACAAGGATCTCGAAAGGGGCAAGTGGGTGAAGGTGGTCGGCTGGAAGGGAGCGGATGCGGCGCGGCAAGAGATCCTCGACGCCGTCGAGCGCTACCAGAAGCAGGCCTGAGCAGAGGCGGCAGAAGTGCGAGCGGGCGCGCTTAGCGGTCTGGACTCCCTGGACGGCATCGCGTGATAATCGCGCCCTCTCGCACCGGAGCGTTTGGACGCACCGGTGGTCTTAAGAGAGTACCGAGCCCATATCTAAGACTGTTCCCTCAGGCTGGAGGAAAAGCATGGCCCGTTCCCTAACGGCCAGCGAACTCGCCCGCGAGAATCGTGCTTATCGCGGAACGGGCGGCGTCAGTGCGCACAATCGCCGCGTTGGCTTCCGCCCGGCTTTCCTGGATCGCCGCACCGGCATCATCTATCTGTCTCGCAATCCTGACGGTACCTGCGCGGTCTGCCACCGCCTGGACGGCCTGCCCGAGGATGTGGTGGCGGCCCGGGACGCCCAGGGCCGCATCGTGGCGCTCAAAAGCTCGGTGGTTGCCGGCTTCGAGCGCGGCGGCCGTTTCTACAGCCGCGAGGAAGCGGCAGCGCTGACCGGCTCCGTGACCTGAATTGACCACGCCGATTCCGCTCGTTCAGCTGGCAGTCGAAATCGACGCCGATCAGTGCGACGCACTGGAGGCGTTGCTGGAAGCGGCCGGCGCCATCTCCGTGAGCTACGTCGATCCGGGCGGCGAGCCGGTGCTCGAACCCTCGCTCGGCACCACGCCGCTGTGGTCGACGGTGAGGCTGCTGGCATTGTTCCAGGGCTGGCCGGACGCCGAGCGGCTGTATCTGGACGCCTGCGCGTTGCTGGGTGTCGAGCGTCTGGCAACCTGGGAGCTCGCGCCGCTGGAGCAGCGGCAGTGGGAGCGGGCCTGGCTGGATCACTACCACCCCATGCACTTCGGCGGCCGGCTATGGGTGGTGCCGACCACCCATGAGGCGCCCGAGCCTGGGGCGGTCAACCTCCGACTCGATCCTGGACTTGCCTTCGGTACCGGCACCCATCCGACCACGGCGCTCTGCCTGCGCTGGCTGGCAGAGGCAGAGCTTGCCGGGGCAGAACTGATCGACTTCGGGTGCGGTTCCGGGATACTGGCGATCGCCGGGCTGTTGCTCGGCGCGCGGCGGGCCTGGGGGATCGATAACGATCCGCAGGCGCTGATCGCCTCGCGCGAGAATGCCATCCGCAATGGCGTCGCCGAGCGGCTGGTGCTCTGGGCGCCCGAGCAGCGCGAGAAGGTCACGGCCGACGTGGTGGTGGCCAACATCCTCGCCGGAGTGCTGATCGAGCTGGCGCCGGCCATCGTCGACCTGCTGCGTCCGGGAGGGCGCCTCGCGCTGTCAGGCATCCTGGACAGGCAGCAGGCCGACGTCGAGGCCGCCTACGGTGATTGGATCGCCTGGGAGCCGTCGCGGCACGAGGAGGGCTGGGTGCTGCTGACCGGCCGGCGCCTCGGCTAAGCCGAGCCGCCGCGCTTTACAAGGCCGGGAGGCGCATCGAGAATGAGCCCGAGGCCATCCCATGTATACCCAATGCAGTAACTGCGCCACTCTGTTCCGGCTCAGCGCATGGCATTTGCGCAAAGCGCGCGGCCTTGTCCGCTGCTGCCTGTGCCACGAGACATTCGATGCCTTGCCCGGGCTGGTCGACGAGTTGCCGGCCAGCATCGTCGAGCGCTACCCGCAGGTGGCGGCCGTGCCTGGCCAGGTCCCCCCTGAGGCGGCGGAGCCGGCCGGCGAACGCCCGGTGGCAGCGCAGTCGGCGGACGAAGACCTGTTCCTGCAGGTGCCTGAAATCGAAGCGGCCTCGGTCCCGGCGGCGGCTTCGGCGAAGGCTCGGCGGAGGGGCGGCATGCTCGGGTGGAGCGCGCTGATCCTGCTGCTGGTGGCGGCGATGGTCGGGCAGTATGCCTACGTGATGCGGGAGGAGCTGGCCCGCTTTCCCCGCCTGCGACCCTGGATCGAATCTCTCTGCTCGGTGGCCGGCTGCGAGCTGCCACCCTTGAGAGACGTCGCCCGGATCCGCATCCTTGATAAACACGTCGCGCTGCATCCGACGTCGGCGGGCATTTTGCTGGTGAAAGCGGTCCTGGTTAACGACACCGGCTTCTGGCAGCCCTATCCCCAAATCAGATTCAATTTTCTTGATCCTGTCGGTGACAGCCGGGCATCGCGCTGGTTTGCTCCCGACGAATATCTGGCCGACAGCCGTCTAACCGAAGTTGCGGCGGGCATGCCTCCCCAGGAGCCGGTGTCGATCCGGCTGGAGCTGCAAGGAATGGGGGCAGCGGCCATCGACAACTTCGCCATCGACTTCCGGTAGACTGTGCGGCCGCCTTTTACGGCCCGTTCTTTGGGGTTATGATCCGTGGCCGCGCTGGGGGTTGGCCGGCGCCTCGTACTCGGGTCGC
>Ga0079224_100004001_pt1 | contig 18858 bp, 11 predicted proteins | sample Stecom2015_FD_80414 | JGI IMG/M metagenome (GOLD analysis project Ga0079224, IMG submission 80414) | Agricultural soil microbial communities from Utah to study Nitrogen management - Steer compost 2015 | ecosystem: Environmental > Terrestrial > Soil > Agricultural land | place: USA: Utah... | reverse complement strand
TCTGGCTACTTCCCGCCCTATCGACGACCCTGACCTTCAGATCCAGAACTACCATTTGGAATGTTTACTAAATCCGCCGCGTTCTACGACGCGCTTTACCATTTTAAGGACTATGAGGCGGCGTCGAAGCAGCTCCACGATCTGCTCTCGAGGGTACATTCCCGAGCGAAGAGCCTACTTGATGTGGCCTGTGGAACAGGGATGCATCTGGCGACCCTCCAGAGGTTCTACCAGGTCGAGGGCCTGGACCTGAACCCCGATCTACTCGAGATGGCACGCCAACGATGCCCGGATGTGCCGTTCCATCAGGCAGATATGATCGACTTTCAGCTGGACGGCACCTTCGATGTCATCACCTGTCTGTTCAGTTCGATTGGGTACGTCAGAACACTGGAGAACCTGCGCCGCGCCGTATCCAGCATGGCTTCGCACCTCAATGACGACGGTGTGCTCGTGATCGAACCATGGTTCACTCCAGAGCAATACTGGGTGGGGCATCTGGCAGTGAATCACGCCGACACGCCGGATCTGAAAATCACGTGGATGTACCTGAGCGAGAAAGAGGAGAATCGCTCGATCTTCGACATTCACTATCTCGTCGGTACGCCGGAGGGTGTCACCCATTTCACGGAGCGACACGAGATGGGTTTATTCACAGATGCGGAATACCGAGATGCTTTCGAACGGTCGGGCCTGCGAGTGGCGTACGATCGCGAAGGGCTTTTCGGGCGCGGGATGTACCTGGGAGTCAAGGGTGATCTCGAGTTGCCGCAGCCGTTTGTCTTCCGACCTGATTCGGCCGCCTGACCCATGAAGCAGAGTCCCTCAGACCTGGCTTTGTTCGGCGGCAATCCTGCATTCCCCGAGGCGCTCCATGTCGGCCGTCCGAACATAGGGGATAGGGAGCGGCTGCTGGAACGCATCAACGATCTCCTGGACCGGAGGTGGCTGACGAATCAGGGCCCCTACGTCGAAGAATTCGAGCAAGCCATTGCCCGGCACGTTGGCGTCGATCATTGCATTGCGATATGCAACGCCACGATAGCTCTCGAGATCGCCGTACGGGCACTCGAATTTACCGGAGAGGTGATTGTGCCATCATTCACCTTCGTTGCTACTGCACACGCGCTACAGTGGCAGGAGATAACCCCCGTTTTCTGTGACGTGGATCGTGAGACGCACACCATAGATCCGGAGCGCGTCGAGGAACTGATCACACCGCGAACGACGGGAATCATCGGCGTCCATCTCTGGGGACGAACCTGCGATGTCGAGCGACTCGATGACATCGCGCGGGCGCACGGGCTGCGAGTCCTTTACGACGCCTCGCATGCGTTTGGATGCTCGCATCGTGGTCGGCCAATCGGCTCCTTCGGATCGGCGGAGGTGTTCAGCTTTCACGCCACCAAATTTGTCAACACGTTCGAGGGTGGAGCCATCGTGACGAATGATGGCGAACTTGCCGACAAGATTCGCCTCATGCGAAACTTCGGCTTCGCTGACTACGACCACGTGATCTATATCGGCACGAACGGGAAGATGAGTGAAGTCGCCGCGGCCATGGGCATTACCTCGCTTGAGAGCCTCGACGAGTTCGTTGCCATCAACCATCAGAACTACCTTCGATATCGCGAAGTCTTCGATGGTCTACAGGGGGTGCGTATGCTCTCCTACGATGAGACCGAATCGTGCAACTTTCAGTATGTCGTTCTCGAGATCGACGAGTCGGAAGCCGGACTGACACGTGATCAGCTTCAGGCTTTGCTGTGGGCGGAGAGGGTGATGGCTCGCCGCTACTTCTATCCGGGGTGCCACAGGATGGAACCCTACCGAACGTACTTCCCGAACGCAGGCCTCCAGCTTCGAAATACGGAGCTCCTTGCCGAGCGCGTATTGACGCTCCCTACGGGAACGGCCGTCGGGCATGATGACATCGCCACCATCGCGGGCATCATTCGATTGGCCGTCAGCCACTCGGATCACGTGCGTGAGCTCCTGGAGACCCGGTCTGTATCGACCACGCCCTGATTTCAATCGGCCCGCCATCGCCACGTTTCGATGCGTGTATCCGTAGTGCTCATTACATACAACCACGCCCGATTTATTCGCCAGGCTCTCGACAGTGTTCTCGACCAGAAAACTGATTTCGATTACGAGGTAATTGTTAGCGAGGACTGCTCTACGGATGACACTCGACCAATTCTTTTCGAATATCAACAAAGATTTCCAGACAAGATCAGACTACTACTCTCCCAAAAGAATCAAAACGACAATGAAGTTCTGACGCGTGCCATAGATGCGGCACGAGGTGACTACATTGCTCTTCTTGATGGAGACGACTATTGGACCTCAAGCCAGAAACTTCAAAAGCAGGTCGACTTTCTGGAGGCAAACCGGCACTGTGCCATTTGTTTTCACAACGTCCAGGTGATCTACGAGACGGAAAGCAAATCCCCTCACCCATTCCATCTGGAGAATTCAGCCGAGAAGATTTCAGCGGGCATCCCCAAAACCGTATCGACGCTCGCCGACCTCGTACGAACGAACTTCATGGCAACGTGCTCGGTCATGTTTCGAGCACGGCTCTTCGATGACTTCCCTTCGTGGTTCCGTGAGTTTCCGTTTGGGGATTGGCCGCTCCACATCCTGAACGCAGAGCACGGGGATATCGGCTACATCGACGAGATCATGGGCGTGTATCGCATCCACTCGGGCGGAGTGTGGGCGGCAACGATGTCGAGGTATCGCGAATATGACGATCTCAAGACGGTCATCGACGCACTCCACACCTTCAACCGGCATCTCGACTACCGGTTTGATCGTCTCATCCGAGGAGAGCTCACGACGCTGTACTACCGGGCCGCAAATCTGCTGTCGAACGCAGGCCGGTTTTCCGAGGCTCGATCACATCTCTGGAGGGGCATCGCCCTCGCCGCACCCTTCTTCCGAACGAACGAAGCATTGGCGATGTGGGGTGTCATCGCATCCTACATCAAGCAACCGCTTCGTCGTGTCACTCAACGAATGAGCGAGACTACGGTGAACACGCGGGAGTAAGTCCGAACGGGTACCACTTGATCGCGCAGTCTTGATTCAGCCAGTTCATCAGGAATTGAAACTGTGTGAACTGCCCCGACTCTCCCGTGAGGACGATATCCGCATCTCCGTCCCCGTTGTAATCACCGACGGCCAGCGCCGAGAAGCGATACCCTGGAGCGTCCAGAACGTGCGTATATCCGCCATCCACAAATTCGTAGATGCGAAGCACCGGCTCACCGAGGGCTTCAGAGGTGCCAAGGAGGAACACATCCAGATCACCATCCCCTTCGAGATCTGCCCAGGCGGCGGCTCCATTTCCGATGCCCTCGAACGCGTGGCCTGACTCGACAAGGATGCCCCCATCGTTCCTGTAGACGAGGGTGACACCTAGCATGAGGCGAGGGTCGAGTCGCATTCCACTGACCAGCAGGTCGAGGTCTCCATCGTTATCGTAGTCTGCCCATTGTATGCTCCCGTGTGCGAGCCCGGGAGCGGGCAGCCCAATGTCAACGAAGGTCCCGTCCCCCTCATTTCGATACACGCGCGTGATGTAGGCGCCATCACTCGCATCTCCCATGATGGCGAGATCGGCGTCTCCGTCGCCATCGAAATCGCCCCACGCCACATCGCCCCACTTCACGCCGGGAAGCTCCACCGGCACTTCGACGAACGCATCTCCATCGTTTCTATAAACACGCGTGACTCCCTCCCGCGCGCCGATGGCGGGCAAGCCCGACACGACGATATCGGGATCGCCATCACCGTCGAGATCGCCCCAGCCGGCGGCACTCTGGTAAAGACCCGACAACTCGAATCGCTTCACGAACGGCGAGGTCCAGCCTTCCAGGTCTCGTTCAGGTGGCCAGAGATTCTCATACACATGAACGATCGGCTCGTTGATTCTTTCAAAGCCATCCACGTAATCGACCAGGCCGGTGATCACGAAATCAAGGTCACCATCCTGATCGTAGTCGGCAAACGTCAGCTCGCCGTACGCTACACCCGGCGCCGCCACATTCAGGCTCTCGAATTCCTTTACTATGTAGGGATCATTCTGACCGGCACTGACGAGGTAAGGCTGGTCCACCATCAAGAAGACCCCAACGATGGGTGAGCCATTGACGTTGAGGCCGGTGATGGCGAGGTCCAGGTCTCCATCTCCCTCCAGATCGGCAAGCTCGAGTGAGGAATAGCGAGTTGGTGGAATCACGTATTCAATCGGGAGGAGGTCCGTGAGCTGTGCTGCCGCCGGTGCGGAAGCACCGCTAGACACAATGAGAAGGATCACGGCCACACCAGCGCCGAGGGATCGGTTGATGGATCTCGAGATCGAGGATGCAGGATATCTGACCACGGAAGGAGTCTTCATTATCGTCTCACCGCGATAACACCAGCGTTCTCGCCTCGCGGTGCGTCCCTGCCTCGAAGACACACACATACAGGCCGGAGCTCACGCTCGATCCAGTGGCCGAGCGTGTATCCCATTCCGCGACGTATGCGCCCGGCGCGTGATCTCCGTCGACGATCGTGGCGAGCCGCCGCCCCAGCACGTCGAGAATCTGGATGCGAACGCGAGACGGACGTGCGACCTCATACCGTAGCGTTACGGGACCCTCGCTCGGGTTCGGAGTGGGAGGATGGAGTCGTGTCGAAAGTTCGACATGTGCCTGCGGCTCATCCACGGACGTAACCGAAGCAATGCTAAAGGTTTGCTCCGGCGAAAATTTCGAGCCACGATAGGAGTGATCGATGCTCTGCACGCTCCAGTAGTACGTGCCCCTGGGAAGGTTCTCCAGTCGGATGGAGCGGGCCGCATCCGCATTACCCCGCGCAGCAATGAGGCGGCGGCCGGACGATGCCGCCATGGGTGATAGCACGTCCGATGCGCCCGGCTGCGTGCCGACGCGCACGTTGTACGATGCCGCACCGCTCGTTAGCCCCCATTCTAGTCTGACTGCCGAGCCGTCTACCCGCGCCGACAATTCTTCAGGTGCACTCAGTGGTGTGATGACTTGACGCCGGTTTTCGTACAGATTCAGAAGCGGCGTGCCCGCCGACGGCAATCCGCCCGTCAGAAGATCCAGGTCCCCGTCTCCATCGATATCTCCAAAAGATCCCTCGCCAAACACGACGCCTATCAGATAGGACTTCGGGAAGAAGTCGTCCGGCGTATTCTCGAAAACGGTCGCCCTTCGAGCTCCCAGCGCCGTCGCCCCGCCGATCACGAAGACATCGAGATCTCCGTCCTGATCGTAATCTCCCCATGTCGCGCGGCCGGAAAGGCCACCGAACAGCCCGACCTCGACGGAATCGAATCTCGTAGATCTAGGGGTGTACAGTCGGGTAACGCCACTGAGAATTCGCTCGTCGAGGCGGCCCCCGCTCTGCAGAAGTTCGAGATCATCGTCATCGTCCATGTTGCCCCATTCGAATGAAGCGAAGATGAGTGGTTCGAGACGGCCCCAAATCGTAAACGTACCGGCTGCATTCCTATAAACGGCGGCATACGTCCCGTCCTCCCCGACGCCGGCAAGCGCGAGGTCGAGATCTCCGTCGCTATCGACATCGCCAAAGCGTGCTGCCCCGAAGGCAAGGCCCGGCAGGCCCGCCTCCGCATCGACGAAATCTCCTCCTTCGTTTCTGTACAGGATGGTCCGGCTTCTGCCCTCCACGTCCTCACCGCCAATGAGAAGATCGAGGTCGCCATCATCATCAAAATCTCCGCATTCGGCCGCACCACTGTGAAAACCTTCGAGCGACACGTCAGTGGCCACGAGTCTGCCTCCATCATTTCGATAGAGCATGGTAGCGAGTTCATACGGACGGTCAATCGTGCGGCTGCCGGATGCCACCAGGTCGATGTCGCCGTCGCCATCGAAATCGCCCCACGCCGCCGACCCGTAAACCAGCTCGGTCAGAGGGGCGTCCGCTTGCTCGAAAATGAAAGTGGTGAGTCCGTCGCGCAACTCGGTCTCACGATACAGATACAGGCCGGTCACGATGGCTCCACCCGAGACTCCGCTCAGATAGACATCCAGATCCCCGTCATCGTCGACGTCGCCCAGAGCCAGAGTGGCGTGCGTCACGTGCGGCATCGTATGGCCGACGAGGCTGAAGGTGAACGGCTGGGTGACGGGTTGTGCCTGTGATGGCGAGAGTGGATTGAGAACGAATAGCGCACCGATCGTGCACAGCAGACATCCTCGAAATGCCGAAGCGGCCATCAACCGTTTTTCGTGAGAGGGGATTGGGATGGGAGGAAAGAATGAACTTACCCTTCGTTGGAAGAACCCTCCAGCGTTTCCGGCGATTTAGCCGAACCTTTATTCACCGCCAGAAGGCCTCTTCGTACTATGCTACGGCTCGCGTGTGTGTGAAGAAGCCCATTAATTTGGTTCTAGTATGTCAATTCTCGTCAACCGAGAGACGCGCCTCGTCGTCCAGGGATTTACCGGCTCGGAAGGCACCTTCCATTCCGAGCAGATGATTGAATACGGAACGAATCTCGTCGCCGGCGTAACACCCGGTAAAGGCGGGCAGCGTCATCTGGATCGGCCTGTTTTCAATACGGTCGTGGAGGCTGTGGAGAAGGAGGGCGCGAATACGGCGGCCATTTTCGTTCCACCGGCTTTCGCCGCAGATGCCATCCTCGAAGCCGCCGACGCCGGCATCGGCGTCATCGTCTGCATTACCGAGGGGATCCCTATCGCGGACATGATCCCCGTATATCATTTCGTGCAGAAGAAGGGAGCGCGGCTCATCGGACCGAATTGTCCCGGGGTGCTCACGCCCGGGCAAGCGAAGGTGGGCATCATGCCCGCGATGATTTTTCAGGAGGGACCCATCGGAGTCATCTCTCGCTCAGGAACACTTACGTACGAGGCCGTCGATCAGCTGACGAGGCAGGGCCTGGGCCAGAGTACAGCCGTCGGTATCGGAGGTGATCCCATCATCGGCACCCGCTTCACAGATGCGTTGGAGCTATTCGAGCAGGATGCCGAAACGGAAGCCGTCGTCTTGATCGGCGAGATTGGAGGTACGGCTGAAGAAGAGGCGGCCAACTTCATCAGGGACCACATGACGAAGCCGGTGTTCGCCTTTATCGCCGGCCGAACGGCGCCTCCGGGCAGGCGAATGGGCCATGCCGGCGCCATTATCTCCGGCGGCAAAGGCACGGCCGAGGATAAGTTTGAGGCTCTGGAATCGGCGGGGGCCGTCGTCATAAAGAATCCGGCCGTCCTCGGAGAGACCGTAAGGGAGCATTTCGCGACAGCTTGACTCACCTCTCCGACGGTTGAGGCCCCCATGGCCGTGAAACCGCGATCCGTTACGTTCGTCAAGGGCGCTGTTCGTTGGTCGGAGCTGCCAGATGACGGCCGGCCCGAAGTAGCCTTCATCGGTAGATCGAACGTAGGCAAGAGCTCACTGATCAATGCGATGGTGGGCAGACGATCGCTGGCGCGGACGAGTGGCACACCGGGCAAGACTCAGCAGTTCAATTACTACTTGATAGACGACGCCTTCTATTTCGTCGACCTGCCAGGCTACGGATATGCGAAAGTGGCACGGGACCAGCGGGATCGATGGGGTCGCTTCATCGGAACCTACCTGAGCGATCGCGAACCACTTCGGCTCGTTTTCCATCTCGTCGACAGTCGCCACGAACCCACGAGCCTGGACCGGGACATCATGGAGACCATGCGCGGTGGGCGTGTGCCGTACGTGATCGTTCTCACCAAGGCCGACAAACTATCCGGCAATGAGCGCGTCAAGAGCGAGCGCCGCGTGAAAGACGTACTCTCCGGATATGCGATGGAAGTGCCCGTCATTCTGACCTCTTCGAAGACCGGACGCAATATCGATGAGCTTTGGGATTGGATCCATGCTGTCGTTCGCTGACAAATCACGGGGCCCGTCACGCAGCCGATGATCACAAAAGAAATCTAATAGTGACAAGAAGGATGAAAGTGCTCATTACGGATGCCGTCGATGAGATCTGCATAGATCTGCTCAAAGAGAGCGGCATCGAGGCGGATGTTCAACTGAAGAAATCGAGCGATGAATTGCTGGCGGCGGCGGCCGATGCAGATGGCTGGATTATTCGAAGCGGAACGACCATCACCGCCGATCTGATCGAAGCGGCTCCGAAACTGAAAGTCATAGGAAGGGCCGGCGTGGGCGTCGACAATATCGATCTTGAAGCCGCTACACGACGGGGCGTGTTGGTGATCAATGCACCCGACGGCAACACGATTTCCACGGCCGAGCACACATGTGCGATGCTGCTTGCCCTGGCGCGGCGCATTCCACAGGCTTCGCGATCGACGGCAGAAGGAAATTGGGATCGGAAATCGTTCACCGGCTCAGAGGTGTATGAAAAAACGCTTGGTGTGATCGGCGTCGGCAAAATCGGCCGCGCCGTCGCCGAGCGCATGAGCGCGTTCGGCATGACGATCATCGGCTACGACCCGGTGCTCTCCGCCGAAGCGGCCGATCGAATCGGCGTGACACTCGTGGAGCTCGATGACCTCCTCGCGCGCAGCGACTTCATCACGCTTCATACGCCCCTGAATGATGCTACGCGCGGCTTGCTCGACAGGAACGCGCTTGCGAAGTGCAAGAAGGGTGTGCGGATCGTGAATTGCGCTCGCGGCGGCATCGTGGACGAAGACGACCTGTACGAAGCCCTCGAGAGTGGTCATGTGGCGGGAGCGGCGCTCGACGTTTACTCGAGCGAACCACCACCGCAGGCGCTGCACAGGCTGATCAGTCATCCGCAGGTCGTGGCCACGCCGCATATCGCCGCATCGACGGAGGAGGCACAGGAGAAGGTCGCCATTCAGATCACGGAGCAGGTCATCCACGCGCTCAGGAATGAGCCCGTGCAGACGCCGGTCAATGCGATGGCCATCAAAATGGCCGCGCAGCCGGAAGTACAACCGTATCTTGTTCTTACGGATCGCCTGGGCCAGATCGTTAGCCAGTTGAGCGATGGTCGCGTTCGGAACATCGTCGTGCGATGCCGCGGGGACATCCCGCGGCGTTTCCTTGAAGTGCTGGCGATCGCCGCTGTAAAGGGGGTCCTGGCCCGATGGGTGAGCGAGCCCGTCAATCTGATCAACGCCCCATTGCTTGCCGAAGAGATGGGCGTCGGAATCAGGGAAGAACGCGAGACGGTCGCCCGTGGCTACACGAACCTCATCGAAGTGGTTCTCGAAACCGACGGTGGCAGCCATGTGGCAGCTGGCACCGTCTTCGATCGCGATGAGCCTCGTCTGGTGCGCATCGACGAGTACGGACTTGAGGTTCGACCCGAAGGTCGATTCCTTATATATAAGAATGTCGATAGGCCCGGTATGCTGGCAACGGTTGGAGGCATCCTCGCGCGAAACGACATCAACATAGCCGCACTTGCGCTGGGGCGCACGGAAAAGGGGTCACTGGCCCTTACGGCGATCAGCGTTGATCACGACATCCCTGATTCCGTCCTCGAAGAGATTTCCCAACTGGATGGAATCGAAAACGCCCGGCACCTATACCTGGCGTAACGGAGAACAGAAGGGTGTTCGGTAAAGCACCGACGACAAGAGTGAACCGATCGGCACCGGAATTCGACCATCCAGGGCAGCATGTAACCGTCCGGGGCGAAATCCAATCTTGGGCGTGCGTGAAGAGTGGACGAAGCGAGGCCTGTGGCCTACTTTCGCGAAGCCAAAAATCGGCTCCACGGTCCCAATTTTCGCGTTGGTACCGCTTCCGTGGAGGGCGTCAATAATACCTTGACAATAGAACAGGCTCCAAATATATTCTTCGGTCGCGTTGCAAGAAGGCGACAATTTGACCTACAAACATCGGTGACTGCCTAGCAGACCAGTTTGGTACGGCTTCTCGAATTTGCGTTTCTCAACACGTACGTGGCTCCTGATTTCGTACGGGTTCCTGCGCCGAAGGCCGTCTGTGTTCCATGTACATCGGTACCTGAGGTGCTCTGTACGTCACAGCGAAGGCTGAGCGGTCCCATCTATTATTAGTAACGAAGCACGCACACGATTATTGTTCGTCTCGGCGTTGAGCTCCTGACGTCGGTCGATCAGGCACACACCATCAATAGAGGAGGTAGCATATGTTGCGCAAGTGGGGTACACTCGTACTCTTTCTGCTCGCTACGCCTGTCCTGGCGCTAGCGCAAAACACAGGCAAGCTCTCCGGACGAGTCTTGGACGCGTCTACGGGTGAGCCCTTGCCTGGAGCCAACGTGGTTATCGTGGGCACGCAGCTGGGTACGGCAGCGGACGCCGACGGAAGCTACTTTATTCTTGGCGTCCCGGTGGGCACCTACGATGTGCAGGCGTCCTTCGTCGGGTATCAAGCCCAGACCGTCCAGGCCGTCGACATCAACGCCGACTACACGCGTGAGCTGAACTTCGAGCTCTCGCCGGGCGCCGAGTTGGATGAGATCGTCGTCGAATACGAGCGACCACTCATTCAGAACGACGCTCTTGGCGTGCCGAGGATCACGACGGCAGAAGAGCTGCAGAACCTGCCGGTTCGTGGCGTGGCCGACGTGGCCGCCCTGCAGGCTGGAGTCGTCAAGCAGGAAGGCTCCAGCGCCCTGTACGTTCGAGGCGGCCGCGACGAGGAAGTCGCCTACGTCGTCGACGGTGTGCCCGTTCTCGGACACATTGCCGTGCCCGACCAGGCCATCCAGGAGCAGGAGATGCTTATCGGCGCCATCCCGGCGAAGTATGGGGGCGTGATGTCGGGTATCATCTCCGTGACCACGAAGAGTGGCGCGCCGGAGTTCTTCGGCTCGATCGAGGCCATTACCTCCGAGGTTCTCGATCCGTACGGATACAATAATGTACAGGCGACATTAGGCGGCCCCATCCTCAAGGATCGGCTCAACTTCTTCATCTCCGGTGAGTACGGGAATTTTGTCGATCCGAGCCCGCGGGCTATCGGTTATCCCACGCTTTCCGATGAGAAGCGACAGCTGCTCAACGAGTCGCCGCAGTCCGTTCGCATCGTCAACGTCGAGGATCCGTCCGACATTCGCTTCATTCCTTTTCCGACGGACATCGAGTCCGGGACGCACGTAAACGACGTCGTCGCTCTTCTCGAGCAGAACATCCCTGAGGGCTACCAGCTCGCGAGCCAAACGCCCTCCCCTCTATACACGGCGAATACGTTTACGGCAGAAGACTTCTCTCGTGAGGCTGCGCGCCCCGGCGATGACCAGAACAATCTCATCTTCAACGGTAACCTGACCTTCAGCCCTGCCCAATCGATTCGGCTCCGCGTCGGTGGCGGATACGAGCGGGATCGTGGTCGGGAATACAGCTACCTGTACTCGCTGTATGCGCCTGAGATGTATCGTAACGACGATCGCAACACATGGCGCATTTTTGGGTCGTGGACACAGTACCTGTCCAACAACACGCTATTCCAGATCGACGCCAACTACTCGGACTACGATGGCGTGATGTACGACCCGCGTTTTTCGGATGACGTTCGCGATATGCTCTTCTATGGCGACGTCGATCATCCGGCGAACGCGTTCGTCCGGAACTACTTCTCCTACAACCCGCAGGACTCGACGTACGTCCATGCGTACGAAGACGGCGATGCGCTCGGCTCGCGAGACATCCACAATAGTTTCGCACCTCCAGGCATCGACGCGACCGGAGGGTACACGAAGTGGCACTACACGTCCATGGGGCTGCGCGCCAACGCCACGACGCAGATCGGTCTGCATCAGATCGAATTCGGTGGCAGCTACTCGAAGCAGACGCAGCGCTACTTCAATATCAATAGCCGAGGACTACCGCTGGCCTTCGCCCGCTACTTCGCCGACGACCGTCCCGAGATCGGCGGTGGCGTTCAGAGGTATGAGGACATCCCCTTCGGTGAGATGAACTCTGCGGTGTTCTACTATGGCTACAACTACCTGGGGACCGAGGAGGTCGACGATCAGAACATCGCCAACTTCACGGATCCGAATTACACAGGCGCCGACAAGTACAATATGGCGCCGTACGAGCCGATCTACTACGCCGGCTACATCCAGGACAAGATCGAGTATCGCGACCTCGTCGTGAACATCGGCTTGCGTCTGGATGTCTTCGACAACAACGCACTCGTGCTGCGTGACCCATTCGCGCTCTTCCCGATCGTACGCGCGGGCGAGGTGGATGGAACCCCGAATCGGATCGGCGACGACTTCGCCGTCTACTACAACACGACGGACCAGATCGTCGGATACCGCGATCTCGATGGGAACTACTACAACCCACAGGGACAGGACGTCGATGCGAGCGTAGTTGAGTCAGCCGGTCGGCCGCGAGCGAAGGTTCAACGCGTAACCGAAGAGGTGTTCACGGACTATGATCCGGAGGTGACCCTCCAGCCGCGAATCGGTATCTCGTTCCCCGTAACCAACGAGGCCATCTTCTTCGCGAGCTACAACGTGGTGAGCCAACGGCCGGCCACCAATCAGTTCGACACCCCGCAGCAGTGGAATCTGGCGGCTCAGGAGTCGAAGCTGAACAACAACCCGGCGCTTCGTCCTGAGAAGACGACGACCTACGAGCTCGGATTCCGCCAGCGAATCGGCGCACGCGCCGCGCTTCAGATTTCCGGCTTCTACAAGCAGATCGAAAACCTGATCAGCCGCCGGATCATCCAGAACGTGTTCCCGAGCAACTACCAGACGTACGGTAATGTTGACTTCGGCACGGTCAAGGGCGTCGAATTCGAATTCGACCTCCGAAGGACGCGCAACGTAGCGTTGAACGCGAACTACACGTTGTCCTTCGCCGAAGGAACCGGGTCCGATTCGGAGTCGACCTCCCAGATCGTCTGGCGAATGGAAGAGGATCCGTTCTACCCGCGGTTCATCAGCCCGCTGGACTTCGACCAGCGCCACCGCGCGAACATCACGCTGGATTATCGCCTCGGCGAGGATGAAGGCCCGCGGCTCTTCGGTGGCTATCCGCTGTCGAACTTCGGCTTCAACGTGGTCGGGACGTTCGGAACGGGTCTCCCGTATACGCGCCGGCTCGACACATCGCCGATCTATACGGCATTCAACGGCTTCCTCCTGGGCGAGATCAACGGCGAAAACATGCCATTCACCTCGTCGGTCAATCTTCGTATCGATCGTCGCTTCGCTCTGGGTGGCACCAACCTGGTCACCTTCCTCTGGGTGAACAATGTGTTCAACCAGGACAACGTGACCAGGGTGTACGCTCAGACCGGACTACCTGACGACGATGCCTATCTGACCAATCCGGAGGGCCGCGACTACGTGAACGGTCTGGCGCAGAATTCCGGCAGCCAGGTGGCACAATCCTTCATCGATCACTACAGGATGTCGCTGCGGAATCCGGCCAACTACGGAATCCCGCGCACCATCCGTCTCGGTGTGCGCCTGGACTTCTAAGCAGGAGCAGGATCGGAGCCGTCCCGGCCAGGGGCGGCTCCGTGACTCCGATAGCCGTTCTTCATCGACTTTAACTCTGGAGCTTCCAACTCATGAGAATCTCGAGCACGATAAAACTGCTGCTTCTGGCCGCTGCCCTGCTCTATTCGGTGCCGGCATCTGCGCAGAACTGTAATACAGGTTCGGCGGAGGTCGATCTCCAAGCCAACAACGTTCGGGCGCGGATCTACAACAATGGTCACCTCTTCTGGAAGGGGTCAGGTAACGTCTATACGGTACCGAAGAATGGAAACGCCAACGCCATCTTTGCCTCGGGTATCTGGCTCGGCGGCATGGTCGGTGGCGAGATGCGCTTCGCCGGTACCGACTACGGTCCATTCGAATTCTTCCCCGGTCCTCTGGACGACAACGGCAATCCGCCAAGCGATTGTACTCCGTACGACCGGATCTACAGCATCACGCGAGCCGATCTTGAAGCCTTCGAGGCCGGCGAGCCCACGACGTCGGATATCGTCGACTGGCCTTGGCAACTTGGCGCCCCCGTCGTTGACGGAGACGGCAATCCGGATAACTACAATCTCGAAGGCGGCGACCGTCCAGAGCTGACGGGCGATCAGACGGTCTGGTTCATCATGAACGACGCAGCTGGACCACACGGCTGGTCGAACACGTCGCCGTTGGGCCTGGAAGTGCAGGTCACGGCCTTTGCCTTCCGTACGGCCGATGCGCTCAATAACACAACCTTCTACAAGTACACGCTGATTTACAAGGGCAACGAGCCGCTTACCAACGCCTACTTCGGCATCTGGTCCGACCCTGACCTGGGTAACGCTGCAGACGACTTCGTTGGAGCAGATACATCGCTGGGTATGGGATTCGTCTACAACGGCGATGACTTCGATGATGGTGCCGTGGGTTATGGCAGTACGCCACCCGCCCTTGGTTACGACTACTTCCAGGGTCCGCTCGTCAATAACGACGGAATAGACAACGACGGCGACGGGGAGATTGACGAGGAAGACGAACGAATCGCCATGACGAAGTTCGTCTACTACAACAACGACAGTTCTCCCCAGGGCAACCCGTTCAACGGTGCAGAGGCGTACGGGTACCTTCGAGGAATCTGGCGCGACGGGCAACCCATCACATTTGGCGGTACCGGCTACGGCGGCAATACCCCGACGGACGTGATGTTTCCGGGTGACCCCGTAACTGGTGCCTACTGGAGCGAGGAAAACGTCGACGGCTCCGGATCGCGGAATACGCCGGCGGACCGGCGCTTCCTGCTTTCCTCCGGTCCTTTCCGAATGAACCCGGGCGATGTGCAGGAAATCGTGTACGGAATCGTCTGGGCTCGAGCAGGGGATCGTCTGGCCTCCGTCGCAAAGATGAAGAGCGACGACGCCCTGGCTCAGGCCGCATTCGACGTAAACTTCCAGCTGCCGCCTCCGCCCGATGCTCCGCAGGTGACGGTCGGCGAATATGATCGGACGGTGACCCTCACCTGGGGATATCCGCCGAACTCCAACAATTACCTGGAAAGCTACGACGTGCTCAATCCGTTCCTCGTCGACGTACCCGACGAAGATGCTCCGGATAAGACTTACACCTTCGAGGGGTATCGCATCTTCCGGTACGACACACCGCAGCAAGGTGATGCAGACGGAACACTCGTGGCCACGTTTGATGTGCCGAACGACGTCACGACCATCACGGATACGCAGTTCGACGAGGTTACGGGCGTACCGATTACCGTGGTCGTTGCTCGGGGTACGGATTCCGGAGTGCGCCACAGTATCTCGTTCGAGAATCTCACGAACTATCAGGAGTACTACTACGGCGTCCAGGCCTATGCGTACAACGAGTTCTCATCGCCCAAACTCCAGCAGAGCCCGGTCACACGTGTAACGGCCGTGCCTCGAAAGGTAGGTACGCTCGCCGGCGGAACCGACATCCAGGAAGAGGAGATCGAGCGCCGCAAAGCCTCGGGCGAAGCTCATGTCGTGGGCGTACGCACCGGCGCAGGAGAGGGAGAAGCATATGCCACGATCGTTAATCCGACGGCACTGACCGGCGATACCTACGAAGTTCGCTTCTACGAGCACTGCTGGGAGGAGGAAGAGGAAGCGCACAAGGCCGGCTCGATGACGGAAGAGGAACGCGCTTCTCGAGAGGAGAAGCTGTCCAAGTCGGCCGCCGTAGAGGTCTGCGGTATCTTCTACGATATCGTCAACGCGACCACGGGAACGAAGGTCTTCGACGGGGTTCGTGCCTTCGAGTCCACCGGAGCGCCGCCTCCACAACGGGACGATGTGGTCGTGATCGACGGCCTTTCCTTCTCCGTTCTGGGCCCCCCCAAGCAACTGGTCGACATCGATCAATACACCGCGGAGGGCACCCGCCAGAATTCGCTCGACTTCGCATTGAGCGGACCTCCTTGCGGTGCGGGTAGTGACTGCCGGTTCTTCATTACGGCACAGGGGGCCGGAGACCCGGCTTCTATTCTCGGTCGCGTCGACTGGCTCGGTAACGTCGCCCTGGAAGCTCCCGTCGAATACGAGCTTCGCTTCGTGGAGAATCCTGAAGTCAATGGACAGATTGCGTTCGTTTACAACGCCGTCCCCGGCGACGCAGACTACCTCATGAAGGGATGGAAGCAGGGACCGGAACTCAACGAGGACGGCAGCTATGCCGAGATCGAGATGGGCAATGGTCGGCTGCCCTTCCAGCTTTGGCGACTCGATCCGCTGGCCGGCACGGAAGAACAGGTACACGTCTCCGTCCTGGACGATGACGGCGACTTTTTCTGGGGCCTGAACCCCGCCCTAGCGCCGGCAACGTTCGGGAATGCGCCGGCCACGTATGAGCGCATTTACGGGACGAACATGCCCTACAGCGAGGAAAATCTTGAAGATCAATTCGTGCAGTTCTACAACGATTTTCCCGATGCGTACACCTTCGGGCGCGTCCTCTTCGTACCGTTCGGCGGACATGCGATGCCACCGGCTCCTGGAGTGAACGTGCGCTTCGTGACCTCGAAGCCAAACCTTCCGGGTGACTTCTTCACGCTCGACACCGATGGGCTTGGGACCGAGCGTGGTGTCGCTGAGGAGCTTGAGGCCAATCTCGACGCGATCGGAATTGTCCCGAACCCCTACAAGGGAGCGTCGAATTACGAAGTCTCCGTCACGGATGATGTGGTTCGCTTCACGAACCTTCCCGATGAAGCGCGTATCCGGGTGTACACGGTTAGCGGAACGCTCGTCTGGGAAGCCGTTCGCGGCGCAGCCAACAACTCGTGGGATCTCACCACGAGTGAGGGCCTCCCACTCGCCAGTGGCATGTATCTGGTCGTCGTGGACGTCGAAGGCGTCGGCACGAAGACCATCAAGTTTGGCGTCGTGAAGAAACGAATCCAGCTCGACCTGCTCTAGACTCCTTGCGCCTGGTCGCCGCTCCCGCCGGGGAGCGGCGCCGGGTGCCGAGAGAGGCGATCGAGTACTAAGCCAAGGAACCTAGAGATACCAGAGAACCAGGAGATTAGATATGAAAACCAAACTACTCGTTCTGTGCGTCCTGGCCGTCGGATTCATGACGCTGACGTTGGACGATGCACAGGCCGGTGACAAGGATCGCCGCGGCACGGCCGGCTCGGAGCAGCTCCTCGTCCCCCTGACCGCTCGGACGGTGGGCCTCGGTGGCGGCTTCGCGTCAGGACTCACGGGCGCGAGCGGACTCGAAGGCCTTTGGGCCAACCCTGCGGCGCTGACGGTGAATACGGGCACGAACGCCCTGTTCAGCCACATGGCTTACGTCGCCGAGATCGATGTGAATCACATCGGTATCGCGCAGCGCTTCGGCGCGAACCAGATCGCCCTGACCATCACCAATTGGGGGTTTGGCGATATTCCGCTTCAGACGGAGGCAAATCCAGAAATCACCGACGTCACCTGGTCCGCATCCTTCTACACGGTGGGCGCCACGTACGCGCGTGACTTCACCGACCGCATTGCGGCCGGCGTGACCTTCAAGGTGGTAAGCGAACGCATCGACGACATGAATGCCACCGGGGTCGCCTTTGATGCCGGAATGACTTACACGGTCGGGGAGTCGGGCCTTCGCTTCGGTGTGAGCCTGAAGAACTTCGGACCGCAACGCGCTTACGACGGCACCGGCCTGAACCGCAACGCGCGTGTCGGCGGCATGGACGCCACCATTTCTCTGGATGGTGCCGACTACGAGTTGCCGTCGCTGCTCAACTTCGGAATCGCCTACACCAGGCCGCTGGGTGCTGCCGCCGAGGTTACGCTGCTGGGGAACTTCCGCTCGAACTCATTTGCGAGCGACCAGTACTCGGCGGGTCTCGAGTTCGGGCTGCAGAACCTCGTCTACATCCGGGGTGGCTATCAATTTGAAGAAGACATGGACCTCACCATGTTCAGCGGTGCGAACTTCGGAGCCGGCCTCAACCTGAACGCCGTAGGCACAGCACTAACAGTTGACTACGCCTACCGGACGACCGACCCGTTCGATGGTGTGCACGTCATCACCGCCAGTGTAACGCTGTGAGGGCTTGCCGCTAGAACATGGACGTGCATCGAAACGAGCACGTCGAAAGCAACATGACGGGTGGCTTCCCTCGCGGGGAGTCACCCGTTTTCGTTTCGGCTCCACCATCTCCCGCGCTTTGGAGGTCGCTTGGCGTACAGAACGCGATTGTCAGTATCGGGTAGACGAAGTAGTGCGCCCACTTCTCTCATATCTCCTTCTTCTCTCCCTGGCCGCAGGGCTCACGGCCTGCACCGGCACGGATCGAGCGGATCTCACGACATCTGACTACCGCAATCTTGCGCAGGGAGTCGCGTATGTAGGTGCAGAGACGTGTGCTTCATGCCATGCCGACAAATTTCAGACATTCTCCCAGTCCCAGATGGGTCGTTCCTTCAAAGAAGCACGTCTCGTACATAGTGCGGCCCAGTGGGATAACGTGGATCCGGTCTACGATGAAGCTATCGACCTCTACTATCAGGCCTTTCGGGTAGGCGAGGAGCTGTTCATCATGGAGTATCGCGTGGCCGGTGGGGACACCATCCACAAGCGAGTCGAAAAAATCGACTACATCGTAGGGTCCGGCCAGCACACGAATTCGCACATCATGGAAGAGAACGGGTATCTCTACCAGATGCCAATGACGTGGTATGCGCAGGATGGTAAATGGGACCTCCCTCCGAAGTTCGCCGGCGGCAACAACTACCGATTCAGCCGCCCGATAACAGCGCCCTGTATGACGTGCCACAACGCCATCCCAGGCTTCGTAGACGGCTCGGAGAACAAGTTCTCGTCGGTTCCTCACGGTATCGATTGTGAGCGATGCCATG
>Ga0079224_100004000_pt1 | contig 18859 bp, 13 predicted proteins | sample Stecom2015_FD_80414 | JGI IMG/M metagenome (GOLD analysis project Ga0079224, IMG submission 80414) | Agricultural soil microbial communities from Utah to study Nitrogen management - Steer compost 2015 | ecosystem: Environmental > Terrestrial > Soil > Agricultural land | place: USA: Utah... | reverse complement strand
CAGTTTGGGCAGCTGCGCCCGGGCGACGGCGGCCTGCAGTTCGGTCATCCGGTAGTTGAGCCCGAGGAACAGGTGGGTGCGCTCGTCGGTGTCTCGCGGCCAGGCCTTGTCGGCGAACAACCGTGCGCGCCGCAACAGGGCGTCGTCGTTGCCGATGGTCAATCCGCCGTCGCCGGCCGTGATGTGCTTCGACTGCTGCAGGCTGAAGCAGCCGATGTGCCCGACGGTGCCGGCCAGCGCGCCGTCCGGCGCACAACGGGTCAGGTAGGCCTGCGCGCAGTCCTCGATCAGGACGATGCCCCGCTCATCGGCCAACGCGCGCAACTCCGCGACCGGTGCCGGCTGGCCGAACAGGTGAACGGCGATGATCGCACGCGTGCGGCTGGTGATCCGTTCGCGGACCGAGTCGACGTCGAGGTTGCCGGTGGCCGGATCGACGTCGGCGAAGACCGGGACGGCGTTCTGCGCCAGGATCGGCAGGACGGTGCCCGCGTCGGACAACCCGGTCGTGATGATCTCGTCACCGGGCTCGGGATTCACGGCCGCGACGGCCAGGTGAAGCGCGGCCGTGCCGGAACTCGACGCCACCGCATGAGCCACGCCGTAGTACTCGGCGAACTCGGCCTCGAACGAGCGGGTCTCGCCGCCGATCGTGCTGTTCAGCTGACCGCTGCGGATCACTCGCTCCAGCGCGGCCAGCTCCTCGTCACCAAGGCGCCGCCCGGCGGCGTCGGACACCGAGGGAAACGGCTTGGTACGAATGGGCGTGCCGCCGTCGATGGCGAGCGTGGCGTCGTCGGGCACGAGGTACCTCCAAAAGCGTGGGCCGCCGTGAGCGCCCACGATACTCCGGAGCCAGCATTTCGGCTAGGACCATATCTCCGTTTGGAGCGCCCGGAAGTCGGCTTCGCATCACGAGGTGTATCGCTGCCTGCCGGCCGGTTCCCCGCAGTCGTGAAGATCGTCGTGCGTCCCACGGCCGATCCCCGCAGTCGTGAAGATCGTCGTGCACCACGACGCGTTCTGTCGCACCACCACCCGTGCACGCCTGCTGGAGCATGCGAATGCCTAGTGAACATGATCATTGACAAGAAGGGGTGGGTCAGCGAGGGAGCTTTTCGACCAGTAGTTGATAGAGCTGGGGTGGGCGCCCGACCTTGCTCGGCCGGGCCGGCGGCATCGGCCAGGCCAGCCCTTCGTCGACGAGCATGCGCATGGTGCGCCGCGCCGTTTGGCGGCTGACGTCGAGGACCTCGGCGACTCGCTCGGCGTCGAGCACGCTGGATTCGTCCTCGCCGTCGTCTTTCATGGCCTTGGCCAGCCGCGCCAGGACGTCGATGGCCCGCGACGCGTCGGAGCTTTCGAGCACGGTCGGCTGCCGCCCGGCCGGGCGCCGGCGCGCGGGCAGCTCGATCACCGCGTCAGCCAGCCCGACCAGGAACGCCGTGTCGGCGTCGCCGGAGCTCTTCTTGTCGACCGCGGTCTGCGCATTCTGCTCGGCCTCGCGGGTCGAACGGCCCAGCCCGATGCCGACCTCGACCACGGTGGACAGCTCGTCGGCGATGCCGGCGATGAACGGCGCGACGGTGAGGTCGTCGGTGGCCATGCGCAGCGAGCCCATCGTGGTCACGACCAGGTAGCTGCGCTCGTCGCGCGCCAGCACCGCCGCATCCATCGGCCGAGCCTCTTGCAGCAGCTCGCGGTACAGCGCGAGTTTGAACTCCTGATAGGCATAGCTGCTGGGCCCGGTGTGCGGCGGCAGAGACGACCGCGGCACCCGGACGATCATGGTGACCATGCGCGAGCCGTCGAGCTTGGCCTCACTGCCCAGCAAGCCGGCCGTGTGCAAGGCATGGCGCACCGTGCTCTCGGAGGGCACCATGATGAGCACCGGCACGCCGGCGTCCTTCAGCTCCGCGGCGACGTCCGGCAATGTGGTGATGGCGCCGGTCGTGTCCCCGCGTTCGTACAGGTCGCGGTGGAACGCGACGAAGTCCGCCGACTCTGCGCGCACGTACGGTCGCACCCGCACCTGGCTCGGGCTCAGCCCGATCTCGGCATAGGAGTGCTCGACGTCGCTGTCGGTGACGGAGTCGATGCTGATCCGCAGTGGATCGAACACGCCGTCGAGGATTCCGCGCAGCAGGGTCCCGTGGATCGCGGATCCGTCCACCGGCACATAGGTTGCCGGCACCGGCAGCACGCCTCCACGCACGGCGAGATCATGCGATATCGGGCCGCAGAACAGGCACACGTCGATCCGCGAGGCCACCTTGGCCACCTGCCGGAACACGTCACCCTCGGCGGCCACAGCGACCAGGCGCCAGTGCGGTGCGCCGGACTCGCGGGCCACGGACATGACCCGTTGCACGGCCCGCCGAGCACCGACGACTCCGATGGTGATCTCTTCGCGAGCACTGCCACCCCGCCCGTGCATCGCTCCCTCTCCCCCGTCTGGCCCCCCGATCGAGCCGAGCCTATCGCCGCCGATCCGCACCTCGTGTCCCGTCACATCGTGACTGGAAGGACAGCGCCGAGCAGTTGCCGGGTGTAGGGGTGCTCCGGCGCTTCGAACAGCCGCTCGGTCGGGCCTTCTTCGACGATGCGACCCTGCGACATCACGGCGACCCGATCAGCCAGGCGTTCGACCACGGCCAGGTTGTGCGAGATGAACAAGCACGACAGGCCGAGCTTCTGGCGTAACTCACCGAGCAGCGCGAGGATCTGCGCCTGGATGGAGACGTCCAGTGACGATGTCGGCTCGTCGCACACGAGAAGGTCTGGTTCTAGAGCCAGGGCGCGGGCGATCGCGATGCGCTGCTGCTGGCCGCCGGAGAACTGGCTGGGATAAAGCTCCCCGAAGCCGGGGTGGATGCCGACCATCTCCAGCAAGGCATCGGCCTGCTCACGGCGCGACGTCTTGGTCCCCCTGCCGTGCAGCCGTAACGGCTCCATGACGTTGGCGACGGCGCTGTAGTGCGGAAGCAACGAGCCGAACGGGTTCTGGAACACCATCTGCATCCGCTGGCGCAGCACTCGGAGTTCCTTGCCGGGTACGGTCGCGAGGTCCTGCCCGTCGAACTCGACCCGCCCGGAGGTGCACGGCTGCAGTCCCATCAACAGCCGGGCCAGAGTGGACTTGCCGCTCCCGCTCTCGCCCACGACGCCGACAGTCTCGCCGACGCCGATGTGCATACTGACGTTCTCGACAGCACGAACCTCACCGGCCCTGCTGCCGAACACCTTCGACACCTCGTGCGCAGCCACCAACGGGCGGGCCGCGCTGCCGGGGCTGTCGACGTCACTGGTCGTCATGGCCGTCCTCCGCTCCAGCACGCCACCGCTCGGGCGCCGCCGATCTGGATCAACTCCTGCTCGTCCTGACACCGCGGCAGCACCGCTCGGTCACAGCGCGGATGGAAGGGGCATCCGCGTGGCCGGCTCGCCAGGTCCGGCGGGTTGCCGGGAATGGGGTGCAGCGGCCGGTCGCGGCTGCCGAGCTCCACACTCGAGCCGAGCAGGCCCGCGGCGTACGGATGACGCGGCCGGCTCAGCAGCTCGCGCGTCGGAGCCCGCTCGACCACGCGACCGGCGTACATCACCACGGAGTCGTCGCAGAAGTACCGGGCCACCCCGAGATCGTGGGTGACCATGATGATGCCGGTCCCCTGGTCCTTCAGCCCGGCCAGCAGGTCGAGGATCTGGCGCTGGATGGTGACGTCGACGGCCGTCGTGGGCTCGTCGGCGATCAGCAGCGCCGGGCGGGTGACGATGGCCATCGCGATCATCGCGCGTTGGCGCATCCCGCCGGACAGTTGAAACGGATACACCCGGATTCGCCGCTCGGGTTCGGGAATACCGACATCACCCAGCGCTCGGACCGCACGCTCGCGCGCTTCGGATTTCGTGCACACCCCGTGCCAGAGCAGATGCTCGGTGAGTTGGCGTTCCAGGGTCAGGGTGGGGTTCATCGCCTCCATGGCGTTCTGGAACACCATCCCGATGTCGCGCCCGCGGATCCGGCGCATCTGGCGCTCGGGAAGGCGCAGCAGGTCCTGACCACCGAACCACACCTCACCGGCCGTGACACGACCGGTCCGCGGCAGCAGCCGTAAGACGCTGCGCATCGACACGCTCTTGCCGCTGCCGCTCTCGCCGACGATCGCCAGCGCGCGGCCCGGCTCGACGTCGAAGCTGACGCCGTCCACGGCGCGTAAGGCTGCCCCGTCCTCGCTGCGGAACTCGGTGTGCAGGTCACGTACGCGTAGCAGTGGCCCGCCGGGGGTTCCCGACGACGAGCCCGACGGTGCCTGAGTCATGGTCATCGCCGATCACCCCGCGGGTCGAAGGCGTCGCGCACGCCGTCACCGAACCAGGTGAACGCCAGGAGCGCGAGCGCGAACACACAAGCCGGAGCCAGCAACATGTGCGGTGCGGACAGCAGGTAACGGGTGCCTTCGGAGATCATGCCGCCCCAGGACGGCGTCGGCGGCTGCACCCCGAGGCCGAGCAAGCCGAGCCCGGCTTCGGCCGCGATCGCCGCGGGAATGGCGAAGCTGGTGGTCACCAGCATGGGCCCGATGGCGTTCGGCAGGATGTAGCGCACCGCGATGGTCGGGCCTGAGGCACCCATGGCGCGGGCGGCTTCGACGTACTCACGCTGTTTGATCGACAGCACCTGGGCACGGACCAGCCGCGCCTGGGTGACCCAGCCCGCGATCCCGATGGCCACGATCAGCGCGAAGATGCTCCGGCCCAGCACCGCCACCATGACGATGGCGAACAGGTAGCTCGGGAAGGCGTACATGACGTCGGTGAACGCCATCAGGCCCTGTTCGGCCCGGCCTCCGCGGTAGCCCGCCGCCAGACCGACGACCAGCGCGCACAGCAGCGCCAGCAGCTCTGCGCCGAAGGCGACGATCAACGCCGTGCGCAGACCGTAGAGCGTCCGGCTCAGGATGTCGCGACCGAGTTGGTCGGTGCCGAGCAGGTGCCCGTCGGCACCGGCGCCGGCCAGCAGGGCCTCGTAATCGGTGTCCGCGTAGTGATGCGGGGCGATCCAGGGCGCGGCGAACGCGACCACGACCAACACCCCGCACATCACCAGGCTGATCAGAGCCAGCCGGTTGCGCTTGAACCGGTCCCATGCCTTGCGCCACGGGCCCCTGGCCCGCGCCCGGGCGACCGTCTCGCCGGCACCGGCCGCGCCGGCACCGGCCGCGCCGGCACCGGCCGCGCCGGCATCGGGCTCTAGACCTGTTGAGTGGAGACCTTCCGCAGCCGCGATGACGTCCACCCCCCTTCTGCCCGGATTCGTGGGTCGAGGATTCCGTACGTGAGGTCGACCAGCAGATTGACCACCATGATGATCAAGGCGAAGAACAGCACCGTGCCCATGAGCAGCGGCATGTCCCGGCTGGCCGCAGCTGTCGCGGCGTAGTAGCCGAGTCCGGGGATGCGGAACAGCGCTTCGACGAAGACCGTGCCGGTCATCAGCGCCGCCAGCAGCGGGCCCACCACCGTCACCAACGGGATGAGCGAGTTGCGCAGAGCGTGGCGGACCACCACGGTGCGGTAGGGCCCGCCTTTGGCCATCGCAGCGGTGACGTACTCCTCGCGCAACGTCTCGAGCATGCTCGAACGCACATAGCGGGCGAGCACCGCCGCCGGCCCGAGCGCGAGGGCTACGACCGGCAGGAAGACATGCTCCGGCCGTTCCCATCCGCTGGAGGGGAACCAGCCCAGGAACGCGGTGAAAATCAAGATCAGGAACGCGGCGATGAGGTAGTTGGGCAGGGCGTGGCCGAGGGTCACGCCGAACATCGTGGCGTGGTCGGCCTTGGAGTTCTGCCGCATGGCGGCGAACACACCAGCCGGCACGGCGATGAGCAGGGCGAGCAGGACCGCCAGCACCGCCAGCGTCGCCGACACCGGGAAGGCCGCGGCGATGATGTCCTCCACGGCCCGCCCGGCGTAGCGATACGACGGCCCCATGTCCCAGGTGACCACGCCTTTCATGAAGGTGAGGTACTGCTGAACCACCGGTGTATCGTCGCCGTACCGCGCTTGTGTCTCGGCCAGCATCGACTCGGTGCCCGTTCCGGCGATGCTGGTGGCGCCGCTGGTCACCCGCTGAATGTCGGCGAAGTTCCCCGGCGCCAGTTGGAGCAGCCCGAACGTGATGATCGACACCGCGACCAACGAGACAGCCAACCGCGCCAGGCGCTGGCCGAAGAATCTGACGACACCCACGCCCAACCTCCGGCCTAGGCCTCGAGCCCGAGCGACTTGAGGTAGAAGAAGTCGGGATAGCGCCGCAGCTGCAACCCGCTGACGCTCGGGCGTACCGCGAAGAACACCGACAGCCAGGACACCGCGAAGTACAGGTACTCGCCCTCGCGAATGCGCGCGGCCTGCAGGTACATCTCCTTGCGCTGCTCTTCGTCCAGTTCCGCCTTGGCCGCGCTCACCAGCTCAGCCATCTGCCGCGAACCTTCGGAGGAATGTTCACTCAACAGGGTGTTGAGCTGCTCGGCCTGCTTGGCGGGGTCCATCTCGCTGTCGGCCTCGATCTGCAGGTATTGGCCCCAGATCTCACCGGGCAGGCTGAACTTCTGGATGTCCAGCGGCGACCACAGCGCACCCACGTAGGTGGGCATCGTCGGTAGCCCTGCGAAGGTGCCCCAGTAGAAGCCGATGTAGTCCTCGTCCTGGACCGCCCAGCGCCGCTCGACGTACACGCCGGCCTCCACGCGGTCGTTGAGCGCGTCGATACCGAGGCGGTTGTTCCACTGGTCGATGACCGCGTCGACGATCGGCGAATCGACGCCCTGCAGGATGCGCACCTGCGGCAGACCCTGGCCGTCGGGGTAGCCCGCGTCGGCGAGCAACTGCTTGGCCTCGTCGAGGTTCTCCTCGACCACCAGGCGTTCGTCCCAGCCGGCCACGTGATCGTGCGGCAGCGACAGTCCGGGCTCGGCACCCGGGACGACGCTGGCGATCTGTTGGCGATCCAGCGAGATCGACAAGGCCTTCCGGACCCGCACGTCGTCCAGCGCCGGATGCTTGCTGCGCAGCCTGGCCAGGTAGCCCACGCTGTAGGTCTCCATGGCCTGCAGGTGCTCGGACAGTTCGGGATCGTCCTGGAACCGGCTGACATCGGCTTCGGAGAGCTGCAGGATGTCGGTTTCGTTGTTCTCGTAGGGCACGGTCAACGTTCCGGCCGCCGCTCCAGGGTCGACCTGGGTGATCTCGATCGCGTCCAGGCTGACGTTGTCGCGGTCCCAGTACTCCTCGTTGGGCACCAGCGACAGGCTGGAGTTCGGTACGAAGTCGTCGACGGCGTAGGGGCCGTTGGCCACGAAGTTGGGCGGTACCTGCCATTCGTCGGGCATCTGCTCGACGGTGTCCATGTGCAGCGGCAGCAGGGACGGGTGCGTCAGCGCCAGCAGGAAGTCCGGGTTCGGTGTGGCCAGCGTCAGCACCAGTTCGCTGTCGCTCGAGGCGACCACGCCGACTTCGGACCAGTCCTCGGTGGCGCCGTTGAGGTACTCTACCGCGCCCTTGATGCCAGTGGTGGACTGATACGCGTTCTGCCCGAGGGTGGTGCCGCCGGCGCCCCCACTGCTGGGTGTGAACAGTCGCTGGTAGGTGCGTTCGAAGTCGCCGGCCGTCACCGGGTCGCCGTTGGACCACTTCGCATCGGCCCGGATGTGGAAGGTGTAGGTGAGCTGGTCCTCGGAGATGTCCCAACTCTCCGCCACGGCAGGAACGACGTCGGTGCCGTCGTCGTTCTGCATCACCAGGCCCTCGAGGATGCCGCGCGTGAGGATCCACATGCCGTTGGTGATGATCTGCGGATCGAGCACTTCGACCGGCACGAACGTCATCCGCAGCACCTTGGAGCCGCCTTCACCGCCACCTCCCCCGGCCGGATCGTCGTCGCCGGACAGCCCACAGCCGGCCAGCGCCCAACCGCCGCCGGCCGCGAGTCCGACGAGTCCGGACACCCTCAAGAACTCACGCCGCGACACGCCGGGCCATGGCTGTAGACGATTGGTAACTGGTCGTGCCATCGGAGCACCTCTTTTCTTCGTAACCACCGGAGATACCGGCGTCACGAGACCGGGCGGGTAAGCAGAACGATATTTCGGCTGCTCGATGGTCTAATTGACGCCGAACTTTATTCTGAGCCTCGATCGCGTGTCAACGGTTTCGGGGCGGCCAGTCGGGCTCGGCCGCCCCGACCAGGGCAGTCCTTGGCAAACTTCACGCACCGAGCCGGCACGGGACGGAGCAACCGCTCACCCGGGCTGGCACCGATGAGTAATAACGGTCAGGGGTATCGCCACCTTTTCGGCCAAGTAAATTGTGTGTCTGATCCGCCTCGATCATGGCCGGTCGCCCCGGTGGGCACCCCAGTTGAGCGAGGCCACCGCGAGCACACTCGAACCGAGTTCAGGCTCCGGCGCCCGCTGGTCGTAGATGTCGCGCGAGTGGGTGAAGACTCCCTCGTTCCACGGACACACCGCCATCCAGCGCGGCGCCTGCAGATACTGACCGGCCGGCGCTTCCCCGGTACCGTCCATCCGGGTGTGGACCGTGGCGATGCCGTCCGCGCCGACGGTGGCCAGGTTCCGGGTGAACGTCCGGGCGATGCGTCGCACGTCGGGCGTACGGAAGACCACGTCGTGCCCCTTGGCCAGGGCGGCGAAGTCCGCGCTGATGGCTCCGTGGCTGCAGTCCTCGATGGCTTGGTTGCCCCCGTAATGCGGGGAGTAGATCGACACGTCGGTGTCCGGCGAGCCGGTCTGCTCGTAGCCGCTCCAGACCTGACTGAAGTCGGGCCAGTACGGCCAGATGGATGTCTGCGCACTATCGCGGATCAGCTGCCTGCGGAACATCCGGGCGACCTTGGTGGCGCGCTCGACGTAGAGTCCTTCGCCGGTCGCGGCGGCCAGTTCCACCAGCGTCCGGCCGAGAGCCGTCGTCTGGTTGATCGGCACGGCGGTGCCGTCGTACGGCACGGGCATGCCCTTGAGCCACTGGTAGTAGCCCTCGCCGTGCTCGGATTCACGCCATTCCGGGTCGTGGACGGCGACCGCGGCCCGCACCGCATCGAGATACTCCTCGGCCTTCGCCCGGTACGTCGGATTGCGGCGCAGTGCAGGCGTGCGCAGCACGATGCGTGCGAAGCTCGCCAGCGGATAGGTGATCATGCCGGTGTGCACCGAGAAGATGACCGGCTGTGGGACGAGCGGGTAGGTGCCCGCAGCCGGACGCCCGGTGGACTCGAGCCGCCGCGCGGTGGCCATGGTCCGTGAGCTCGGATAGCCGTCGTACAGCTGGGCGACCGCGTCTCGAGAGCTGCCCGGCTCCATCGACAGCTCGGCGTAGGTGTCGGTGAAGTCGTATTGCGCGTTGTGCACGGTGAGGGTGAAGCTGTCCCCGTCGCCGTGCTCGACGGTGACCGACGCCGTGTCGGAATAGGCGCGCGCGCTGCGAACCTCCAGCGCCGGACGCCCGTCGCCGTCGAGCAGCGCTGCGACCCCGACGGTGTACCGACTCATCGCCCGCCACGCCGGCAACGACTCTCCGCGGTAGTCGTGAACCCCGCGCTCGCTGTCCCGGTTGGTCAGCATGATGTCGGTGTTGTGGATCAAGCGATCGAGGTAGTAGGTGTCGCGGTGGGCGAGGTACATCTTCACGAAGGCCGCGAGCACGTACGACTGGCTCCATGCCAGCTGTCCGGCCTCGTTGGTGTGATGCGGCTGACCGATGCGTTCGCCGTCGTGAAACGTGGCGTCGAAGAAGTCGAAGGTCTCGCGTGAGGTGTAGTCGAGAGTGGTGGTTGCCCGGGCCGGCGCGGCAGTCAGCGCCGAGCCGACGGTCGCAGCCAGGCCGGCGCCGCCGACGAGGGCAGCACTGTGGGTGAGAAACGTACGGCGATCCATCGATGTGGCCATCGAGTCCTCCACTGAGGTGGTCGGTGAAGCCGAAATTTGGGACATCATGGCGCCTGATTAGAGGGTGACCTTAAGTTCGTCACTGCTCTGCGTCAAGACCGAGATCACGCCACCCAGCATGTAAATAGGTCAAGCACTAAGTCTAAAAACAGGCCTTGCGTAATCCCCACGCTGCGATAAGCTCCCCAACACCGCGGATCATTCAGCCGCCGTCATGCGTCGCCTGTTCACTCCAGCACGTGACCGCCGATGTCCCCCGGGAGCTGCGTCATGGAACAAGCCGACCCCCTCAATCTGTGGAGCCGCCGCTCACTGTTGCGTACCGCTGGGCTGGCCGGCCTCGGCACCGGGCTGCTGCCCATCCTGCCCCGCTCGGCCTTCGCCCAACCGGTGTCGGCGGCGCTTTCTGCCGCCGACCTTCCCCACGACCCGGCGACCGAGCCGGTCAAGACCATGGCCACCTTTTATACGCAGGACAAGGTCGAAGCCGCGCGGCGCAACGTGGCCGACTTCGGCTGGGCGGCACAGCTGCGCGACGAGGCAGAGGCCAGGGCCGAGCCGTTCGTCGAAGCCGGCGACGACTGGCTGTGGGAGTTCCCCACCGGCCAAGGGCTACCGCGCAGTTATGCCGTCAACCAAGAGCTCGGTTCGCCGATCACCGGCGGCGACATCTACGACTACGGCAATTACCCGTGGATCATCGATCCCGTCGACCAGCCGTGGAAGCTGACCGATCCGTCCAGCGACTACGTCTTCCCGACCAACGACTTCGGCGCCTTCTACCGCAGCGGACTGAACGAACGCGGCGAGTTCGACCGCTCGCTCGCCGATGAGAGCCTGCTGGTCAACGAGCTCTATCCGGAGCGTGGGGAGACCTGGGGGGTCGACGACGGCTTCGGCTGGATCGACGACAACGGCGACAAGTGGACCTTCATCGCCTACTACGTGCACTGGGGCATCTGGTACAGCACTGTCGAGACCGCCGGGCTCAACACCGCCATCACCGCGCTGCGCGACGCCTACCTCTTCACCGGTGACCCCCGCTACGCGCGGGCCGGGGTGATCCTGCTGGACCGGGTGGCCGACCTCTACCCGTCCATGGACACTGCGCCGTACAAACGCGAAGACGGCTACTTCCACTCCGACGGGCTCAGCGGCAACGGCCGCGTGGTCGGCTGTATCTGGGAGACGGGGCTGATCCGTAACCACATCTACGCCTACGACGCCTTCTTCCCCGCCATCGCCGAGTCCGACACCCTCGACGTCGTGCCGTTCCTGCAGGCCAAGGCGCAAGCGCACGGGTTGCCCGCCAAAGACTCCGTGGCCGACATCCGGGTCAACATCGAGAACGGCATCCTGCGCGAGACCTGTGCAGGTGTGCTCAGCGCCAAGATCTTCGGCAACTTCGGCATGCACCAGCACACCCTGGCCGCCGCAGCGGTCGTGTTGGACGACCCGGACGCCTCGCCACAGTGGATCGATTTCGTCTTCGCCAGCGGCGGCCGGGTCAGCGAGCCGGAGTATCACGTGACCGGCGGCGCCTTCTACCAGACGCTCGTCGACTCCGTGGACCGCGACGGCTCCGGCAACGAGGGCGCGCCTGGGTACAACCGACTGTGGATCGGGCACGTCAAGAGCGTCGCCGACGTGCTGGACGGCTATGCCGGATACCCGGAGGCCGACCTGTACGAGCACCCGAAGTACGCAAAGATGTTCCAGATGCGCTACCGGCTGCCGATGCTCGGGACGTACACGCCGCCCATCGGCGACTCCGGCCAGACCGGCGACCCTGGCCTGTTCGGCACGGTAGCCGACCACGTCTCGGCGTTCGAACGGTTCGGCGACGTCGAGCACGCACAACTGGCCTACACCGTCGGCGACGGGAAGATCGAGGAGCTGTACAGCAACATCTTCGCTCTCGACGTCGCCGGGACCCAGCAGCGCATCGCCGACGTCATCGCCGAGCACGGGCCGCTGAACCGCCCGAGTGAGAATCTCACCGGGTTCGGGTTCGCCGCGTTGCGCGCCGGTGAACCAGAACATGCGCGGGCCGCGTGGCTCTACTACGGCCGCAGCAGCGGACACGGCCATCGGGGCACCTTGAACCTCGGGCTCTACGGCTTCGGCGTCGACCTGGCACCTGACCTCGGCTATCCCGAGTATGCCGACCGCGGCGCGCGCCGGCACGAATGGACCAGCAACACCGTCGCGCACAACACGGTCGTGGTCGATGCCGCACCACAAGATCATCAATGGGTATCGCTTCCCCGTGGCTTCGCCGCCACCGCGCACGTCCAGCTGGCCGACATCGAAGCCCCGCAGGTGTATCCGCAGACCAGTGTCTACCGCAGGGTGACGGCGCAAGTCGCGGTGGACGAGGCTCACTCGTACGTGGTCGACGTGTTCCGGGTGGTCGGCGGCCACGACCACCACTTCAGTTTCCACGCCGCCGAAGGCCCGGCCACGGCCCCCGACCTGGAGTTGGTGGAGCAGACCGGCGCGTCGGCCCGCGTCTTCTATCCGTGGAGCACGCCGTCGAGCGCGGGCGCCCACGGCGGCCTGCGCCAGCAGATCAGCGTCGACACCGCTGGACCGCACGAGTTGTCGCTGCGCGTTCGCGACGACTTCACCGCCGACACCGCCGGCTACCAGGTGGTGCAGGTGCTCATCGACGACACCGTGGTGGCCCAGCGCGACGTCGCGGCCACTGGCCCGGACGAGTTGACCGCCGACGTCACCGATGCACTGAGCGGCAAAGACACCGCGACCTTGACCTTGCGGCTGTACCACGAGCAGGGGGTCAACAACTTCGGTGTCGCCGTGTACTTCGACGAGGTCTCGATCTCGGGCACCACGATCGAGAACGCCGACTTCGACGACGCGGAGTCCACCGCGTGGCAGCCGGTGTCGAACTCCGGCAACTTCACCGTCGAGACCCATGTCGAAGGCAGTTACGCCGGGCCGGACGTCTCGCCCCCGCCACCGGACGCGCCGTTTCGTCCGGGCGCCAACGGCTTCGACTGGCTGGGCAAGGTGGCTCGCGATGACGCACCGCCTGCGACGTTCACCGTCGACTGGTCGGTGGTGGACACCTACGACGTCGGCGCACCCGATGACCTGCACCTGCGGCTGCACGCACTGCATGACGCCGACGACGTCGCCCTCGCCGACGGCATCCCGCCACGCAACAAGCCCGGCAATCCGGACGCGTTGCGCTACGTCCTCTCACACCGCCACTCCAGCGACGAGCTGGCCAGCCAGTTCGTCTCGGTCCTCGAGCCGTACGCCGGCACGCCGATCATCGACGCCGTGCAGCGCGTCGAGGCCACAGCGCTCGACGGCGATCTCGCCGCACACGAGGTCGTGGCCGTCAAGGTGCAGTTGGCCGACGGCCGGACGGACTACGTCATCAGTTGCGCGCGCCCGGACGTGCAGATCCGGGTCGACTCCCGCTTCACCTTCCGCGGCTCGTTCGGTGTGTGCTCGTGGCAGGGGGACGACCTCACGTACGGCTTCACCCACGACGCCGACGAACTGGGTGACCTCCCTGAGCTCACCGATCAGCCGGCCGCCCTGGTCGGCACGCTGGAGGATTTCACCACCGAGCTGAGCCACGACAACTGGCTGACGGTGAGCCTGGACAACCGCTCGGAGCTTCGCGGCGGTTTTGCCCGCGCGTTGACCGGCGAGCACGCCTACGTCGAGAACGACGGCCAGCGCAATGCGGTCTACCGCATCAACGGCGTTCGGCCCGGTCCCGGCGGTCGGCTCGTCCTCGACATCGGCGATGCGACGACGGTTCGCGGCTACGCCGATCCCGACGATTTCGATCAGGGCTATCGCTACGATGTGGCCCCCGGCGCACGGATCCGTATCCCCTTGACTCGCGAGTGGTCCGCTTGAGCAACGACGAACAGATGAGGTGCGAACGATGAGCGCTGACCCGTCCACCCTGGCCGTTCACGGCGGTGAGCCCACCTTCGACGACCAGGTGCTGCCCCCCTGGCCTCAGCACGACGACGCCGAGGAGAAGGCACTGCTCGACGTGTTGTCGTCCGGAGCCTGGGGCAGCACCCACGGCGACGTCGTCGCCACCTTCGAGCAGGAGTTCGCGGAGTACCAGCAGGCCAAGCACGCGATCTGCCTGAACAACGGCACGCTCGCGATCGCCGCAGCGCTGCGGGCCGCCGGTGTGGGTCTGGGTGACGAAGTCATCGTCCCGCCTTACACGTTCATCGCCACCGCATCAGCGGCCTTGTTCATCGGCGCGGTGCCGGTGTTCGCCGACGTCGACCCGGTCACCCACCTCCTCGATCCGCAAGCGACCGAAGCCGCGATCACGCCGCGGACGAAGGCGGTGATCGTCGTCCATCTCGCCGGCCGCCCCGTCGACATGGACGCCTTCACCGCGATCGGGCACCGGCACGGCTTGACCATCGTGGAGGACTGCGCCCAAGCTCACGGCGCCGAGTACCGGGGCCGGCGGATCGGCGCCATCGGCGATCTCGGCACGTTCAGTTTCCAGAGCAGCAAGAACATCACCGCCGGCGAGGGCGGCGCGGTCGTGACCGACGATCCCGACCTGGCTCAGGCGCTGTACTCGCTGGTCAACGTCGGGCGGGTGCCCGGCGGTGGTTGGTACCAGCACACCACGGTGGGCTACAACCTGCGCCTGACCGAGTTCCAGGCCGCGATCCTTCGCGCTCAGCTGACCCGCCACCCACACCAGCAGCAGACGCGCGAGCACAACGCCACCATCCTGACCGACCTGCTCGGCGAGGCCGACGGCATTCAGGTCGCCCCACCGGACCCGGCGGTGACCGCCCACGGACGCCACCTGTTCATCTTCCGCGTCCCGGCCCTGGGCGTCGCAGGTACCCGCGACGCCGTCGTCTCGGCGCTGGCCGCCGAAGGACTTCGGGCCGCGTCCAGCGGCTACGTCCCGCTGCACCGCCACGAAGCGCTCGACCGTGAGATCACCGAGCTCACCGGACGCCTCGGCCAGCCCTACCCGAGGACGGAACTGCCGGTGGCCGAGCAGGTCTGCACCGACACCATCTGGCTGCCGCAGCGCTACCTGCTCGGCACCGAGGAGCAGACCCGCCAGATCGCGGCCGCGATCGTCAAGGTCGTCGCGGCACACGAGTCGCTCCCCCGGCCAAGAGCGTGACCTGAGGCCAGGCCGCGTGCCCGTCAGCGGCGGTAGATCACCGGGTTGAGCGGCGTGTCGGGCACCTGTCCGGGCTCGATGCCGGGCATGAACGCGTCCAGGTCTGCGCGCTGGTGGTCCGCCGGGGGCGCGACGGTGATGTCGGCGTCGATGAAGATGATGGTCATCACGCGTCGCGGTGACTGCGTGGTGTTCGGGCCGGCACGGTGGAACGTCCACCCGCTGTGATAGCTGACGTCGCCCAGGTCGTACGGCTCGGCGGACACCTCGAAATCACGTTCGCGCAGCGCCTTCTGCACCGTGGCCTCGGACTCGTCACTGATCGGCAGATCGCGCCCGAAGTCGACGTTCTGGCTGCCCACGGCAAACTCCAGCGGTCCCATCGTGGCCGGGGTGGGCTGCAGGGGCACCCAGACGGTACAGGTGCGATCGGAGTTGAGCGGCCAGTAGTACTGGTCGGCGTGCCACGGCGTGATGCCGCCGTCGGGCTCCTTGTACAGCGCCTGGTCGTGATACAGGCGCACGCCGTCCACACCCATCAGTTCCGCCGCGATGCGGCCCAGCTTCTGCGACAGCACGAATCGGCGCACCAGGTCGCTGTGCTGCCAGAGGTTCGTGACCTGGAGGAATGCCTTCTGGCTGGTCGCGCGTTCGGACATCGGCAGGTGCATGGTGTTGAGTTCGATGAGCTTGGCAGTGATCTCCGGCTCGAAATGCGCGATGGTCGCCGGTGTCAGCACTCCGGGTAGGCGGACGAAGCCGTCGCGTTCGAACCGGGCGGGGGTCGCCGGGTCGAGCTCGTAGGGTCGGTCGACGTCGACCTCACCGGCGGGCGCGGGGGCACTGCTGATCGTGTTCATACCGAATCTCCTCTCCGAGGTGGCACATCCTGGGGGTGCGTGGCACGTCGCCCCATCGTGGCCCGCAGGCTTGATCGACCGCGACGCTTCAGATGACCGGTTCTGATACTTTCCTGCCGCAGTCCGGGACGAGATCGAGAATCAAGGGCAAGCTCAGTACGATCAGGACTCCATGCAGCCCGCACTCGAGCACATCGACCGCCCGCAGGACATCTCATGGCGCTACCACGCGCGCAGAGCTCCGCGGTTCGGGGCGCAGTGGCACTTTCACCCCGAGATCGAGCTGACGCTGATCACCGAGGGCAGCGGGACCCGCATCGTCGGCGACAGCGTCGAGAACTATCAGGCCGGCGACCTCACGCTGATCGGGAGCGAGCTGCCACATTCCTACGCCTCGGCCCCGGGGCACGACGAGCACGCGGCCATCGTCATCCACTTCCGGCGCGACTTTCTCGGCTCGGAGTTCCTGCGCCGCCCGGAGTTCACCACGCTGCACGACCTGGTCGACGCCGCTTCCCGGGGGCTGAATCTCACGGCCGGGCCCGCGCTGGCCGCTGCCCTACACGACCTGGCGACCGGCCCGGCCGCCGAACGTACCCTCGGCTTCGTTCGGCTACTCGCGCGCCTCGCCGAAGCGCCTGGGCTTCGCACGCTGACGACGACGGCGACGAAACGCCCGGTCAGTGCCGCCGGACGCGACCGCGCCGATGCGGTCCACGCCTACCTCGCCGAGGCACACACCGGGCCGGTCGAACTCGCCGGGGCCGCCGCCGTCGCGCATCTGACGCCGTCAGCGTTCAGCCGCTTCTTCCGGCGCACCTTCGGGCGGACGTTCACCGACTACCTCACCGAACTGCGCATCGCCACGGCCTGCCGGCTGTTGGGTGAGTCGGACCTGGCGATCTCCGACATCGCGATCCGCAGCGGCTACCAGAACCTGGCCAACTTCAACCGCCGCTTTCGAGCTCTGAAGGGTGTGAGCCCGCGCGAATACCGCAGGATGCTGGCGGTGCGTTCGGAGCCCGGGGCGCGACCGGGCTGACAGTGCGCGCGACCGGCCGGACTCAGTCCGCGCTCGAGTGGGCCGGCTGCGCGAGGTCGGCCTCACCAGGGCGACGTACCGCCGGCAGGCCGTGCCGTCGGCGCAGCAGCATCCACGTCACCGAGACGGCCACCAGGGCCGCACCCAACGTCCACAGCACCGCCGCGTTGGACAGGCCGAACATGTTCAGCGCCGAGGCGAGCAGGACGAAGGCGAGAACGCGGCGGACCAGGCCACCGGGCGCGCGCGACGAGACCAAGGAACCCAGATAAACGCCGGGAATCGAGCCGACCAGCAGCGCCGCAGTGACGTCGATGTGGAAGTCGCCGAACAGGATGTGACCCAGCGCGGCCGCCACCACGAGCGGCACAGCCTGCACCAAGTCGGTTCCGACGAGCTGGTTGGCCCGAAGCATCGGGTACAGCGCCAGCATGGCTACGATCATCAGCGATCCGGATCCGACCGAGGACATCCCGACCACCAGGCCCCCGACGACACCGACCACCACCGTCGGCGCCGGGCGCGCCTTGACGTGCGGCGCGGCCAACGCCGCCGGCTCACCCGGAGCTGCGGTTCGCCGGTCCGACGTCCGGTGGGCGGCGCGGTCCACCAGGGCCAGATAGCCGCGGACGGCCAACCCGGCCGCGGCGATCAGCAGCGCCACACCCAACGCCGTCTTGATGACGGCCTGGACGTCCGCACCGTCACCGAGGGCACGGGCGATGAGCACGCCGCAGAATGCACTGGGCACCGAACCCACGCACAGCCAGCCCACCAGGCTCAGGTTCACGGTGCCCCGCCGCAGGTGGACGACGCTGCCGACCGGCTTCATCACCGCCGCGGCCACGAGGTCACTCGACACCGCGGTCAGCGGCGGCACGCCGAAGAAGGTCACCAACATCGGCGTCATCAACGCACCGCCACCCATGCCGGTCATGCCGACGACGATCGCGACGAGGAAGGCACCGATGGCCATCGGGACGTCGAACTGCATCCGCCCACGATACCCTTCTTAATCAGTATGATTAATGGGTAAGGCCTGAATCCTGTCCCGCGCGTCGACGCAGATCAACGATGCGGCCAGCGGCACGGCCTCAGCTCAGCGGAGAGAATCCCCGGCTGTTGATGACCATGACGGCATACTCGCTCAACGAGACCTTCTGGTCGCGGGCGCGCTGCCGCAGAGTCGCAAAGGCCTGATCGCCGCCCAGTCCGTGACGCTCCATCAAGATGCCCTGGGCCTGCCCGATCGCATGGCGAGCATCGATGGCCTGGTGCAGGCCACTGGTCTGCTTCGCCGACGCGACAGCCACAGCGGCGTGCACCGCGTACACGCGGGCGATGTCGACGGCGGTGTTGCTGAAAGCGCCGACTTCCTTCGCATACACGCTCAGCGTGCCGAGCGGCGCCTGCTTGGTGGTGAGCCGCACCGCCATCGCGCTGCCGAAGCCGAGACCGACGATGCTCTCCTGCCACCGGGGCCAACGGCCATCTGTTTCGGCGTCGTCGACCACCACGGTCCCCTCGGCGACCATGGCCTCCCTCGATGCACCTTCGCCGTACTCGAGTTGAAGCTGGTCGGCCTTCTCTGCTTCGGGACTCGATGCGCCCATGACCGAGGGCTTGCTGCGTGCGCTGGTGACCGTCACCGCGCCACCCTCACCGTCGGTAAACCTGAGTGCGTGATCAACAAACCCCGTAGCAGCACGCTCGAGCGAAACCTCGCCGAAAAGGTCGGTGGCGACCGTGGCGAGTTGCGACGCATATCCGTGTGCCATGCTTCTCACAATCCAAGAGTGTACAGACCTGTCTGTTTTCTTGT
>Ga0079224_100003999_pt1 | contig 18863 bp, 15 predicted proteins | sample Stecom2015_FD_80414 | JGI IMG/M metagenome (GOLD analysis project Ga0079224, IMG submission 80414) | Agricultural soil microbial communities from Utah to study Nitrogen management - Steer compost 2015 | ecosystem: Environmental > Terrestrial > Soil > Agricultural land | place: USA: Utah... | reverse complement strand
GCAGGGTGAGGCCGGTCTGCCCGGTCTCCATCAGATGAGCTCCCGGCGGACGATGTCGAGGTAGCGGTTGAGCAGGTTCATGGACATGCGATCCGGCGGCGCGTCGATGCAGTGGACGCCGAGGCGGCGCAGGCGGGCGAGCACCGCCTCCCGCTCGCGCGCGAAGTCGCCGGCCACCACCGCGCGGTGCAGATCGCCGGTCGATCGCGGCTCGGCGGCCGCCAGCGCCGCGATGCCGGGATCGCGCAGCGCCACGAACACGACCAGGTGCTTCTGCGCCAGCCGGCCCAGGTTGTCGAGCATCAGCTCGGCGGTGATGACGTCGACGAACTCGGTGAGCAGGACGACCAGCGAGCGGCGGCGCAGCCGGGCGGCCAGGTTGGCCAGGCCGACCGTGAAGTTGGTCTCACCGCCGCCGTAGGCCAGCTCGGCGGTCATCCGCTGCAGGCGCGGGAACGCGCCCATGCCGCCGGTCGGCTCGGCGAAGAGCCGCACCCGGTCGTCGAAGCCGTACAGCCCCACCCGGTCGCCGGTGCGCAGGCAGAAGTAGCTGAGCAGCAGGCCGGCGTTGATCGCGTGGTCCAGCCGGGGCACGCCGCCGAGCGGCTCGCTCATGAGGTGCCCGGTGTCGATCGTGATCACCACCTGGTGGTTGCGCTCGGCGCGGAACTCCTGGCACAGGAGCTTGTTGTGCCGCGCCGACGCCTTCCAGTCGATCGCCCGGTGGTCGAGCCCCGGCATGTACTCGCGCAGCGACTCGAACTCGGAGCCGTCGCCGAGGTAGTGCTCGACCTTGAGGCCGGACAGGAAGTCGCGGTTGGAGAAGAAGCGCAGCGCCGCGGCGCGCACCGCGCGCAGGTTGGGCACCACGTCGATGGCGGCGCCGACCGGCCGCCGCACGGTGCGCTGCATCAGGCCGAACGGCCCGCGCCAGCGCAGCCACACCGCGTCCACCTGCACCACACCGCGCCGCCGCGGCCGCAGCTCGAGATCGACCCGCAGCGGCGCGCCCGGCGCCACCGTCACCTCGCGCGCGAGGACCGGCTCGAGATCGGCGTCGAGATCGGCGAGCAGCTCCAGGCGGGCCGGCCGCCGCCAGCCGCGCGCCTCCAGCTCGATCACCAGCGGATCGGCGTCCCCCATGTAGAGGACGTCCGGCGCCGCGGTCTTCACCGCCAGGCGCCGGCGCGGCAGCGCGAGCAGCGCGTCCACGCCGGCGGTGAGCAGGACCCCGACCAGGTACGCGAGCCAGGCCGGCCACAGGCGCGGGCTGACCAGCGCGGCGCCGAGCGACACCGGCAGGCCGGCCACGCACACGAGCACGAGTCGCAGGGTCGGGCGCATCGGGTCAGCGCGGCGCCGGCACCTGCTCGAGGAGCTGGCGGATCACCGCGTCGGTGGTCATGCCCTCGATCTCGGCGCCTGGCGCCAGCACCACGCGGTGGCGCAGCGCCGGCAGCGCCAGGCTCTTGACGTCGTCCGGGATGACGTACTCGCGCCCGGCCAGCGCCGCGTGGGCGCGCGCCGCGGTCGCCAGCATGGTGGCGCAGCGAGGCGAGGCGCCGTGCAGGAGCGCCGGCCGCTCGCGGGTGGCGCGCACCAGGTCGACGATGTAGTCGACGATCTCCTCGCGCAGGGTGATCCCCTGGATGAACTGGCGCACCTGCACCAGGCCGCCGCGATCGATCACCGGGCGCATCTGGAACTCCTCCAGCCGCGGCATCGCGGTGCGGTGGCCGTGGCGCGCGACGATCGCCCGCTCCTCGTCCCGGCTCGGGTAGCTCACCAGCACCTTGAACAGGAAGCGGTCGAGCTGCGCCTCCGGCAAGGGGTAGGTGCCCTCCTGCTCGATCGGGTTCTGGGTGGCGATGACCATGAAGGTCGGCGACAGCGGGTAGGTCTTGCCGTCGATCGACACCGAGCGCTCCTGCATCGCCTGCAGGAGCGCCGCCTGGGTCTTCGGCGGGGTGCGGTTGATCTCGTCGGCCAGGAGCAGGTCGGTGAAGACCGGGCCCTGGGTCAAGACGAACTGGTTGGTCTGAAAGTTGAAGAGGTTCGTGCCGATCACGTCGCCCGGCATCAGGTCCGGCGTGAACTGGATGCGGTTGAACGCGAGCGACAAGCTGGCGGCGAACGAGCGGGCGAGCAGCGTCTTGGCGGTCCCCGGCACGCCCTCGAGCAGGACGTGCCCCTCGCACAAAAGGCTCACCAGCATGAGGTCGAAGGTGGCGTCCTGCCCGACCACCACCCGGTGCACCTCCTCGCGCAGGCGGTCACCGAGCGCGCGGACCGTGTTCAGATCCATGGGTCATCTCCTGTCTCCATCGGTGAATGCGCCGGGCGGTGTCGACCATGCGGCGGGCGCGCTCGCCGCGCGCCTTGCCCGCCTCGCCCACCTCGCGCTCGAGCTCGGCGAGGCGCAGGGCCAGGCCGCGCCCCTCGGCCACCCGGTCGAGCCAGCGGGCGGTGCCGGTGAGGTCGAGGCCGGGCGGCGCGTGCAGCGCGCGCGCGACCTCCTGCACGCTGGTGGCCAGGTAGCGGCGCAGGGCGAAGCCGGCGTGGCCGCCGAAGCGGAGCAGCGCCGCCGTGTTCTCGATCAGGAACTCCTTGCCGGGCGCGACCGGCGGGGCCGGCGGCGCCGGCCTGCCGAACCGGCCGGTCGCCGCCCACAGGAGCAGCGCGACCGCCAGCAGCACCTGGATGGTCGCCAGCACCAGCGGAAACTCGAACAGCACCCGCCAGATGCTCGGCTCGCTGCGGAAGCCGTGCAGGGTCTCGTCGATGACCAGCGCGCCGCGCTCGCCGCGCAGGGCGAGCACCAGCGAGAGCGCCAGCACCGCGTTGTCGCCGCGGCCGAGGCCGTGGTTGGACAGCAGGTCGGGATCCGACAGCACCCACACGGTCGCATCGCCGATCTCGACCTCGCCGACCAGCACGCCGGCGCCGGTCCACAGCACCGGCTCGATGAGCTCGCTCTGGATGAGCTGCGGCCCGACCAGATCGGCCGGCGGCAGCGGATCGAGCCCGAGCGCGTCTCCCTCGAGGGGGACCGGGCCGCCGCGCGGCCGCCGCACCAGGCGGCCGTCGCCGATGCCGAGGGCGCGCAGGATCGGCTCGATCTCCTCGTCCGGCACCAGCGCCACCCGCACAAGGCGGGACGGATTGGTCGGGTCGTCCTCGCCGTACCACTTGGGCAAGACGACCAGCGCGCGCGACGAGGCGGCGATCATGTCGGCCAGCGCGCCCGAGCGCGTGCCCTGCTCGACCACCAGCGGCTCGAGCACGACCAGGGTCGCGTCGTCCGGCAGCTTGCTGGCGGTGTCGTGCTCGCTGACCAGGACCGGCAGGTCGAGCCCGCGCAACAGCTCGACCAGCCCGCGGTGACCGATGGCGGAGCGCGAGAAGCTGTCGGCGCCGGCCGACTGGGCGGTGTGGACGACGTCGCCGAAGATCGCCAGCAGGATGGCGCTCGCCAGGGACACCGCGCTCACCGCGACCAGCCAGGTCGCGGTGCGGCGCGAGAAGCCGCCGTCGCCGGCGGCGGCCGGGGCCGGCCCGCTCACCCCTGCCCTCGCATGTACGCCTCGGCGAAGCGCTGGAAGTGCTGCCGGCAGGCGGCGAAGTCCGCCTCGCCCGGCGCCGCGCCGCCGAAGTGGCTGACCTCCGCCGCCGAGACCAGCACCGACAGCGCGCGGCGCGCCTCGTCCGGCATGCGCACGCGGCCGAGGATCTCGCGGCTGGTGAGCGAGGGGGGCAGCCGCTCCGGCAGCCGCCGGGCCAGCTCCTGCAGCGTGCGCAGCAAGAGCACGTGGATCGCCTCGCCGTACTGGCCGCGCCGAGCCAGCTCGTCGGCGTCGCCCAGCGGGCGCTCGATCACCGCGCGGTCCGGGCCGTCGCGCGCCAGGGCGTCGCCGTCCTCGCCGTCGTCAGATGCGCTCGCGTCGCCGGCGTAGCCGGTGAGCTCGCGCGCGATCAGGAAGACGACCAGCCCGATCCCGACCGCGGTGAGCGCCCACAGGAGGAGCTGCGCCACCGAGCCGAGCGGTCCGGGCACGTCTCCCGACCTCGCCTCGCGGCGGCGCAGGCGATCGCGGCGGGGCGCGGCCGGCGGCAGGTCGCGGCGGGCCGGATCGCCTGCGCGCCCGGGTCCCTCACCCTCGCCGATCGGCAGCTCGCGCTGGAACGCGCCGTCGTCGAGCACGCGCCTGACCTCGCGCCGCACCTCGCCCGGCTCGGGCCCGGCAGCACCCAGCACCACCGCCACCACGGCGCAGACCAGAGTGCCCACCGGGGCACATCATCGGCCGCGCGCGCCCCGCTCGCAAGGCAGCGAGGCCGGCGTCGCGCTCAGCGGACGAGCCGCGCCGCCGGCAGCGGCCGGGTGCGGCGCTCGTCGAGGAAGCGCACCCGCGCCCGCATCTCGAGGCGGTGCAGGATGATCGGGAACGAGCCGAACAGGATGAGCGGCGCGACCCCGAGCGCGCCGCCGCCGGTCGCGAGCACCAGGAAGAAGAGCGCAATCACCAGCGCGACCGAGGTGGCGATCAGCGCCAGCAGGTAGCCGACCACCCGCAGCGGGCGGCGGCGGCTGAACTCCGCCTCGCACTCGTCGCAGCGGCGGTAGGACGGCGGCGCGTGCGCCGCGCAGACCGGGAGGTCGCAGCGCTCGCACTGCGCGCCCGCCGGCGCGCCGCACACCGTGCAGAGCCGGATGAGCGCGCCTGTACCCTCCATGAGGAAAGGCTAACAGCTGGGGCGACCCCGGCAATGTGGACGTCTCACCCACCCCGGCGCGCGCATCGCTCGCGCGAGGACGCCACGGGTTCGATGACCCCGGCGGACAGCGAACCCGGACCAGTTGTCCTCAGCGCAGATGTAGGCGAGGCGCCGCGGCGCGTTGAGCGGGTGGCGTGGCCCACACTTCTCGCGCCGCCGCGGCCTCGCGCCGGCAGCTCGCGCGCGCCGGAGCGCCTGCGCTGGCGGGCACTTCGCTTGCACTCCACGCGGCCGTGCCGCCGGTCCCCTCCCCCTCCCCTCTGCCACGCGCCCGCCTCGCCGCGCTCGACGAGCAGCCGACCGGAGCGTGGTCCGCCTGCAGCCTGCGCCCGCGCGCCGTCCTCGACGAGCCGCACGACGGCGGCTCCGAGGTGACCGAGCTCAGCGACGACGATCTGCTCGAGCTCACCGACTCGGAGCTCGGCGGCGCCACCCACGACGACCACGAGCTGTTCGCGCCCGCCGAGCAGGACGCCCGGGTCGGCACGCGCATCGGCGCCTACGACATCGTCCGGGTGATCGCCTGCGGCGGCATGGGCGTGGTCTACCTCGGCCGCCACCGCCGGCTGGGTCGCAAGGTCGCCATCAAGCTGCCGCGCCCCCACGTCCTGCGCGACCCGGATCTCACCCGCCGCTTCCAGTCGGAGGCGATGGCGCCGGTGCAGATCGATCACCCGGGCGTGATCGACGTGTTCGACTACGGCGTGGCCGACGACGGCGCGCCGTACCTGGTGATGGAGCTGCTCGAGGGCGGCCCGCTGGCCGAGCGGATGGCCGGCGAGCCGATGCCGCTCGAGTTCACCCTGCGGGTCGGCGCGCGGGTGGCCGACATCCTCGCGGCCGCGCACGAGGCCGGCGTGGTGCACCGCGACCTCAAGCCGGAGAACATCTTCCTGCAGCGGCACCGCCGCCGCCCCGACCGCGTCACCGTGAAGCTGCTCGACTTCGGCTTCTGCAAGCTGGAGGGGGGCGCCGGGCTGTCGCCGCTCACCCAGCAGGGCCTCATCCTCGGCACGCCGAGCTACATGGCGCCGGAGCAGTGCCACGGCGCCGGCACCGCCGACCACCGCTGCGACATCTACGCGCTCGGCTGCATCCTCTACGAGCTGGCGACCGGCCGGCTGCCGTTCTCCGGCACCCTCGAGGAGGTGCGGCTGGCGCTGCGCTACCGGCCGGTGGTCGCGCCGCGCTGGCACAACCGCGAGATCCCGGAGGAGCTCGAGCAGCTCATCATGGCGATGCTGGCCAAGGATCCGGCCGACCGACCGACCGGCATGGTGCCGGTCGGCCGCGCCCTCGAGGCGATCCGCCACGGCCTCGCCTACCGCCCCCGCGCCCGCCTCGGCAGCCAGGGCACCTGACCGCCGGCGCGCGGCGGGTCAGCGCGAGAAGCGGAGGTAGAGCTCGAGCGAGCGGGGGCCGCCCTCGCCGCGGTCGCGGGGCACGACGACCATGTCGTCGGCGAAGCGGTAGAAGCCGCGCTCGCCGCCGAGCCACTCGAGGGCGCGGGCGAGGTCGCCCGGATCGCCGGCGGAGACCGCCAGGCGGCAGGTGCGGGCGCGGCACTCGACCGCGCCGGCGCGCGCCGGCGCGCCCCCCTCGCCCGCCGCGGCGGCCAGCACCTCGCCGGCGCGGCGCGCCACCTCGGCCTCGCGCTCCGCCGCCCACTCCGGGTCGCGCTCCTCGGCGGCGAAGGTCTCGGCGAGGCTCGCGCTGGCCGGCGCCGCGGCGGCGCCGGCGCTCGCGCGCATCCGCACCGGCGCGGGCGGGACGCGGGCGGCGGCCGGGCCGGGATCCTCGCCGCCGCCCCCGGGAGGCGCCGCCTCCCCCGGAGGGCCCGGATCGCCGGCGGGCGGGGCCCCGGCGCGCTCGTCCGGACGGCCCTCGCCCCCCCTCGGCACCAGCTTCCAGGCCGCCACCGCGAGGAGCGCGCCCCAGAGCGCGATCGCGCCGGCGCGCCGGGCGGTCATGCCGGCGGCTCGCGGCGCTGTCTCCGGCGGCCCTTCATCGCCGCGCATCATAGCGCAGCGCTTGCGTCTTGCTGCTCCGGAGGGGTGCCGCTAGACTGCTCGGCTGCCGCACGGATCACGACGTGAGCGACCGCGGCCGCGACGAACGTGGCACAACCTCGTGAAATGTTGAGGGCCTGGCGCGCGAGCGCCGCCCGCATGTGGCGGCTGGTCACCCGCCGCCGCACGCCGCAGACCGGGGGCTCCACCGCGCTGCAGGAGTACCTCGACGAGCTCGACACCGAGGAGCGCCTGTCGCGCGCCGCCACCGACATCGATCCGCCGACCGAGGCGGACGCCACCGCCGAGGAGACGGTCACCCGCATGTGGCGCCCCGGCCGGCAGCGGGTGCAGATCGCCAACCGCTGCGACGGCGGCGTCCTCTACTGGCTCGTCAAGCTGTACGGCTTCTCCTTCCTGGCCCTCCTCGCCGGGCTCTGGGTCGTCGGTGTCGTCGCCTACGGCACCTTCGCCGCCGCCGCGCCGCCGATGCCGGATCTGGCCCGCTACGCCCAGGTGGTGCCGGGGGTCAGCCGCATCCACGCGGCCGACGGCACGCTGCTCGCCGAGTTCGCCAAGGAGTGGCGCGAGATCGTGCCGTACGACGAGATCCCGAAGGAGCTGGTAAGCGCGTTCCTCGCCGCCGAGGACCACGAGTTCTTCGAGCACAGCGGCATCTACTTCAAGGGGATCATCCGCGCCGCCTGGCGCAACCTGGTCGCCGGCGACTTCGAGCAGGGCGGCTCGACCATCACCCAGCAGGTCGCCAAGCAGTTCCTCGGCGCCGAGAAGTCGCTCACCCGCAAGGCCAAGGAGGCGATCGTCGCGCGCCGGCTGGAGAGGATCTACTCGAAGAAGGCGATCCTGTCCGTCTACCTCAACCACATCTACCTGGGCAACGGCGCCTACGGGGTGAAGGCGGCCGCGCTGCGCTACTTCTCCAAGAAGCTCGACGAGCTCGACATCGGCGAGATGGCGACCATCGCCGGCCTGGCCCAGGCGCCCTCGTTCTACTCGCCGGTCTCGCACCCGAAGCGCGCCACCGAGCGGCGCAACGAGATCCTCGACAAGATGGCCCGCTACGGCTTTCTGCCCGAGGAGGAGGCGCGCACCTGGCGCGAGAAGCCGCTGGTCCTGCGGCCGTACCGCGACATCTTCGGCGACCGGCTGCCCTACTACGCCGAGCACGTGCGCCGCCTCATGATCGAGCGCTACGGCGCCGAGGTGGCCCGCCTGCTGCCGGTCTACCCGTGGCTGTCGCCCGCCCGGCAGCGCGAGCTGGTCGAGCAGTACGGCACCGGCGTCCTGATGCGGCGCGGCCTGCGCATCGAGGCGGCGGTCGAGCCGGTGGCGGATCACTTCGCCTACGACAGCGTCGACTTCGGCGCCCGCAAGCAGGACAAGCGGCAGGGCTGGCGCGGACCGGAGGCGTACCTCGACGAGGGCCGCCCGCGCGAGGTGTTCCTCGAGCGCGCCGCCCGGCTGTACGGCGATCGCCCGCTCGAGCCGGGCCGGCGCTACCTCGGCTTGGTCGAGGAGGTGCGGCCGCAGGACGCGGTGGTGCGGGTCGGCACGGTCGCCTACGAGCTGCCGCTCGAGAACGCCCGCTGGGCGGCCCGCTGGTCCAAGACCGACTCGACCAACGATCACACCATCACCTCGCTGCGCAGCGCCCTCCAGGTCGGCGACGTCATCTGGGTGACCGCCGACGAGCCGCTGTCGCGGCAGTTCTGGGACTGGACCACCGACGGCAGCCCGCGCTGGAAGGTGCCGCCGAAGGAGGAGCGGCTCGAGCGGCTGGCCGAGGAGGCCCGCGGCCGGGTCCGGCTCGACCAGGTGCCGCACCCGCAGAGCGCGCTGTTCACCGGCGACCACCGGACCGGCTACGTGCTGGCGATGGTGGGCGGCACCGACCACGACCGCTCGGTCTACAACCGCGCGGTGCAGGCCTGCCGGCAGCCGGGGTCGACCTACAAGCCGATCTACTACTCCGCCGCGCTCGATCTCGGCTACGGGTTCGACACCGCGCTCAACGACGTGCCGCGCGGCGAGGTGGATCCGGTCACCGGCGAGGTGTGGATCCCGAAGAACCTGGGCGGCACCGTCGACTTCGTGGTGAACATGGAGTACGCGCTCGTGTTCTCCAAGAACATCCCGTCGGTGGCGCTGTTCAAGAAGGTGGGCGCCGACAACGTGGAGAAGTGGGCGCGTCGGCTCGGCTTCACCACCGAGATCATCGCCGACAAGGCGCTGGCGCTCGGCGCCTCCTGCACCACGCTCAACGAGCTCACCCGCGCGTTCGCCATCTTCGCGCGCAACGGCAAGTGGATCGACTGGGTCTACGTGCGCCGCCTGTTTGACCGGGCCGGCAACATCATCGAGGACAACACGGTCTACTACGACCCGCGGCTGCCGCCGGCCGACCGGCTCGACCGGCTGCAGGCGACCGCCGGGCTCGAGCCGCGCCAGGCGATCCCGGCGCGCGCCGCCTTCCTGACCAGCAAGCTCCTGGCCCAGGCGATCAAGCACGGCTTCTCGCGGGTGGTGCGCGAGATCGGCGTCATCGCGGCGGGCAAGACCGGCACCTCGAGCGCGACCATGGACACGACCTTCGTCGGCTACACCTCGCGCTGGATCACCACCGTGTGGATGGGCGACGACCTGCGCGAGCGGCCGCTCGGCCGCGATGACGCCGCCTACATCGTGGTCGAGCCGATGTGGGCCCGCTACATGGCGCGCGCCGCCGAGGGGCACCCGGTCGAGGAGATCCCGTGGGAGGTGCCGCCGGGGGTCGATCCGAAGGACCGCGGCGGCACCAAGGGCGGCCAGAAGTCCATGTCGCTGGTCTACCGCGAGCGGTCGGGGCCGCCGCCGACCATCCCTATCGAGATCGCGCCGCCAGAGGGCTAGCGGAGGCCAGCGGCCAGGCCAGGCGGACCGCTCGCCGGGCGGCTCATCGAGGGGCCGGCGGCAGAGCTCGGCGCGCCCTACCAGTCGACCCAGCGGCCGCTGGTGACCAGCACGCGCCCCGCGGCGCGCTGCTCGACCGCGGTGAGCCCGCCGCACAGGGCGCGGCGCGACAGCTCGGCCGCCTGCCCGCGGTCGACCAGGACGATCAGCCCGCCCGGCACCACCGCGCGGCACCAGCCGGCCAGCCGCTCCTGCCAGTCGTCCTTCCGGGCCAGGCCGCCGGCCACCACCGCGGCGAACGCCCGCTCCTCGAGCGCCCCGTCCGCCTCCACCGCGACCACCTCGCGGCCGTGATCCTCCAGGCGCCGCGCCAGCCGCGCGTTGTCGATCACGGCGACGCGGCCCTCCTGCCCGGCGCGATCGATCACCTGCGCCACCTCCTGTGCGGCGTGTCCGGAAAGCAGCGGGACCATGTTCACTCCTGCAAGCGCCGGCGGGCCGGCGAGGTGACCTCGTTTTGGCGAAGGTACTGGCAGCGCGGGTGCTCGATGTGCGGGGTGATCCAGGTCGCCCCCAGGGCGTCGACCAGCGCGCGGAAGTTGTCGCGCGAGACGACGAAGAAGTCCATCTTCCGCTTCTTGATGTTGCCGCCGGTGTCGTCCGCCCGCACGCAGCCGTCGTGGATGCTGCCGTCCGGAAGCAGGAGGCCATCGAGCTCCGGGACGTAGAGCGGCTCGCCGATCGGCACCAGGCGCGGGTCGACCGCCACCGAGACGAACGGGACCAGCGGGCGCCGCCGGGCCCCGCGGCCGAACGGGTAGTCGCGCTCGTCGAGCGGCTCGTAGCAGGTGCCGACCCCGTAGCGGCAGCGCCCGTCGTAGTTGATGACGCGGCCGTCCGACAGGAGGCCGGATCCCTCCATGAGCAGCGCCCGCACGAACCGCTCCGGGAAGGAGCCGATGAAGAAGCCGTTTTGCAGGTAGATCGGGACGTGCCGGTCGACCGGATCGAAGGAGTCCTGCATCGCGAGCCAGTAGAAGCGGAGCGCGAAGGCGCCGTCGGCGGCGAGCGGGTAGCCGCAGCAGCGCTTGTCCTTGCCGCGGACAGCGCCGCGCGGCTCGATCTGGATCCCCTCCTTGGCGAGCTTGGAGCCGGCGGGCGACGAGGACCGCTCGGAGGCTCGCGGCGAGGACCGGTCGGCGGCGGCGGGCGCGGCCAGCGCCAGGAGCGCGACCGGGACCAGGACGAGCGGGCGCACCGGGATCGACTGTATCATCCCGGCGTGGACGTCACGCTCATCCCGCTGGGCGAGCTGGCGCGCTCGCCGCGCCCGCCCGGCGAGGTGGGCGGAAAGGCGCTCCACCTCGCGCGCCTGGTCGCCGCCGGGCTCCCGGTTCCGGACGGGCTGGTGATCGCGCCGCGCGGCGGCGCGGATCCGCGGGCGGCGCTGGCCGGCGCGGCCGGGGAGATCGCGCGGGCGGCGGCGCGCCTGGGCGCGCGCGTGGCGGTGCGGTCGTCGGCGTCGATCGAGGACGGCGAGGGCGGCGCCGCCCCGGGGCTCTTCACGACGGTGCTCGGGGTGGCGCCGGCGGAGGTGGCCGGCGCGGCGGCGGAGGTGATCGCGTCGGCGGGGCGGCCGGCGGTGCGGGCGTACCTGACGCGGCGGCGCGGCCGCGCGGCGGCGAGCGCGAGCGCGGAGGCGGAGGCAGAGGCGGAGGCGGAGGCGGTCGCGATCGCGGTCGTCGTGCAGCGGCAGGTCGGCGGCGGCGGCGCGCCGCGCGGCGCGCTGTACACGCGCGCGCCCGGGCTCGCTGGCGAGGAGGAGATGTGGCTCGAGGTGGCGCGCGGTGACGAGGTGAGCGGCGCGGCGATCGCGCGCGCGGGCGGCGCGGCGGCGAGCGCCGATCCGGATCTCGGGCTCGGATCGGCGGAGCTCGCCGAGCTGGCGCGGCTCGGGCTGGCCGCCGAGCGGGCGATCGGGGCGGAGGCGCGCGGCGCGGACGTCGAGTGGGTGATGGACGGCGGCGCGATCTGGCTGGTGCAGGCGCGGCCGATCCCGGCAGGCGGCGGCGCGCGGGCGGCGGGGACCCCGGAGGTGACCAGGGCGCTCGCGTTCTCGCGCGGCGACCGCGAGCGCACCTGGCGGTGGGACGCGAGCCACAACCCGGACCCGCTGTCGCGGGCGCAGGCCGGCCTGGTCGAGCTGGTGGCCGACCTCGCGCCGTATGACATGCGGGTGGTGGGCGGCTACCTCTACACCGCGCCGCGCGCGGGCGCGAGAGCGGATGCGGGCGCGGGCGCGAGAGCGGATGCGGGCGCGGATGCGGATGCGGACGCGGGCGCGAGAGCGGATGCGGACGCGGGCGCGGGCGCGAGCGCGGATGCGGATGCGGATGCGGGTGCGGGCGCGGATGCGGACGCGGGCGCGAGAGCGGATGCGGATGCGGACGCGGACGCGGGTGCGGGCGCGGATGCGGATGCGGATGCGGACGCGGACGCGGGTGCGGACGCGGACGCGGATGCGGATGCGGATGCGGGTGCGGGCGCGGATGCGGATGCGGATGCGGACGCGGACGCGGGCGCGGATGCGGATGCGGGCGCGGATGCGGACGCCAGGATGAAGCAGCTCGAGGCCGCGTTCGCGGACGCCGGGTCGGTGGCGGATCGCGCCCTCGGCCCGCTCGAGCATCGGCCCCCCGACCTCGCCGAGGCCCTCGCGGCCTACCGCGACGTCTTCGCCGCCTACGTCAGGCTCACCTCCGCGCTCTCCGCCGCGCGCGCGGCCATCGGCGCCTCCCCCGGCGCGCACGCCGTGGCGCGGGCCCTCGAGGGCGGCGCCGCCGCGGCCCTGTCACCGGCGTGGGACGTGGCGGCGCCCAGCTTCGGCGAGTCGCCCGAGATCCTGCAGCGCGCGCGAGCGCGGCGGCGCCAGCGCGAGTCCGCGCCGGCCGGCGGCGACCCGCGCGCCCGGCGCGTCGCCGAGATCGCCGAGGCCGACGACCTCCTCTTCTTCCGCGCCCAGCACGTGGTCCGCCGCGCCCTCCTCGCCCAGGCCGCGCGCTGGGGGCTCGACCCGGCCGAGGACATCTTCCACCTCCCGCTGGTCCTGGTCCGCGACCGCGCCGCCGCCGGCCGCTCGATCGACCGCGCCAAGGTGCGCCGCGCCGCGGCGTTCGCCCGCGCCCGGCGGGCGGCCCAGCGGGAGCGCGCCATGCCGCTTGCCTTCCGGGACGGGCGCCCGATCGCCGCGCCCGCGCCGCAGGGTTCCGAGGATCTATGGCGCGGCCGCCCGGCCGGACCGGGCAGCGCGCGCGGCCCGGCGCTGGTCCTCGGCGACCTCGGCGCGCTGCCGGTCGACCCGCGCGGCCACGTGGTGATCGCGCGCTCGGTCTCGCCGGCGACCCTGGTCCAGCTCCCCGGCGCCCTCGCGCTCGTCTGCGAGCACGGCGGCGCCCTCGATCACGCGGCGGCCCTGGCGCGCGAGCTCGAGCTGCCCTGTGTGGTCGGCTGTCGGGGCGCGGCCCGGAACCTCCGGACCGGCGATGAGGTGCTCGTCGATGGGGACGCGGGGCTCGTGGTCAGGCTGGCGTCAGCCTGACCTCCCGCCTTCCTCACTCGGCCTCGTGGTACCCCGGCGGCAGGCCCTCGTCGTCCTCGTCCTCCTCGTCGGGAGCGTGCACCGGCAGCTCCTTGCCGAGGAACGCCTGGTTCACCCGCTCGCGCAGGTCCTTGCCGACCTTGAAGAACGGAAGCTTCTTGGGCGCGACGTGCACCGTCTCGCCGGTGCGCGGGTTGCGGCCCTCGTAGGCCTTGTACTCGCGGACGGTGAAACTACCAAATCCGCGGATTTCAATGCCCTCTCCGTCTTGGAGTGCCTTCACCATCGAGTCGAAGACACAGTTCACGATCTGCTCGGCTTTCCCGTTGGGCAGCTTGAGCTTCTCGGAGATTCGCTCGATGAGCTCGGACTTGGTGACCGTTCCGTGCATTGGCGTGTCTTCCCGTAAGTGATGGAAACTATGCCTGAGTCGGAGAACGCAACGCAAGATGTAAGTGCGCAGAAGCTCTAGGGAGCGCCCTGAACCACCGGCAGCGCCCGCTCGCCGTCCCGCTCGAACGCCTTGTAACCTACCGGAAATGTGAAGGTCTGGCAGGAATGGCGGGCGTAGAAGTCCACCAGATCCCGCCACCGGGCCTCGCCGCTCCGGATCGCCTCCGCGACCGTCGCCGGGTGGAAGATCTGGCACGGGGAGCGCCCGGCCGGCGGCCGATGGCCGCGCGCCGGCAGGAGATCCAGGCCGAGCGCCGGCGGCGGCACCGCGCTCAGGTAGTGATAGGAGAGCGCCGGCAGGGCGACCGTCTCGACGCGCGAGACCACCAGGCGCCAGCCGCTCTTGTAGATGCACTCGCTGCGGCGCAACGTCTGGCCCGGCGCCAGCGCCACCGCGTTGTGGGCGATGTCCGCCTTCTCGTGGCAGCTCGAGGTCCCGCGGCTCGGCCGGGTGAGGACCCGGTAGGCCAGGTAGTCCTCGGTCGTGTTGGTGATGCCGAGGATCATCTGCCGCCGGGGCGTGCCCTCGATGTCGGCGACCGACAGCGCCAGGCGCAGGCCGAGCACCTCGGCGGACGAGCCCTTGCCGCGCGGCGCCAGCGCGATGCGCTCCTCCGAGACCCGGTGCGGCAGGGCGCGCGAAAGATCGGCGGGAGTCGCCGGCGGCTCCACGCGCAGTGCGCGCGAGTCGTCCGCGAGCTGGCGCGCGTACACCTGCGGGTCGCGCTCGACCTCCGCGGTCACCTGCGCCACCTCCACGCGGCGCGGCGGCGGCGGCGGCGGCACCGCCGGCATGTCGATCGCGCGGCAGAAGCTCACGCGCACCACCAGCGCCGCCGCACCGAGCGCGACAAGAGCGACCAGCGCGCGGAACACCGTGTCGCTCATGGTCGCACCCGCGCCGGTGATACCGCGGCGATCCCCCTCACGGTCGCGACAATACCACCTCCGCCGGTGCGCGATGAATTCCGCGGCGACGTCGCAGGTCTAGCTCGATGACGCCAACGGAGGGCCGATTCCGCGTCCCAAACAGGAGTCAGGGTGTTACTCTGAAATTGGCCCGCGCTCGTCCGCCTCGGTGAACCGCTTGCGACTGTATCGAATCGCGACAGCAATCCCAGGGCTCGGACGGCTGGCCGCTCCGCTCCTGGCGGCGGCCCTCGCGCTGGCGGCCGGCCCCGGCCCGGCGCAGGCCGACAAGGTGCACGACCTCTCCCGCGCGCTGTTGCGCGGCAAGAGCGAGAAGGCGCGCATCTCGGCGGCGGTCTCGCTCGGACGGCTCGGCGATCCGCGCGCGCTCAAGCCGCTGATCCGCGCGCTCGACGACGACAGCAACGTGGTGCGCGCGCTCGCCGCCGCCGCGCTGGGTCGGCTCGGCGATCCGGCGGCGCTGCCCGCCCTCGAGCGCGCCCGCAACGACCGCGACTCGACGGTGCGCCGGCGCGTCGCCGAGGCGATCGCCAGCATCAAGAAGTCGAGCACCCCGGCCGGCCGGCGCGCGCTGGCCCGCCGCGCGCGCCGCCAGGATCACCTGGCTCACTACGCCATCGCGCCGCGCGAGCGCCGCGCGCCGATCGGCTCCCAGGTGTTCGTGGTGCTCAAGTCGGCCCAGGACAAGACCGCCGGCCGGATGGCGGCGCGCGCCCGCAAGCTGCGGGCGGACCACATGCGCTCGCTCATGGCCAGCGAGCTGCGCCGCAACCGCGAGGTCACCCTCCTGTCGACCGAGGACGGCGACCTCGGCGTCGAGCCGTACTCGGTCGACGTCACCATCCTCAAGCTCGACCGCCTGGTGCGCGGGCCGTACGTCGAGATCGAGTGCGAGCTGCGCGTCGCGGTGTCCGACGATCGCGGCAAGATGCTCTCGGTCATGACCGGCGGCGCCAAGGTGCAGGTGCCCCGGCGCACCTTCCAGCGCAAGTACGAGGCGCAGTTCAAGAAGGAGGCCCTGGAGAACGCGGTCAAGAGCGTCCACCAGGACCTGGTGAGCTACCTGCGCAAGCGGCCGAGCTGAGGCGAGCTACAGCGCGGCGAGCGCCTCGAGCGCCGGCACGACGTTGGCCACGTCGCGCTCGAGCAGCGCGGCCGGCGGCGTGAACCAGCCGTAGGGCAGGAGCCAGGTGCCGGGGGCGCCGAGCCGCGGCCCGGCCCCGATCTCGATGAGGAACGCGAGCGCGCCGTACCGCTCGTGGAGGTGATCGATCTCGGCGCCGCGGGCCTGGAACAGGCGGCTGCGGCGGGCGAGCTGCATCACCCGGTACGGCCGGTATGGCTGGGCGGCGGTCATCGCCCGGGCGATCTCGAGCATGCGGTCGAGGTCGGCCGGTGGCCGCCGCGACCCGGCGTAGGGCAGGAAGATCCACTCGCCGAAGGCGTGCAGCGACACCGCGTAGGTCGGGCGGACCTCTGCCAGGAGGCGATCGATCGCCTGCGTCTCCGGCTCCGACAGCGGCCCGGCGCCGGGCGAAAACAGCCGGCCGAGGAGCCGGTTGAGGTAGTAGCGATCGTCCCAGCCGACCGCGAAGTTGCGGTTGAGATCGACCCCGCGCCGGTTGGCCCGCCGGAAGCGGCGCGCGCCGCGCACGAGATCGTCTTCGACCGCGCGGAAGCCGTCCGGGTTGGCCATCGGCAGCACCACCAGGCGGTGGCGCCGCCACGGCGAGCCGGGCGCCGCCGCCCGCTCGAGGAGCGCGACCGCGGTCGCCACGCCGACGTGCTCCATCGCGTGCAGCCCGGCCATCACGAAGGTGGTGGCGCGCGGCGGCACGTCGGGCGGCACAAGGTCGAACGCCCACAAGGGCTCGCCGGCGACGCTCTCGCCGACGCGGCGCGCCCGCGCGCGGCCGGCGGACGCCAGCGCGGCGAGGCGCAGCCACGTCTCGCGGTACGAGCGGTAGGGCGCGCGCACCGCGGCGCCGCCGTCGACCGGCGCGAGGTCGGTGGCCCACCCGGCCAGATCACCCGCGCTCATCTCCTGAGTATACTGGCGCCCCCCTTGCGGTACTCGCCCGCCAGCCTGGCCGCGATCGCGGCTCTCGGCTGCGCGATCCTCCCGGCGCTCGCGCAGGCGCAGGAGGGCGCGCGGCGCGACGACACGCCCGCGCCGCCGCCCAGAAAGCCGGTCCTGACCCGGCCGCCGGAGCTCCTCGAGGCGGCCACGCCGGTGTACCCGCAGGCCGCCGCCGCCGCCGGCCTCGAGGCGGCGGTCAAGGTGCGCATCACGATCGACGCCACCGGCGCGGTCACCGACGTCCAGGTGGTCGAGCCGGCCGGCGACGGCTTCGACGAGGCGGCGGTCGCCGCCGCGCGCCAGTACCGCTTCCGCCCGGCCGAGTGGGACGGCGTCCCCGGGCCGATCACGGTCGAGACCACGATCCACTTCGAGCTCACCGAGGTGGAGGAGCCGGCTCCGGATCCCGCGGCGCCGCCGCCCGGCGGCGAGGGCGAGGAGGAGGCCGGGCCGCCGCCGCCGGGACACGCCGGCGACGTGCGGCAGCCGATCACCATCGAGGGGCGCGCGCTCGAGCGCGGCGTGCGCCGCAAGCTGGCCGGCGTGATCGTGTCGGTCGCCGAGCTCGGGCTCGACGCGGTCACCGACGAGGAGGGCCGCTTCTACTTCCACGGCGTGCCGCCCGGCGCCTACACCATCATCGCGGTGGACCAGAAGTTCGACCGCTTCCGCCGCTCGCTCGAGCTCGGCAAGGGAGAGCGGGTCGAGATCACCCTCTACATGCGGCCGGTCGGCGGCAACCCGTACGAGACGGTGGTCGAGGGGGAGCGCGAGGTGCTCGAGGTCACCCGCCGCACCCTCGAGCGGCGCCAGCTCACCACGGTGCCGGGCACCTTCGGCGATCCGATCCGCGTCATCCAGACCCTGCCCGGTCTGGCGCGCACGCCGTTCGGCGGCGGCTTCCTGCTCATCCGCGGCTCCAACCCGGACGACAGCGGCATCTACATCGACGGCCACCGCGTCCCGCTTCTGTTCCACTTCCTCGGCGGCCCGTCGATCCTCAACCCGGAGTTCCTCGATCGGATCGACCTCTACCCGGGCGGGTTCCCGGCCCGCTTCGGCCGCGCCCACGGCGGCATCGTGTCGGTCGAGAGCCGCGCCGCCAAGAGCGACGGAATCCACGGCGCCGCCGACGTCGACCTGCTCGACTCCGGCGCCTACCTGCGCTTCCCGATCGGCGACAACATGGCGCTCGCGCTTGCCGGCCGGCGCTCCTACCTCGACCTCATGCTCGGCTTCTTCCTGCCGGAGGAGGAGCCGGGTCAGACCCTGATCGTGGTGCCGATCTACTACGACTACCAGGCGCGCTTCGACTGGGACGGCGGCAAGCAGGGCAAGGCGTCGGTCTTCCTCATCGGCTCGAGCGACACCCTCGACGTCCTGTCGGAGGACGCCGACGCCGAGGAGTCGCTCGCGCTCGACTCGGCGATCCGCTTCTTCCGGCTGATCGGCAGCTACCGGCGGCCGGTGTCGGGCGGCTTCACGCTGACCATGTCGCCGGCCTGGGGGCGCGACACGGTCGAGCTGTCCGCCTCGCAGGCCGACGCCAGCGCGCCCTACACCTCGGCCAGCGTGGTGATCGACAACCTGGCGTACCGCATGCGGCTGGAGGGCAAGATCGGCTCGCGCCTCACGCTGGACGCCGGCATCGATCTCGAGTCGCGGGTCACCGAGTACACCGTGCAGGCGGCGCTCGACTTCGACGTCGAGGGCAACAACGATCGCAACGAGCCCATCACCCGGGCCTCGCGCACCAGCGACACCTTCGGCTACGCCGCCCACGCCGACCTGGCGATCGACCTCGGACCGGCGCGGATCATCCCCGGGCTTCGCTTCGACGGCTACCTGATCGCCGGCAAGACCCGCTGGTCGATCGACCCGCGCCTGACGGTCCGCTACGCCCTCGATCCGCGCTGGACGGTCAAGGGCCACATCGGCCTGTTCCACCAGCCGCCGCAGCCGGAGGCGCTCGATCACCTCCTGGGCAACCCGGAGGTCGGGCTCGAGCGCGCGGTCCACACCGGGATCGGCGCCGAGTGGAAGCCGGCCGACAAGTGGCTGGCCGACGTGGAGGCCTACTACATCGGCCGCCGCGACCTGGTCGAGG
>Ga0079224_100003998_pt1 | contig 18867 bp, 14 predicted proteins | sample Stecom2015_FD_80414 | JGI IMG/M metagenome (GOLD analysis project Ga0079224, IMG submission 80414) | Agricultural soil microbial communities from Utah to study Nitrogen management - Steer compost 2015 | ecosystem: Environmental > Terrestrial > Soil > Agricultural land | place: USA: Utah... | reverse complement strand
TACAGCTCTCTTCATATCTTCAACAGGAGTAAGGTTGGTCTATTTCTATACCACAATCGGCTCATTCACATTAGGCTGATCAATTTGCGCCTTTATCCTTTACATATTTTTGCAGCCAAGCATCCATTTCATACAAGGTATGCAGGATGGATTCCCGAGCCGCATAGCCATGACTTTCAAGCGGTAAAAATACCAGTCGGGTAGTGGCACCGTGACCTTTTAAGGCATTATAGTACCTTTCGCTCTGCATGGGAAAGGTTCCGGAGTTGTTGTCGGCAGCACCATGTAATAATAATATCGGCGTCTTCACCTTATCAGCATGCATAAAAGGAGACATGGTATTATACACCTCCGGGGCCTCCCAATAAGTTCTTTGCTCGTATTGAAATCCGAATGGCGTCAGTGTCCTATTGTAGGCGCCACTTCTAGCAATACCCGCAGCAAAAAGATCCGTATGCGACAGCAAATTAGCCGTCATGAATGCTCCGTACGAATGCCCGCCTACTGCAATTCGATCCCGATCACCGATCCCCGCCTCTACAATATAGTCTATAGCAGCTTCTGCATTCGCTACCAACTGTTCCACAAACTGATCGTTTGGCTCCACTTCTCCTTCACCAACGATGGGCATTTCGGTTCTGTCCATAATTGCATATCCCTGGGTGACCCAATACAGCGGTGTTCCCCAGCTTAAGCGGGTAAATTCGTATTTGGATCCCCGCACCTGAGCTGCAACTTCTGCTGACTTATATTCCCGCGGATAAGCCCACATCAAGACCGGTAGCCTGCCATCTTTATCAGTAGAATAACCTTCCGGCGTATACACCGTGGCGGAAAGGTTGAGCCCGTCCTTTCGAGTATAGGTTACCAGTTGCTTGTTGATTCCCTTGATGGACTCGTAGGGATGGGCAAAATTCGTGATGGCTATAGGCGCTATCCTTTTTCTGGTATTGACCAGCCAGTAGTTTGGTTGGATGTCAGTGCTTTCTTTCAGTGTGACAAACTCAGTAGCTTGTTCATCGAGAACTTTTACGACACGTTCATAATAGGGTGCTTGGCTTCTCCAAAGGATCTTTTGCTCCTTGGTCTTTAGGTTAAAAGCAGCTAGAAAAGGCATACTTCCCTCGGGAGAGCCTCCCTCACTGGTCATAAACAGGTTGTTACCTTGGATTAAAAGAACCATTTGCCCCCATTCATTGACCCGAAAGACAGGATCTCCTGGATCGTTATAGATATCATTGAACGAGCGGTCGATAATTAAATCACCAGCCTGGCCCGGGGTGGAAGGATTGATAACCGAACGCTTCTCCATTCGTGAAGTAAACCATGTTTCGTTCAGAACTGCCAAATTCTTATCGCCCCAGTCGATCCGGTTATACCTGTAAGTAGTAGCTGCCAATTTCACCTTTTCGCCGTCGAAAGGAGCCCTTAGCTGGAACACGACATCTCTTTCCTCCACCTCAACCTTAGGATCCCCACCATCTTGGGCTTCGGCCCAATACAAGGTCGCGGGTTCGTCTGCACGCCAGTTGATCGACCGCGGCCCTTGTACAGTGGCATCGAAACCTGTGGGCCTTACCTCATCCAGGGGAATTTCGGCCAATGTCCGGATTTTCTCTCCTTTTGAACTCCAGATTTCGACATCATAGGGGAAACGGCTTGCTGGGACAAGGTAAGAAAACGGCTTCCTTATCAACTCGACCAAAACGTATTTTCCATCGGGCGATACATCAAAGGATTTGATCCACCCTGCTGGGCCGACGGATTTTTTATTTCCTTCCAAATCCACTTTAAAAAGTTGGCTGTCCATAAAATAAGCAAAAAGCGCTTCATCGTGGGAGTTTTGGAGCAGGTCCTGATAGGTGCGTGAGGGGGCTGCGGTTCCGGAGGTCTCTTGGACGATGGGTCCATCCGGAACTAACGGAGCCTCCGGCACAGAGCCTCTTGAAGGGTTCGTGCCTTTTACGAGAAGCTGATTGTCCGGCAGCCAGCTAATAGATTTGCCGTAAACCTGGTTCACTTCCCCTGTGAGACGCCGGGCTTCCATCGTCGTGACTTCTGCTATCCACAAACTGATCCCCTCTGATGAGCGATGTGTAAAAGCGATATATTTTTCATCGTCGGAGAAAGAAACATTGCTCAATTTGGGATCCTCCGGCAGATTAGCTATTTCCTTCTCCTCACCGGATTTTATATTCTTTATTGTAATATTGTTGAAGCTGGACGCACGGCTGGGGCCACTGGTTGCAGGATTGATGCGGATGCCACCAATCCTAAGCTCTGGCTGGGCCAAGTCATCGAGCGAAGCATAGCCCGGGGCTTCTAGGACAAGCATAAAATCTCCTGTTCTACTAAAGCTTACAGAAGGGGTGACGGGGGCGTCGACGAGCGCTTCAATAGCTTGTGGCGGCCGTTGATAACCTGTACTTTGTTGGGCCATGACCGGCCATTGAAGTAGGAGCAGCACACACCCCAAAAAGGCAGCATGGGTGGAGGCTTTGGCGAGGTAATCTCTCATTCGATTCACTTTGGTTGCAATTAATTCATAAAAAAAGGGAGCCAAAAATGACTCCCTAAATATACGCATAAATGCTAAGCGAACACTAACGATCCTGAGCGCCAACCGAAATCATCGCACATCTAAAGCCGATGTGGTTGGTGGCAGAGTCCTGATGCATAAATCTTCTCGTTCCAGGAGCCAGCCAGTAAGCGACATCTCGCCATGACCCTCCTTTATATACTCTAAAGTTGTCGTCGATAAGCGTAGTGCCGTAATTTTCCTCTTCATCATACCTACCATCTTTTCTTACCGGGTTAAGATCATCAAAGTCTTGGTAAGATAGGGGACGGTAAACATCATACACCCACTCATTCATATTGCCTGCCATGTTATACAAGCCAAAATCGTTGGGTGGAAATTCATACACATTGGTGGGGATGATCTCACCGTCGTTGGAAGCACTACCGGAGATACCCGCATAGTCACCTCTACCTCTTTTGAAGTTAGCTAAGAAATCACCTTGCCTAGAAATTCTCTTGATGTTGTAAGGGTTTCGGGGGCCTCTACCATCCCAAGGATAAATCCTGCCGCTTTCCTGATTTTCATCAAGGTACTGGGTACCAATCATTGCTTTTGCCGCAAATTCCCATTCTGCCTCATTGGGTAATCGATATTCAGGAAATACCACCCCACGTTCGATCAACTGACTTTGAGACAAAGTAGAGTCCAATTCATTTCTTTCCCTGCTCAATTCATTAACGTATTCCGTTCTCCATTGGGAGTAGGCATTGGCCTGTGTCCAACTTACACCCGCTACAGGATAGAAATTGAATCCTGGATATCGGAAATAGTAAGTGTTGTAGACATCATTATAGGACATGTCATTCGCCCATACGTTTTCGCGGGGCTCTAACTTCTGAAGTGAGTCAGCACTGATATTTTTGGCGATGTTAAAAAGGAACTCCTTGTAATCTACATTCGTCACCTCTGTTTCGTCCATATAAAATGAAGCAATCGTCACGGTCCGTTCGGCATTATCCCTGAAGCCCATAATGTCCTGCTCTTGTGAACCAAGCACGGCACGCCCTCCCTGGATATACTTCAATCGGGGTCCAACGATTTCCTGCGGCATTCTAAAAACCTGAAATCTCGTGGTATCATCTTCATCAAAATTATACCGCGCCCCCGTAGAAGGGCTGGTATTCCCCGGATTCCTGGCCGTCCTTCTTGATGATTGATTACAAGAAGAAATGATGAGACATGCAGCGGCTAGCCACACTGCCGTTAAAGCCCACCTATAGTTTTTAATTTTAAGTATCATTCGACCTTGGTTGTTATTCTCCCTAATTAAACGCTAATATATAAGCAATTAATATTTTATCACAATAAATTTAAGCCGCCTCCTTAAATCTCGTTGAATGCTTTGGCTCACTGTTCTGTTTCATCAATACGTTTGCACTTCCTGACATTTCATATTTTCCAGCCATTCTTTTGCCTTCACTACAGAATTCACGTCCGCAATGGTAAGTATCAAACGATTTTTATGCTCTTTTATTTTGCACTTCCGCGCTTCCGTCTGGATGAATTTCATGATATTGCCAAAGACCGGAGATTGGAAGTATCTCTCATTGGAGGGGGGTACAAAGTAGCACTTTATTTGGCCCTTCTTGAGCACAAGCTTCTCGAATCCCAGCTTCTCCGCCAACCACCTCAGTTGGACAGTTTCAAACAACGCCTTTACTTCCTTGGGGGCCGGCCCAAAACGATCGACTACCGACATCCTAAACTCAGCAAGCTCTTCCTCTGTCTTCAAGCGATCCAAGGTGGAATACAAGCTCAATCGTTCGGAGATGTTGCTCACATAGGATTCTGGGATCAGCAGTTCCATATCGGTCTCAATGGTGCAATCCTGAACCAATATTTCCGTCTTTTCTTTCAGGTCCTCCTCAAACAAGGCAGCAAACTCGGTTTCTTTCAACTCCTGAACGGCTTCGTCCAGGATTTTGTGATACATCTCAAATCCCAAATCAGTGATAAAGCCGCTTTGCTCTGCGCCCAACAAATTTCCCGCTCCACGGATGTCCAAATCACGCATCGCAACTTTTATGCCATCTCCAAGATCCGAAAACTCTTCCAAAGTCTGTAGCCGCTTCCTGGCGTCGGTGGTTAAACCCGAAGTGGGAGGGGTCAACAAATAGCAAAATGCCTTCTTGTTGCTTCTGCCGACTCTACCACGCATCTGATGTAAATCGCTCAGCCCAAACATATGGGCTCTATTGATGATGATCGTATTGGCGTTGGGTATATCCAATCCTGATTCGATGATATTAGTGGATACAAGGACATCGTATTCCCCCTCAATAAAATCCACCATAATTTTCTCCAGTTTTTTGCCATCCATTTGACCATGGGCCCCAATCACTTTGGCGTCTGGTACTAGCTTCATGATCAAATTGCAAATGGAATCAATTTCGCCCACCCGATTGTGAACAAAAAATACCTGTCCGCCGCGTCTCAACTCATAGGCGATCGCATCGCGCACGACTTCCTCCTGAAAAGTGTATAGCTCCGTAGTTATCGGTTGGCGATTGGGTGGGGGAGTAGCGATCACAGATAAGTCTCTTGCGCCCATCAACGAAAAATGCAAGGTTCGTGGGATAGGTGTAGCGGTCAAGGTCAATACATCTACGTTCACCCGCATTTCCTTAAGCTGGTCTTTGACTTTAACCCCAAACTTCTGCTCCTCGTCAATGACCAACAGGCCCAAATCCTTAAACCTAATATCCTTATTGACAATGCGATGGGTTCCGACCAAGATATCAATCTCTCCCGAGGCGACCTGCTGGATAATTTCTTTGATCTCTTTAGCCGTTCGAAAGCGGTTGATGTAATCCACTTTAACAGGGAAACTTCCCAGGCGGTCTTTAAACGTCTGGTAGTGCTGCATGGCAAGTATTGTTGTAGGAACGAGTACCGCAACTTGCTTCCTGTCATTAACGGCTTTAAACGCCGCACGAATGGCCACCTCGGTCTTGCCAAATCCAACATCCCCGCACACCAACCTGTCCATGGGATAAGCCTTTTCCATATCGGCCTTGACGTCCGTTGTAGCCAACGCCTGGTCAGGGGTATCTTCGTAGATGAAGGAGCTTTCCAGTTCCACCTGAAGCACGCTGTCTCTTGAAAACTGATAGCCCGGCGCATTCTTACGTTTTGAATACAGTGCAATAAGGTCTTTGGCAATGTCCTTGACTTTGCTCTTTACCTTCTTCTTTTTGTTTTCCCACTCTGGGGATCCCAGCTTGGACATGGAGGGCATGGTGCCTTCCTGCCCTGAATATTTGGAGATCTTATGCAGCGCATGGATGTTGATGTACAATAAATCATCGTCACGGAACACCAACCTGATGGCTTCCTGCATATTCCCGTTGACATCCACTTTTTCCAACCCGGCAAAACGCCCTACGCCGTAATCGACGTGGACTACATAATCTCCCGGTTGAAGGGTTTTGAGCTCCTTTAGGGTGAGAGCTTTGGATTTATTGATTTTGTTTTTGCTCTTGAACCGGTGAAAGCGATCAAAGATCTGGTGATCCGTATAACAGGCTATCTGTAAAGATTTGTCCACAAACCCTCCACGGATCCCAATGCGTAAGGCCTGCACCTTCAGAGTCGGATCCAGCTCTTCAAAGATCTTTCTCAACCGCTCCATCTGCTTTTCACTCTCCGAACAAATAATGTTCAGAATGCCCTTCTTCTCATTGTCGATCAGGTTCTCCACCAACAAATCAAAATTCTTATTGAATGAAGGTTGGGGCTGTGCCTCCAGTTCAAACACGCGGTGCGGCTCTAGGTAGAATTTGTGCCCAAATTCTACTCTGGTGAGAGGATCAATAGATTTTGAAAAACCTGCCGCGTCGTCAAAAAGGTCTTCGGGCTTGATCAGCAATTGGTTGTTTCCGTCCCCCTTTTCCCGGATCAGATGAAACTTTTCAGAAGCCTTCCGGAAAGCGCCATCAATAGCATCCAAGGTCAACTGATAATCCTTGATCCAAAGCGTAGTGTCTGCCGGTAAAAAGTCTAAAAAAGACTGCCTCACCTCGCGAAGCATCTTAGTCTGTATGTTCGGAACAATGCTAATCTGCTCGACAGGAGCAATGGAAAGCTGATTTTCAGGATCAAAAGTTCTAATACTCTCTATCTCTCTGCCAAAAAGCTCAATACGGAAAGGAAGTTCACTCGCATAAGAGAATACGTCAATGATCCCGCCCCGAATGGCAAATTGGCCGGGTTCGTAGACGAAGTCCGTTTTCTCAAAATCGTAGGTGCTCAACAGCTCTGCCACGAATTCAACATCGACCTTTTCTCCCACCTTAGCGGTGAAGGTGTTTTCCTTTAATGTGCTCTTGCTTACCACCTTTTCGTAGAGCGCATCGGGATAGGTGACAATGATCTCAGTTTTCTTGACTTTGCTCTGTATTCTACTGAGAATCTCAGCCCTCATCAAAACATTGGCGTTTTCGACATCATCCAATTGATAGGGCACCTTATAGGATGAAGGAAAGAGCAAGGCCTCCTCTTTCTCCTGAAACTCCTGCAAATCGCCCGCTAGATAAGCGGCTTCCTCCTTATCGTGGGCAATAATCAAGTGGCAACCGGGCATAGCCCGGGACAAGATGGTCACTAGCACCATGTCCAAGCTTCCAGACAAACCTTTGACATGAAAATTCTTCCCCCGTTGGGAGTTGATTCCACTGACAATCGTCTTTATAAACGGATCATTCTCGTATAGAGATAGAAATTCTTTTTTCTCCAAAATATCTGCTGAAGTATTTATCGGTCACAAAGTTAGGAAATCCTGCTTTAGACCTGCTATGGTGTAGTTTAACAATTTGAATGAAAAATAGTTTTATCTAGACCCTGTTTTTGCTTAAGCTACTTGATTACTTTATTGCCAAAAATCCACTCTATCTACCATAAAAAAATATTGTTAAGACTTTTTCTACCCAACTGAATCTTTATCTTTATGAACTACGTTGGCCAAAAGAAACGGAAGCTCTTGCAAGCTGCGGTTTTTTCGAAACTAAAAATCCATTGCACCGGTAAGGGCATTAAAGATCAGAACCGACAACGATTTTACTACATTAATGATTCTTTAAATTTCAACCCCTCTTTGATGAAAAATGCACTATTGTTTTTCTTCTTTTTCCTTTCAATCTATTCCCTCTCAGCACAGACCAATGGTGATAAACTGTATATGCACGACAGTGTTAAAGAGGTGATCGTAGATGAAGTCGGAGTCAATGCTATTAAATACAGGCATCTGAATGAAAATACTTCTTATGTTATCAGTAAACACCAGGTCAAAAAAATAGAATTTGCTAGCGGCAGGGTGGAAATATTCGACATACCTTTTAAACCTGTCCATTCTCTCCATGATTATGAAAACGTATTTATCACCTACAACCCCCAAGACGTGGAGGGAATGCAGACGAAAGGGGAAGTCTATTCTAAAGCTGTAGGTGTGACGGTACTCTCAAGTATCAATAACGTCCAAAACCGGGCGGTAAAAAAGATCAAAAAAGAAGCTGCCATGCTCGGCGCCAATGTTATCCTTATAGGCGATACTTATCAACGTGGCAATCAATATGGGAATGAGTATACGCCTGCCAATTCCACCATGACTACCTTATTTGGAACCGCCTACAGTACCGATAAAAAGGATATGTCAAAATGGCTGGATGCAGTAAAAAATAACCGCTTCCATCTGTATCAGACCGAGTGGCTCAATCGGAATGCTTGGGACAGTAAGAGTAAAATTCCATTGTCTACTGACCAGGGCGGAAACATCCTATTGTTGACTTTCGACGAAGCTTATATCCGAGACGGTGAGCTCTTTGTCAAATCCAAAGACTTAGAACCTCGCAAAGAAGAGCTGAAGGTAATCCATTGTACTGAAGAATCTGTCACGCTGATGGTAAGAGATGGAAAGAAGATTACCAACTACTTTCTGCTATCCGAAAAAGATGATCGGGTAAAGAAGGGAATTGAACTAATGGAATATCGAGCCGGCAAGAGCAAATAATGTTTACAGCTTCAAAAGAATCTCTGGAAAATTCAGGGGATTTCGCATTTGCCGATCATCCGGGTGCTGCTTATTCCTAATTGGTAACTGAGCATGTAAGCAGTTTGGTATTGTCAATTGCTTGAAATCAGTTAACCCTATTGGTCCAACACTTGGTGGATTTTGGTTTTGACCTCTCCCACCTCGATCCATTGGAGACAGGCATAATCGCCTCTAAAACACGGTTTATTCCCAAATACTGAACAGGGTCTACAGGTCAGATCAGCCGGATCAATTTCAACTTTAAGTGACCTACCCCCTCCCAAGGGCTCAAAGCCGGCATGCGAATGGGTAGATCCCCAAATTGAAACGGTAGGCGTGCCTACCAATGAAGCCATGTGCAGGTTGGCACTATCCATGGAGACCATCACATCCATCTGCTGTATTACGCCCAGCTCCTCTTTTAGGCTAAACTGGCCGGCAAGGGACCGCACCAAGGGATGGCTGGCCCATTGTTCTAGCTTAAACCTTTCCTTTTCACCTCCTCCAAATAAAAACACCCGGTAACCGATTGCTGCCAGCTCCATGACCAGTTGCTGGACTTTACCTTCCGGCCAATTTTTGCCGTGGTGCCTAGAAAAGGGAGCTATCCCTATCCATTTTTCTTTCTTTGGCAGCAATCCTGCCTCCTCCATAAAAGGTCTTGGATACTGTGGGTCTGCGATCCAAGGGCCTTCACCTATCACCACAGGAAAACCGGCCCGTGCAAAGACATCCGCATACCTCTCATAGGAGGGTTTTAGGCGTTTGAAAATTTTATGCTGTCTTCTGGTAAGTGCTTTTTTCTCCCGCCTGCCTTTGTCAATCCGAACAACCGGAACCCCCTTCGCTGCAAAATGAAAAGTGATCATCCAGCTCCTGATCACAGAATGCAGGTCCAAAACCTTATCAAAAGGCCCCAGTTTATTGAGCTTACTAATCAGCCTCCAAATCCCCAGGAGCCCTTTATGTTCCCCACTTAAGTCCGCACCAAAAAATTCCAGCCTATCGATTCCGTAAAAGAAAGGGGCAAATTTTCCATGGGATAGCATGGTGATTCTGATATCAGGATAGGCACCAAGGACTGCTTTGACCGCTGGAACGGTCAAGGCTACATCTCCCATCGCTGAATTTCTGATTACCAGCAGGTGTGTCATTTTACCTCCCCGTACAATACAGGGTTTAGTGAAGGGTCGTTGTACATCTTCATCTGCCGATACACCTTCATGATTCTACGCCCCGCCTGTAGATCCTCCAGCAAGTCACTGATCGCTTGGGTTAGATCTTTGCGTTGGGTTAATAATACCTGTAGTTTGTGTGTTACAGAATGTAAATGGGCTTCAGCCACGTCTTTCCGCTGGACCTGCTCCTCCATATGATAGATTTTGAGCGCCAGTATCGAAAGCCTATCAATTGCCCAAGCTGGACTCTCCGTGTTGATCCTTGCATCCATGTGATAGGTTACCTGACGGAACTGATCCAAAAAGAAGTCATCTATTTGTTCGACCAGATCGGTCCGTTCCTGATTGGAAGCATCTATCCGTCGCTTGATGGATAGTGCTTCCACAGGATCAATGGATGGGTTGCGGATGATATCTTCCAAATGCCATTGGACGGTATCTATCCAGCATTTGTGGTATAGCAGGTGGTCGATTCCCCCTTGTTGTTTTGGATTGACAAATTTCTGGTCGACATGGTCATGGCGGTGATAATCCGCAATAACCTGATCAAAAAGTCTGTTAAAAGAATCTATATCCTGCATTACTACCACTTATTTTATCTTTTCTACTGCTTCTTTTATCCTTTTCAGTGCTTCTACCAGTTCCTCATCTGAAGCTGCGTAAGAAATCCTCACACAATTGGGAGAACCAAAGGCGGCTCCTGTCACCAACGAAACGTGAGCTTCATTCAGTATATAGAGGCAAAAGTCATCAGCATCTTCAATTTTTTGATCGCCTACCGATTTTCCAAAGAAAGAAGACACATCAGGGAAGAAGTAAAACGCACCTTCAGGCACATGGGTTTTGACTCCCGGGATATTTTCCAACAATCCGAGCACCAAATCCCTCCTTCTTAGATAAGCTTGCGCCATTTCCTCGGTTGGACCTTGATCCCCTTCAAGAGCGGCAAGCGCAGCCCGCTGGGCAATACCTGTACCCCCAGAAGTGAATTGTCCTTGGATTTTTTCACAAGCCTTAGCTATAAAAAGCGGCGCACAGATATAACCTACTCTCCAGCCAGTCATCGCATAGCCTTTTGAAAATCCGTTGACCGTGATGGTTCTCTCAAACATCCCTTCGAAAGAAGCGATACTGGCATGCTTGCCGGTGAAGTTGATCAATTCATAGATCTCATCCGCCACCACATACAGGTCTTCTTTCTTTTTAACCACCTCGGCGATGGCACGAAGCTCTTCCTCACTGAACACTGAACCGGTCGGATTACAGGGGGAAGAATAAATAACCGCTTTGGTCTTATCCGTCAAGGCCGCCTCCAGCTGACTTGCAGTAGCTTTGAAGTTGTTTTCCAAGGTACCCTCTATCAGAACCGGAACACCTCCTGCCAGCTTAATGATCTCGGCATAGCTTACCCAGTAAGGAGAAAAGATAACCACTTCGTCGCCTTCATTAAGCAGACACATAAAGATATTGGCTATGGAGTGCTTGGCTCCTGTCGATACGACGATGTTTTCAGCTTTGGCGTCCTGAATATGGTTAACCTCCCGAAGCTTCTTAGCAATAGCTTCCCTTAAATCCTGATAGCCTGGCACTGGAGAATACGAAAAATATTTTCCCTCGTCAATGGCATCTTTAGCAGCAGTTTGGATGTATTGGGGTGTTTTGAAGTCTGGCTCTCCTAAACTAAGGCTGATGATGTCGATGCCTTGGGTTTTGAGTTCTCTGGCTTTTTTGGCCATTGCCAGCGTAGCCGACTCCTCCATGTTGTTTATTCGGTCTGATAGGATAGGATTCATATTGTTATACAGTTATTGACTAAGTGGGCAAAATTACGGATTATGCTTGTTAATTCTAAACCTTTCACTTTTTTAGAGGAGAGATTATTAGATGGCCCACAGAAACTATAAAAAAAACTAATACGTTACAGAAAATAAAGCATCCATACGATGCTATTACCTTAGATTCTCCAACATTAAAAAACCGCATTTCAATCAAAATGACCTCAAAGATATTCCTCTGCTTCCTTTCCTTGCTACTTCTGGGCCGCTCAGCGTATGGTCAAGAAGAGGAAAAAGTGGATCCAGACTCTTCCGGAGTAGTGAAGAATGTGCTCACACCACTGTCCACCCCGGTACTTCTTTTCACCACTGTAGAAGAACAAGAGAAAGCGGAGAAGAAGGAGAAAAAAAAGAAGAAGAAAAAAAACATTTACTTCGGTGAACGAACAAGGAGAACTGTCATCAAACAAAGTTTTCGGGGACAAACGCACAGCGAGTATTTTCACTATACTCAAAGAGACCAAGAAGTGGATCCTTATATCAGGGATATCTTTTGGTATGATACCAAAGAAAAAGTGATCCGAAACAGGAATTTCGATCCTACCCGTGGTTACTTGTTACATGGTCCGTACGAAAAGCGACTGGACGATACCGTAGTGGAGAGCGGGATGTATTATTTCGGTACTAAACATGGGCGGTGGATGACCTTTGATGGCAATAACATCCTTTTGGACAAAGCGCACTTTAATGAAGGATGGCCTAGGGCATCTCGCGTAACCTACTACAACCGGACTGAACAACAAATCGAGAAAGTTACCCCTATAGAGTATGATTTGGAAGAGGGTAACTTTTACCATTTCCACGAGGACGGCCGGGTGGCGGTAGTAGGGGAGTACAAATTTGGAGAAAAGGTCGGATTATGGACAGAGTATTGGGACGGCACGGGAGACAAAACCGTCCGTAAGCGCGAGATACAATATCAGGAAAAGCCTTTTACCAAAGATTTCAGACCCTATATTCGAGCCGAATGGGATAGGGAAGGCAATCTGGTATACCGAAAGGACAGTTAAGGGTTAAAACGAAATGGTTGAGCTCAACCGCCCCAAGATCCGCTCAACTTCATCTATTCGGTTAGTTGTAACCTTACCAGATTCGCATAGAATCCTCCGTCCTGCAGGGCAAGGGCGTCATGGGTTCCCTCCTCAACGATCTCCCCATCCTTGAGCACGTAAATCCGGTCGACTTTCCTGATCGTAGCCAGGCGGTGGGCAATGATGATGGTCGTTCTCCCTTTCATCAACTCGTCCAATGCCTCTTGCACCAAAAATTCGGATTCTGCATCCAAAGAAGAAGTCGCCTCATCCAATATCAGGATAGCAGGGTCTTTAAGAATTGCTCTGGCAATGGCCACTCTTTGACGTTGCCCACCGGACAATTTAATGCCTCTTTCTCCCACCAAGGTGTCTAACCCATCCGGAAATGTTTTGATAAATTGCCAAGCGTTGGCCTTTTTGGCGGCCGCGATGATTTCCTCTTCAGAAGCCTCTGGCTTGGCGTAGGCGATATTTTCACGGATGCTCCCACCAAATAATAACACCTCTTGGGGAACAATACCGATATGGGCGCGGAGTTGGGTTAAGTTCCAATCGCTGAGTGGCAGTCCGTCAACTTTAATTTGCCCCGAATTAACGGTATAAAAGCGAAGCAGTAGCTGGATGATGGTGGACTTGCCGGCCCCGCTATGCCCGGCTAGCGCGACTTTTTCCCCCGCACCGATTTGGAAGCTGATATTTCTCAGCACTTCCATATCAGATCTCGTGGGATAACTAAAGGCAACTTGGTGGAAGCTTACTTCTCCCTGCACCTTAATCGGTTGAGCCACGGTGGGGGAGGATTCAGGTTCTTCATCCAGAATTTCCAACACCCTCTCTGAAGACCCAATGGCTTTTTGAACCTGTCCGTAAATATCTCCCAGGCCTGCAATGGAAGCTCCGATAAAGGTCGTGTATAGTACAAAAGACACAAGATCACCGATGCTCATCTCACCGGAACTGACCAGTGAAGCACCATACCACATTACTGCTACGATTCCACCAAAGAGCGCAAATATGATAAATGAAATAAAGGCGCCCCGAAAGCCGGCTGCTTTTAAGGCCACATCCACCACCCGGTTGAGCCCTCTTCCATAGCGATCGGTCTCATATCGTTCACCCGTAAAGGATTTGACAGTCATGATAGATTGTAAAGTCTCCTCCACAATCACGTTCGCTGCTGCTAATTCATCTTGTGTGGCTCTGCTGAGCTTGCGAATAAATCGTCCAAAAATCATCGCGATCACCACCAACACCGGGAACGTCGCCAACATAAATAGGGTCAGCTTAGGCGTGGTAATGATTAGAAACACCGTGCCGGCTAATAAAGTGACCATTTGCCGAAATAATTCTGCCAATGTCACAGAAAAGGTATCTTGAAGCAAGGACACATCGCCCGTGATCCTGCTGATCAGTTCCCCGGTACGGCGTTGATCAAAAAAGGTCATGGGTAAATTAACAAGCCTGCTATAAAGCGCCAGTCGGATATCCCGCATCGAGCGCTCACTGACCTTGGCAAAAAACCAGACCCTAAAAAAGGAAAACACACTCTGGACGAACAGGATCCCCAACAGAATTAATGCTATTGAGTTAATGTCTGAAAAAATCCACTCCTCTCCTGAGGCCGTGTCGATGAGTTTGCCTGCTACAAAAGGAAATGTCAGAAGAAGTGAACTGGAGAACACCAAAAACAGCAATCCCGAAATGAAATGAAACTTGTAGGGCAACATGAAGTTAAATATCCCTACCAGTTTCCTGATGTTTTGCTTGTTCAGCTTACGCTTCTCTCCTTCTTCCAGCGATATGCCTCTTTTCTTAGCCATGAATTACCCCTTCTTTTTTAAACGACAACAAAGGTAGGCCTTTTGGTCTACAAATGGTAGTTGCCCCTCGTCCCAAAGGCAGTTCATCAGCTGCGTGAAAAGACTCTTCCCATCCGCTTGAGAAACTGCTTTTCCTTTTCCCAAAAAAAACCGAATTGCCCAAAAATAAAACCGTAAACCAACAGCAAAACCTGATACAAAGGCAAGACTAAAAGGAGGTACAGGACGGTTTTCCAGAAACCGCCCTCCTCCATATTTACTCCTAGAAGCGCAAAAATGGGCTCCTTGATCAAGAGAACAGTTGTCCCCGTACAGGCGAAGGCAACCAGCACCCATACCACCTGCCAGAGGCTCTGCAATTTCCACTTCGCCTGCAACTTGTTCAAAAAACCGCTATTTTTCCGTTCCTTAACCATTACTGAAAATTAAACAAGCCGGTGTTAAGTCGCCTTAATGCTTCCACCTTATATTGTTCGTCTACTAGTATTGAAACATTGTGTCGACTACCCCCATAAGACACCATTCGTAGGGGGAATTCCACCAAGGCATCCATGACGCTTTTTATGACTCCCTTGCTTTCAGCGATCTTGTTTCCTACCACACAAATGATGCATAAATTATGGTCCACCTCGACCGTTCCGAATGCTTCCAATTCTTTGACGATTTGCTCTAGGTGGCTCACATCATCAATAGTCAGTGAAATAGCAACTTCAGAGGTAGTGATCATATCGATCGGCGTCTTGTATTTTTCAAACACCTCAAATACCCTCCTAAGGAAGCCATAGGCCAGAAGCATTCTGCTGGACTTGATTTTGATAGCAGTAATGCCTTCCTTCGCCGCAATGGCTTTGACCCCTTCGCCAACTTCTTCTGCAGTGATCGTCGTACCCAAAGCATCAGGTTCCATGGTATTCAAGAGCTTGACCGGAACATTGTACAGCTGTGCTGGCCAGATGGATGCGGGATGGAGGATCTTGGCACCAAAATAAGCCAGTTCGGCAGCTTCATCAAACGAGAGCTGTGCAATAGGCTTGGTCCGCTCCACAATCCTCGGATCATTGTTGTGCATCCCGTCGATATCTGTCCAAATCTCCACCACTTCTGCGCTGGTGGCAGCCCCTATCAGGGAGGCGGTATAGTCACTCCCTCCACGCTTCAGGTTATCGACTTCATTTCGGTGGTTTTTGCAGATATATCCTTGGGTGACAAACAGCGTATCCTCAGGGTAGCCGGCAAGGATGCCGCTCAGCTTTTCGCTGATCTTAAGCAACTCAGGATCTTGATTCTCATCAATACTCATAAACTCCAGCGCGGGGAGGAATACTGCTTTGACTCCAGACTCTTTTAGAAGGGTGTAGAACAGCTTTGTGGAAAGCAATTCGCCCTGCGCTAGAATGTCTCTGTTGATGGCCTCATTAAAAGATATCTTAAGAATGATGTTCAGAAATTCGAAATGCTCCCTGATAATGGCAGCAGCTTCCTGCCTTGCCTCCTCGGTTTGCAGCAGCTCAGGATAAAAGTTGAGGTAATGCTCATGTAGCGTATCGATATGCTGCTTGGCAAGCTCCTTATCAGCATTGGCCATAGCCGCACCGATGTTTACTAGGGCGTTCGTGGTGCCGGAAAGCGCCGAAAGAACCACAATCTTTTTCTTCTGGTCTCTCAGAATCAGGCTTTTTACTTGCTGCATTCTCTCAGGTCTTCCAACTGAAGTCCCGCCGAATTTCATGATTTTCATGTGGATGATCGTTTCAATGATGAATATTTGAGATTATTGATTACAGAATAAGCCTGAACCCTAGGCATTAGAAGCCAAGCATTTTGATCGCAGTAATTGCGGCTTCATCTCCTTTATTGCCGTGCTTGCCGCCGGCCCTGTCCAAGGCTTGCTGCTGATTGTTGGGGGTTAACACTCCGAAAATAACCGGCTTGCTATATTTGAGTGCTACTTGTGTGAGGCCGTGGGCTACGGCATCACAGATGAAATCAAAGTGCTTGGTCTCCCCTTGGATAACGCATCCAATGCAGATCACCGCATCAATCTCATCTTTTTCCGCCATCCACTGAGCCGCCAACGACAATTCAAATGAACCGGGTACATTCTTTCTGATGATTTGCTCCTTCTTCGCGCCGTTTTTCAATAAAGTTTCTACGGCACCGCTATATAGAGCTTCGGTTACTTCTTCGTTCCACTCAGAAACAATGACCGCGAATTTTTTATCAGAGATATTCTGAATGTTCTTTTCGGAATGCTGACTGAGATTTTTTGATGAACTCGCCATGGTATGTTTTTATTTGATAGGTATAAATACAAAAAGAGTAAGACCTTTTTGGGGCCTTACTCTTCAAAATGTCGGTGAACACCACGCATTAATTAGCAGCAAGACCTTCCAGTCGAGCCTTATGCTTTCGTGCCGCAGTGAATTCATAGGATTCGAAATATTCGGTTTCAATCCTATCGTAAGCTTTAATAGCATTTTCCAATTGACCGGCTTCCTCATACGCTATAGCCAATTTATTAAGGTACATCGGGGTGAAGTACTTATTGGCTTTATGGTTTACCGCCTTGTTGTAGAAATTGATAGCTTCACTGTGGTTGCCTAGTTCCAAATAAGCATCACCAGTCAACGCATATGCTTTGGCCTGTACAAAATAGTCATCAGAAGAGAACTTCTTTAGGTGATCCACCGCCTTTTGGAACTCACCTTGGGAGAGATAAATTGACCCTGCATAAAAATTCGACAGGTTGGCCGCATCGGTTCCACTATAGTCGTTAATGATCTCCAAAAACCCCGGATTCACGCCATCGCCGTTCAAAGCCAAGTCAACACTGTCCTGCTCGTAAAAATATACCGCTTGGAACATCTCACCTTGAGCAGTTTCATTTTGGTTGGCTTTATTGATCTGGAAAAACAATACACCTGCAATGACCAGTACACCTAAACCTATAATCCCGCCTACTATCTTGGCATTTTTCTTCAGAAAGCTCTCCCCCCTACCTAAGCTTGTAGCAATTGCATCCGGATTTTCCAGAAGATCATTGCCGCGTTCCTGCTGTCCACGGCCTTTTGTGATTTTTTTAGTCATTGATTCGAAATTTCAGCCACAAATATAGAGATGTTTTATTGAATACAAAATCCTTTCTATGAAGTAGCTAAGTGATGAAAGGAGTGGCTTTTGACCTTTAATTACTTTTCAAAAGGACCAAGCAAACCGGAACATAGTTTACCGGTGTGCTTGGTAACGGAATCTATTCTCTTACAAAAGGATAATCTTCCTGCATGTAGACATCCTCGAATGCCTCTTCACCCTCGGGCCAAGGAGATTCTTCGGCAAACTTCACCGCGTCGTCCACTTGCTTCTTAACCCTGGCAATAATTGCTTCGATTTCTTCTTCGGAAAGTATGTTGTTGTCCACTATGGTCTTTTTGACCTGCTCGACTGGATCTTTTAATTTGTATTCCTCCACTTCCTCACGGGTTCTGTACTTCTGAGGGTCAGACATGGAATGTCCCTTATAACGGTAGGTTCTAAATTCCAGCAAGGTAGGTCCGTTGCCACTTCTGGCACGCTCAGCAGCTTCACTCACTGCCTCGTGTACTTCTTCCACATTCATGGCATCCACTGCAAAAGATGGCATACCATAAGCCTCTCCCATTTTGGATAAGTCTTCTACCACAGAAGATCTCCTTACCGAGGTACCCATAGCATAGCCGTTGTTTTCGATGACGAAGATGACAGGGGTTTTGTAGAGCGTCGCTAAGTTGAAAGCTTCATGGACAGCACCTTGTCGGACTGCACCATCTCCCATATAGCAGATACACAGGTTTTTGGTTCCTTTATATTTTTCGGCGAATCCAATTCCAAGACCCATTGGTACCTGTGCACCCACAATGCCATGGCCCCCCATGAAGTTGACTTCCTTGTCAAAAATATGCATGGAGCCACCTTTTCCCTTGGTAGTGCCGGTAGCTTTACCAAACAGTTCGGCCATTACTGCTCCCGGATCCGTACCCAATCCTAGCGGATGGGCATGGCACCTGTAGGCAGTGATCCATTTGTCATCTTTTTCAAGGGCTGTAATGGCGCCGGAGGCACAGGCTTCCTGACCTATATACAAATGACAGAATCCCCTAATCTTTTGCTGGCCGTAAAGTTGTCCCGCTTTTTCCTCAAACCTTCTCATCAACAACATGCTCTCAAACCAATAAGAATAGGTTTCTTTCGAATATTTTACTTTTGTTTTTGTAGTCTTCGAACTGTTCTTTGCCATACCGTTTTATATAAATATGCTAACTTTGGGCTTCAAATATAAGTAAATCAACCGGATTTTAACCCTTCGTGCGAAATTAGTCAAAAACAGCACAGTTTTCACATATGCACCTGAAAAATAT
>Ga0079224_100003996_pt1 | contig 18870 bp, 14 predicted proteins | sample Stecom2015_FD_80414 | JGI IMG/M metagenome (GOLD analysis project Ga0079224, IMG submission 80414) | Agricultural soil microbial communities from Utah to study Nitrogen management - Steer compost 2015 | ecosystem: Environmental > Terrestrial > Soil > Agricultural land | place: USA: Utah... | reverse complement strand
CCGGCCACGAGCTGGGGGAAGAAGGCCACGTAGGTGGCGAACTCCACGAGGCTCGGGCTCGGCTCGATGCGCCGCCGGTACACGTCGATGACGTACGACATCGACTGGAACGTGTAGAAGGAGATGCCCACGGGGAGCACCACCTGCAGCGTCGGGGCCGCCCAGTCGACCCCCAGCGCCTCGAGCACCTCGGTGCCGGACTCGACGAAGAACCCCCAGTACTTGAAGAAGCCGAGGATCCCGAGGTTCGAGGCCATCGACAGGCCCAGCCAGCGCTTCCGGGCCCGGTCGCGCTCGGTGGCGCCCAGGCGCCGCGCGATCACCCAGTCGAGCAGCGTCGAGAGCACCAGCAGCCCGAGGAACCGCACGTCCCACCACCCGTAGAAGACGTACGAGGCAGCGAGGAGGAGCAGGTTCTGCGGGCGGCGTGGGAGCCGCCAGTAGACCAGCAGCACCGCCGACAGGAACACGGCGTATTCGACGGAGTTGAAGGTCATGGGCGCCGGTACGTTACCGATGGCCTCGGACCCCGGGCCCACCACCGCTACCCTCGGCCACCGTGCCTGGCGACGAGCGGCGACGCGATCACGAGCGCAACACCGAGCTGCTGAACGCGGAGCTCCCGGACCCCCGCTTCGTGGACCACCGCTACCTCGAGTGGCTCTACGACGAGAACCCCCACGGACCGGGGATCACCGAGAGCGTCGACGACGAGGACGACGGCCGCCGGGTGGCCCACTACGGGCTGATCCCGCAGGAGTACCGCGACGCCAGCGGTCCCGCCCCGTTCGTATTCAGCCTCAACGCCGTCACGCGCTCAGGGATCCAGCGCAAGGGGTACTTCACGACGATCGCCCGCAAGGTGTACGCCCGGGCCGCCGAGGCCGGGTACCGCATGGTCATCGGCGTCTCCAACGAGAACTCCACGCCGCCGGTGGTGGAGAAGCTGGGCTGGCGCCTCTACTGCCCCCTGCCGGTGGTGGTCGCCCCCCGGTCGCTGCGCCGCCCCAAGGGGTGGGACGCCTGGCCGGCGTCTCCGGCCGTCCTCGCCTCCGACCAGCTGGCCGAGCTGGCCGGCGAGCTCGATCGCCACCCAGCCGAGCACTGGACGAACCGCTACACGCTCGAGCACCTCCGCTGGCGGCTGGCGTCGCCCAACAGCCCCGGCTTCGTGATCCACGTCGGCCCGGACCTCGTGGCGATCAGCACCAAGAGCCACGCCGGGCCGGTCCCGATGGCCGTGCTGCTCAAGCTGCTGCCCCGCAACGGCGACGGCCGAGTCCTCGACGGGCGGGCCGCGGTGGCCGCCGTGGCCCACCACCACCGGGCCGCCGGCGTGGTCTACGCCGGCTGGAACCGCTGGGTGCGGGTCCGGGGCGTCGCGCCGCCCCGCAGGATCCTCCCGGCGCCGCTCAACCTCATCGTGAAGAGCCTCGACCCGGCGATCGACCAGGACGCCTTCACGCTCGACACCTACGAGTTCCTGGACATGGACGCCTACTGATGACCGCCCTCTCCTTCACCCTCGACCTCGAGGACCACCGGCCCGACGCCACCGCCGAGCCCCGTCACGTCGCCGCCACCCTTCGGGTGCTCGACGAGCTCGAGGGCCTCGGCGTGCGGGGCACGTTCTTCGTGGTGGGTGAGCTCGCCGAGACGGAGCCCCAGCTCGTGCGCGAGGTCGCCGCCCGGGGCCACGAGCTCGGGCTCCACGACTGGACCCACCTCCAGCTCGACCGCAGCGACCCGGAGCGCTTCCGGGAGGGGCTGCGCAAGGGCAAGGCGCTCCTCGAGGACCTCGGCGCCCAGCCGGTGCTCGGCTACCGGGCCCCCACCTTCTCGCTCGTGCCGGCCACCGTGTGGGCCACCGAGGTGCTCGTGGAGGAGGGGTTCGCGTACTCGTCGAGCGTGCTGCCGGCGAAGAACCCGCTGCACGGGTTCCCCGGCGCCCCGAGCGAGCCGTTCGTGTGGCCCTCGGGCCTGCTCGAGCTGCCCCCGCCGATGATCGACCTCGGTGCGGCACGGGTCCCGCTCGGCGGCACCTACCTGCGGCTCCTGCCGCTCGGGATCGTCCGGCGCCGCACGTCGGCCGCCGCGGTGCCGTTCCTCTACTGCCATCCCTACGACTTCGATCCCGACGAGCCGTTCTGGTGGGAGCCGGTGGCCGGGTGGATGGCCCCGCTGCTGTGGGTCGGTCGCCGCCGGCTGGCCGGGAAGGTGGCCGAGCTGCTGAACCCGGCTGGCCCGCCGCTCGGCGAGCGGCTCGCCGAGGCTCGCGCCGTCGCCCGGCCCTTCGACCCGCAGGCCACGCCGGGCGGCGCCGCCGGGGGCGATCAGACCGAGATGGTCCACGTCCTGCCGCGCGCCCGCGGGGTGGACCGCATCGAGTACCTGACCGAGCTCGCGGCCGGACGGTCGGTCGTGCACGTCGGCTTCGCCGACCGCGGCTACCGGGAGATGCAGGAGCAGGCCGGCACCTGGCTGCACGCCCACCTGGCGAGCCGGGCCCGGACGCTCGTGGGGCTCGACCTCGACGAGGAGGGCGTGGCCGCCGCTCGCGCCGCCGGCTACGAGGCGTGGGCCATCGACTGCCGGGACGAGGCGGCGATCGCCGCCGCGGGGATCGAACCGGCCGAGGTGGTGGTGGCCGGCGAGGTCATCGAGCACCTCGACGAGCCGGGGCCGTTCCTCCAGGCGCTGCACCGCCTCGTCGCTCCCGGGGGCGAGCTGGTCGTCACCACCCCCAACGCCAGCGGCCTGCTCAACACCGCGGCCGCCCTCGCCGGCCGGGAGGTGAACCACCCCGACCACGTGGCGATGTTCTCGTGGCGCACCCTCCAGAACCTCCTGGCCCGGCACGGGTGGGAGGTGGTGGAGAGCGCCACCTACGTCCCGGTCATGAAGGAGGGGGCCCGCCGGCAGAGCGGTGCGATGGGCCTCGCCGCCGCGGCCGTGCTGGCGGCGGAGCGCGCCGCCGCCCGGCTGGGGGCACCGTTCCTGTCCGACGGGCTGATCGTCAGGTGCCGGGCGGCGCGCTGACGCCGTCGTCCTCGGCCCGCCGCTCCTCGAGCGCTCGCCGCAGCAGCGCCACCTCCTGGGCCAGCACCTGGGAGCGCTCCTCGAGGCGGGACAGCTCGTAGGAGAAGTGGACGACCACGAGGAACAGGAACACCACCGCCGCGAACAGGAACGCGGCGGGCTGGTAGAAGATCCCCACGCCCCGGGCCAGGCGGTTGGGGACGCTCGGCACGGCCGCCATGAACGCGATCACGGCGCAGACCGCCACCCAGAGCATGGCGTACTTGGCCCGCAGCTGGCGGCGCCGGACGAGGCGGATGACGAAGGCCACCGCGAGCAGCGTGACGACCACGACGAAGACGTGGGCCTGGGTGGTCACGGGCGCACCTCCGTGGGCCGGGGCCGGCGGGTGGCGGTGGCGAGCACGACGAACAGCAGCCGCAGGTAGTGGTACGCGAGCCGCCACCGCCGTGTGGTGGGCAGCCCGTGCTGGCGGGTCCGCATCGCCACGGGGATCTCCGTGACCCGCAGGCCGCTGGCGCAGGCGATGACGAGGGCCTCCACCGACTCCATGTAGTCGACGGGGTAGACGCGGGCGAACAGCTCGAGCGTGCGCTCGTTGAAGCCGCGGAACCCCGACGAGGTGTCCGTGAACACGCGCCCCGACAGCAGCCGGACGGTGACCCGCAGCACCCGCATCGCGCTGCGCCGCACGCTGCCCACCTCGTAGGTGCTGCGCTCGTCGCCGAACCGGCTGCCCACCACCATGTCGGCGCCCGCGTCGAGCGCCTCGAGCAGGCCCTCGATCTCCTCCGGGTCGTGCTGCCCGTCGGCGTCGAACTGCACGGCCCGCCGGTAGCCCCTGGACACGGCGTACCGGAACCCGGTGCGCAGCGCGCCGCCGATGCCGAGGTTGTAGGGGAGGCGCAGCACGGTGGCACCGGCGTCGGCGGCGATTGCCGCGGTGGCGTCCTCCGAGCCGTCGTCGATGACGATCGCGTCGTGGTCGATGCCCCGGGCCTCGAGCACCGAGCGCAGCTCGGCGAGCACCCCGGGGAGCGCCCCCTCCTCGTTGAAGGCGGGGATGATCACCGCAACCTTCGACGGCGGCACGGGGTGGGGGAGCGGTGTGGTCACGGTGCCGTGAGCGTACCGTCGCCGCCGGAGCGCTCGGGAGGGACGAGGGTGACCACCACCTCGGCCACGGTGCCGTCGTGGCGCTCGAAGGTGGTGCGGGTGAGCACCGCCCCCGCGGCCCCCTCGTCGGGGCGGTCGACGGTCACGAGCACGGTCGGCTCGGACCCGTCGGCGATCCGGTGCTCGCCGAAGGCGGCGCCGTGGCTGGCCGGCACCCGCACCTCCACCCCGGCACGGTCGAGCCGGGCCACGAGGCCGGTCTGGATGGCGAACGGCTCGAACCAGGGGTCCACGTGCACCGCCACCGGTCCCCCGCCGGCGAGGGCCGGCGCGACGAGGTCGCCCACCCGGGCGGCGCGCTCGCGCTCCGCCTCGGCCGTGGGGCGGTGCAGGTCGACGGCCGAGGCCGCGCACAGGGCCCCACCCGCGGCCAGGGCGATCCCCGCCCGGACCCGGGGCGCGACCCGCATCCGGGGCCAGCGGCGGGCACCGGCCCGGGCCGCTTCAGCGACCAGCGTGGCCCACGCCCCCGCCACGAGCGGCCACAGGGGCAGGTAGTTGTGGAGCGCCAGCGTGTTGTACGGGTCGTCGGGCACCAGGGCGAGGAGGGCGGTGGTGGCGGCGAGCCCGGCCAGCACGAGCGCGGCGGCCACCCCCGCGGTGCGGCTGCGGGCCCGGGCCGCCACCACGGCCAGGGCGGCGAGCACCCCGAGGCCGACCACCCAGGATGCGACGGCAGGGGACGCGAGCAGGTCGAGCGGCCCGGCTCCGGCCTTGGTCGGCACGGGGCGCGGCCCGAGGGCCTGCACGAGCGCGGTCGTCGACCACCCCGGGCCGAGCGTGGGGCCGCCGTCTCGCGACAGCACGGCGGACACGTTCCCGCCGTCGCGGGCCACGACGTCGATCACGGGACCGATCCACGCGAGCGCGACGAGCCCCCACACGCCCCAGCTCGAGCGGGCCACGAGCGTGCCCGCGCCGCGCCGGCGGGCGGTGATGGCGAGCGCCACCGCGGCGGTGGCGGCCACCGGGCCGGGGTAGACGAGATGGGTCTGGCCGGCCCACGACCCGAGCGCGACGGCGGCCGGCGCGGCGCCCCGGGTCCCCTCCACAGCGGCGAGCAGGGCGACCAGGTAGGCGCAGAACGGGAGGAACCCGGCGTAGGGGTTGAACGGGCTGGCCAGCACCTCGCCCCGGAGCGACCAGCCGACGAGCGCGGCCACGCTGGCGCCCGCCGCGGCAGGGGTGGGCCCCCACCGGCGGCTCGCGAGGGCCACCGCGGCGACGACGCTGGCCGCGGAGACGGCGACGACCACGACGAGGGGCGTCATCGGGGCGTCCCACACCGCTCGGGCGAGGCCGGTGGCCCACAGCTGGAGCGGCCCGGGGTGGAACACCTGGACGCCGGCCTCGCTGGCGGTGCTCGGCATGCCCACGAGCGGCAGGTGGCGGCTGAACAGGTCGCCGGAGCGGACGGTGAGGGCGGCGACGTCAGCGGCGGGCACCCATCCCGGCGCCAGGTGGGCCAGCGACGCGAGCACCGGCCCGAGGCCCACCGCGGCGGCGCCGACCGGCAGCCACCGGCGGCGCCTCACCCCGGTGCCGCCCGGCGGCTGGGCCACCAGCGGTCGAGGGCCCGGTCGACGGCGACGGCGCCGAGCACGACCATGGCCACGTCGGCCGGGACCCGGAAGCGGACGATGCCATAGAAGAGCGCCGCGGTGGCCGTCACCGACAGGGCCGGGGCGAGCAGCGGCCACAGCACCCGTCGGCGACGGCGCAGGACGACGGCGCCGGCGGCGGCCACCGGCAGCAGCGCGCCGTGCTGGTAGACCGCTGTCCACGACACCCAGGGCTCGCGGCCCTCCCCCGTGTTGAACCACACCATGTGGTCCGGTCGGTAGATCCCCCAGACCCGCCCCACTCGGGCGGCCACGACCTTGGGCAGGCGTCCGGCGTTGTCCCGCAGGTAGCGCAACCCGGCGGCGCGCCACTCGGCCGACTGGACCGACCCGTCGCCCTCGACCGGGTGGCTGAGCGCGCAGCCGAGGTCCCAGAACCCGATGGCCGGCGTGTAGTAGGTGGTGTGGCAGTTGGCTCCGAGGATCGTGAGGCCGTCGTTCGTGGACAGGAGGGTCGGCTCCTCGAACCGCACGAGGTTCCAGGCCACCCACGGCGCGACGACGAGCCCGGCGGCCAGCCCGGCCACCACCACCGGGCGGAGGCGGTCCCGCCACCACGCCCCGCCCCGGACGAGCAGGGGCACGAGGAGCAGGCCGAAGAGCAGGGCCTGCTCGGCCCGGGTCAGGGTGGCCAGCCCGGCGAGCACGCCGAGCAGCACGAGCCGCCGCGGCGACGGGTCGTCGTACACCTCGATGGCGCACCACAGCAGCGCGGCGACCAGCAGCGCGGTGGGGGTCTCGGCCATGAGCAGCCCGTCGTTGGCCCACAGCGGGGCGTGCACCGCGGCCAGCGCGGCGGCCAGCACGCCCACGCGGTCACCCCCGACGCGGCGCCCGAGGAGCCCGACCACGGCGATCACCGCGGTGCCGAGCACCACCATCACGAGGCGCTGGGCGAGTACGAGGTGGCTCTCGATCCACGACACCGGGGTGAGCACGAGCGCGGTGACCGGCGGGTGGTCTGCGGCTGGTCCCTGCCCGCCGAGCGGGTGCTGGAAGAGGTGGCCCCGGGCGTTCAGGTGCGCCTGGGCGCTGTAGTACAGCGCGTCGCCCTCGTCGGTCAGGACGTCGTCGTCGCCCTTCCAGCGCAGGACGTACAGGAGCCGCCAGGCGAAGCCCGCGGCGACGACGAGGGCGAGGCGGGCGCGGAAGGTGCGCGACGGCGACTCGTCGCGCACCCCCATCGCTCGTCAGCGGGCCGCGTCGGCCGGCGGCTCAGCTCGCTTCGGCAGCACCGGGGCGTCCCGACCGGTCCCCCGTGGGGCGCTGGTGGGCGTGCTCGCCTCCTCGTGGTACTCGTCCTCCACGTTGACCTCCCAGATGTCGTGGGAGGCGCCGTAGAGGTTCTCCACGGTGAGCATCGCCGTGAACATCGAGTGGTCCTGGTTGTTGTAGCGGTGCATGCCGTTGCGCCCGATCGGGTGCACGTTCGGCGTGTTCGCCTCCAGCCAGGCCCGCAGCACGGCCACGTTGTCCTTGTAGTCCTCGTCGTAGGTGGGGTACGCCTTGGGCATCCGCACGACGTAGCCCGCCTCCACGTCCTCGGGTCGCATCAGCCCGAGGCGGGCGAGCTCCTCGGTGCCCTTGCGGATCAGCTCCTCGTCGGGCGCGCTCCACCACTCGTCGCCCTCCTCGACCGTGTACTCGAGCCCGAGGACGTTGCGGCCGTCCTTGACGAGGTACGGCGACCACGAGCCGAAGTTCTGGACGCGCATCGTCTTCACGCCCGGGTCATGGATGTAGATCCAGTTGTCGGTCCAGGCCACCCGGTCCTCGGGGACGACGAGGGCCACCGAGAGGAAGTCCCGGAAGTGCAGGTCGTCGGCAGCCCGGCGGACCTCGGCGGGAACGGGCGGGTCCATCGCCCGCAGCAGCGCCGGCAGCGGCATCGAGGAGATGACGTGGTCGGCGGCGAGGGTGGTCTCCGCGCCGGAGGGGTCACGGTAGGTGACCGACACGGCGCGGCCGTCGCGGTGCTCCACGCGCACCACCTCGGCCCGGAACACCACCTTCGAGCCCTGCTGCTCGACCAGCTCGTGGCAGCGCTCCCACATCATGCCCGGGCCGTACTTCGGGTACTGGAACTGCTCGATCAGGCTCGTCACCTGCTTCGAGCGGTCCCGGCGACCGGCGATCTTCGAGCGGATCGGCTCCCACACGGCGCTCCACAGCGACATCCCCTTGATGCGCTGAGCCCCCCAGTCGGCCGACATCTGGGACGGGGGGACGCCCCACACCTTCGTGCTGTAGGTCTTGAAGAAGTGCTCGTAGAGCCGCCAGCCGTAGTTGCTGGCGATGTACCCCTCGAGCGTCGTGAGGTCCTTCGGGGGGTGGATCCGCACCCACAGGAACGAGAGCATGCAGCGCACGGCCTCGACCGGGCCGAGGTTCCGCAGCGCGTTCAGGACCTTGATCGGGTAGTCGTAGAACTTCCCCTGGTAGTAGATCCGGCTGCTCCGGGGCCGGAGCATGAAGTCCTCGTCGGGCAGGATCTCGTGCCAGAGCGCCTCGACCTCGGGCACCTTCGTGAAGAAGCGGTGGCCCCCGATGTCGAAGCGGTAGCCGTCGGCCACGACGGTGCGGCTGATGCCGCCCACGACCTCGTCGGACTCCAGCACGGTGGCCCGACCGCCTCGCTTGCCGAGCTCGTACGCGGCGGTGAGGCCGGCCGGGCCGGCGCCGATGATGACCACGTCCCCGGGATCGGGGAGGGAGGCGGAGGGATCGGTCATGGAGGTGCGGGGGACTCCCTGGTCGACGGGATGGTGCGAGCAGCGCAGTGTAGGAGCCGGGCGGGTCCGGGCCACATCATCGGCGGGTCGGTGGCCCGCCGCTAGCGTTGCCCGTCGTGCGCACCCGCAGGACGGCAGAGCTGGGCGCGCTGGCGGCGCTGGCGTACCTGCCCTTCCTGGCCTCGGATCCGGGGCGGATCAGCGCCGACTCGAAGCAGGACCTCTACCTCGACCCCGGCGCCCTCCTGGCCCGAGCCACCGACCTGTGGCGGCCCCAGGTGGGAGCGGGGACAGTGCCGCACCAGGAGCTCGGGTACCTCGTGCCGATGGGCCCCTGGTTCTGGGCCTTCGACCGGCTCGGCGTCCCCGACTGGGTGGCCCAGCGGCTGTGGTGGGGGACCCTCACCCTCGCGGCGATGCTCGGCGCCCGCTGGCTCCTCGGGCGGATGGGGGCCGGGCGGGCCGGCGCGCTCGTCGCCGCCCTCGTCTACGGGCTCACGCCCTACCAGCTGGCCTTCACGGCCCGCATGTCGGTCCTGCTCCTCCCGTGGGCGGTGCTGCCCTGGCTGGTCGGCGCCACCGTGCACGCCACCCGGACGAGGGGCTGGCGCTGGCCGGCCGCGGCTGCGCTGGCCGGGTTCGCCGCCGGCGGCGTGAACGCCTCGTCGCTGGCGCTCGTGGGGCTGGCGCCGCTCCTGTGGGTCGCCCTCGAGCTCGTGGGCCGGGCCGATCCCCGCCGGGTCCTCGCCGCCGCGGGGCAGCTGGTGCCGCTGGCCGCCGGGCTGTCGGCGTGGTGGCTCGTCGGCCTTCGCCTCCAGGCCGCCTACGGGCTCCCGGTGCTGCAGCTGACGGAGAACGTCGACACGGTCGCCGCGGCGTCCACCCCCGGCGACGTCCTGCGCGGCCTCGGGAACTGGTTCTTCTACGGCCGGGACCGCACGGGCTGGTCCCTCGACCAGGCCGAGGCCTACGCCACCGACCGCCTCGTCGTGGCCGTCACCTTTGCCCTGCCGGCGCTGGCCCTCGCCGCCGCGCTCGTCGTCCGCTGGGCTCACCGGGCCTACTTCGCGCTCCTCGTCGTGGTGGGCACCGTCGTGGCGGTCGGGGCCTGGCCCACCGACGACCCCACCCCGTGGGCGCGGGTGTGGCGCACGTTCACCTCCGAGACGTCGCTCGGCCTCGCCTTCCGCAACAGCCCCCGAGCCGTCCCCGTCGTGGTGCTCGGCCTGGCCGGCCTCCTGGCCGGGGTGGTGAGCGCCATCCCGCCCGACCGGCGCCGCGCCCTGGCCGCGGGGGTCGTCGCCGCGGTGGCGGTGGCCGGCCTGCTGCCGGTGTGGACCGGAGGCGGCTACCTGACCGACGGGATGCTCCGGCCGGAGGAGCTGCCCGCCCACTGGCGGACGGCCGTCGCCGCGATCGACGCCGAGGACCACGGGACCCGGGTGCTCGAGCTGCCCGGCTCCAGCTTCGCCGCCTACACGTGGGGCACGACGGTCGAGCCGATCACGCCGGGCCTGACGCGCCGTCCCTACCTGGCCCGGGAGGTGCTCCCGGCGGGCACCCCGCCGTCGGTCGACCTGCTCGCCGCCTTCGACCGGCGGTTCCAGCTCGGCATCGCGGAGCCGGAGTCCGTGGCCCCGGTGGCTCGCCTGCTGGCCGTCGGCACCGTCGCCCTCCGCGGCGACCTCGAGCAGGCGGGCCGCTTCGACACCCCGCCACCCGACGAGGCGTGGGCGGTGCTGCAGCAGGCACCGGGGCTCGGTCGCCCGGACCTCCACGGCGCCGACGCCGGCGCCGTGCCCGGGGTTCCGGCCGTCGCGCTCCTGCCGGTGGCGGGGGCGCGCCCGATCGTGCGCCTCGCCGCCGCGGTTGGCCCCGTGGTGCTGGCCGGCGACGGCGACGGCATCGTGGATGCCGCCGCGGCGGGCCTGCTCGACGGCCGGGCCCTCGTGCTGAGCGCGTCGGCCCTGGACGAGGCGGGCCTGGCCGACGCGCTCGAGGCGGACGCCCACCTCGTCCTCACCGACACCTACCGGCGCCGGATCCAGACGTGGTTCTACTCCATCCGCGACACCCGCGGTCCGACCGAGCGGGCGGGCGAGACGGCCGAGGACCCCACCGGCTACGACTTCCGCCTCGACCCCTTCCCCAGCGCGGACGACGATCACCGCAGCGTGGCCGAGCACGTCGGGGGGACGGTCACCGGCACCGGGGGGCGAGGGCCCGAGGCGCCCGAGGACCGCGCCGCCCAGGCCATGGACGGCGACGTCACCACCGCCTGGCGGGTGGCGGGACCCGAGGTGGCCGGCCACCGCCTCGAGATCGCCTTCGACCAGCCGGTGGCCGCTGACCGGGTCGAGCTGGTCGAGGCGGCCGGCCCGCCGGGGGCCCGCCGCCTGAGCGGGGTGCGCCTCACCGTGGACGGCGGGCCCCCGCTCGACGTGTCCCTCGGCGCTGACGCCCGCACCGACGGCGGCCAGGAGGTCCGGCTCGGCGTCGAGCAGGTGCAGCACCTCGTGATCGAGCTCACCGGCACCATCCCGGGCGACGACCACCCGGTGGGGCTGGCCGAGGTGCGGGTGGGCAGCGCCCGCGTCGCCGAGACGGTTCGGCTCCCGGTCGACCTCCTCGACCGCGTCGGACCCGCGTCCCTGGACCACGGCCTCGACGTGGTGCTGACCCGCCTGCGCACCGGACGCCAGGCCGAGGGCCGCGGCGACGAGGAGGCCCGCATCGATCGCCGCTTCGAGCTCCCCACCAGCCGCTCGTTCGCGCTGCACGGCACCCTCGGCGGCGCGGCACGCCTCACCGACGCCTGCCGCGACGACCTCGTGACCGTGGACGGCGACCCGGTCCCGGTGCGGGCCGCCCCGGGCGAGGGCGCGGCGACGCAGCGCTTCGTCGGCTGCGAGCCGGTGTCCCTCAGCGCGGGCTCCCACCGCCTCGTCACGGCCTCCGGCGCCGAGGCCGGCGCGTCGGTCGATCGGATCGTGCTGGCCTCGGCCGCCGGTGGCGGCCCGGCCGAGCTCGCCGCCCGGGGGGTCGCCGAGCCACCCGACGCCGACCTCGAGGTGACCGGCGTGGCCAGCGACCGAGTGGCGGCCACGGTGAGCGCCGAGGAGCCCTTCTGGTTCGTCCTCGCCCAGAGCGACAGCGCCGGGTGGTCGATCGACGTCCGAGGCGGGAGCGCCGGGCCGCGCCAGCGGGTGGACGGCTACGCCAACGGCTGGCTGGTCGAGCCAGACGGCCGCGGACCGGTCGAGGTGGTCGTGCGGTGGACGCCGCAGCGGCTCGTCCCCGTCGGCGTGGGCATCAGCGCGGCGGCGCTCGTGGCGGCCCTGGTCCTGCTGCGCCGCTCGCCCGAGGTGATCGCCCCGGTGGCGGCCCCCCCGACGCTGGCGTGGCGCCGCGCCACGCCGCCGGTGGCCCACGGGCGGGCCGTGGCCGTCGTCGTCGCCCTCGGCGTGGTGGGCCTGCTGGTGGCTCCGCTCCCGGTGGCCGCGCTCGGGGTGGCCGCCGCGGTGGCGGTCGTGGCCGGGCCACCGTGGTCGCTGGGCCTGGCCGTGGTCGCTCCCGCCGCCCTGGTCGCGTCCCGCGCGCTGGCCCGGCCGTCGCTGGCCTGGCTGGCGGTGCTCGTGCTCCTGGCGGTGGCGCTGCTCGAGCAGCCCGTCAGGCGCCGCTCGTCACGACGGCGGCGGTGAGGAGCCCGGTGGGGGGGTGGTGCCACCACTCGGTGCGGCCGTCTTCGAAGGTGACGTGCTGCTCCACCAGGGCCGGCTCGAGCACCTCGGCCACCCCGTCCACCACCCGGTAGAGGAGGACGAGCCGGAGGTCGGGTGCCCCGCCGTCCCAGTCCAGGGCCACCACCAGCCGGCCCCGCTCGGCCAGGTCGAGGCCGTCCCGCCCGACCGGCACCTCGACGCGGCGCGCGGCGCCCGGGCCCTCGAGGTCCCAGGACCGCGCCGCCACCCCGGTGTCGACGGTGACGCGAGCCCCGGCGGCCCCCAGCGGCACCGAGGCGTCGACCGCGATCGACAGCGTCGGGCCCCGGTGCACGGTGGCCGGCACGACCTCGACGTCCAGGTCGACGGGGTCCTCCCGGGGGCCGATCTCCGCCGATGGCCGGTCGGCCCGCTGCACGTACGCCCGACGGTGCGGGTGGGCCGCCAGCAGGTCGAGCACCTCGGGGTCGCCGTGCGCGGCGAAGAGCCGGGGGCCGTCCAGCTCCGGCGGGTTGGCCCCGAACGGGTTGGCGAAGAGCACGTAGCTGCTGTCGGCCACCAGCACGATCGAGGGGTCCTCCACCGCCTCGAGGCTGGTGCGCCACGGGGCTTGCGAGCGGCTGATCTGGCGGTTCAGCGACACCCGGTTCCACGACAGCGGCACGGTCACCACCACGAGCGCGGCGACCAGCCCGGCCACGAGACGGGGCCGCTGCGGGCGCCACCGCACCAGGAGGGCGGCCACGAGGATGCAGACCGGCGCGTAGAGGGGGACCAGGTAGATCGGCCCGCTCACCCTCGACGCCAGGGAGGACAGGTAGGTTCCCCAGAACGGCAGGTAGACGACCGGGAAGGCCACCCCGAGCGCGACCAGCAGCCAGGTGGCGGGCCGCCGGCGCTCCACCCACACGGCGGCCACGGCCAGCGCCACCGTCAGGTATGACCCGGCGAGGAACCACGCGAGCACGAACCCGTTCTTCGCTGAGCTGCGCAGCGCCTGGTACGGCGTGTAGTCGACGGGCTCGAACGACGGCATCAGCCGCCGCTCGCCGAACCCGAACGTGTCGAGCGGGTCCTTGACTGTCATGGCGAACTCGACGGGGCTGCCGGTCAGGCGGTGGTTGACCCACAGCCCCACGGCGACGAGGGGCAGGGCGCCGGCGCCGACGACCACGAGGCGGGGCACGACGGGGCGCCAGCGGGCTCGGTGCTCGAGGAGCGACCACGCGGCGAAGACGCCGCCCCAGACCACGGCGTCGTAGGGACGGGTCAGGAAGACGCCGCCCAGGAGCACGCCGGCGGCGACGAGCCGGCCTGGTCGCTGCCGGCGCAGCCCCGAGCGCAGCAGGGCCCCGAACAGCAGCCCGAGGCCGAGGGTGAACAGGTAGGTGAGGTGGACCCCGGCCTGGATGGCGAAGATCGGCGAGGCGAGGAGGAGCCCGCCGGCCGCCACCGCCACCGCGCGGCGGCGCAGGAGCTCGTAGGCGAGGGCGTAGGTGCCGGCCACCGCGAGGGCCGCGCCGAGCGCGAGCGCCGGAGCTGTCGAGCCGGTCAGCACCCGGGCCACGAGGAGCACGAGCGGCCAGCCGATCGTGTACTGGCCGAACAGCTCGCCGTCGCGGGCCGCGGACAGCCAGGGGAGGAAGAGGTCCGGGTGGCCGCCGTCGGGCGCGGCCAGCCGCCCGCTGCGCAGCACCTCCATCTGCCAGAGGTAGACCGGCTCGTCGCGGTTCCAGGACAGGTGGGGGAACACGACCGCCTTCGACCAGAGCGCCACCAGCGCACCGGCCACGGCCAGCGCCACGGCCGGCCAGTGGGCCCGCCACGGGAGGGGAGCGTCGTCTGGCTCGGGCGGCATGGCGCAGGAACCTACCGGCGGCGCGCGACCATGGAGCACATGGCGTTCACCTGTCCTCGCTGCCGGTCCACGGTCGAGGCCCGGTTCTACGGGCCCTGCGACGACTGCCGCGCCCAGCTCCGGGCGGCCCTCGGGGGCGAGGCCCGCGAGGTGGAGCGCACGGCCTTCGAGCCGGCGATGCACGTCACCCCCAACGCCGTCGCCCTCAAGGACGACTGACCGGGCGGGCGGCGTCAGCGCTCGGCCAGGGGCTGGATGCGCTGGCGGGGTCCGTAGCGGGGCGCCATCACCCCGGTCGACTCGAGCAGGACGCACACCCGCCCGCGGTGGGGCCGGTAGGGCTCGAGCAGCTCGAGCATCCGGTCGTCGGTGCCCCGGGGCTCGGCGGCCAGGGCCCAGGACACGAGGTGCTTGAGGTGGAAGTCGCCGACGCTGACCGCGTCCGCGTCGCCCAGCACGGCGCGGGCCACCTCCGCCGACGTCCAGGCCCCGATCCCGGCGATCGCCTCGAGCCGGGTCCGCAGGTCCTGCGGTGCCGTGGCGGCCACCTGCTCCAAGCGGGTGGCGTGGGCGCACACCCGCTTCAGCGCGTCGGCCCGCTTCTTCTCCACGCCGATCACGTGGAGGTCGTAGTAGCCGATGTCGCCGATCACCTGGGGTGAGGGGGCGACGAGCAGGCCGCCCGGCCCGGGGGCCGGCTCGCCCCACCGCTCCACGAGGAGCCGGAACGCCCGCTTGGCCTCGAAGCCGGTCACCCGCTGGCTGAGGACGGCCCGCAGCAGCGCCTCGTGGACCCGCCCGGTGCGGGGCAGGCGCAGCCCGTCAGCCTCCCGGTGGAGGCGGGCCAGGACCGGGTGGTCCGGGGCGAAGCCCTCCCGGGTGTCCTCGCAGCCGAGGAGCGCGGGGGCGCGCTCGAGGGCCCAGCCCGCACCCGGCCCCCAGGCCTCCGCCTCGAAGCGGTCCGGCTCCTGCACGGCGCGCAGGCTGGCCGGGCCGTCAGGGGTGCGCATCGACAGGTGCACGGACCCGATGCGCAGGTCGATCGTCGGGTCGTGCTTGCCCAGGCGGAGCGGGCGGAGCGACCGGCGCAGATCGACGGCGAACGGCAGGGGGATCGTGCGCCGGGACATGGCGGGATGACGCTACGGCCGCGCCGCGGCGGCCGCCAAACCTCAGGAGCGGGCCGCGACCTGCTCCGCCGCCCAGCGGTAGTCGGGCTTGCCGCTCGGGCTGCGCTGGACCTCGTTCACCCAGACGAAGGCCCGCGGCACCTTGAAGCGGGCCAGGTGGGCGCCCACGGCGGCCGCCAGCTCCTCGTCGCTCGGCCGGGGGTGGTCCGGCCGTTGCTGGACGACGGCCACCACCTCCTGGCCCCAGCGCTCGCTCGGCCGGCCGACGACGAGCGCATCGAAGACGGCGGGATGGTGCTTGAGGGCCTGCTCGACCTCTTCGGCGAACACCTTCTCGCCGCCCGTGTTGATCGTCACGGAGTCGCGGCCGTGGAGCTCGATGGACCCGTCGGCCAGGACCTTGGCCCGGTCGCCGGCCACCGCGTAGCGGACGCCGTCGACCACCGGGAACGTGGTGGCGGTCTTGTCGGGGTCGCCGAGGTACCCGAGCGGGACCCGTCCGGTCTGGGCCAGCCAGCCGAGCTCGGGGTCGCCGGGCTCGAGCACGCGGGTGCGGTCCGCAGACAGCACCCGGCTGGTGGGGGAGCGGTCGAAGGTGCCGGTGCTGGCCCCGCGGGCCCGGTTGGACCGGTGCACGCCCTGGCGGCCGGTCTCGGAGGAGCCGAGGACGTCGACGATCTGCAGGTCGGGGAGCAGGGAGAGCAGCTCGGCCTTGACCGGCGCGGAGAGCACGGCGCCGCCGGTGAGCAGGAAGCGCAGCGACGACAGGTCGTAGGGGCGGCGGTGGAGCTCGTCGACGAGGGGCCGGGCGAAGGCGTCGCCGACGATGAGCAGCGACGTCACCCGCTCCCGCTCGGCCACGCCGAGGACGTCGGCGGGGTCGAGCCGGGTCGGCTGGTCCTGGACGACGACGGTGCCGCCGGCCAGCCACCCGGAGATCGCGTTCCAGTGGGCGGCGCCGTGCATGAACGGCGGGGCGGCCAGCACCCGCAGCGTCGACGTTCGGGCCGCCTCCACGAGCTGCGCGGTGGTGCGGTCCACGCCGAGGCAGGCGGCGATGAAGTCGGCCTGGCGCCACAGCACGCCCTTGGGCATCCCGGTGGTGCCGCCGGTGTAGAGCACGTACCGGTCGTCGGGGTGCAGGCCCCTCGGCTCGACGGGCGCCGCGGCAGCGAGCGCGTCCTCGTACCAGCGGGCCCCCGGGAGCAGCTCCTGGCCGCTGTCGTCGGGCACCTGGAGGAGCAGCTCGAGCCCGGGGAGGTCGTCGCGCACCTCGGCCAGGGTGGGGGCGAGGGCGCTGTGGAACACGACAGCCCGGGCCCCTGCGTCGGCCAGGACGTAGCGCAGCTCGTCGGCGACGTAGCGGTAGTTCACGTTGACGGCTGCTGCCCGGGCCTTCGCCGCGCCGAGCATCGCCTCGAGGTACTCGTTGCCGTTGTGGAGGTAGAGCGCCACGTGGTCCTGGGGAGACTCCCACGGCTCGACCCCTCGGCGCACGGTGCCGCCGACACCGGCGTCGAGGAGCGCGCCGGCCAGGCGGCGGGTGCGCTCGGTGACCTCTCCCCAGGTGAGGCGCCGGTCCCGGAACACGAGGCACTCGCGATCGGGCACGGCGGCGGCGATCGCCTCGTGCGCGGCGGCCAGGTTGAGCTCTTCGGGCACCTCGAGGACGGCCATGGCGTCCGGACGGTAGGTCGTGCGCGAGGCTCGACGCATGTCCAGCGTGCTCATCGACCACCCCGCGGAGGGCGTGACCCTCCTCACCCTCAACCGCCCCGAGAAGCTCAACGCGATGGACGCCGACCTGGTGGCCGCGCTCCACGACGCCCTCGACGCCGTCCGTCAGGACCGCGACTGCCGGGTCGTGGTGCTGACCGGCGCCGGTCGGGGGTTCTGCGCCGGCCTCGACCTCGGCGGCTACGGCGCCGCGCCCGACAGCGAGGGCCGCGGCCCGGTCGGCGCGGGCATGGCCACCCAGCAGCACATCGCGTCGCTCGTGCCGCACCTGCGCAGCCTCCACCAGCCGGTGATCGCGGCGGTGAACGGGCCGGCCGCCGGCGGTGGGCTCGCCCTGGCCCTGGCCTCGGACGTGCGGATCGCCGCCACCTCGGCCCGCTTCAACGTGGCGTTCGTGCGGATCGGGCTCTCGGGGTGCGACATCGGCGTGAGCTGGCTCCTGCCCCGCCTCATCGGCGCGTCCCGGGCCTTCGAGCTGCTGCTCACCGGTCGGATCATCGACAGCGCCGAGGCCGACCGGATCGGCCTCGTCACCCGGGTCGTGCCCGACGGCCAGGTCGTCGACGCGGCGCTCGAGACGGCCGCGCTCATCGCCGCCAACAGCCCGTGGGGCGTGCGGATGACCAAGGAGGTGGCCTGGAGCCAGCTCGAGGTGGGCAGCCTCCAGGCCGGGATCGACCTGGAGAACCGCACGCAGATCCTGTCCTCGTTCACCGAGGACCACCGCGAGGCGATCGGCGCGTTCCTCGAGAAGCGCCCACCCCGCTTCACCCACCGGTGACCGGTGGGCGCCGGCTCAGCCGGCGGCGCCCACCTCGGTGACGGTCACCGAGTTCATCTTGTCGCCCACCTGGATCGACTGGGCGACCTCGATGCCCGAGGTGACGTAGCCGAACAGGTTGTAGAGCGGCTGCAGTTTGTCCGTGCAGTCCTCGATGCAGATGAAGAACTGGGACCCGTTCGTGTCCGGGCCGGCGTTGGCCATCGCCACCGCGCCGAGCGTGTACTCGCCGCGCACCGGCTCGTCCGGGAAGCGGTAGCCCGGCCCACCCCGGCCGGTGCCCTCCGGGTCGCCGCCCTGGATCACGAAGCCCGGCACGACCCGGTGGAAGGTGAGGCCGTCGTAGAAGCCGCGGCGAGCCTGGACGACGAAGTTGTTGACGGTCTGGTGGGCCAGCGACGCGTCGAGGCGCATCTGGATGTCGCCGCGGTCGGTGGCGATGGTGACGTCGAAGACGGCGTCGGGGGCGATCTCGATCGGGGGAGCAGAAGCCATCGGGCCACGCTACCGCCGCCGGGCCGGGGCCCGGTCAGCGGGTCACGAGCTCGCCCTCGGCCCGCAGGCCCGCGATGCCGGCCCAGATCAGGGTGACGAGCATCGCGGTGGCCCGCTCGAGCCCCCGGTCGCGGTGGTCGATCCAGTAGCGGGCGCCGGCGTCGAGCAGGCCGAGCACGGACTGGGCGACGAAGCGGGCGGTGGCCGGGTCCTCCCAGCGCTCGGCGATGCGGTCGAGCCGGGCCTCCCGGGCCTTCTGCACGGCGGGGTGGGCCATCCGCCCGGCCCGGTTGATGAGCGTCCAGGTGGGCTCGTTGTCGCGGGCGAACACGAGGTACCGGCGCACGATGCGCCGCAGCTGGGCCTCGTCGGTCAGGCCGTCGTCGAGCGCCTTGGCCAGCTCCGCGTCGAGGTCCCGCAGCGAGTGCAGGTACACCTCGGCGACGAGCCCGCCCCGGTCGCCGAAGTAGGCGTAGAGCAGCGAGCGGGACACGCCCGCCGCCTCGGCCACCTCCTCGACGGAGACCTCGTCGGGATCGCGCCCGTGGAACACCTCCACCGCTGCCGTCACCAGCTGG
>Ga0079224_100003995_pt1 | contig 18872 bp, 16 predicted proteins | sample Stecom2015_FD_80414 | JGI IMG/M metagenome (GOLD analysis project Ga0079224, IMG submission 80414) | Agricultural soil microbial communities from Utah to study Nitrogen management - Steer compost 2015 | ecosystem: Environmental > Terrestrial > Soil > Agricultural land | place: USA: Utah... | reverse complement strand
CCCCTGTTTCTGATGTTGATTGTCCATTCGTTTGTCTCACCATGTACTAGGTCGCTTGTCTCCGGCGACGCGTCTAGAACCACCTTGCCTGCAAGCTCGAACGGGACTGTTATAGTCTGCACCCTGTATGTCCCCGGCTGGGGTTCGGGAACCTTGAAGTAGTTTATTTCAAGGAGGGCGTTGTGGACGCCTATCTGTGCTCCTTCCTGCACAGTCACCCGGAAGTAGAGGGTATAGGTCTGGCCGGCCCTGACCACTCCGCTCAGGCTTGCGATTGCAGTCTGCCCCTGATCCAAAGTCGCGGCTGAAAATCCTTCCGGCAGCCGGAGATACCCGATTATCCCCGTAATGTCTGAAAACGCGGTGTTGCTCAATACCACTGCAAGAAAGGCCGGTCCCTCTCCCGGCCCGACCTCACGCTCGGAAGGAAGGCCTTGGCCTGCTGTCTGTTCTGATGCGTTTGATACGGTGGCTGCAGGCGATGTGGGCTGCGCCCAGTATGCGTCGACAAACCCGGTGTTGGCCGCGCCTGGCGAAAGGACCACGCCTGCCTGCAGATCCCCGAAACTGACCGTACCATTGATGACCTGCTCATGGGTGTTTCTAAGCTCGTCGCTGTACGTTATTCGGAGCAATACTGGATATGTCTGTTCTGTGGCGTTCTCCGGCACTGCCAGCGGGATGTTGAACGCGACAGGTGAATTCACCGGCAAGTCACCGAGGTACTGGGAAGAAGATGTGGCCGGCTGCAGGCCCTGGCTCTCTTGCGCCACCAGCTCTATGCTGGTAAAGAGCGCCGGCGTGTTGCCCTCGTTCAAGAGGTTCCCTGCCAGGTTTGGGGTATCGCCGATGTAGCTTATCGCGAGGTCGTTTGCGCTTAGCCGGATTTCGCCGACCACTACGGCCCCAAGCTGGAAGGTATCTGTCCGAAGCTCATTACCATCCCGTATGTACTCCATGGTCACGGTAAAGAAGACAGGGCTTCCAATGATGTCAGTAGAGGCGTACACCTGGGTTGAAAGTTCCTGCCGCGACCCCTCCGGCAGGTTCTGCAGGTTCCACCGGGAATCGCCCAGGATCCTGACTTCGTTGGATTCAGAGGTGAGTGTCACTGTGGCGTCGGTTATGGACCCGCCGACAGTCGTATCCTTGGTGATTGCAAATTTCAGATCCTGTATACTGCCTGCCTGTATCTTGATGGGCTGCGATGCAGACTGCGGCAATGCCGCGGTATCGTTGTTGCCGGCAGGGGCGGTGGTGTTTCCTCCGCCGGTCGACGGACTCAGCGTAGTTAGCGTTAGCGGCACCTCTGGCTGCCGGGAGGACGCATCCAAGACAGAGGGCGAGATGTTCAATCCAGACTGCGGCGATTTGGGCGCCACCTGTATGCCAACTATTTGGTTTGCAACCCTTTGGTTCCCGTATGCGTCGTTGTACGTGATCTGTATGTTCAGGGTTGTCAGGGTTCCTGCAGCCGCGTCAGACGCAAAGACGACAGGGTTTATCTCCTCGTCATCGTCGGCATCCAATTTGCCGATGTTAAACGTCGGGCTGCCGACAATTACAAGCGGGACGGATCTGGGAGGCACGATCTGGCTGTCGTTGCCGTTAGTTGCAGGAGTCTCTTGGCCAGCTGCCGCGATGTTTGCGACCACACGTGTTGCCGGAGCACTCCCGTCATTTCTTATCTCTATCTCAAGGGTGCTGGCCGAGCCGGGAGAAACGCTTACGACGCCCTCGTCGGACTGGCCTGATCCGTCTGACGCAACTGCCTGTGCGCTCAGGATTGCCGTGCCTGTCAGCCTGAACGGAACTTCAATGGTCGTAGATCTCGTGTCTTCAGGCTGCCCCACCACTACGTAGCGTATGCGAAGGTCGCCCTCGTACTCTTTGTCCACTTCGGCGTCGTCGGTGATCTCGACTCGGAAATACAGCGTAATTGTCCGACCGGCCTCCACCACGCCGTTGTAGCTTGTCAGCACAGTATCAGAGTCCACGTCGTCAGGTGTGACAAGCGCATTAAAGCCGGATGGAAAATCCAAAGAAGCCCTTATGCTGGTCGCGTCGGCAGAACCCCTGTTTATCAATACAATTGCAAGGATGGCCTCGCCCTCTCCGGGCTCGGTTTCCTTCTTGGCAGCCGGCGGCAGCGGGCTTACCGAAACGGTTTCAGAAGATGTGCTCGCAGCAACCGATCCGAGTGCAACAGAATCGGTCCAAAAGGAATCCACAAATTCAAACCTTACGACCCCTTCAGGCCGGTCTGCATCACCATTATGCTGGGCACTGGCAATAGGCATGGACAGCTGGATGGCGGCGGCCAACAAGAGCGAAACGCAAGCAATGGCCGCTGCAGAATAATAGCTTTGACGCATCATCTTGCGCCAACCGGTGGCTCGATTACACCGGATATTGCCCCCACGCAAGTAATTGAGCGCCTTTTGTTAATTTATGTTCCAACCAAAATTGAATCTGAATCCGACATTATGTAATAGCACATTTGGCAATGGTGTATGAAGAGAAGACGAAACTGTAGTACATATCCGGTCATAAAGTACATGGCACTTGTGACTTGGCGTGGGATTGGGTTCGTATCATCAGAACTCAAAAAGGTCAGAATCGGCCAAACCAAAATAGCTTTTGTCCACTATTCGGCCAGAATCAATTATAATTACAGTACACAAAGTGTGACGCGGGTAACTTGACGGGAGATACACATGATTTTGCGAGGGAATTTGAAATTGATCTCCAAGTTGCCAGAACCCCAATTTGGGCACAATCAGGCATCTGTTGTTGGGGGGTAGTGTGAGGGTTAGCGTAGTTCTGTTGGTCAGTATAGGAGGAAGAACGTTGACCATCTCCGAACCTCTGATGATCGCAGATACGGGACAAGAAGGTGATCACAGGGGAATCCCGCGCCGTTTATGGGGGGGAGCAGTCATCAATAGCATAATCCAGCTGGCGCAGTTTTGCTACAATTATTTCCCACAAATTTGTTTGACAATATATCGATCGGTACCCCGTCGGCGTTGTTAATATCTATGGAGGTCTGGTTGAAGAAGTTGTTATATGATATCGTGTTGTTGAAGCTTTGAATATCGAGAAATATACCAGTATCCCCGCTATTAATCACGCTATTGGAATTTATAGCAAAGTAGTCAGAATCTATGAGCACAATTCCTCGATCCGTATTTTGATATATCTGGTTAAAACTTATTTTGCCTCCCCTGCTCGACTGGGACGCTATGCCAACAGTATTTCCCTCAATGGATGTCGAATGGATTGCAATATCATCAGAGGCTTTAAGCAAGACCCCAATTTTATTATCTGCTAACTTGAGATCCAATACACGGCCTGCCCCGCTGCCCGCAAATTCGATTGCTGTGTTAAAACCTGCTATGACACCCGGCCCAACTATTGTAACATTATTTGCATTTGGGATCGATATCCCGATACTTTCTAGTTCGAGAATCTTCTTTGTTGAGTTTGTATTGTTATTATAATCATTCTTGTTGCTGATCGAGGATGATAGTTTATGATTGTTGAGCTGTATGGTTATTCCATCCTTGCCCGCAATCATTCCGATACCAGTGCATTCAAGATCATTTGATAGAATGGCGTCCTGTGTCAAGACCTGGCCGCATGACGCCGAGATTGGAGGGCTGTTGTTGCTATTATTATCATCATCATCGTTGTTTTCTTCTTGCTTTCCGCTATTGTTACCAGCATTATTATTTGCAATACTGTTGGTGGTGGTGGTGGAGTTGTTAGTAGTATTAACCACCACAGCCGCAAAGATCTGATGTTCTGAATGATCTAGAGCAGTAAGAGCTATGCGTGCGTCACCTCTTACATAATTCATAGACTTTGCAGTCCTTGCAATCGATCCATGTTTGTCTTGTGAGGATATTTCTTGTTGTTGTCTTGTTGTTTCTTCCTCTTGTTGTTGTTGTTTGAAGGTTGTTGATATCATCACCACTATCGATGATAATGTTACCAAGGCTACCACTCCTAGCGTTATTGTAAGCCCAGAGCTTGGAGATCCGGCAAGCCGCCGCATGCTTGCAAGTGAAGAAATATACGTGTGCATATATGCAATGGGCATTCCCATTCCTACTCTTTCTTTCAGAAAAGCAAAGAGAACGATGTTGTTGTCTTTTGCTATGAGGAATTGTCATGCAAGATATTAGCGGCGATTAGAAAAAGCCCGTACAGAAGAGGATATTGGAGATTCGGAATTCAATCTACTGCGGCTAATAGCCACCACACTGATGTTGTTACTATTGCAAGAGTTCTCTAATGTTGTTATACACCTGCAAGAGAGCGATTCCCTTCTCCGTTGCCCTATAGATTTTTTGCCTGTTATCTTCTTCTACTTCTATGTAACCACTTTGCATCAAAAGTGCAAGATATCTCTTAAACTGGGTACTGGACAGACCTGTCCTCAACAATATTCTTCTTCTGGATGCCCCGCCATTTGTGCTATCTATAACACTTGAAATAATATCAATTCTGTCGCGATTGCGAGTATGAGCATGATGGTCATGTTCTAGCAGCCTGACCATTTTATTCTTCGGCTTGCGATCCTTGGTAGAATGATAACCTTCGTACTGCTAAAAAATTGGACATTTTGTCAATTTTCTTTTATGGCGATATGTCTGCAATATGAGAGCGATATTTTGTGATCAAAGGCGGGGATTGGTTTTTAACAAAATCCTGCTCGGAATTCTAGTATACCGGTCCTATTCCCTATAGCGTCGCAGAGTGTCGTTACAAATTATCATCATCGTTAAGCCTTAGAAATATACTCAAGACGACTGGTAGGGTATGACATTGCCCATTACATAAATAGTCAAATACGACGGTCTCTCTCAATATGAAATCTAAGTTTGCGATGTACTATACCTTAATGACAGGAATACTTGTCATCGCAGCAGCATTTTCAAGTGCTTTGCCTGCGACGGCGGTCGAGGGATCGGAACCTGGGAACAACGGCGTCAAAGATCTTGGCCTAGATCTACCCAGCAGCGGAGATGGAGTACCGGCATGCGGCGCTGTAGTGACCGAGGATGTAACGTTGAACCAAGATCTCGAATGTGAGGGGAATGGGCTAATAGTAGGCGCAAATGATGTGACAATCAACCTCAATGGTCATACGATAAGATCCAACGGAGATAGCGATGCAGTGGATCTGACGGTAAAGTATGGCGACAACAATGGAATACTGGTTCCAGACGCAAACAATGTTACAATAATCGGGCCAGGTATCATAGCAGGCTTTGACAGGGCAGTGACATTTACAGGTAGCAAAGGAGGCCTGGTGAAAGATCTTGTCTTGAGAGACAACGATGCTGCGATTTTCATAACTGGGTCAAGCAAGCTCTCGGTTACTACGAATACCATCGACAATAACAAGTTTGGCATAGTATCGGAATCGAGTCAAGAGAACCAGATCATATTTAACCTAATAGCTGCTAATGAAAAACAAGGCATAGTCCTCACAGATAGCGATGACTACCTGGTGTTTGGAAATACAGTGTTTGCCAACGGCAACAACGGCATATTCTTGGATGCACAGAGCTTTGACAACTTTGTAGACTTGAACAACGTATTCGGCCATGCGAAGGCAGACATCAACAATGCTAACGGAATGCCAGTGAACGTAAACCACAACAACTTTGGAGAGAATAACAACTGCGGAATTGGCCTCCCAGGAGGCATCTGCTAACTGCCAAAGTCAGAGCTCACATTGAAAGATCTGTGAGGCTACAACGTAAAGAAGCGACACAGATGCAGATCAGGGGCAGCGACTACCAAGAACAGGACAATTGGCAGTCTGACCATCGCCCGCTACCCCTGTGGCTCCTTTTTTCTCATCTTATTTCACATATCTTGTGGCTTTTTACACCGCAGCACTTTCAATACAGCTCTCTTTCTTGCAATCTAGCAGGTTCTTGCGCAGTATAGGGACTTTTGAGGTGCAATTCAGTATCTCAGCTGATGACATAGGAAGGAGAAGATTGTATACTAATGTGGAAAGCTCACTAGCATGCCAGAATAATAATAATAATAATAATAGCAACTTTTGCTACCAAGATTATATACAATTATCGTGTAGCGATTCTCAGTGAAGTGGTGGAAGGGAAGAAAAAAGTCCGGCGGCAGCGACGATGATGGTGAATCCAGGGGCAAGCAAGACAACAATAGCGGCAAAGAGGAAGAACCCTCAACCAGGAGAAGATACGATCGCAAGGATCCTGCGAACCTCAACAAGTATGATTGCTATTCCATCCTGGGCATAACCCACAATGCCACTGACGAGGAAATCAAGCGTGCTTATAGGAGGCTTGCCCTCCAATACCACCCCGACAGAAACAAGTCACCCGAGGCCACCGCAATCTTTACTGTCATACAGATGGCCTACGATACCCTCATAGACCCGGGCAAGAGACGCAGGTACGATTCCACCATACCAGCACTTGGCAGTATCCAACAGACTACAATCAAGGTCGAGCTTGAAGGCGCATTCACAGAAGGATACGTGATGGACGACATTGCAGTCATTAGCATCAAGGACTCCGACGAGGCGATCGTGTTTGAAAACAGCGTTACGATCCCCACTATTTGGATACATACCCACGGAACCCAGAAGCAGTATTCGATATACACCGACGTGGCATTTGAGCGCCTGTTCAGGGCCATTTACAAATTGATGGACCCAAAAGAGAAGCTGGACGACCTTGAAGTCATGGGCAAACCGGAAATGCGCGCACATTTCGACGCAAGGTTCTGGAATAGAGGACAGACAAATGTGTCACTCTACTGCTACAGCTCTATGAGCTTTACAATCATCAACGGCCTGCCGTACCTTTACCTCCACGGCGCAAAGTACCACAACGCTAACCACGAGATCACGCTTGATTTTTACACAAAGCTGAGGGACGCGATCAGCAACATAATTTATTCAGAGCTTGAGGGCACCACGATCGAAGTGCCAAAGGAAGAGATGGAGCCAGCAACCATGTTCCAGCCTGTCAAACACATAAGCGAGCTTAGGCTGCCACCAAGAGAAGTGTGTGCTACCTTTGCTAACATTTGCAGGACAAAGTCGGCACAGGCGGCAATCGACATGCTCTGCAAGATATACGGCGTCCCTTCAATGAGGCTCGTATTCCAGCACAGGTTTCCTGTTAATGACATGGTCTGCAGGGATGCAATAGCAGTCTATTATTCCGACGACATGATAGCATACTTTAAGCCAGAAGGTACAAGCATGCGAACTATACTACATGAATTTTATCATCATCTTGTCAACTGCTACGGTGTCAGGGATATGTTGGACTACCAGATGATTCCTGATCCAGTTACCGGCTACTATGCCAGAAATGAGCGCGAGGAGAGGGCTGCCAACAGCTATGCCGAGACTTTCTTGAGAAGAGCCATGGGATAATAATGAACGTGCAAGGATTCTTCTATTCGAGTCTCCACTGAATCAATCAAGAAGGTACAAGAGCTACAATATTCAATATTCTCGACGTCAATTGATATCCATACTTGCCATGATCACCTGCTGAGCTCTCACTCCTTGACGAGGGAATACACAGGCTGGATCTATAAGAATGCGCAATATGTTGACAGCCTCTGCAGCCTGTTGTGTTATGATCATCATATCGCACCGGCCCTTTGACTTTGTAGTCACAATGCTTTTGTGTGTACTGGCACAGGCCTATGAGATTACTGGTCGGGTAATACTTCTCTTGCACAGAATCAGGCAAGCAATCTCATTATACAAATTTCCTGAAAATTCTGGCATTATTACATTTTCGATTTCTCATTCCGAAATCCGTTCCAGAATAGTATTAATCATTCACCCAATTTATTCGGCGATGCAGCGATCAATAACCATAGGACTCATTATTCTAGCCTGCGTTGCTTTTACGCCATCAAGTCTAATAATGCAGGCCTATGCGGACGAGGATGAGTTCGGAATCGAAAAACTATACCCAACAGGTGATGAGACTTGGGAGATGGAAGATGACGATCCCAAGAAAGCAAAAGACGGAGACGACGATGATCACCCATTCCGATTTGGTACTGACAAGAACATAGAGGATCTCGACTACAAGGGTAATGGAATCTGGAAAATGGACGTAACAACCGGCTCTCACGAACATGGGGCCAGAATGCATGTTTACAGGCCGGATGGGGAAGATTGGAAGAATGTCGAGATGACTGGTTACTTCAAGGTGCTGGAAGGGGACGACCAGATAACTATGATAGCAAGGCACGGCAGGAGCTACCACGCCAACGACGGCTGCGAGGCATTGGGCTATTATGCGATGGTTGACATGGACGGCAATGCTTACTTTAAGAAGAAGTTGCATCATGAGGATGGCGGCTACTCTGATAGGGTAGCAGAGGTAGAGGATGCTATTGATGACCTCAAGGGCGAATGGGTGGGACTCAAGTTCGTTGTCTACAACACCGGTGACGATGAAGTAAAACTCGAGTTGTACGGTGATGCAGGGGACGAGACCAACGATTGGAAATTGCTTACAGAGTACACGGATGATGGCGACCTTGAAGTACATGAGCGCGACTGTGCCAGGCCAACAAATTACGTAATTGACGAAGGGCAGCCAAGAGCCACCTACAGAATCGATGACTCAGAGTTCGAGTTCAAGAACCTCTCGGTAAGAGAAATAGAAGACGAAGACTAGGATGTATGCGATCTTTCTTCTTCTTCGCCCTTCCTCATTTTTCTCCCCTCCTGCACAATAATGATTAATAGACGAGGATGCGCTTTATTTTTCTGAAAAGTGTGTGATGACGACCAACATGAAATCTGAGAACCCCATCATAAACCAGATTCTTGATGCTTACAAACCTATGTGGTCCCTAGGTCACGCCGTTTCTCTAATGGGCTGGGACTTTGAGACTTACATGCCTAGGAAAGGCACTGAAGAAAGAGGAGTGGCGGATTCTCAGCTTCTGCTGCTGCATAAAGAGCTTTTGCTCAGCAAAAATTTTGTAGACCTTGTCGAGTCGGCGAAGAAACAGAAGGAAGGTCTCGATGATGTAGAGAAGGGCATCATCCGGGTGCTTGACAGGGGGATAACTAAGCAGCTAAAGATACCAAAAGAGCTGACTGAAGCAGAGTCTCTGGAAAGAATAAGGGGCAACATGGTCTGGAGGCAGGCCAGAGAAAAATCGGATTTCAAGATGTATGAGCCCCACCTCAAAAACATGATAGAAATAAAGAAGCAAATTGCAGAGAAGATAGGCTACGAAAAGCACCCGTACGACGCGCTTTTGGATCAGTTTGAAGAAGACCTTACGGTAGACGATTTAGATGAGGTATTTGGAGTGCTGACTCCACATATCCAAAAGATACTGAAAAAGCTCATAGATTCGGACAGCCCGTTTTGCAAGGGGAGCAGCAATAATAGCCATCTTGAAAAATCAAAATACGACGTTCAAAAGGTGGATGAGCTCAATCGTGAAATTTTAAAACTTTTGCAATACGACATGGAGCGCTTTAGAATGGATGTGTCTACTCATCCCTTTACTGAATCTCTTGGTCTCAATGACGTCAGGATAACTACCCGGTATGAAGGGACTGATTTTAAGAGATCGATATCCAGTACAATTCATGAAGCCGGTCATGCCCTGTACCACTTGCAGTGCGACCAGTCATTGTCGGTCACTCCTGTGGAAGGCGGATCTTCCCTGGGACTTCATGAGTCCCAATCAAGGTTTTGGGAAAATATCGTGGGCAGAAGTCGGCCTTTTATTCAATTGATCGCGCCCTTGATTAGAAAGCACGTAAGTTTCGCAAACCAATCTACAGATGAAGAGTTGTACCTATACTTCAATAGCGTCAAGCCGGATTACATACGAGTTGATGCCGATGAAGTTACCTACAATCTACATATAGCAATAAGGTACGAGATAGAGAAGATGATTTTCGGAGGCGAGCTAAGCGTCTCTGAGATCCCTCAATTTTGGAACGATAGGATGGAGCAGCTGCTTGGAGTAAGACCAACGCAAGATTCCCAAGGCGTGCTTCAGGATACTCACTGGAGCAGTGGCCTGTTTGGATATTTTCCTACTTACACTTTGGGAAACTTGATTTCAGCGATCATTGCTTCAAAGATGCGCAAAGACCTGAACTCTTACGAAGAAGACATCAGGAAGGGAGACTTTGGGCCTATCAAGGAATGGTTGAGACTAAAAATACACCAACACGGATCTGTTTATGCACCCAAAGTGCTTCTCAAGAACGCCTTCAACATTGATGGATATGATCCAAATTACTTTACAACATACATAGAGAGCAAATACCTCGGGTCCTAAAAGACAACAGCTACGAAGAAAGATAGATCAGAAATACGCACGTGAAATTACCACTGTATACCCGGTGTAGATATACTTATCAGTCCATTGCCACAGGTTGTAATCTTGTTGGACGTACCGGTCAATGTGATAAATGAGCACCTAATCCCAAGAGATTATGTTAAACCCGATATCAGGGTTGGGAACTACTTTCTGGAATGGGACCGTTCTTCATATGGAATACCACAAAAGGAAGTCCCAAACCTTAGACGATTTATCGCAGACTTGGCCCCATTTTTGTCAACCATTATCTTTGAGGCTGCCCTTGGAATTCCAAGAAGCATCAGAGGAGGAAAAGCAAACACCAGCAAAGAAGTTCGCAAATTTGAAGAAACCTTTTCGCCACGGTTGCTGATCACGCGGAGGACTCGCGACTCCGAGTATGTGCTGCAGATGACAGCAGATGGCGAAGCCACGCTTGCCTGCAGCAAGATTATTACTGGCCATGATGGCAAGCAAGCTACTAACCTTTCTTTGAGCTGGAACTTGGGACAACTGCTCTTTGATAGGCAGCTGCAGCATTAACAACAACAACAGCAACAACAGCAACATTGTAAGAGTCAGTCATCCCCTGAACAGCTATTGAAACCTCATATGACCTATATGCAGAGTCACGGCACGAGAACAACTCAAGAGTGGAATAGCATGCCCACAAGTCCACTGAGCGCCATATCACATAATCTGGACATCTCGCAAATGTGCCTTCTGTCAGGGTCTATCATGTCCATCCCGTTATCTTACCTCACAATGAAATCCGCCGCTCTCAACGATATACGGATTACACACAGAGCCTTCAGCCGTGCCCCATCTTTAATATAGGGAATTGGACGAATTAGCCCGAGAGACATATCGATGACTTCTATCACGGTGGCCAAATTCGGCGGCAGCGCCCTCGGGGTGGACGGAAACATGATCCCCATGATTATCGACAGGATAAAGCAGCTGCAGCGAGAGTCCAAGGTGGTCACAGTTTTTTCTGCTCCCCTAGTCGAGTACAACGGCAAGGTCAGCTCCATGACCGACGTCGCGATACAGGTGGGCAGAAGCTATGCCGCTTCAACACCTGTCGAGATAGAAATCCTGCGAGAAGTGTATGAGAGAATAGCAAACAAGTATGTGCAAGAAAGCCACCGACAAGAGTTTCTGGATATTCTTGACAAATTCTACCGGCAGGTAATAATTTCATTAAAGCAGGCTGCAGAGAACAAGCGCTTTGTCGATGTGATAAGGTCTAGGACGCTTGCATACAGCGGCGAAGTAACGATGTCATATCTGATGGACTATGTGATGCAGGCCGCAGGGATCAAATCGTCGCACGTTCCAATTGAAAAATGGCCGATAATCACTGACGATAACTTTGAAGCCGCCAACTTTATGATTAACGAGTCGAAGCAGCATTCCGATCACCTGGTCGATCTCGTGGAGCACAACGACGTAGTATCGATGGGAGGATTTATTGGCAGGACAGTAGATGGGCTTGAAACTACATACGAACGCGGTGGTTCTGACCGCACCGCAGCAGACATTGCGATACTGCTCAATGACAGATATGACGTCAAGATCGATCTTGAAAAGGACAGCGTGGTACTAAGTGCAGACCCGAGGATCGTAAAGGAGGATTTGGAGTTCATCCAGTATCTGTCGTATAACGAAGCCAAGATCGCTGGCATGTTTGGCATGAAGATCCTTGACCCGATCGCGATAAAAGAGATCGATGACAACGACCTCGACATTCCGATTGTCATAACAGACATGGCCAAGCCCGGCGGCGTGACCATGATACAGAGAAATCCCCCTTCCGATACCGGCAACCCGATAAAAATAGTCACTGGCAAGAGGAACTGCTCAATGGTGAGAATGGAGAGCATTGCCGCATCGCACCTTGTAGCGTCGCTTGAGCTTGACAAGCAGTACCACGATTTCGTAAAGCTATCGCCGTACAAAATAGACGACACCGAGATGACGCGCCTGTTGTTCCTTGATGCTGACTATGTCCGGCGTCACGAGAGACAGATCCGCGCCTACTATCCAAAGGCCGACATCGTGTATGACAGGGGAGTTGTCACGCTCATAGGGGACGAAATGTGGAAGGTTCCGAAAATAGCGTCGACTGCCAGCAGCATCGTCAGCGAGCACGATATCAACATCCTCAACCTTGACGCCCAGGAGGAGACATCAAGGATACTGATAGTCGTTGAGGACAAGGGGTCAAGCGTAGCTGATGCGGTCAAGGCTATTCACTCCACAAGGAAAAAGATCCGCACATGACAGATGGCAAGATATGGCTGAACGGCTCGCTAGTCGATTTTGATAATGCAAAAATCCACGTGCTGACGCATGCACTGCATTATGCGACTGGCGTCTTTGAGGGCATCCGGTGCTACAAGACCATCAACGGCAGCGCAATATTCAGACTAGGCGATCACATACAGCGTCTGATAGACAGCGGCAAGTGCTACTTTATGGATCTCGGATATTCAAAGCAGGAGCTGGAAAGAGCTGTAATTGAAACCGTGAAGGCTAACGGGATGGAAGAGTGCTACATCAGGCCAATAGCATACTACGGCTATGGCAAGATGGGCGTCAACCCGATGCCAAACAAGGTTTCGGTTGCTATCGCTGTATGGAAGTGGGACGAGTACTTGAAAGGCGGCGCAGAAAAAGGCGCGCGCCTCATGGTGTCGTCGTGGGCAAGGATAGACGCTAGAGCGCTTCCGATGCGGGCAAAGGCAACTGCCAACTATGCCAACTCGGCCCTTGCAAGGGTGGAAGCGATAAAGGCCGGCTTTGACGAAGCCATCATGCTCAACTCTTCCGGTAGGGTGATAGAGGCAAGCGCCGAGAATATTTTCATCATAAAGCATGGCTCGCTTGCGACGCCCCCTGCAACATCTGGAGCCCTTGAAGGCCTGACCAGAGACAGCGTCATCAAGCTAGCAAAGGAAAACGGCATTGACTGCGAAATACGCGACATTGCCCGGGACGAGCTCTACACAGCAGACGAAGTATTCCTAACAGGCACAGCAGCGGAGATAAAGCCAGTCGGCGAGATTGACAACAGGACGATCGGTGACGGCCGCGCTGGCAAGATCACAAAGCAGCTGAAAGAGCTGTTCGAAGCTGTGGTTCACGGCAGGGACGAAAAGTTCAGCAAGATATGGCTGACTCCCGTCAACTGAGCAAGGTCTCCTATTACCAAAAAATGAATGGCCAGGTGCACGGGCAGGGCGCCAGCCAGATACCACGTAGCACTCCTTGCGTTCAGCCTTTTCGCAAAATACATTGCAACTAACCCGGAACCAAAGATTGCAGCGTGGATTGCGCCGTTGAGCAGCAATGGATGATAGTTGTAAAAGAGATAGAGGGCGCTCGCGACGCCCGCCGCAATTCCAATGAGAAGATAGATCATCATCTGCGCAATATCCTTCCGCCCAGAGCTGCCACTTCTTTTTCAATCACTTTTGCTATCGCATCCAGCCTTTTCCTTACCTCTTTGCTATCGCTTCCGCGAGATATCACCTGGATCCTTATCTGCGGAGTCTTCTTGCGGTAATACCCGTGTGGGTGTGTTTTTAGGTAGATAGAGTTCCGGGGGTGCGACCCGACTATTCTCAACAGAGCAGGCGCTATCATTGCCTCAGCCACTCCTCTCACATTATAGTTGACCTCTTTTGCTACAAATGGACCTACGCCTTCCTTTATCAGCGGAAGAACCTTCTCTTCAAAGATAGCTTTCATTTCCGACGGGACGCCCTGCAAGCAGAAGATCTTGGTGTTCCCAGCCTGCACCAATACTGCTGGCGCGCTGCCAAGCAGGTTCTGTATAGGGGTTGAGCCTTCTGGGATTCTAGCCATCTTTAGCCGCTCGTTGGTCAGTTCATAGTTGAGCTTGCGTACGGCGTAGCTCTTCCTCAGCATCTCTACGGCGCGCTCGTCAAGCACAGTCCTTACACCAAGCGCCTGCGCCACGCCTTCAAGCGTCAGGTCGTCATAGGTTGCGCCGAGTCCTCCAGTGGTTATCAAGATGTCAGGCTTTCTTGCAAGCGACTCCCTCACTGCAGTCGATATTTCGACAAGGTCGTCGCCTACCACTGTCACCCTTTTCAGCGTACCGCCCGCGGCAGCAATCTGCCCTGCGAGCCAGTGAGCATTGGAGTTGAGGGTGATGCCTGAAAGAAGCTCGTTGCCGACACAAAGAATTTCAACTATCATGCGTTAAAGACCCTGCTCAACATAATAAGCTCGGGGCCGGTTGTAAGCGTGCCGACAATGACTGTCTTGCTGTTTGCGACGATACCAGACGACAAGAAAGGCATGCCGTTGTTCACCGTTACCGGCTCTGCTGGCACCTGCAGTATCTCAGAAACTAGCTTAACTTCATCCTCGCTTGCTCTAGGAGTCACGGCCGCGCCAACATTCGTGGCGACTATCATAGACCCCGCCTGCACAAAGCCACCCACTGCCATGGTGTGAGCGGGCACTCCAAGGACATCCTGCACCTGCTGGCCGACCTCTCCTTTCAGAAGGGGCGAGACTATGGCGCCGTTGTCGTTTGCCACGATGAGGTTGCCTATCGCAGTGAGCCGGCTCTTTAGCCGCTCCACTTTGAGCTTGCTCGTTTGCCGGATGGTCTCAACCTCCTCGTCAGAGGCTATGGAGGGTAACAGGATGCCGTTGTTGTTCATGACAGTCATTGGCCCAAGCAATCGAGTGCCTGCCACCGAGGTGTGCACCTCCCTTACCTGAAGGTAGTCGGCAAGCTTCTCCGACTTTGTCTCGGAAAACCCCGGTGGGACGAGTATCAGTGTGTCGTTTGTCTTGACAAAGATGCCTATGTTTGGGCTCTTGTAGAACGTATAGCGGTATATGGCCAATTATGTGTACAGGCATGGGAAATAACCGATATGAACCTAGCGGGTTGATGATTTGTAGGGTTTTCATGACACAGTCCCCGATCGCAGTCAGAGTGATTTGACTATCTTGATCTTGGCCTTTCCCTTGCTAACGCGTGTTATGTTAAAAGCCACCCCCGCTGCATTGTTTGCGCAGTACTCTTTCAGGATTGACTGTGCTTACACTACAAGGCAGTATCGGCCTAGCAGGTCGCCCGTGATATCCATCTCCTGGCCTTCAAGCAGGCAATGATACTGATCGTCGACCCATCCATAGGTTATTCCCTGAGAGGTTGGTTGATTGCCTGAAGGAACTACTTTCCCGCTACCAATAAGAATATTAGAAATGGCAATAGCTGATAGCCTGCATAGTGCATCATCAAGACATTCTAGACAGGCTTGCTCTCATGTACATGGAAAGGCATTTCCTGACTCTGGAGGAAGACACGACTGTAGCTATGGCAGTCGAGCAGATGCAAGAGCAAAAGCTCGACTCGATCATTGTGTCAAGAGACGGCATTCCGGTTGGAATCGTCACTAACAGTGACGTAGTCGAAAGGGTGGTGCTCAAGGGCGAAGATTCCAAGATGGTTGTGATCAGGTCCATCATGTCGTCACCACTAGTGACAATATCGTCGACAGGAACAGTCAAACAGGCTCTGCAGCTAATGCGGGTCAACAAGATAAAGCGCGTTCCCGTGTTCAACAACACCGGCGTGATTGGAATAGTTACGCAGCGGTCCTTGGCAGACGCCGTCAGCAAGTCGGTGTTGGAGAGGACATTAGAACGGGCCAAGAAGACGTTCAAGATGCGCTACAAGCCGGTGCTGGGCAACCTGGGCGTGCTTCTCCAGTTCTCTGCAGTGCTGCTGGTAGTGCCGGCTCTGGTGGGTACAGCCCTTGGTGAGGCCGGCAACATTACGGGGGTTTATCTTGAGGTGGTAGGTCTCTCCTTTACCGGGTTCTTCCTGATGGCGTACGGCGAGAAGGGTCAGATGAACCTGAAGCAAGCCTCGATCTTTATTGTGGCAAGCTTTATCGTGATGTCGCTTTTCGGCTCGCTTCCCTACATTTACCTCAATCCATTCACTCCCGACATAGATGCAAGCTCGCTTTTTGTCAACAGCCTGTTTGAAAGTGCCTCTGGATTTACCACCACCGGGCTTTCAACTATAACGCAACCGGAGAATCTTCCCCAGAGCTTTAATTTTTACAGGTCATATACACAGTGGGTCGGCGGTCTATCTTTTGTATATCTGGTGATGATTCTCTTCTTCCCGGAGGAAAAGCTGAGCGCGTGGAAGAGCGTGATCGGCGGTGGCATGATGCGCTTGAAAGAGTTCATCGTGACGCTGGTCGGGATATTTTCAGTGTATACGATCATACTGGTGCTCGTGCTCATGTCCACAGAGCAGTTAGGGGATCTCTATTCGATTGCTGCAATTCTCTCTAGCATTACTGGCGGAGGCTTTGCTCCAACGTCGAACCTTGTTTCGCCAGACCACCTGTATTTCCTGATGATAGTCAGTGCCGGCATGATTCTATCAGCCCTTCCGTTCGCTTTCCACTACTACATTTTCAGCAAGAAGGGCCTTATCAGCAAAAAGACGCTCGGGCCGGAGGTAACAGTGTATCTCATAATGATGGCTGCCTCGGTACCTATCCTCTTCCTGTTGATCCCAGGTATCGACATCGGCACAGCTGCATTCCATACAATAAGCACGTCCACCACCACAGGGTTCCAGTACATAGACATGTCTGCAATTCCACCGGCCGCAAAGGGATTCCTGATAGCCACGATGCTGATGGGTGGAACCGCATTCTCTACAGCCGGCGGCATCAAGGTGGGCCGTTTCCTCATCCTGTATCAGGAGTTTGCGAAGAGGATTGGGAAAAAGAGAAGCGAGGGGGAGGAGGAGATGCATGACGAACCCTACACGCCAGCTCAAGACACATACAGCTCGATTTCGTTCACGGCAAATCCCCATAGAAGCTCCGAGGACGACGGCATGCCGGACACGACTAGAAAGGAAGAAAAGTACCGCATCCGTGACTTCAAGGAAATCCTGGAGAAGCAGGGCGAGCTGTTTCGGGTGATCAGGGAGGTACTGGGTATAAAGCTGGTAAGGGAGATCCTGCTCGTGATCGGGCTTTTTATCTCCATCTCCATATTGACTGGAATTGTGTTGAGCTATAATACAGGCAGGAGCTTTGAGGACGGCCTGTTCGAGTCAGTCTCTGCGCTTTCGACAACCGGCACAAGCGTAGGGATAACTTCGCTACAGCTCGACCCATTTTCAAAGCTGATGCTGACTGCAAACATGATAGTTGGCAGGTTCGAGATAATAGCGATACTGTACATCTTTTTCAGCTCGCTGAGGAAATAGAAAAAGAAGGCCCAATAGCAAGATCATCGTTTGTTACTGCTACAGAACATCTGAACACACTGACAGCACAGAAAAATCTTGTTGTGAGCCCATGCGTAGTCAGGCAAGGGCTTTTGCCGGCATAAAGTCCACGGTTACGCCGCGCTTTTGATCGTAGTCAAACACGTACATTTCATTACCAGCCACCGGGATGCTTTCGACCTTGCCGCTCTTGCACGTAGGGCAGAGGCTCTCGACTCCGCGACCGTCCAGGTATGAAGCGCACCAATAGCACGAGCCACACAGTGTAAAGTAGACTTGCTTTGAAATCCTTTCCTTTCTAATTGCTGGAATAGTGTTAATTGTTTTTTCCATTATCTATTATCAACTCCGTCTAAATCGTCACTTCAGTGAAGAATCGAGACGTACGTCGAACGTTGTTTTTCAAATAGCAGTTTTAAACGTTTCCCCAGTTGCTGCTTGTAAACAACATAGTAACTTACAATACCAGAGTCATGTGCTCGAACAATCATCATCCAAGCAAGCGTGGTTTCCTAGCTTCTTGAACAAAATCTCAAGTTGGACCCACGCTGCATAGAAAGAAATCGACAGGCAGCGAATCATGAAGAATTAGCGCAACACACATTAACGAATTAGCAAAAGTGTGGAAAGGATGAATCCCGAACAGGCATGCTCTGCGTGCGGTTCCAGCTTGACCCCTTTCGAGGAAGCGCGCTACTTTTGCAAGATATGCAAACAGCATCATTGCAGGTCATGTGGGGAATGGCACGACTGCCAGAACGTCTAGGCTGGGGAGCCTTGTGTCATTTTGTGGGGTTGCTCGCCGTCCGTGATCGCTTCTTTGCGCTGCCGGGGCCTGTCCACATCAAAAACCAGCTTGCAAGTGTAGCAGCGGATTGGGCATCTTGACTGCTTCCACGGGTAAAGCATTCGAGATTTCCCTGTGAACACCGCTCTCCAGTGTCTGGAATCACCAGAGGTTCGGAGATAGATATATGGTAAGAACATAGACAGTTTTGCAGAGTTTGTCTTTAGGGTCTTTCTTGTACTCATTCTGATTATTGTCTATTGCATGATGGACTTTTCCAAAGCTCTTGCATCCAGTAATGGCAGCGGTCCTTCTCTCTCCCTATAATGATATGCAATAGCCTGCCAAAACGGTCTCACACTCCTGCAAAGTGCATCATCCTGTGGGGGG
>Ga0079224_100003994_pt1 | contig 18876 bp, 15 predicted proteins | sample Stecom2015_FD_80414 | JGI IMG/M metagenome (GOLD analysis project Ga0079224, IMG submission 80414) | Agricultural soil microbial communities from Utah to study Nitrogen management - Steer compost 2015 | ecosystem: Environmental > Terrestrial > Soil > Agricultural land | place: USA: Utah... | reverse complement strand
TCGGCATCGCGCTGGACGGCGACGCCGACCGGATCGGCGCGGTGGACGGCCGCGGCCGGGTGCTGTGGGGCGACCAGCTCATGATCCTCTTCGGCCGCGACATCGCGCGGCAGAACCCCGGCGCGCTCGTCATCGGGGAGGTGAAGTGCTCGCAGGCGCTGTACGACGAGATCGCGCGGGCCGGCGGCCGGCCGCTCATGTGGAAGGTCGGCCACTCGCTCATCAAGGCCAAGATCAAGGAGTCGGGCGCGCTGCTCGGCGGCGAGATGAGCGGGCACATCTTCTTCGCCCACCGCTACCTCGGCTTCGACGACGCCATCTACGCCGGCGCGCGGCTGCTCGAGCTCCTGTCGCGCGGCGAGGACACCCTGGCGGCGCTGTACGACACGCTGCCGGTGATGGTGAACACCCCCGAGATCCGCATCGACTGCGACGACGACAAGAAGTTCGAGGTCGTGCGGCGCACCACCGAGCGGCTGCGGCAGAGCCCGCTGGTGCGCGAGGTGATCGAGGTGGACGGGGCGCGGGCGCAGTTCGAGAGCGGCTGGGGGCTGGTGCGGGCGTCGAACACCCAGCCGGCGCTGGTGATGCGGTGCGAGGCGGACAGCCAGGGGCGCCTCGCCGCGATCCGCACCGCGGTGGAGAACGCGATCCTGGCGAGCAAGCTGGAGCTCGGAGCATCGTGATGGCGAGTGACCTGGTAGTCGGTATCGACGTCGGCGGCACCAACGTGCGGGCCGCGGTGTTCCGCGGCCTGCGAGCGGCGGCCGGGCACACCGGCACCGGACCGGAGGTGGACCGCGCGATCGCCGAGGCGGTGCGGCCGGTGGCCGAGCGGCGCGAGCCGGTCGGGCGCGACCGCGAGCCGGACCACCTGGTGCCGCGGCTCGTCGGGCTGGTCCAGGCGCTCCTGGCCGAGGCCGGCCTGAGCGATCAGGAGGTGCCGGTCGGCATCGGGTTCGCCGGCATGCTGCGCGGCGAGGCCGGCCTGGTGGTGCGCGCGCCGCACCTCGGCTGGCACAACGTGCCGCTCGGCCAGCTCATGCAGGCCGCGCTGGGCGCGCGCCACCGGGTGGTGGTCGAGAACGACGTCAACGCGATCACCTGGGGCGAGTACAAGGTCGGGGTCGGCCGCGGCGCCAGCGATGTGCTCGGCGTGTTCATCGGCACCGGCATCGGCGGCGGCGCGGTGAGCGGCGGGCGCCTGTTGACCGGCGGCACCGGCTGCGCGGTCGAGATCGGCCACACCAAGGTGGTCATCGACGAGAGCGCGCGGCCGTGCGCCTGCGGCCTCAAGGGCTGCGTCGAGGCGTACGCCGGGGGCGAGTACCTGCAGCGGCGCGCGCGCGCCGAGCTGGCCGGCGGCGCCCGCTCCGCCGCGGTGGCGATGGCGGGCGGGGCCGAGCGGGTCAACCCGGGCCACCTCGACGCGGCGGCCGCCGAGGGGGACGACTACGCGCTGACCCTGTGGGCCGAGATCGCCCCGCTGGTCGGCGTCGCGCTGGCCAACGCGGTGACCCTGCTCAACCCGAACAAGCTCATCCTGGGCGGCGGCGTGCTGTCGCGCACGCCGGTCCTGCGCGAGCACGTGATCGCGGCGATGGAGGTGGCGGTCAACCCGCCGGCGCGCGACGGCCTGGCCATCGAGAGCGCCGCCCTCGGCGACGACGCCGGCCTGGTCGGCAGCGCCCTCCTCGCCCTCGGCGCCCAGAGCTCGCCTGGAGATGGCCTGGAGCCCGAGCGTGGCTAGCGCCGCGCTGCCATCTCCTCGGCGCGCGCCAGCGCGGCCTTGAGGATCGGGCTGTCCGGCTCGCTCGACAGGGCGATGCGCAGGTTCACCAGCGCCGCGCGGCCGTCGCCGTCGGCCATCGCCTTCTCGGCGAGCTGGTAGAAGCGGCGCGCGCTCTCGTCGCGGATGCCCTGGTCGGGGCGCGGCCGCACCTTGAGGCCGGCGGTCAGCCGCAGCATGCCCTGGGCCAGCCCCTCGTCGTACTCGGCGCGCCGGCGCGGATCGCTCAGCGCCTTGTACGCCTCGACCACCCGCGAGAACACCGTCGTCAGCCGCAGGCGGAACTCCGGCTCGACCGAATCGCCGTGGATGTCCGGGTGCAGCCGGGCGGCCAGCCGGTAGTAGGCGGTCCGGATCTCCTCGGCGCCGGCCGCCGACGACACCCCGAGCACCCGGTAGTAGTCGCTCTCGTCGAGCGCGGCGTGCGCGCGATCCACGAACTCGCGGATGGCGGCGCGGACCTGCTCCGGGGTCGACATCAGAGGGCGCTCGGCAAGAGCCCGCCCGATCCGGCCAGCGAGGGGGGCGCGCCGCCCTCGTCGTCGCGGGTCGGCGCGCCGACCACCTGCATGGTGGCGCGGGTCTCCTGGTTGCTGATCTGATCGCGCGCGCGCACGTTGAGGATGCCGTCGCCGTCGATCACGAAGGTGACCTCGATGACGGTCTCGCCGCGCGGCCGCGGCGGCAGGCCCTGCAGCACCAGCACGCCGAGCCGCTCGTTGTCGGCGAACAGCCGCGCCTCCCCCTGCGACACCTGGATCTGGACCTCGGTCTGCTGGTCCTTGCTGGTGGTGAAGCGCCGGGTCCGCTCGACCGGCACCGGCGTGTTCTTCTCGATGATGGTCTCGTTGTAGCCGCCGGCCACCGCGATGCCGAGGCCGCGCGGGCAGACGTCGAGCAGGAGCGAGTAGAAGCGCGCCGGGTCGAGGCCGCCGGACACCAGCGCCGCCGCCTGCAGCGCGGCGCCGTAGGCGACCGTCTCGTCCGGGTTGATGCGGGTCTGCGGCGCGCGGCCGAAGTACTCGGCCACCTTGCGGCGGACCAGCGGGGTGCGGGTCGAGCCGCCGACCAGGATCAGGTCGGACAGCACCGAGGCGGTGAACCCGGCCGCCACCAGCACCTCCTGGCAGGCCTGCACGCTGCGCTCGACGTACGGCTCGATCAGCGACTCGAGCTCGGCGCGGGTCACCTCGAAGTCGAGCTGCAGCGGGCGGCCGCCCGGGCCGACCGCGAGGTCGTGGATGGTGCCGGCCACCACCTCCTCCTGCGACAGCTTGCACTTGATCTGCTCGCAGGCGGTGCCGAGCCGCGACCACGCCTCCGGGTTGTCGCGCAGGTCGATCCGCTCGCGCATCATGAACTCGCCGGCCAGCCGGTCGACCAGCGTGCGGTCGAAGTCGTCGCCGCCGAGGAACGAGTCGCCGCCGGTGGACAGCACCTCGAAGATCTTGTCGCGGATCTGCAGCACCGTGACGTCGAAGGTGCCGCCGCCGAGGTCGTAGATCGCGAGCCGGGCGTCGAGCGCGCGGCCGAAGCCGTAGGCGAGCGCGGCGGCGGTCGGCTCGTTGAGGATGCGCAGCACCTTGAGCCCGGCCAGCTCGCCGGCGTGCTTGGTCGCCTGGCGCTGGGCATCGGTGAAGTTGGCCGGCACCGTGATGACCGCCCGGGACACCGGCGCGCCCAGGTGGCGCTCGGCGCACCGCTTGAGGTGCGCGAGCACGAACGAGGAGATCTCCGGAACCGTGTAGCGGCGGCCGCGCACGGTGATGAGCGGCTGCTCGTTCGGGCCCTCCTCGCACTGGTACGGCAGCGTGCTCATCGCCAGGCGCACCGTCGGGTTGCGGATGCTCTGGCCGATCAGCCGCTTGGCCGAGTAGATGGTGTTGCGCGGATCCACGTGGCGGCGGGCGCGCGCGGCGTGGCCGACCACCACCTCGCCGGCCGGCGTGAAGCCGACCACCGACGGGTGCAGGCGGTTTCCCCGGTCGTCCGGGATGACCTCGACCCGGTTCTCCCGGAGGGTGGCCACCACCGAGTTGGTGGTGCCGAGGTCGATGCCGATGACCGGTTCCACGTTGCCGAGCACCGACGATAGCAACCGGCCGCGCAGGAGGTCTACCGGCCGCGTTTGCGAGTTTTTTCGGCCAGTCGGCCGAGCGCGACCTCGCGCGTGATGGCGGGGCGAACCGGCCCGTCCGGCCGTCCCGACAGGTACCACTCCTCCCCCTTCACGGCGGCGAAGCCGGGCCGGAAGCCGTCCTTGAGGACCTTGACCTCGTAGTCGCGCCCCGCCTCGAGACCGGTGATGGTCGCGCTCGGCGTGAAGCCGATGAGCAGCCACACCTGCGCGCCGGGCGGCTCCGAGGTGACGTGGATGATGCCGCGCCCGGCCGGCCCGGCCGGCGGCGACGCCCCCGGCTCCGGGCTGTAGGCCGGCACCGGCCTTTCCGGCTCGCCGGCGACCAGCGCGCCGTGCAGCTCGGCGCGCCGCGCCCCCTCGTCGCCCTTCCACTCGTAGCCTGTCACGCGCAGATCCAGCGGCCGGTAGCCCTCGTGCTCGAGCCGCAGCTCGTGGACCATCGCCGAGGACAGCGGGAACGAGTCGACCGGCGTGCGTCCGAGCGACAGCCAGACCGCCGCGTCCGGCTCGCCGCTGGTGATCGTGAGGTCGACCGGCCTGGGCTGCCCGGCCATGTGGCGGGCGAGCGCCTCCTCGCGCGCGCGCTCCTCCTCTCGCTCGGCCGCCTTCCGGCGCCCGGGGTCGAACAGATCGGTCGCGGTGTAGAGCACCGCGGCGAGCACGCCGATCGCCAGCACGCACAGGGCCAGCCAGGGCAGGACGCGGCGGCGGCGCTCCGGCGGCGCGCCGAGGGACGACAGCGGGTCGAGGTCGACCGGATCGCGGCCGGTGGCGGCCCGGCGCGGCGGCGCGGCGGCCGGCGCGGCGAGCGCGGCCGGCTCGGCGAGGACCGGCCGCGGCGTCGCGGTCGGCGGCCGCCGCTCGGGGGCCGGCGCCGGACCGGGCAGCGTCCCGCCGCCGTCGGTCAGCGAGCCGCCGCGCCCTCGGGGCCCGGCGATCGGCCCGCCCAGCGCCGGCAGCACCGGCTCGGTCTGGGCCAGCGGATCGATCGCCGCCCGCCCCTTGCCGCGCGCGCGCCGGTCCTCCTCCTCGAGCTCGGCCAGGTGGCGGGTGACCGAGCCGGGATCGTCCGGCGTCGGCCGCGGCAGCGGCGTCGCATCGTCGTCGATCACCGATCGATCCAGGCGCTCGCCGCCGTAGTCGGTCAGCTTGAGGATCTCCGAGATCGGATCCGGGCCGGCGCCGAGATCGGCGGCGCGCGGGTCGACCTCGGTCAGGTCGTCAGCGCTGGCGCCCGGCAGCGCCGGCTCATCGAGCACGGTGACCGCGTCGGTGTCGTAGCCGACCCGGCTCGCCGGGGACTCGACCTCGAGGCCGGCCAGCACCTCCGACACGCCGCGGCGGCGCGGCGCGATGCTGGCGGCGCGCGGCGCCGCGGCCAGCTCCTGGATCAGATCGGAGGTGGCGGCCTCGAGGTTGGCGTCGCCGCCGGCCAGCCGCTCGGTCACCAGCCGCGCGACCTCGTCGGCCGGCGCCACCCGGCAGCCGTCGCGGGTGATGGCGTCCTCGAGCACCTCCTCGAGCTCGCTCGCGTTGACCAGCCGCGCCGCCGGATCCAGCGCGAGCGCCCGCTCGATCGCGCGCGCGATCGCGGGAGGCGCCGGGCAGGCCCCCGGCGGCGGCTCGCCGCTCCACAGGTGATGGAGGAGCGCGCCGGCGCCGTGCACGTCTCCGGCGGGCGACGGCCCCTGGCCGAGCGCGAGCTCCGGCGGGACGTAGCCGCGCAGCCCGGTGAGCAGCGCCGGGTCATCCCCCTCGGCGGCGGCCGACGCCAGCGCGAAGCCGACCCCGAAGTCGCCCAGCTTGACGCCGCCGTGGAAGTCGATGAACACGCTGCGCGGGTGCACGGCGCCGTGCACCACGCCGAGGCTGTGGGCGTGGCCGAGCGCCTCGATCACGCCGAGCGCGATCGCCATGGCGACGTCCGGCGGCAGGCGGCCGCGCGCCATCAGCTCGGCCAGCGGCGCCGGGCCGACCACCGCGTCGCTCACCACCGCCAGGTTCTCGCCGCTGGTGCCGACGTGGCGGACCGCGAGCACCCGCGGGTGATCGAGGGTCGCCGTCTCGGAGGCGAAGCGCATGAGCGCCGGAACGAACCCGGGCGCGCCGGCCAAGACCGGCGACACGTGCACGATGCGGACCTCCTGGCCGACCCCGCCGAGCGCGCGGAACACGGCGCCGTACGGTCCGGCCGACAGCTCCTGCTGGTAGCGGTAGCCCGCGAACGACAGCCCGGCGCCTGCCCTCACCGGCTAATGATACATGAGGGGGAAGCGGAGCCGGAGCGTCGGCTCGAGGAAGGCGTAGAGGAAGGCGGCGGTGGCCAGAAACGGGCCGAACGGGATCTCGATGTGGCGGAGCGGCACATCGTCGACGGCCTCCTCGCCGCCGGCGGCCTCCTCGCCGGCGGCCTCGGGAGCTGCCTCGCCGGCCGCCTGTCCGCCGGCCGCCTGTCCGCCGGCCGCACCCTCGCGGGCCGCCTCCTCGCCGCGGCCGCCGAGCCGCGCGCCGACGAGGAGCGCGCCGCCGATCACGGATCCCAGGATCGAGCCGAGGAACAGCGCCACCACCACCGCCTGCCAGCCGAGGTACGCGCCGACCACGGCGAGCAGCTTGCCGTCGCCGTAGCCGAGCCCGCGCCGGCCGGTGAGCAGGTAGTAGCCGTCCGCCACCAGGCGCACCACACCGTATCCGACCGCGGCGCCGATGAGGCCGTCCTGCCAGCTCCGCTCCGGCACGAGCAGGCCGAGCCCGTAGAAGATCGGGATCGCCGGATAGGTGATGCGGTTGAGGATGAGCTTGTGATCGAGATCGATGAAGGCGATCACCACCAGCACGAAGACAAACGCGGCGGCGATGACGAAGCGCAGGAGGCGCAGCTCCGGCGGCTCGCCCGGGTGCAGCACAACCACCTCGAGGTGGTAGACCGCGGCGAACAGCATCGCGGTGAGCCCCTCGACGAACAGGTAGCGGGCGGAGAACGGCGCGGCGCACGAGCGGCAGCGGCCGCGCAGCACCAGGTAGCTCACCAGGGGGATGTTGTCGTACCAGCGGATCGCCGCGCCGCAGCCCGGGCAGCGCGACCCGGGGCGCACCACCGAGCGCCCGTGTGGGTGCTCGTCGGTGGGCGGCCAGCGGTGGATGCACACGTTGGCGAAGCTGCCGAGCAGCGCGCCGAGCACGCCGGCCACGACGTGGGCGACCGGCCCGACAAGCAGCGGCTCGAGGGCGGCGTCCAGCACGAGGCCTGCAGGGTAGCGCGGTTGACCGGCGGCGTCGAGGAAGCTATGTAGGGCCGATGGCCAGGCCTTTGACGTCGCCGCCCGCTGGTCTCGGCGCGCGACGAGTCGCCCTGTTCCTGCTGGCCGCGGCCGCCGCGTGCGGGCGATCCGACGGCGGGCGCCCGGACGCCGAGCTCGGCGGCCTGGTGCACGCGCCGGACACCTCGCCGGCGGAGATCGACGTCGCCCGCGCGGCCAAGGAGCCGGCCGAGCTCCTGCGCGCCGCCGCGCTGACGCACGCCCAGCTCTCGGCGCTGCTCGGCCCGCACCAGGTGTCCGGCCGCTCGCACCTCGAGGTGCGCGAGGGCAACGAGCTGGTCGAGAGCCTCGATGAGGACCTCTCGATCCAGCTCGACGCCGACGGCAACTACCACGCGGTCAGCAGCAACTCGCAGGACTACGGCCGCGACGTCTACTTCGTGGACGGCGCGCTCTACCTGCGGCCGCGCTACGGCAAGTTCCACCGGCGCCAGCCGAACCAGTCGACCGAGCCCGACCGCATCCGCAGCGAGATGTTCGGCTCCGCGGCGGCGCACCTCGAGCTGCTCGCGCCCGGCCTGGCGGTGGCCGACGGCGGCACCGTGGAGGTCGCCGGCCGGCCGGCGCGCCTGGTCAAGCTGTCGACCGGGAAGGTGGCTGACCCGCCGCCGCAGCGGACCACCCAGCGCCAGTGGCGCGAGTCGGCGGTGGTGAAGGAGGTCTCCGGCGAGATCGCGCTCGACGAGAAGACCGGCGCGCCGCTGCGCGCCCGCGTGCAGGGTGCGGTGACCTTCCAGCGCGACGGGCGCAGCTTCGAGATGCGCCTGGAGGCGGAGCACGAGCTGTCCGCCTTCGGCGCGGTCGCCGCGGTGGCCGCGCCGGCGCCGGACCAGGTGGTCGCCGGCATCGAGCAGCGCCACGAGCTGGCCGAGCGGGAGTCGCTGCTCGAGGGGATCGCCCCGCCCGCGCGCCGGGCCGCCGGGCCCTGATCGCGCGCCGGGCCGGCGAGCGCCGACCGCCGGAGCCGGCGAGCGCCGACCGCGGTCGGCCTGCCCCTCGTGCCCGCGGCCGCGGGCTTGCTAGACTCTTCCCGTGGCCACCGAGCTCACCCCTCACCGCGCCTACCTCGGTGACAACCGGCGGCTCATCATCGGCCGCGCGCTGGCCGCCGCCGCCGCCGGCGCTCTCCCGGTGCCGCTGGTCGAGGACTGGCTCTCCTCGCGCATCGCGCGCGGCACCATCCGCAAGATCGCCGACTCGCGCTCGGTCGACCTCGACGAGGAGGCGGTCCGCGCGGTGGCGGACGGCCCCGAGCGGCCGCCCGAATGGGCGGAGATCGCCGGCGGCACCATCGCCTACCGCCTGATCGCCCGCACCTGGCGCAAGCTGGTCATCGCCTACCTGGCGGTCCGCCGGGCCCAGGCGGCCACCCGCCACTTCCTGGTCGGCACCCTGTTCGATCACTACTGCGCGCGCCTCCACGTCGGCATGGGCCTCGACGGGCCGCGCGCCGCCGAGCTGCGCGCGGTCATCGACCAGGCGATCGCGCGCACGCCGGGCGGCCTGGGCCGCCGCATCTTCCGGCGCGGCGTGCTCGGCGCCGCCCGCGCCTCGGTGGCGACCCCGCTTCGCCTGGCCGACACCGTGACCGGCGGCATGGTCCGCCGCCTGCTCACCCGCGGCGACGAGGTCGAGGCGGAGCAGCTCGTGGACGACGCCATCCAGCGCCAGCTCCGGTCCAAGAAGAGCTTCCTCGCCCGGTCGGCGGCCGCGGTCGAGCTCCAGCTCGCCGCCGAGGGCAACCCGTACATCGAGCGCCTGCTCGAGACCTTCGAGAACCTGTGGCGCGCGCGCGCGCCGCAGCCGTCGTGAGGGGCGGCCGCGCCCGCACGGCCGGCGCTCAGAGCTTACAGACTCGTCTCGCACAACCCCGGGGGCGGCCGCGCCCGCACGGCCGGCGCCGGCGGGCGCGGCGACCGGCCGGCCCGCCGGGGCGAGGTGCTAAAGTCACCGGGTCGATGAGCGCCGTGTCGCCCGTGCCCGAGCGAGCCGCGCTGGCGCGGGCGCGCCGGGTGGTGATCAAGGTCGGCAGCCGCCTGGTGGCGGAGAGCCCGGTCGGCCGGCCGGCGGCGATCGCCGACGAGCTGGCCGCGCTGCGCGACCGCCCGCTCGAGGCGGTGATCGTCAGCTCCGGCGCCATCGCCCTCGGCCGCCGCGTGCTCGGCATGGCGCGCCGGCCGCACGCGCTGCCGGTCCTGCAGGCGGCCGCGGCGGTCGGCCAGACCCGCCTCATGCACGGCTGGGAGCAGGCGTTCGCGGTCCACCGGCTGACCTGCGCCCAGGTGCTGCTCACCCACGACGATCTGGCCGACCGGCGCCGCTTCATCAGCGCGCGCCACGCGCTGCGCGCCGTGCTCGACGCCGGCGCGGTCCCGGTCATCAACGAGAACGACACGGTGGCGGTCGAGGAGATCCGCTACGGCGACAACGACCTGCTCGCCGCCCTGGTCTGCAACCTGATCTCGGCCGACGCGCTCGTCATCCTGACCGACGTGGACGGCCTGCACGACGCGCCCCCCGCCGAGGGCGGCCGCCGCATCCCGCTGGTGCGCGACATCGACGTCGAGCCGGGCTGGAAGGTGTCGGCGGCGGATCCGGACGGGGTCGGCTCCGGCGGCATGGCGTCCAAGGTGCTGGCGGCGCGCAGCGCGGCGCGCCACGGCGTGGTGACCGCGGTCGTGCCCGGCCACCGGCCGGGCGTGCTCGGCGAGGTGCTCGGCGGGGCGGACGTCGGCACCGCGTTTCTGCCCTCGAGCGAGCGGATGTCGAGCCGCAAGCACTGGATCGCCTACGGCGCCCGCCCGCTCGGCCGGGTGGTGGTCGACGACGGCGCGCACCGCGCGGTGGCAGAGCTCGGCAAGAGCCTGCTCCCGGCCGGCATCGTCGAGGTCGAGGGCACCTTCGAGCTGGGCGACATCGTCAGCCTCGTCACGCGACAAGGAACCGAATTCGCACGGGGACTTGCCGGCTACGGGGCGGGCGAGGTGCGCCGGCTCAGGGGCTTGCAATCAGGCGATATCGAGGCAACACTTGGATACAAGTATCTCGACGAGGTAATACACCGAGACGACCTCGTACTTCTTTGAGGCGACCCGCGCTCAAGACCTCCGGAGTGGCCGAGCTGGCACGCGCTGCCCGCGACGCCTCACGCGCCCTGGCCAGGACCGACGCCGACGCCCGGCGCCGCGCGCTGTCCCTGATGGCCGGGTCTCTGCGCTCTCGCCAGGCCGAGATCCTGGCCGAGAACGCCGCCGACCTCGAGGCCGCCACCGCCGCCGGCCTGTCGGAGGCGATGCTGGACCGGCTGCGGCTCGACGCCGGCCGCCTCGAGGCGATGGCACGCGCCGTCGAGGAGGTCGCCGCGCTGCCGGAGGTGGTCGGGCGGGTCGACGCGCGCTGGACGCGGCCGAACGGGCTCGAGGTCGAGCGCGTGCGCATCCCGCTCGGCGTCATCGCCATCGTCTACGAGTCGCGCCCCAACGTCACCACCGACGCCGCCTCGCTCTGCCTCAAGACCGGCAACGCGGTCATCCTGCGCGGCGGCAGAGAGTCGTTCCGCTCCAACTGCGCGCTCGGCGCCGCGGTCAGCGCCGCGCTCGACCAGGCCGGGCTGCCGCCGGCGGCGGTGCAGGTGATGCCGACCAGCGAGCGCGAGGCGCTCTACCAGCTCCTCCAGCGCGAGGAGGAGATCGACCTCGTCATCCCGCGCGGCGGCGAGGGCCTCATCCGCGCGGTGGTCGAGCACTCACGGGTTCCCGTCATCAAGCACTACAAGGGTGTGTGCCACGTCTACGTGCACGCCGCCGCCGACCAGGAGATGGCGCTCGCCATCTGCGAGAACGCCAAGGTGCAGCGGCCGGGCGTGTGCAACGCGGTCGAGACCATCCTGGTCGACCGCGCGGCGGCCGGCTCGTTCGTGCCGCGGCTGTGCCGCCGCTTCGCCGATCTCGCGGTCGAGGTGCGCGGCGACCCGCAGGTCCGCGAGCTCGGCGGCGAGCAGGTGGTGCCGGCCGCCGAGGAGGACTGGGCGGCCGAGTACCTGTCGAAGACGGTCGCGGTGCGGGTGGTGGACGGCCTCGAGCAGGCGATCGAGCACATCGCGCGCTACGGCTCCGACCACACCGAGAGCATCGTCACCGCGGATCGCGCCGCCGCCGAGCGGTTCCTGCGCGAGGTCGGCTCGTCCACCGTGCTGGTCAACGCATCGACCCGCTTCGCCGACGGCGGCGAGCTCGGCCTCGGCGCCGAGATCGGCATCTCCACCACCCGGCTCCACGCCTACGGGCCGATGGGGGCGGAGGGTCTCACGACGACGAAGTTCGTCGTCAGGGGGGACGGACAAGTGCGGACCTGATTCGAGGTCCAAGACGGAGGCACGTGAGGAACACCCAGCCACACCAGACGACCCACAGCGACTACCTCGACGAGCAGGAGGCGCCGGCCACCCGGGTCAGCGCCGAGGAGGCGGCCCAGCTGGCGCTGGCGGCCGCCCTCGACAAGAAGGCGCTCGAGCCGGTGCTGCTCGACGTCCGGTCGCTGTGCTCCTACACCGAGTACATCCTGCTGGTCAGCGGTCGCTCCGACCGCCAGGTGGACGCGATCTCCGACGCGATCTCGCAGGAGCTGAAGAAGCAGGGGCGGCGGGCGCTGGGGGTCGAGGGCGTACGCAGCGGCCAGTGGGCGCTGCTCGATTTCGGCGACGTGGTGGTGCACGTGTTCCACCACCCGATGCGGCTGCACTACGACCTCGAGAGCCTGTGGCACGAGGCGCCGCGGGTCGCGATCGAGGTTCCGGACGAGGCGCGCGCCACGCCGGAGGACATCTACTAGAGCACCGCCGGGGGGCCTCCCCGCAGCGGAACGTGGCGCTCCGCATCCGCATCGTCGCGGTCGGGCGGCTCAAGGAGGAGTACCTCCGGGCCGCCGAGGCGGAGTACCTCCGCCGCCTGCGGCCGTTCTGCCAGGTCGCGGTCGACGAGGTGGCCGACGAGGCCGCGCTCCTCGGCAAGCTGCCGGGCGACGCGCGCCTGGTCGCGCTCGACGAGCGCGGCGACCTGGTGACCAGCCAGGAGCTGGCGCGCGGCGTCATCGGCGCCGCCGAAACGCACGGCGGCGGGCGGCCGCTGGTGTTCGCCATCGGCGGCGCCGACGGCCACTCGCCGGCGGTGCGCGCGCGCGCCGACCGGCTGATCGCCTTCGGCCGGATCACGATCGCGCACCGGCTGGTGCGCGTGCTCCTGGCCGAGCAGATCTACCGCGCCTACACGATCCTGCGCGGCCACCCGTACCATCGGTGAGCGGCCGCGCAGGCGGGGGCCGATGCGGTGGCGCCGCGGCGCCGCGGCGAGGCCGCGGGGCGCCACGGCGCGGAGGCGGGGCTGCCTACGGCTCGACCCAGCTCGCGTTGAGGGTGTAGGAGCCGGACGAGTAGCCGTACACCATGATGTAGGCCTGCGACTGGCCGCTCGGCACGGTGAGGACGCAGCTCTCCTGGGCGCCCCACAGGTACGGGCGGCAGTGGAAGCTGTACAGCGTGGGCGGGGAGCCGAAGCGGACGTAGAGGTCCGGATCGCCGGTGCCGGTCATGTGAACCTCGAACTCGGTGCCGGGCAGCACGCTGAGCGGCTGGTAGTGGACCGCCTGGCCGCGCCCGACGGTGCCGGAGGCGGTGCCGCTCTGCGGCGTGCCCTCCGGATCGGGATCCGGATCCGGGTCCGGATCGGGATCCGGGTTGCCGTCGGGCGAGCCGTACAGCGCCGCGGCGCCCTCGCGGTCGCGCTGCGACATGCTGAGGTCGTTCGACGAGCCGCCGCACTGCGGGTAGTGCATGGTCGAGGAGGAGTCGTAGGGGGTGAGCGGGCGCCAGTTGTTGTCCTCGAAGCACTGGCCGGCCTCGGGCCGGGTGTGCTCGTGGCGGAAGCCGAGGGCGTGGCCGAGCTCGTGCAGGAGGATGTTCTCGAGCGGCCAGCTCGTGTTGAACGCCGAGGTGTCGACCAGGACGTTGCGGCTGGAGCGCGACTGGTTGGGGAAGAAGGCGCGCGCCAGGTACGGCTGGCCGCTGACCGGCCGGACGTCGAACACGACGTTGTTGTTGCTCGCCGTGCAGCTCGAGTCGTACTGCGACAGGTAGATGAAGTCGACGTTGGCGGCGGTCTCCCAGCCGTCGTCGGTCGCCGCGGCCATGGCGGCGACCATCTCGTCCTTGAGACTGCCGAACGAGTTCGAGATGCAGTAGGTGATGTTGACCTTCTGCGCGTCCGACCACTTGGCGTCGACGCCGCCGACCTGGTGCACGATCAGCTCGCCGGTGCCGTAGAGCTGGTCGTAGAACTCCCGGAGCTGCTTGATGTCGACGATGGGGGTGTCGCCGTTGACGATGTAGACACCGCCCTCCCAGGGCTCGAGGTAGGTGGCCGCCTCGAACTCCTCGAAGGTCATGTCCGGTCCGGTCTCGCCGATCTCCTCCTCTATCGTTGGGCCGCAGGCGGCCAGGAGTGAGCTGAGCAAGAGGACGCGGGTCGTTGGCGACATGAGGGCCTCCTTGTGGGGGGAACCGGCAGGCGCGCCCTCGCTCATCAAGCTCGGTGCCAGAAACGACCTGATGCACACGCGTGTGCGCGGCGCGCCGCGTCGCCGGCTGCGCTCCGGCGCCGCAGCGCAGCAACTGCGCGCCATGCTGGAAGACGACACCGTCGACGCGTGTGTCTCCCTGTGAGACAGGCCTTCACCTTCGGCCCTCTCATGCGTTACCACATCTCCGTGGGTGTGGACCGACCGACCGCAACCTCTTGTGTGCGACCGATAGTCCTCACCCGCGCCGGGCGGCGCGCGACCCCGCCGATCGCCTGCGCTCAGCGGGCGCGGGAGCGCGCGCGAGCCGGCTGGCGACCGGCGCGATGGGTCCGCGCCCGGTGTGCCTTGCGGTGTGCCGCACGAGTGACGCGGCGGGCGCCGGCGCGCGCGCGATGCGGCGCGCGGCCGAGCCGGGCGGCGCCCATCCGCTGCTGCTGCAGGGCGCGGCGGGGCGCGAGCTGCGTGCGCAGCGTGCCGCCTCGCAGGTAGGCGACTCCGGATGTTTCGCCGAGCTTGCGGCGCACCCGCTGGATGTCGCCGGCCTCGAGCGGGAGGTTGGTGACCAGCATGACGTCGGCGCCGTTCGCCCCGCGCAGCGCGAGCTGCTCGATCGCCTTGTCGATCACGCGATCCGCCGCGATGCCACCGGGGTCCGGCTTGTGCTGGAACTTGGCCTCGACCAGGGTGCCGTCGCGCAGGACGACGTCCACCTCGTGGCCGTCCACCTTCGCGCTGATGGCGGCGGCGCGCTCGCCGAAGCTTGCCGCCACCTGGATCTCGAAGGCGGGGCCGGCCAGGCCGGCCCCCTCCGACTTGCCGACCCGCTCGAAGGTCTCGAGCGCACCCGGCAGGTGGGCGACCTTCGCCATGGCGACCAGCGTGTCGCGCGCGTGGGGCGCGAAGTCGCGGTTGCCGAGCGCCAGCGCGATGGTCTCGCGCGGCACCGCGCGGCCGCCGAGGAGCGAGCCGAGCGCCTGGCGCGCGGCGCCGCCGCCGTCTGCCGTGAGCGCGGCGCGGACGTCCGGGTCGGCGCCGGCCAGGAGCGACTCGACCCCGGACGCGCCGCTCTGGGCGCGGGCCTCGCCGCCGGCCAGCCCGGCGAGCACCAGCGCGGCGAGGAGCGCGTGGCTGCGCGGGGCGCGAAAGGGGCGGCGAGGGCGGAGGCGATCGGCGGCCATGGAGGTGCTTCAAGCAAGCCCCGGGCCGCCGGCCTTCCCCCAGATCCGTCCGCTACTTGCGGCTCGCGGCGGCGGCTGGCGGCGCCGCCTTGCCGGGCCCCTGCGCCGCCAGGCAAGCCGGGCTGGCGGAAACGCGAGGAGCCACCCGTCCGAGATGCGCGCCGTGACACGCGCGAGGAGCCACCCGTCCGAGATGCGCGCCGTGAGCTGGCTCGCCCGCGCCCTCGAGCTGGTGTACGCGCCGGCCTGCGCCGCCTGCGGCCGGCCGGTCGCGCCGGGCAGCGCGTTCTGTGCCGTCTGCCGCATCTCGGTCGACCCGGCGCCGCCGCGGGGTGCGCTCGCGCCGCTCGCCGCCGTGCACGCGCCGCTCCTCTTCGGGGGCGAGGCGGCCGCGGCGCTGCGCCGCCTGAAGTTCCACGACCGGCGCGAGGTGGCGCGGGCGCTCGGACACGAGCTCGGGCCGGCGATGGCGGACGCCGCGCGCACCTGCGACCGCATCATCCCGGTGCCGCTCCACCGCGGCCGGCTGGCGCGGCGCGGCTACAACCAGGCCGCGCTCATCGCCCGCCACGCCCGCCCGCGCCCGGGGCCGCCGCTGGATCTCCTGTCGCTGCGCCGCATCCGGGCGACCGCGCCGCAGACCGGGCTCGACCGCCGGGCCCGCCGGCGGAACGTCGAGGGTGCCTTCGCGGTGGCGCCCGGGCGCCGCGGCCGGATCGCCGGGGGCTCGATCCTCCTGGTCGACGACGTCCTCACGACCGGCGCCACCCTGGCGGCTGCGGCCAGCGCGCTGCTCCAGGCCGGCGCCCGCCGGGTGGTCGGCTTCTGCGCCGCCCGCGCCGAGGGCTGAGCGGCCCGGCGCGGGGTAGAGTCCGGCCGTGGCGAAGAAGCCGAAGAAGGCGGCCGACCCCGGCCACAAGGTCCTGGCGCGCAACCGCCGCGCGCTCCACGACTACGCCATCGAGGAGCGGCTCGAGGCCGGCATCTCGCTCACCGGCTCCGAGGTCAAGTCGCTGCGCGATCAGCGCGCCTCGATCGGAGAGGGCTTCGTCACCATCCGCGGCGGCGAGGCCTGGCTGGTCGGCGTGCAGATCCAGGAGTACCCCTGGGCCCACCAGCAGAACCACGACCCGATGCGCGAGCGACGCCTGCTCCTGCACCGGCGCGAGATCGACAAGCTCGACACCAAGGTCAACCTGCGCGGCTACGCCATCGTGCCGCTGTCGGTCTACCTCAAGGACGGCCGCATCAAGGTCGAGATCGGCGTCGGCCGCGGCAAGCGGCAGCACGAGAAGCGGGACAGCCTCAAGGAGGCAGAGGCCCGCCGCGAGATCGACCGCGCCATGAGCCGTCGGCGCTAGCGGCTGGCGCCAGGCTCGCGCCTGCGCTCAGTGGACCTCGCGGAGCTCGGCGATCTCGAGCACGACGCGGTCGTTGACCTGGCGGGCGCGCGCGCCCTTGCCCTCGACCAGCGGCTCGCGCGAGCCGGCGCCCGACACCTCGAGGCGCGCGGGATCGACCCCCCACTCGACCAGCCAGCGACGCACCGCCTCGGCGCGCGACGCCGACAGCTCGTCGTCGCCCTCGCCGCGCGGGTGGACGTGGACGCGGATGCGCAGGCGCGCGATCTCGCGGCTGGCCCGCAGGGTGGCGCCGACCTGGCCGAGCACGCGGGTGCTCGAGCGCAGCAGCACGGCCGAGTTGCCGCGGAAGCGGATCGGCTCGAACAGCTCGAGGCGATCCTTGGTGACCAGGACCAGGCTCTCGCCGCGATCCGGACAGCCGTCGTCGTCCTGGTTGCCGTTGATCGTCTCCGGCTCCGCCGGGCAGCGGTCGAGGGCGTCGAACACGCCGTCGCGATCGTTGTCCGGATCCGGGCAGCCGTCGTCGTCGGCGTGGCCGTCGGCGTCCTCCGGCTCGCTGGGGCAGCGGTCGTCGACGTCCGGCACGCCGTCGCTGTCGTTGTCGCGGTCGGGGCAGCCGTCGCGGTCCTCGAAGCGATCGAGATCCTCCGCCTCGCGCGGGCACGCGTCGTGGATGTCGGGCACGCCGTCGCCGTCGTCGTCGAGGTCCGGGCAGCCGTCCTCGTCCTGGAAGCCGTCGCGGTCCTCGCGGTCCTCCGGACAGAGGTCGCTCGCCGCCGGCACGCCGTCGCCGTCGAGATCGAGGCGGGCCAGGCGCTCCTCCTCGGTTCCGATCGGCGGCGCCATCGGCGAGAAGCTGACCGCCGCGAACAGCCGGAGGTCCGGCGCGCCGATGCCGGGCAGGATGCCGCGGCCGGCGCCGCCGACCACCGCCACCTCCCGGGTGATCCGGTAGCGGCCGCCCAGCACCGCCTCGAGCGGCTTGCCGCCGGCCGGCCCGCCGCCGATGTCGATCGCCCCGAACAGCTCGGCGATGGCGGCCGCGCGCCCGCTGATCTGGTAGGCGCCGGCGACCGCGTAGGTGATCTGGTGGCCCTGCTCGACGTCGGCGAGCTGCGCCCGGTGGCGCATGATGGCGCCGCCGTTGAGCGCGATGAGGAGCGGCCCCGAGCGGTAGTCCACCAGGCCGGCGACCGACGCGCTCGGCCCGGCGGCGCCGGCGAACTGCTCGTCGGCGCCGGTCGGCATGGTGAGCTCGCCGGCCAGACCGAACGAGAGCGGCGCGCGCGCCGCCAGGAACGCCTTGCCGCGCAGGCGCACGTCGCCCAGCGCGGTGCCGTCGGCCGGCGCCACGCCGCTGAAGCCCGGCCGCTCGCCGCTCTGCACCAGGAGCGGCAGGACGCCGGTCACCTCGAAGCGGCCGCCGAACGAGTAGGAGGCGGCGAGCTCGGCGGTGGCGCGCGAGGCGATCGGGCGGTCGGTCATCTCACCGCCCTCGACGACCAGCGGGTTGTGCGCGTAACCGAACCAGAGGTCGAAGGCGAACGCGCCGGCCGGGCCGACCCGCGACGACTCGACCGAGAGGAGCGCCGGGTCGGCGCCGTGGGCGGGGCGGAAGGTGGTGAGGTCGAGGTCGCGGGTCTGGCGCTCCTCGTCCTGCGCGGCGAGGGGCGCGGCCGCCAGCGAGACCAGCGCGGCGGCGAGGACCGCGGCGCGGCGGCGGGCGCGGCCGAGGGCGAGGAGCGCGGCCAGCGCGAGGAGCGCGCCGGCGCCGCCGCTGGTGCCGCCGGCCGCCGCGCACCCGCTGCCGCGCAGGCTGCCGGCGACCGCCTGGCCGGACAGCGAGGCGACCGGCACGCCGAGCGGGTCCTCGTCGATCAGGAGCTCGAGGGTGCCGGTGTGATCCCCGGCCGAGCCGGGCAGGAAGACGACCTCGAGCAGGAGCTCGCCGCCGGGCTCCAGCTCGACCGGACCGCGCAGGCCGATCAGGCGGTAGGAGTCGAGCAGCTCGCCGTCCGGCCCGACCGCGCGCGCCTCCTGGATCACGAACGAGTCCTCCGCGCTGCGGTTGACCAGCCGCAGGGGCGCCGCGTCCGGCACCACCACCTCCAGGCCGACCGCGGCCGAGCCGAAGTCGAGCCGGCCGGCGGAGGCCTCGATGGCCGGCAGGATGCCCAGGCCGGACAGATCGACCCGCACCATCGGGCGCTCGTCGTCGTCGTTGACCAGGAGCAGCTCGGCGCGGATCGGATCGTCGGTCGCCCGGGTCGGCGCGAACACGACCTCGACGGTGGCCACGCCGAGCGGCGGGATCTGCTCCGGCAGCTCGCCGACCAGCGAGAACGAGGCGGCCCCCTCGCCGCCCAGCATCACCGCCGACAGCGCCAGCGGGCTCTCGCCGGTGTTCTGCACCTGTAGCTCCACCGCCGACGGCGTGCGCGGGTTGCGGTAGGTGGGCGGGAACTCGATGCTGGGCAGCGAGACCGCGATGTGGCGATCGACGCCGCGGCCG
>Ga0079224_100003993_pt1 | contig 18877 bp, 14 predicted proteins | sample Stecom2015_FD_80414 | JGI IMG/M metagenome (GOLD analysis project Ga0079224, IMG submission 80414) | Agricultural soil microbial communities from Utah to study Nitrogen management - Steer compost 2015 | ecosystem: Environmental > Terrestrial > Soil > Agricultural land | place: USA: Utah... | reverse complement strand
GGTGGATGCGCGGCACTAAGGGCCTCCCAAGCTTCCGATGCGGGAACGAGCGCATCGGGGAGCCACCCCTCGAACAGGAGATGGCGCGCATCGAGCTGATAGCGCGCGAACGTGGCGATCCCTCGGCGATCGTCCCATGCGATGGGCGTGTCGCTCATCGGGCGGAGTTTACTGTTCAGATGTTCAGTTGCAACGAAGATCCGCCGCGGTTCGACCTGCGCGAAGGCCGGAACGATCGAATGGCCACGGGCGACGCGGCGCCTGCGGCTGCGGCACGGGTCGGTCGTTCGCGACCGAATCTCGCGTGCGTCGGTGGGAAACATCCATCCGCTCGCTAGGCTCCGTTCGTGAGGGTGGGTGAGGCAGGTGTGGCGCCCGTACCGGCGCGCGTGAGGCGGATGCATGAGGTTCGTTTCGCCTGGGTGCATGGCCACCGGCGGGCGTTTCTCGACGTGGGCGAGGGCCCAGCCGTGTTGTTGATCCACGGCATCGGCGACACCGGCGACACCTGGTCCGAGGTCGTCGATCGGCTCGCTCGCGATCATCGGGTGATCGTGCCGGACCTGCTCGGGCACGGGCAGTCCCCCAAGCCTCGCGCCGACTACTCGCCGGCAGCCTACGCCAACGGCATGCGCGACGTCCTGCTGCTGCTCGGGATCGAGTCGGCGACGATCGTCGGGCATTCGCTCGGTGGCGGCATCGCGATGCAGCTCGCGTATCAGCACCCGAGCCTGTGCGAGCGCCTCGTGCTCGTGAGCCCGGGCGGCGTGTCGCACGACGTGGTCGCGCTGCTGCGTTGGGTTTCCACACCGGCGGCGTACCTGCTGCTTCCGCTGCTGCAGGGCAGGGTTTCGCGGCGCCTCGCGGGTTGGGTCGCGCGCGCGCTCGAGCGGTTCGGCACCGCGCTCGGCTCCGATGGTCGCGAGTTCCTGCGCGCTTACGAGAACCTGCCCGACGCGCGGTCGCGGGCCGTGTTCCTTCGCGCGCTGCGTTCGGTCGTCGATCGTCGCGGGCAGACCGTCACGATGCTCGATCGCTGCTACCTCGCGGCGGACGTGCCCACCCTGCTCGTCTGGGGGACGCGGGATCCCGTGATCCCGCGGCATCATGCCGAGGTCGCCCATCGTGCGATCCCCGGGAGTCGCATGGTCGTGCTGCCGGACGCGGGCCACTTCCCCCACCGCACGTGTCCGGAGCGGTTCCTCGAGGTCGTTGCCGCGTTCCTCGCGGAGACCGAGCCCGCGCGCCACGAACCACAGGCGTGGCGCGATCGTCTGCGGCGGAGCACCGCGACGACGCTCGCGGCGGGGGAGGCCTCCTCACGCGCGATCGAGGCCGCGCCGGATGTGCCCCGCGCGCCGCTTCGCCTCGCGGCGCAGCATCCATGAGGTGAGCAGCAGCTGCACCCACACGCCGACGACCGGGGCCAGCAGCAACCCCGCCACGCCGAGCCGGCGACTCCAGGTCAGGGAGGTCGTCAGGATGAGCAACGAGCAGAGCACTGCGATCACGGCGAAGCGCCGGGTGACGAAGTAACACTCGGCGATCCACATCGTCCGCACCAGGAACACGCCGCCCGCCGAGACCAGCCACGACAATCCGATCCAGGTGAGCTCGAGGTCGTACGCGTTGCCGAGCCAGCGTGGGAGCCACGGGACGAGCGGTGCGACGAGGACGTGCAGGAGCGTGATGGCCCCGAGGGCTTGCAGGGTGGGGCGCCACAGCAGATGGATCGCGCGCGCCTCGTCGCCGCTCGCGAACTTCTTCAGCACGACGACGCGGTACGTCTCGAAGAACACCGAGATGAGGCCGCCCACGACGCCGTAGACCTGGGTGACGAGCGTGTAGCCGGCGAGTTCGGTCGCGTCGAGGTGCAGGGCGCCGATCCAGCGCCCCGCGCAGTTGATCACCCATTGCGTCAGCGAAAAGATCGCCGTCCCCGAGCCGAACGCGAACGCGGATCGCAGCAGCGCCGGTCGCCATCCGGCGCGTCGCGAGGTCAAGAGGTCGCGCAGGGCGAACACGCCGACCGCTCCCGAGAGGCCGTAGGCGACCACGAACGAGATCGCGGCCGCCATGAAGCCGAAGCCCGTCCAGGGGCCGGCGGCGAGGAAGGCGAGCGGATAACCGAGGCTGAGCGCCAAGCTGAACCAGAAGAACCCGCGCACGCGGTCGGTCGCGCGCAGCAACGCGTGGGTGTACGTCGCGACGACGTAGGCCACGCTGCCGAGCAGCATCAGCGGAGAGATGCGTGTGAAGAGTCCGGAAGGCTCGAGCAGATCGGGACGTGCGGCGAGCACACCGATCGCCAAGAGCGTGCCGACGATCCCGAGCGCGAGGCCGGTCACGAGCAGGGTCGACGCCAGCTGCACCTGCCCCTCGCGCTGCGACACCGTGAACCACAGCCGCCCGATCGAGAGGTGCACGTTCCACGTCGAGAGCGGCACGACCACCAGGAAGAAGCTCCCGAACAGGCCGAACCACGTCACCTCCGAGGGAGCCGCCACCGCGACCAGCAGCGCGAGCACGCCGAGCTGCCCCGTGCGTTGAGCGAGGTTCGCGAACAGGAACACCCCGAAGCGGCGACGCGTCGCACGGGCCCCACTCGTCGATGCTCCGGCGCGCTCCGCCGTCGCCGCGGGCGAACGCTCGAGTTGTCCCTCGTCGTCGATGGTGGCCCCTTGTAGCGCCCACGCCCGAGCCTCGCAAGCGGTCCGCGCGGCGCCGTCGTCGGCCGTCGCGGCTTTGGACGGGGCCGCGACCGGGGTACGATTTCGGGATGGCGAGCGAACGATCGGCGGCCCCCGTGCTCCTCTACGGCGCCCCCGCGATGGTGGAGCACGACCCCGGCTTCGGGCACCCCGAGCAGCCCGATCGCTTGCGAGCGATCCACGACCGCCTGGGCACGACGCGTCGGGGATCGGTGTGGCACACCCCGCCGCTCGCCGACGCGGATGTGCTTCGGCGCGTGCACGCGGCCAGCTACGTCGATCGGATCTTCGCGCTCGCCGGGCGCTCGGCGACCCTCGATCCGGATACCGCGTTGTCCGACGGCAGCGTCGAAGCGGCGCGTCGGGCCGCGGGCGCGGCCGTCTCGGCCGTCGATGCGCTCTATTCGGGCGAGGCCGAGCGCACGTTTGCGATGGTGCGGCCCCCGGGGCATCACGCGTTGGCGGATCGGGCGATGGGGTTCTGCGTCTTCAACAACGTCGCCGTCGCGGCGGCGCACGCCCGCGCGGTCCATGGCGTGCAGCGGATCCTCGTCGTCGATTGGGACGTCCATCACGGCAACGGGACCGAAGCGATGTTCGCGGATGATCCCGGCGTCCTGTTCTTTTCGACCCATCAGGCGCCGTTCTATCCGGGCACCGGCGCCGTGCGGCAGCAGGGGCGGGGGGCGGGGCTCGGGCGCACCGTCAACGTGCCGCTCCCGGCGGGTTCCACCGACGCCGACCTGCGGCTCGCGTTCACCGAGGTGCTGCGCCCCGTCGCCGAACAGTTCGCACCCGAGCTCGTGCTCGTGTCGGCGGGCTTCGATGCGCACGCCGACGATCCCCTCGGCCAAATGGAGCTCTCGGAGGAGGGCTTCGCCGACCTCTGCGCGGAGGTGGTGGCCATCGCCGAGCGCGATGCCGGGGGACGCCTGGCGCTGTTCCTCGAGGGCGGCTACGACTTGGATGCGCTCGCGCGCAGCGTGGCGGCTTGCGTCGAGGTGTTGGAGGGGCGAGCCGCTCCGGAGCAGCGCGACGTCGCGACCACGGCGGGGGTCGCCGCGGTGCGAGCGGCCCAGGACGTCCAGCGCACGCATTGGCGGCTGTGAGCGCCATGACGACCCGCGACATCGTCCTCGCGACGTTCAACGCTCGCTACACGCATGCCTCGATGGGGCTCCGCTGCTTGCGGGCGAACTTGGGCGCCTACCGAGCGCGGAGCGAGATCCTCGAGGCGACCGTCGGATTGCGTCCGTTGTCGTTCGTGGAGCAGATCCTCACGCGCCGCCCGAAGCTCGTCGGGCTCGGGGTCTACGTCTGGAACGCGCGCGAGAGCCTGCACTTGGTCCGTCTGCTCAAGCGGCTCGCGCCCGAGGTGACGGTCGTCGTCGGGGGCCCGGAGGTCAGCCACGAAACCGACGCGCAGGAGATCTGTGCGCTCGCCGACTTCGTCGTGCGCGGCGAAGGGGAGGTGGCGTTCGCGAGGCTCTGCGCGACCGTGCTCGGCGACGCTCGTGGGCTCGTCGTCGCGCCCGAGAAGATCGTCGACGGCGGCACGCCCGCGCTCTCCGAGCTCGCGTTGCCGTACGACGAATACGACGCCCGCGACCTCGCCGAGCGCACGATCTACGTCGAAGCCTCGCGCGGGTGCCCGTTCCGCTGCGCCTTCTGCCTCTCCGCGCTCGATCGCGGCGTCCGTCCGGTGCCGCTCGACCGCCTGCTCGACGCGCTCGGGAAGCTCCACGACCGCGGGCTGCGTCGGTTCAAGTTCGTCGACCGCACCTTCAACCTCGCCATCGGCGATGCCCAGCGCATCCTCGCGTTCTTCCTCGAGCGGGGCGCGGACGATCTCTTCCTGCATTTCGAGATGATCCCCGATCGCCTGCCCGAGCCCTTGCTGCGCACGCTGGAGCGCTTCCCCGCGGGCGCGATCCAACTCGAGCTCGGGTTCCAGACGTTCGACCCCCGCGTGGCGGCACGCATCGATCGGCGCACGCACCTCGAACGCGCGCTCGACAATGTTCGGCAGCTGCGGGCGCGTACGGGCGCCCACGTGCACGCCGACCTGATCGCCGGCCTGCCGGAGGAGACGTGGGAGAGCTTCGCGGCGGGGTTCGATCGGCTCCTCGCCGCGGGGCCGCAGGAGATCCAGCTCGGCATGCTCAAGCGCTTGCGCGGGGCGCCGCTGTGGCGTTCGAGCACGGACGCGGTGTTCGACGAAGAGCCACCCTACGAGGTGTTGCGGACGCCCACGCTGGACTTCGCCGCGCTGGCGACCCTGCGCCGCATCGCGTGGGTGTGGGATCGCGTGTTCAACCAGGGACGCGCACCCCGGGTGGCGGCGCTCGTCCTCGCGACCTGGCGTGCGCGCGGCTCCGCGTTCGCCGGTCTCGCGCGGCTCACCGAGGCGATCGCCGCCCGCGAGGTGGTCCTGCACGCGGTGCCGTGGGAGCGCCTCCTGGACCACGTACGCACGCACTTGCTCGGGCTCGGTGTGCCGGAGGAGCGCGTGCACGCGGCCGTCGACGGCGACGTGGGACGAGGACGTCGGGGACCTCCCGAACGCGCGCGGGTCGATCGCGGCGAGCGACGCCCGAGCGGGCCCCCGTCGCGGCAACGCAGGCACCTGCACGGCCTCGAACCGATCGTGGACCCCCCCGAGGTCGCGCCTGCGGAGGAGCATGAGCGCTCCTGACGAAGGCGGCTGGGTCGATGCCTTGGTGCACCTCGACCTGCTCGACGACGACGCGTACGCCCGCGTGCTCGAGCGCGCCGCCGCGGCGGACGTGCGCACGGTGATCCACGGCGGAATCGACCCTCGTACGCCGTCGCGCGTGCGATCCGGGCATGCCTCCGTCCGCGTGTGGCGGGCGTATGGGATCCATCCGAGGGTCGTCGCGTCGGGGGAACCCGAGCGCCGCGAACAGCTGCGTGCGTTGACGCAGCGCTTGGACGAAGACGACGTGGTCGCGCTCGGCGAAATCGGCCTCGACGCGCGTCCCGAGATGCCGCCGATCGAACGGCAAGAGACGCTGCTGCGCGCCCAACTGCGATTGGCCGACGCGCGCGGCTTGCCGGTCATCGTCCATTGCGTGCACGCGATCGGGCGCTTGGTCGCGATCGTGGAGGAGCACGGACCGCTCGCGGCCGGCGGCATGCTCCACGCCTTCGGAGGTCCCGCCGAGCTGGTCCCGCGGCTCTCCGCGCTCGGGTTCCATTTCAGTTTCGGCACGTTGGTGACGCGCCCTGCGGCCAAGCGCTGCCGCGCGGCGGCCACCGCGGTCGCCGCGGACCGCCTCCTCGTCGAGAGCGACGCGCCCGGGGAGACGCCGTCGGGGCCGCGGCAGCACCCCCGCGAGCCCGCCGACATTCCTGCTATTTTGCGCTCCATCGCGGAGCTGCGCGCCGAACCTCGGGACGCCCTCGCGCTCCGGGTCCGCGACAATGCCCGCCGCCTGTTTCGCTTCGCGAACCCCGTCGCAGAGACGCCATGACCGAGTCGTTCATCCCGCGCCAGACCCTGTTCAAGACCGATCCCGCGAGCGCCGAGGGGGCGCAAGAGCGTCGCTATCGGCTGCATCGCCGCTTCGATCGCTTGGGTCGTCTCTACGGCGACGGTGCGGTCGAAGGCCTCATGAACGCCAAGGTCGTCGTGTTCGGCGTCGGTGGGGTGGGCAGCTTCGCCGCCGAAGCGCTCGCCCGCAGTGCGATCGGGCGCCTCGTGCTCGTCGACGGGGACGACGTGTGCGTCACCAATGCCAACCGGCAGCTCCAGGCCCTGCGCGGCAACATCGGCGAGGCCAAGGCGCTCGTGCTGCGCGATCGCCTGCGCCAGATCAACCCGCAGGCGGACATCCGCGGCGAGCGGGTCTTCTACAACGCCGAACGCAGCGACGCGCTGTTGGAATCGCCGTGGGGTGGTCCATACGACTTCGTCGTCGACTGCATCGACAACATGACCGCCAAGGCGCACCTGCTGGCCACGTGTCGCGCGCGGGGCCTTCGCGTCGTCTCCTCGATGGGGGCTGCGGCGCGTCGCGATCCCACGCAGGTGCGCATCGCCGACCTGAGCGAGACGACGGGCTGTCCGATGGCGGCCGAGCTTCGCAAGGTCCTCCGCCGCAAGCACGGGTTTCCGCGCGAGGGGACGTTCGGGATCGAAGCCGTGTTCTCGAGCGAGCCGCGACAGTGGCCGCGTGAGCTCACCTACGACGAAGGCAAAGGGTTCCGCTGCGTCTGCCCGAACCGGAACACCGAGAACAGCTGCGACGCGCGAGCGCTGATCGATGGCACCGCGGGGTTCGTCACCGGGACGTTCGGGCTCACGATGGCCAGCGTCGTCGTCAATCGGCTGGCGGAGGCGTTCCCCGCCGCGGCTCGTCCCGCGCCGGATCGCCGTGGGTTCCGACCCGCGGCCGAGTGAACGCGCGGGGCAACTTGCGGAGCCCCGACGGCTCGCGCACGCTGGACCGCATGTTCGCTCCGTCGGTTCGCCGCGACGAGGCCCTGCGCCTCCTCGCCTGGGGGGATGTCCAGGGCGCGTTCTCCCTGCTGCGACGCCTGCTCGAGTACCCGGCTTCGCTCTCCGAGAATGCGTTTCCCGAGCTGCTCGACATCTTGATGCAGGTCTGGCGCAAGCGCCGTGAGTTCGTGCTCGCGTCCGCCGTGGAGGCGGCGGTCCGTCGTCCTCGCGACGCGATGGCGCTGCTCGAGGCGGCCCTCGTGGTGCGTCGCCACGGCCACCGGGGGCTCGCGGCGGGCTTGCTCGCGCGCGCCGATCGCATGATGCCCGGTGATCCGCGGATCGTCACGGAGCTCGCCCTCGCGCTCGCCGACACCCGGAACCACCGCGATGCGGCCGCGTGCTTGCTCGCCTCCGGGTTGGCCGAGAGCGTGCCGCTCTGCCGTGCCCTCCTCGCGATGAGCACGTTCATGAGCGGAGACGTCGAGGCTACGCGAACGTGGTCGCGCGTCCTCGTCGACAGCGACGACGTGGACGTGGCCGCCGCGGGGGGACGGCTCGCCGACATGCTCGCGCGCTTCGATGCGTTGATCGGCTCGGAGACGGCGTCGCAAGCGGGCGACGTCGCGGCTTGGCACGCGGTCCTCAACGGTGCGTTGCTGCTGCACGTGCCCGCGGAGGGGTACGACGCCGGCATGGGCGGCCGCTACAACCTGCTGTTCGACGAACCGGCGCTGATTCGCGAGGGGATCGTGCGCTTCGCCGCCGTGCTCGACGAGGCCGGCATCGACGCGCCGCGGATCTTCGCGCTGCCGGATCGCAGCAGTCGCGTCGTGGCGATGGCGATGGGGCACCTATGGGATCGTCCCGTCGCGACGTGGCCCGAGGCGGGGACCGACGAACCCGGGATCGTCGTCGGCTACGACCTGCGTCGCGTGGACGAGGCGGTGTTGTCCACGCTCGGACGGCACCGCGCCGGGCAAGCGTTGTTCACCCACGCGACCTGCTGGACCACGCCGCCGCCCATCGCCCCCGACGCGACCACGCTTCTCCATCAACGGATCGTCGCGCCCTGGGACGCCGCCTGCTCGATCTTCGATCCGGTGCTCGGTCGTGCGCTGCCCGTACCCGAAGGCGGCGTCGATCTTGCGCCGTTCGTGGCGGCGATCGTCGAGGCCCCGCCGCTGCCCGCCGCGAGCTCCCGTCACGGCGTGGACGCGCTCCGCGAGACCGTACGCGCCGCGCGGAGCCTTCCCGTGGCACGAACCCTCGGGGTGCTCCGCAGCGAAGGCCCGAGGTTGGAGGAGCGCGCGGGCTCTCCCGTCGCGAGCGTCCACTTCTACGCGTGATCAATCCTCGTAGATCATCTTGCGCGTCATCCCGCCGTCCACCACGATGTTCTGCCCCGTGATGAACGCAGCGCGCTCGGACAGCAGGAAGAGCGCCATCTCGGCGATGTCTTCGACGCGACCGACACGGCCGACGGGGTGCTGCGCATGGTCGCGCGGGCGCAGGTCTTCCGCGTGGCCCTCTCGCGTGTCGATCCACCCGGGGCTGATCGCGTTGACGCGGACTTCGGGACCCAGGCTCACGGCCAAGGCGTGGGTCAAGGCGACGATGCCCCCTTTGGAGGCCGCATAGGCCTCCGTGTTCGGCTCCGATTGCAGCGCGCGTGTCGAGGCCAGGTTGACGATCGCACCATGGGCCGCGCGGAGATCGGGAGCGCAGGCGCGCGTGCAGAGGAATGCGCCATCGAGGTTCACCGCGAGCACGCGTCGCCACGCCTCGTAGTCGAGCGCCTCGATCCGCCCGTTGTCGGGCCGCGCGAGGGCGGCGTTGTTCACCAGCCCGTCGATACGACCCCCCCATCCGCGGATCCTCTCGAATGCCGCCTCGACCTGCTCCGGCGACGAGATGTCGCATTCGATCGGGAACATCGCTCGGGTCTCCCGAGCCTCGCACAAACGCGCCAGCGCCTGGCGATCCTGGTCGAGCGCTGCGACGGCGTGGCCCTCAGCCAGGCATCGCAGCGCGATCCCGCGACCGATTCCGCGACCGGCACCCGTCACGACGATGATGCGCGTCATGGGGATCGTTTAGCAAAAGCCGTATCGGCCACCAGCGTGCATCGATGCGGCGATCGTGCTTGCCGGGTTGCGCGAGCGCCCCGTGACCGTTTCGGACCGCCGCGACGCGACAGGTCGCCCTGCGCGAAACGGCTCAGCGCGCGTCCGCGTCCGCGATGCCGAACTCCTCGCGATACTGCAGGCAGCGGGGGCTGCCTGCCGTCACCTTGTGGCAGGCGCGCGGACGGAGCGGATAGATCTCGCAGTGAACGCGGGCGCCCACTTCTCCCCGCAGCGCCGAGCAACGTTGCCGGGCATCCAGGCGCAGGTGCGGGCGACCATCGCGACCGCGGGTCACGAGCCTCGACGCGAGCTGCCGGCGACGCAGGAGCGGCGCATCGGACTCGATCTCGACCCAGTCGAGGAAGCCCTCCTCGCGATTCTCGCGCGGATTGCAGCAGCACGCGCCGCAGCGCTGGCAGTCGAAGCTCATCTCGCCTCCCGTTCTCGTTCGCAGGTGCGCGCCGAGGCCTCGCCGCGCGGGCGGACCCCACGGAAGCACGAACACATTCAACCCCGAGAATCAAGGTCATTATCGCACCCCTCTGCTCTAGAATGTGTCGTACGGCGCGCAAGATCGGCGATGAGGCGCTCGGCGTCGCAACGTTGGGCGCCCACAAGCGCTCGTTCTGGAGTACCTTCCCCTGCGTGTCGCAGGACCCAAGACCCTGCGCAGACGTCGCAGTCGTGCCGTCTGCCCCGGGTCGGTCCATGGAGTTGCGACAACCAAACGACCTCACGAGTCGCTGGCAGCACTGGGACGACACGACAAGGAAATCATGCGCTTCGGGCACTTCGACGACGAGAAGCGGGAGTACGTCATCGAGACTCCCAAGACCCCCTATCCGTGGATCAACTATCTGGGCAGCGAGAGCTTTTTCGGCCTCGTCTCCAACACGGCCGGTGGTTATTGCTTTTACAGAGATGCGCGATACCGCCGGTTGACGCGGTACCGCTACAACAACGTCCCTGTAGACGAAGGGGGCCGCTACTTCTACATCAAGGACGGCGACGACACGTGGACGCCCAGCTGGCGGCCCATGAAGAAGGAGCTGGAGCGCTATGAATGCCGCCACGGCATGGGCTACACGAAGATCTCGTCCGCCCGTGGTGGTGTCGGCGTCGAGACCTTGATGTTCGTCCCCGTGGGGCACAACTGCGAGGTCCACCAGGTCACCGTCACCAACGAAGGCCAAGCCGCCAAGACCGTCAAACTGTTCTCGTTCGTCGAGTTCTGCCTGTGGAACGCCCTCGACGACATGACGAACTTCCAGCAGAATTTCAATACCGGCGAGGTCGAGATCGAAGGCAGCACGATCTACCACGTCACCGAATACCGTGAGCGTCGTGATCATTATGCATTCTATCACGTGAATGCACCGCTCGCCGGATTCGATACCGATCGCCACTCGTTCCTCGGCCTCTACAACGGTTTCGGCGAAGCCCAAGTCCCGCTGTCGGGAGAGCCCCGCAACTCCAGGGCCTCCGGATGGCACCCGATCGCCTCCCACTGCCTCGACGTCGCGCTCGCCCCCGGTGAATCCAAGACCTTCGTGTTCGTGCTCGGCTATGTCGAGAACCCGCGCGAGGAGAAGTTCAGCGCTCCCGGCGTCGCCAACAAGACCCGCGCCAAGGCGCTGATCGACGCGTTCAGCACCCCGGCCCAGGTCGAAGAGGCCCTGGGCAAGCTGCGCGCCACGTGGGACGCCCTGCTCGGCAAGCTCACCATCAAATCGGGCGACGAGAAGCTCGATCGCATGGTGAACATCTGGAATCAGTACCAGTGCATGGTGACGTTCAACATGTCGCGCTCGGCCTCGTACTTCGAGTCCGGCATCGGCCGCGGCATGGGGTTCCGCGACAGCAACCAGGACCTGCTCGGGTTCGTCCACATGGTCCCCGAGCGCGCCCGTGAGCGCATCATCGACATCGCGTCCACGCAGTTCGAAGACGGCAGCGCGTATCATCAGTATCAGCCGCTGACCAAGCGTGGAAACAACGATATCGGCAGCGGTTTCAACGACGACCCGCTCTGGCTCATCCTCGGTGTCGGTGCCTACATTCGCGAAACCGGCGACATCGGCATCCTCGACGAGCAAGTTCCGTTCGACAACGATCCGAACAACACGGCGACGCTGCTCGAGCACCTCAAGCGCTCGTTCGACCACGTGCCGAACAACCTCGGCCCCAACGGTCTCCCGCTCATCGGTCGCGCCGACTGGAACGACTGCCTCAACCTCAACTGCTTCTCCGAGACGCCCGACGAGTCCTTCCAGACCACGGGCAACAAGGTCGGGCGCACGGCGGAATCCACGTTCATCGCCGGCCTGTTCCTCCTCGCGGGCAAGGAGTACGTGGCGTTGCTCGAGAAGCTCGGCCGCAACGGAGAAGCCGAGCAGGCGAGCGGGCTCCTCACGAAGATGGCCGCCGTCATGGAAGACAAGGGCTGGGACGGAGAATGGTTCCTCCGCGCCTACGACTTCTTCGGCGAGCCCATCGGCAGCAACCGCTGCGAAGAAGGCAAGATCTTCATCGAGCCGCAAGGCATGTGCGTCATGGGTGGCATCGGGGTCGAGAGTGGCAAAGCCAAGCTCGCGCTCGACTCGGTCAAGAAGCACCTCGATTCCAAATACGGAATCGTGCTGCTCCAGCCCGCCTACACGACCTATCACGTGAAGCTCGGCGAAATCTCCTCCTACCCCCCCGGTTACAAGGAGAACGCCGGCATCTTCTGCCACAACAACCCGTGGGTCGTGATCGCCGAGACCGAACTCGGCCGGGCCGATCGTGCTTGGGAGTACTACACCAAGATCGCGCCTGCCTACCTCGAGGACATCAGCGACGTGCACCGCATGGAGCCGTATGTCTACGCTCAGATGATCGCGGGCAAAGACGCCGTCAACCACGGCGAAGCCAAGAACTCCTGGCTCACCGGCACCGCTGCGTACAACTACGTCGCCGTCACCCAGCACATCCTCGGCATTCGAGCCGAGCTCGACGGTCTGCGGGTCAAGCCGTGCTTGCCCAAGCACATCGGTGAAGTCAGCGTCAAACGCGTCCTCCGCGGCGTGACCTTCGACATCACGATCAAGAACCGCGGCACGGGCAGCCACAAGCTCACCGCCGACGGTCAGCCCGTCGACGGCGTCGTCGTGCCCTATCCCGCGACGGGCAAGACCGTCCGGGTCGTCTGCGAATGCTAGAAACGCCCCATTCGCCGATCTTCTCGTGCATCCCCCCTCGTCACGAAACCGAGGCGGGGGTGGTGCACACGACGATGCTCGGCGAGGGCATCACCTGGTCCACCGAAGAGCAGGCGCTCTGGTGGATCGACATCGAAGGGCGCGCGCTCTTCCGCCATCGCGACGGCGTCACCCGGCGCTGGCCCCTGGCCGAGAAACCCGGAGCCCTCGCCCCTCGCCGCGGCGGTGGCATCCTCCTCGCGCTCGTCTCCGGCATCGGTACCTTCGATCCCGCCACCGGCCTCTGGTCGCGCATCGCCGCCTTCGAGCCTCCCGTGCCCCACGGGCGAGCCAACGACGGCAAATGCGACCGTCAGGGTCGCTTCTGGTGCGGCGTCATGGATTCCCGAGGCGACCGCGACAGCGGCGGCCTCTATCGCCTCGACGCCCATGGCCTCGCCACGCGGTGCATCGATGGCCTCACCGTCCCCAACGGCCTCGCCTGGAGCCCCGACGGCACCCGTGTGTACTTGGCCGACTCCCCCACCGGCACCATCCGCGTCTACGACTTCGACCCGAACACCGGCGCCTTCCTCCATGGGCGCTCCTTCGCCGAAGTCCCCGGTCCCGGCGTCCCCGATGGTGCCACCGTCGACGCCGACGGCTATCTCTGGACCTGCGAATGGGGCGGCTCTCGCCTCGTCCGCTACGCCCCCGACGGCGCCGTCGACCGCATCGTCCCCATGCCCGTCAGCAACCCCACGTGCTGCACCTTCGGCGGCCCTGACCTCCGCACCCTCTACGTCACCTCCGCCCGCCAAGGACTCGACGCCGAGGCGCTGGCGAAGGAGCCCAACGCAGGCGGCGTGTTCGGGTTGGACGTGGGCGTGGCGGGCGTGGCGGAAGCAGGCTGGAGCGGGTGAGGCGACGGCGGTCGCCTCTACCCTCCAACTCCCGCGAAACTCCGTGGTGCTGCCGTGACGCCGCTCGAGTCGGCACCGCCCGACCGTGCGGCGGTCCACGCAAGGACCTTCCTACGGTAGACGATGTGGAGCACCGCCGCGAGCACGAAGAAATATATCCATGGCCGTACCATGTTGAATCCGCCATCGACGGCCATCAGCAGTACAAGGATGATTAGACAAGATGGCCAATCCGGAGCCACGAATCTCTCGCACATCGTACGGAACCAGAAGATGAACATGGCTGTTCCCGCCATGCCGAAGAACGCCAGGAACTGGAAGAACCCATTTCCCCATCCGAACTCTTCGTTCTGAGCGAAGTGATAGTCTGCATTCATGAAGTCGTATTGCGCATAGATGGAGTAGAGCATGTCGGACGCGGATTCTTTCCCGCCGATGCCTAAACCGAACAGTGGATTGTTCTCGATCACGCCTCGCGCTGCAGAGATCGGTCCCGTGAGCCGCATGATGATGCTGCCATCCTCGTTGTTCGCGATGGCGTGCGCCCGGGCTCCCGGCAGAAAACCCACCCAATCCACGAACGTCAACATCGCGATGAAAGCGGCCACGAGGGCTACGACTTTCAAACCGATGGCGAAGGGCCTACGCTTCGGACCGCCTAGGAGTGCAAAATAAGCAATGAATGCCGGTCCTACGACGATGCTCGGTGCACGGAGGACCATGTATCCAATGGCGCACCCCGTCAAGGCCAACGCGGTGCGATGGCGGTGTTTGGACAGTAGATGCCAACCGGCGAGCGCAATACCTACGAACTTGGCCGGATGCGAAGGTTCCTGAGTGAACACTTTTGGCCGTACGGCCCCGTGCAGCGCCAGGTCTCGCTCGTCACCCTCGTAGAGGAACTGGTTGTCGTTGTCGTAGAGAACCTGGCGTACAGTGTCCGAGACGGCGCGGAACATCGATATGTATTCGAGCGCGCCCAGGATGGTCACGATCACCGCTCCGACGAGGAACCATCTGCGTAGGAGGGCGCTGGGCCATGTTCGTAGTTCGAACAGGACGCCGAAGCCCGCAAAGACGCAGCCGATGAGGAGAAGCGTAGACTGCAGCAGGGACAGCCATGCGCTGGGAAACGCAGAACCTCCGAGATCGACGAAGAGGCACAGTGCGAGGAACCAGGCCATGACCGCGGTGTGGCGATGCAACGCTCGAAGATGGATGAGCGCGAGGGTACCACCTGCCAAGAACGCCAAAATCCCGAACACCAAGACTCCGACGTGGAGCGCAAAATTCGTATACGCTCCGAGCAAGGCGACGAAAACGAGTGTTTTTCGCCAAGCGTCGGGCTTCTGCACCAGGGCGATCTTCGTTATGTGGAACGCGCTCGTTTTGGAGCTCCCGCGCTGCGCCAGAATCGAACCCATGCTCTCGTTCCCTTAGAGACGATGTTACTTGAAGTTTCTGCTCGCATCCTCGCCGAAAGGTAGACGAAGTGGACGCTCGGCCGGGGGTCCACGACTCGACGAATCGTCCCGAATTCGGCCTCCTACGAGGACACGAAGCAAGCTTGGACAGCCTTCTCGTCCTTCTGCCGGTAGTGTACGGTCCTCATCTAGGAGGTGGAAAGCCGTGCGTTACATCATCGACATCGTCAGTCGGATCAAGGAGGCTCGCTCCGAGCTTAGCCGCGCCATCCTCGCACCGCGCAAGTGGCCACAGGTTCCGCGCCTCGCGGTCCGCCGCTTCGTGCGGGGCGATCATCCGCTCGTCGGCAGGTGGCGACGGCGTCGAGGGGGACGCGTCGATCTCGCCGGCTGCGTGTTCGACTTGGACGTGCCGCAGGTTTCCGACGGAATTTTCAGCCGCTTCGTGCTCGGACGGTACGAAAAGCCCGAAATCATGGCAGTCGGGGAGCACCTACCACGCGATCTGCCACTGCTCGAACTTGGAGCGGGTCTAGGAGTGGTTTCCTGCATCGCGAACAAACATCTGGAGCACCCGGAACAGCATTGGGTCATCGAAGCGAATCCGGAGTTGCTCGATGTCATCGAGAAGCAGCGGGCTCTCAACGCGGCCGGCTTCAGCGTGTTGCACGGGGCGCTGAGCTACGAGGATCCTGCGAAAATCTACATCAACAGGGCTCGTGTCACCGCAACGAGCGCGCAGCGAACTCGTGGTGAACTCGTCGAGGTTCCCGCCGTCACGCTGTCCGACCTCGTGCAGAGATATGGGATCACCGAGTGCTCGATGATGATCGATATCGAAGGTGCCGAGCTCGACTTGGTGGAGCGCGAGGGGGACATACTCGCTCGATACGTTGAATTCTTCATCATGGAAGTTCACCCGGACGTCTACGGCGAAGCCGGTGTAGACAAACTTCGTGAGCGGTGTAAACGGCTGGGCTTCTCCGTCCGTGCGTATGTTCCGCCGGTCTTGGTGATGCAGAGAAGCGCAAGCAACACGAACTAGAGAGACATTCCGGAACGGCGTGGCGACCTTCGCAGGAGCGAGGCATGGGGCACTGTCGTGCGAGTCCATCCGTTGTTGTATCGTAGGAGCGGTGTCTTCCCTTGTCACGCTGCTGTTGAGCGCATGGTCCTGGCTGGCTGGGCCGTTCCCCGAGTGGCGCGTCGCCACCGTCCCGGATTTCGACAGCCACGTTTTCGTGCACGGAGAACGCGTGGCTTTGACTTTGCGGGTCGAGCCCGAGGACACGCGACGACTTCCGGGTGTCGACTTCGTGGTTACTGACGAGCACGGCCTCGTTGTAACCGAGGCCAGGGCACGTGTTTCGAAGAATGCCGATGGAACGCCCGTCGCCGTACTCGACGACCTTCCTCGAGAGATAGGATGGTATGCCGTCTGGCCGAAGACACGGGCTTGGCGACGCGCGGAAGAGTACGTCCCTTATTGCGTGTTACCTCCCGTTCGGCGCGCGCCGAGTCGGGTGGCGCCCTATGGAATCGACGTCGCGTTTTCGAGCAAGTCGCCATTCTCAGCGAAACAAGTCGTGCGCCTCGTTCGCCTTGCGGGTGTGTCGTGGATCAGGGATCGCATCTCTCTTGCCTCCGCATTTCCGGAACCCGCGCGAAGAAACTTCGAGCCGGCGCTGACGAATGCCCGGCTTGCAAAGACCGCAGGTCTCTCTGTGCTGCAGGTCTTCGCCGATAATCCACGTTGGATGGTTCCAGCTGATTCGAAGATCTCCTCGGAACTCATCCATGTCTACGACATCGCGGCCGAGCTGGGCAAAGTCTTCGCGGACGATGTCTCCGCGTGGGAGATCTGGAACGAGCACGACATCACACATTTCGGAGGGGCCACACCGGATCGCTATGCCGCCTTCTTGAAGGCGTTCTCCTTGGGGCTCGCGAGCACGAGCGATGCGATGCGAGTCCTTGGGCCGTTTGCTCGCGATCCTGCGATCGCAGGGTACGCTCGTGTCCTCTTTTCTTCCGACGTGAGCCTTTACCTCGACGTCTACAGCTTTCATACCTACGCGCCCATCGAGCACGGAAAGTTCTATGATGTGGTCTCTCATCATAGAAAACTAGGCCATCTGGGGGGCTTCTCGGGAAAGCCTACGTGGATGACGGAAACCGGGCGGGCGCGGCGATCGAGCCGCTTGCAGGATGTGGTGGCTCAGGCGAACTACGCGGTGAAGAGCTTCGTTCTCGCGAGGTCGGCCGGAGTCGACCGCCTGTTTTGGTTCGTGATGAAACCGTTCTCCACGTCCGTGGGAGAGTTCGGGTTGTTTCGCCACGACATGACTCCTCTCCCATACTATCAATCGATCGCGGTTCTTACGCACGCTCTCGGTGATGCAGAGTACAGGGGACGTGTTCCCCATCCGGGGGTGGAGATGCATGTTTTTTTCAACGGGGACCGCGATGTTGCCGTCGCATGGAGTGACGGTCTCATCGAGGTTGCATTCGATGGCCAGAACAATCTGCATGTTCGCGATGTCATGGGGCGGCCACGGAGCGTCCGTCGTGAAGCGAGTCGGACGTTCGTGAAGGTTGGAGAAGATCCGCTCTTCATCGAAGGTGTGACGTCGAGCGTGATCCCTCCCATACCGCTGCCCCCAAGAGCCGCCGAGGGAGGAACGGACAAAGATCCGGCGATCGTGCTCACGGCCAGCGTACCGCTACCCCCTCGGGCCGAGGGGCTCCGTGACGCTGCCCCTCATCCGGATGGTTTGACGGCGGACTGGTCACCGCGATCCTACGCCCTGGGTGGAGAACCCGTCGACATGACGCTCACGATTTTCAACCTTGGAGAACTCACGAAAACGTGTCGCCTGGAGATTCGAGGAGAGGGACTACATGTCACCCCCTCGGCTCTCGATGTCGCGGTTCCTGGTCGGGGTCGGTCGTCACGCGCCATCCGGATCCAGGCAGCAACACTGGGCCCCGCAGTCGTCGAGATCACGGGAACCGCTGACGGCAACGAGGTCTCCGCGACACGACTGCAGTTTACCATTGGTCGCTGACGCTTCCTCCTACGGAGACGTCGCCCGATGCCGATGCGACGCGAGAATGTGGCGGCATTCGGGATCCTCGGAGCGGGTGGGAGGGAGGAGGCACGCAAAGAGCGACGCCGCCTTCTCCGATGCGGCCGAGGTCAAGTGAGGAGATGCATCCACATAGAGGAGCTCGCTGCCCAGGAGGTTCGAACACGTTTCCCCCTCGCAGTAGATGTCGTGAGGATCGATGACCTCGACGCTGGGATTGCTGGCACCAATATCTCTATATAGTCGAGATAAGGGGAGACGGTCCATCAACGACCGCTGTCTCGACGTACGGCATGCATCGTCGGCGAATGCCGCGGTTGCAAACTCCAGCTCTGAGCACACTTTCGGGATGTCTTCGACGAAAACGAGACGCGCTCCAACCTGCGCGACCTTCTCGGCCAAGCGACGGAGGCGTAGATTCATAGAAGCTACGAGGACCGGGTCGGGGACTCGGTGAGGATAATCGAACGATACCTCCCCGAACAACCGATCCCTAGACAATGAGAAGATCACGACATCTTCGGGTTCGAGAACCTTTTCGAGGAAGATCAGTCGCTTTCCCATGTCGTCCTCCGGGCACGGGTTGTCCCCACAATCGGGGACTTCAACCAGCTTGTCGTTGTAGGTGCGGTCCGTCAGATATGCGATCTCGAAGCCGCGACGTTCTGCTGCGATTCTTATGCCCATCAGCATGTTTCCACTATGGGAATCTCCTAGTATATATAGCGCAGGGCCCCGGCCACGAGTGCTCAGGCACCGTTCGGTCCCTTCTTCTTCCTTCAGGAGATGACAAGGATTGTCGAGGAGGAATGAACGAAGGCCTAGATATCGAGAGTCGCCCAGAAAGACGGTGGGCTGAAGTTTGATTAGAAGGACGAGGAAGGCCGCGCAGGTTCCTGCGCAGGCTAGACCGGTGCCGATGACCTTCAACGAACCTCCATCGTCATCGGTGAACCACTT
>Ga0079224_100003992_pt1 | contig 18878 bp, 15 predicted proteins | sample Stecom2015_FD_80414 | JGI IMG/M metagenome (GOLD analysis project Ga0079224, IMG submission 80414) | Agricultural soil microbial communities from Utah to study Nitrogen management - Steer compost 2015 | ecosystem: Environmental > Terrestrial > Soil > Agricultural land | place: USA: Utah... | reverse complement strand
TGATGAAGCACAGTGCCTTCATGCCGGATGCGCCGAGAGAAAGCCCGCCAACTCCTTGCGCAGCTTGTCCACTGTTTCCTCCAAGGTTGCAGTTGAGCGCCCTCCTGCGGCATTGGCATGCCCACCGCCCTCGAAGTGCGCGGCCAGGAATTCATTCACGGGCAAGTTGCCCTTGGAGCGCAGGCTGATCTTCACCACGTTCCGCTGCTCGGCGAGAAAGGCGGACAAGCGCACCCCACGCACGCCGAGCCCTTGGTTCACCAGGCCTTCCGTATCGCCGGGCACGTAATTGAACTTGTCCAGGTCCGCTCTGGAAAGCGCGATGAGGGTGGCCTCCCCTCCTTCGAGCACCTGCAACCGTTCATTCAAGGCAAAGCCCGTAAGGCGCAGTCTATCAACGGTGTTATCCTCCATAATGGCCGCATGGATCACATGGGGGGCCGCTCCGCGCTCCAGCAGGTCTGCCGCGATCCGCAGGGTGTGCGGCGTGGTGCTGGGAAATCGGAAGGAGCCTGAATCGGTCATGATCCCAGCATACAGGCAGGTGGCCGCTTGCGCATCGATCAGGGATCCCTTTCCCAATGCCACGAGCACGTCATGCACCATTTGGCACGTAGAGGAGGCGGTGATGTCGCTGAACACCACATCAAAGATGTCCTCGGGGTCGCGGTGATGATCGATCAACACTTTGCGCGGAAACTGCCGCACGGCATCCTCCAGCCCCTGTACACGATCGGCCCGGTTATAGTCCAGGCAGAACAGCAGGTCCGCAGCAGCCAGGATCTTTTCGGCGGTCTCCTGGTGATTGTCATGATCAATGGTGTCCTGATGTCCGGGCATCCAACGGAGGTTCCCTGGTGCGGGGTTGGGCAGTATCACATTTACAGTATGGCCCATCGCCCTCAGCACATGGGCCAAGCCGAGGCTGCTGCCCATGGCATCCCCATCGGGATTGAAATGCGTGGTGATCGCGATACGCCGGGGAGCTGCGAGCATCGGGGCCAGTGCGGCCACGGCTGCGGCCGGTGCTGAAGGATGGAACATGGCGGCAAAAGTAGGCCCGCGGTCCGCAGGCGCTGGCCTTCACCTGTCCGATCAGAAACCTACCGCCGGCGTTGGCATATGCTCAATGAGGATGCCCATGCAGCCGATATCACTGGATACCCGGCCCCGTTTTGCATCCTTGGGGTTCTCGGGCACGCCAGGTGCCATCACCTCGATCGCGATCCGCTTTGTGGACGTGGCCGTGAACTCCACCGCATCGGCCATTTCGTGGTCCTGATTGTCCCAGATCACCTTCTTCGCATCCTCGAACGCGGGAGCGTCCTCCCCGGCTTGTCCGGTCTTTTTCCGGGGGCCGCGCACTTTCTCGATCAGCCGTGCCACCACATGGTCGCCGATGATCTTCTCGTCATAAACGAATGAGATGCGATAGTCCTGGCCCTTGTAGATGATGATATTGAGCTCCGTGGGCACCCCCACTTGCACGCTGGCGCCCTTGCTTTGCCCGTTCACGCTGAAGCGGACATCACTGGCGCGGGGCGCCGATTTCCAGAATTCGGAGCATTCACTTTGGCCCATGGCCAGCGCGGACATGGTGAAGGCAACGGCGGGGAGCAGAAGTCGTAGTTGCATGGAGGCGGTCAGCTATGGGAGGGGTCGATGATGTCCTCGGGTCGTATGATGTCCTCGCGCAACACCGCCAAGGCGTCCACGAGTGCTTTGAATCCTTCGGGTGTGATGATCACGTTCACATCCTCGCCCAGGATGGGGCGTCCGCTGGGCGATGTGCCCAGATGCTCGCTGCGGACCACGGGGAACGTGTCGTAGATGTCGCGCAGCCCGATGAGCTTTTCACGTGTTTGGGCAACCCCGGGGTCATCCTTGTACTGCTCCATCATTTCGATGAGGTGGTCCAGGCTGGTCTTTTGCTCGGCCACCCTGATCACCAAGGGGTCGCCCGCATCAAAGTGGAGTACTTGGCGCGCCACCAGGTGCATGCTCTCCACCCATCCCCCGGCCAATACCAAGGCCAGCGTGGGTCCCATGCGTTCATCCTGCATGCGGCGATAGGCCCGCTCGTAGGCCTCATTGCTGATCACATCGAGGGAATCCCCGTGGGTAAGGTTGCGTTCGAGGCGCACAAAATCCGCATCGCTGAACGAGCCTGCCAAGCCCAGTGCATCCCCGAGCTTCTTGCAGGTAAGGTAGTAGCGCACCACTTCACTGGTGATCTTGTAGGTGCTAGCATACACCAGGTCCGTGGCATACACCCCGAAATTGAGGGCCTTCTTCTGGCGGGTGGCATAGCGCTCCACGTTCTTGGCCGGGCTCATCATCCGCTTCTGTCCCTCGCCGGACATGGTCCGCACGATCTGGAATAGCTCATTGGGCGTGGGCATCTGATAGAGGTTGTCGGTATGGGCCGAGGCATCATCCCCACCGATCACCAGGGTTTCCGGCCTGCCCTCCGTTCCTGTTGTGGGCGAGGAGCAGGAGAACAACAGGACAAGCAGGGCGGCAAGTGCATACGTATGGCGCATCGTTCGGGCTGGTGTCACGCCTGCAACAAGTGTGTCGGCAGGGCTTCGCGAAGAAAGCATGGGAATGGGATGGGGCGCACGTGGAAGAGGACTACTTTTGCGACCCTTTTTCAACATTCTACGATGGCAAGCAACAGAACGTTCACCATGATCAAGCCTGAAGCCGTGGCAGCAGGACATGCCGGCAAGATCCTGGACATGATCCTTTCCCGCGGATTCCGTTTGGTCTCCATGAAATATACCCAGCTTTCGGAGCAGGAAGCCGGGCAGTTCTATGCCGTACACAAGGAACGTCCGTTCTATGGGGAACTGGTGGGGTACATGGCCAGCGGGCCCGTACTGGCCGCCATCCTGGAGAAGGAGAATGCGGTGCAGGACTTCCGCGACCTGATCGGTGCCACCGACCCCGCCGAGGCGGCCGAGGGCACGCTGCGCAAGCGCTTTGCCGAAAGCAAGGCGAAGAACGCGGTGCATGGCAGCGACAGTGATGAGAACGCCGCCATCGAAGGCGCCTTCTTCTTCACCGGACGCGAACAGTACTGAGCCGCACAACGGTTCAGTCCAGCACGATCTTCTCCACTACCTCGCGCTCCAGCCGTGCGTTGATGGTCTTGATGAGGCCCTCGCGCATGTAGGTGAGCTCCTGGCGCAGCGGGGCGCTGTCCACCTTGATGTACAGGGTACCGCGCCTAAGCTTCACGGCCACCGTGCGACGCGCCACCATGCCGCCGGCCAGGTCGTCCCACAGGCTGGCCACGGCCTGCTCATCCAACTTCTCGCGCAGCCCATAGGCGTCCACCAGGCGGTCCATGGCCTCGCTTAACGTCAGTTCGTTCTTGCGCCTCATGCGTTCTGTGCGGTTTGCCGGGCGCTTTCCGAAACGCCTTGGTGGTCCAGGTGGAAGAACCGGGTATCCAGCCCCAGTCCGTCCAGTGCCTTGTGCATGCGCTGGGCATCGGTGTCGGTAATGAGCACCTGGCCGAAGCGGCCGTCGCCCAGGAGGGCGAGCAGGTGGCGCATCCGCTGGGGATCGATCTTGTCGAAGATGTCGTCCAGCAAGAGCAAGGGCTTGGTGCCCGAGCGGCGCGCGGTCAGGTCGAACTGTGCGAGCTTCAGCGAAATAAGGAAGGTCTTCTGCTGCCCTTGGCTTCCGAATTTCCGCAGGGGCCGGTCGTCGATGGTGAATAGCAGGTCGTCCTTGTGTGTGCCCCCGGTGGTGTGCTGGGCCATGAGGTCGCGCGGCCATTGTCGCGCCAGGATCTCACGCATGCCCGCCTCATCCAGCTCGCTCCTGTAGGCCAACCCGATCCGCTCGGGTCCGCTGGTGATTCCTTGATAATGCTGGAGCAGCAAGGGCGAGAGCGCGGCCATGAAGGCGGTGCGCACCGCATGCACGGCCTCCCCATGCATCACCAGTTGCTCGTCCCAGGGCTCCACCACGCCCGGAGCGATCGGTCCGTGGTGCTGCTTCAGCAGGAGGTTCCGCTGCGCGAGGGCCCGGTTATACCGCATCAGGTGGTCCAGGTAGGCACGGTCGAACTGGGCGATGAGCCCGTCGAGGAACCGGCGCCGCACCTCGCTCCCCTCCAGCACCAGTTGGCTGTCATACGGGGTGATCATCACTGCGGGGAAACGGCCCACATGATCGGCAAGCCGCTCATACTCCTTGCGGTTGCGGGTGAAGACCTTGCGGTGGCCCTTGCGTACGGCACAGGAGAGCTCATCGCTCCCGTTGGGCATCTCCATGGTTCCCTTCACCATGAACCACTCCTCGCCGTGCAGCACATTGTGCATATCCTGCGGCTCGAAATAGCTTTTGCACATCGCCAGGTAATGCACGGCATCCAGCAGGTTGGTCTTGCCTGTGCCGTTCGGGCCGATGAAGCAGTTCACCTGCCGGCCCAGCTCCAGTTCCGTCTCGCGATGGTTCCGGAATTGGCGTACGGAGAGGCGGCCGAGCAGTACGTTCATGGGGAGGGAGGCCAAAGATACAGTTGCGGCCCGGGTGCCCTGGCAGCAGGTAGGCGGCCACTTCCACCTCGCCCGGGCCGTGGCTTTTGCATCGTTTCGCCCGTGTTCCGTGCGAACGCCTACTTTTGCGCTCCACAAAAAAAATCGGCGGAGATCCCATGTCGACGAAAGCAAACGAGGGCAAGGACCTGGACCTTGGCGAGATCTATACCAAGAGCGAATTGTTCCTGGAGAAGCACAAGCAACCCGTCACCATTGCGGTGGTGGCTTTGCTGGTGATCGTGGGTGGACTGCTGGGCTATCAGCGATTCATCGCTGAGCCGCGGGCGGAGGAAGCCCGGGAGATGATCTGGAAAGCCCAGTACTACTTCGAGATCGACTCGCTGGACCAGGCCCTGAACGGCGACGGCAACTACCTGGGCTTTGCGCAGGTGGCCGATGAGTACGGATCCACCAGCACGGGCAACCTGGCCAAGTTCTACATCGCGGTGATCAACCACCAGAAAGGCGAGTACGAATACGCACTCCAATACTACAAGGAAGCGAAGCTCGATGACGATGTGCTGCGCGTAATGGCTACGGGCAACCAGGGCGACGTGCTCGTGGAGCTGGGCCGCCCGGCCGAGGCCACAAGCCAGTTCATGGAGGCCGCCGACATGGTGAAAAGCGATTACACCACGCCGATGTTCCTGATGAAGGCCGGCATTGTGTACCAGCAGCAGGGCGACTGGCAGAACGCGGCCAAATGCTTCAGCCGGATCGCCACGGACTTCCCCAATTCCCCGGACGTCAATACGGCGAAGAAGTACGCCGCCCGCGCCAAAGCGATGGCCGGACAGCCTTCTTAATGGCCACCACGGACCTTTCGGATTACAATGCGGCCGGTGTCCCCAAGGGCACCGGTCTGCGTTTGGGGCTGGTGGTGAGCGCTTGGAACGCGGAGATCACCGGGGCCCTGCGCGATGGTGCTGTGGAAACCTTGCTGAAGCATGGCGTGGCCTTGAAGGACATCCAGGAGGAAAGCGTGCCCGGCAGCTTTGAGCTCGCCCTGGGCGCACAGCTCCTGCTGGCCCACCAGCCGCTGGACGGCGTGATCTGCATCGGCAGCGTCGTACGCGGCGAAACGCCCCATTTCGACTTCGTTTGCCAGGCCACCGCGCACGGCATCATGGATACGGGCCTGCGCAGCGGCGTGCCCGTGATCTTCTGCGTACTCACCGACGACAATATGGAGCAAGCCCGCGCCCGCAGCGGCGGCGTCCACGGCAACAAGGGCGTGGAGGCCGCTGTGGCCGTGCTGAAGATGGCAGCGCTACGCCGGAAGTTGGCCCAGTAGGCCTTCCGGTCCCTGCCTTAATCACGTCCATTCCTGTCCGCTCCAGGTTCCAATAAACCGGGAACGGACTTGCTCGCAAGCCTGCGGCGGAACTACACCGTGCCCCGCTTGGCCTACTTGTACTGGATCAGGCCGTAGCGGTAGTCCTTCTTCCGGTTGGCGTAGATGAACATTTCCTGGTTGTCCAACTGCACGCAATCCTTGGGACGCAGGATCACATCCCGCCGATCGGGCGAGAAGAGGGCCTCGCGGGTGGTGGCACCTTGGCCGTCCACGGTGGCCAGCACCACCAGGGCATCCTTGCCGGTGAGCTTGAACTGCTTGACCTTGTCGCCCGGCTTCAGGAAGAGGTTCTCCCCGCTGTCGTTGAAGAGGAAGTAGATCCTGTCCTCTTTCACGGCCACGGCGAAGCTGCTGTACCGGCCATTGTCGTTCACGCTGTGCTGGCGCTTGGGGACCTTGGTGGCCCATTCGATGTCGCCCTGGGGATCCACGTTCACCACGATCACGTCGTTGTACACGTAATGCGTGTTGCAACGGGTGTTGCCTTTTGAATCGGTATAGCACACGGTGTAGCTACGGTACTGCTCCGCGACCATCACTGCGCCGCCGTCCGTCCGGCGAATGATGTCGTGGAGGATGAACTCGGGCAGCTCCAGCTCCTCGTCTTTCTTGTCGGCTTTCTTCTTGGCCTTGCCGGCCTCCTTCTCGGTCATGTACATGGTGATGAAATCATCATCGAAGGCCTTATAGCTTTCGTGGGCAATGGCCTTGGTGGCCCGGTCCAGCCGGAGGTAGAAGGCACCGCGCACATTGAAGCTGTTCTTGTTCCCGTACAGCCCAGCGCAAATGATGTCGCCTTCATCTCCCATGGAGATGGTCATGTCCTGCAGGAACTTGTCGGGCACGGTGATGGCATGGTCCTCCGGCAGCGGCGCATCCCCTTTGTACACCAGCATGTGGTATTCATAGGTGGCTTTGTTCTGGCGCTTGAGGGCGCGCTTCTCCTGTTTCTCGGCATACTTCACGCCCAGCACCAGCACGCTTCCATCGTTGTCCACCCGCTGGGTTTCCAGGCGGAACTCCGAGTCGGTGTAGGGCAACACAAAATCCTGCGACCACTGCAATTGCATGCTGGCATCATAGACGTCCATGCGCGATTTCTCCGCCTCGTTCTTCTCGAAGGGAGGCATCACGTGAACAAGCACCTTGGCCCCGTCCGGCGAGGCGGAGATGTTGAACGCGCCGAGGTTCGAGGATTTACTTGCTGGAATGGAGGCCAATCGCTCGAAGCGCTTTAGGGCCTTGAACCCGGCCTGGTCGTAGGTACTGAGGTAGAGGTTGTGCTCGTTCTCCCGCTTGTTGTAGAAGGTGGTGAACACCATGATCTCGCTCTCCGTAAGCAGGATCCTTCGGATGCTGAGGTCGTTCTTGTCCAGCTCCAAGTCCAAAGGCTTCTGCCAGGCCACCTTCAGCCCGTCCATGCGCTGGATAAAGGTCTCCTTCTTGCGGCTCACAAGCAGAAAGGTGGAGTTCCCCACATCGCCGATCACATCATTGAAGAGGCCGTTCTCCTTGACGGTCATGTCCGGCCCCCATTTCACTTGCGCTCGGTCGGTTTTCTTTTGGGCATGTGCCGGGATGGAGGCCACTAACAGCAGGCCGACGCAGATCATTTGTTGCAGACGCATGATAATTCCTTTGTTTGATTGGGGCGCGCGAATGTAGGACATGCTCGAACACCGAGGCCGGGCAGCACCGAAGCCCCGACATGAGCCTGGGGCCATACCGGTTCTTCAATGCCCGGGCCCGAGGTCGTAGATCTCGCGGATCTCCTCCAACTTGCCGGGGAAGTCGAAGTGCAGGTCCACAAGCTCGCCGGTGTGCATGTCGAAGACCCATCCATGCACCGTGGGCGTGCCGTTGCGCAACCAGGACTTCTGCAGGATAGCGGTCTTGATCACGTTGATGCACTGTTCTTCCACGTTGAGCTCCACGAGCCTCCGATAGCGCGCGGCCAGGTCCGTGATCGCGTCCAACTCGGCCCGGTGCAGGCGGTAGACATCGCGTATTTGGCGCAGCCAGGGGTTGATGAGGCCCAGGTCCTTGGCCTCCATGGCCGCCTTTACGCCACCACATCCGTAATGGCCGCACACCACCACGCGTTTCACGTGCAGCGCTCCGATGGCGTACTCCACCACACTGAGCGCGTTAAGGTCCGCGCTGCCCACCAGGTTGGCGATGTTGCGGTGAACGAAGACCTCGCCCGGCGCCGCGCCCATCAATTCCTCCGCAGTGGCACGGCTGTCGCTGCAGCCGATGTAGAGGATCTCCGGTTTCTGGCCCTGGGCCAGCAGGCTGAAGTAATCCTTGTTCACGGCCTTCTTGGCCGCGATCCATTTCCGGTTATTCTCGAACACCCGCTTGTAAAAAGCGCTTCCGTTGTCCTCTCCCATGGGGGCTATTGCATTGCTATTAGCCTGTATGTACCAGCCATTCGGCGGGGTGGGCTACACAGGGCCGGTTGTTCATCCGCCTGCTGCCTTCAGGGTATTGAGCAATAGGCTTGTGACGGTCATCGGGCCCACGCCCCCGGGCACGGGGGTGATCCATGCGCACTTCGGCGCCACCGCCTCAAAATCCACATCGCCACCGAGCCGGTATCCGCGTTTTCGAGTAGGGTCGGCGATGCGGTGGATTCCCACGTCCACCACCACTGCGCCGGGCTTCACCATGTCCGCGGTGATGAAGCCGGCCTTGCCGATGGCCACCACCAGGATATCAGCCGGGCGCGTGATGGCGGGCAGGTCGCGGGTGCGGCTGTGGGTGAGGGTGACCGTGCAGTTCCCCGGGTAGGCATTGCGGCTCATGAGGATGCTCATGGGCGTGCCGACGATGTTGCTTCGCCCCACCACCACGCAATGCTTGCCTTCGGTAGGGATCTCGTGGAACTTCAGCAGTTCCACGATGCCGTTCGGCGTGGCGGGCAGGTAGCCGGGGAGGCCCAGCATCATGCGGCCCAGGTTCTGGGGGTGAAAGCCGTCCACGTCCTTGCCGGGAGCGATGGCCAAGGTGATACGCTCCTCGTCGATGTGCCTTGGCAAGGGCAACTGCACAATGAAGCCATCGATCTCCTCGTCAGCATTGAGCTGGGCCACCAGATCCAGCAGCTCGGCTTCCGTGGTCTCTGCAGGCCGGCGCAGCAGCAAGCTCCGGAAGCCCACTTCCTCGCAGGCCTTCACTTTGCTGCCCACGTAGGTTTGGCTGGCGGGGTCATCGCCTACCAGCACAGCGGCCAGTTGGGGAACACGGCCTCTGGTTATCTCCAGCTGGAGCACTTTCTCCGCGATCTGCGCACGTAGCGCTTTTCCACATTCAACGCCGTCGAGCAGCCGATAAGAAGCAGTAGTGTGAGGCATGGCGTGCCGAATCTACTGCAAGATCCCGCACGTGACCCGCGCCGGGCTGCCAATGCGCGGGTCAGCCGCCCGCGATCTGGATGTGCATCACATGCACACCTGCCGATGTGGTCACCCGCACAAGGTGACTGCCGAGAGCAGCTCCTTCAGGATCGATCGTCACTTCGGAGGTTCCTTCCTCGATCAGTTCACGAGCCCAGCAGATACGACCGGCGGCATCCAGGAACTCCACCCGCGCCGGGGCGGCCAGCGGCATCGGGAAGCGCACGGTGAAGGGGCCTGTGGCAGGGTTCGGGAATACCAGCAGCATCACCTCTGTCCCAGCGCTGGCATGCACGGGCACGATGTGGGTGAGCGTGCTCTGGCCGTTCAGGTCCGTTTGGCGCAACCGGTAGTAGCTCAGCCCTGGGAGTGCGCCATGGTCCGTGGCCTGGTAATGCAGCTGGAAGGAACTGTTGCCCGCACCTGGTTGCGTGGCGATGGCCGTCCACTCCGACAGGTCCGCGGAACGCTCCACGGTGAAGTATTGATTGTTCCGTTCGCTGGCGGTGGACCAGGTCAATTCAACAGTTCCGGGCGCCGCTGGCATGGCACTGAAGGCGAGCAGCTCGATTGGCAAGGGCGTGGATGCGGCATTGGCGGTGCCCAAGGTGAAGCGGGCATTGTTGACCAAGGCGGTGATGCCCGCGAAGCTGTATTGGCCGTTCCCCAGGGAGACTGCCCCGTCGATCGGCGTTTCATCCGCGAATGAGCCGTCGTTGTTGGTATCCACCAGGTAGCGGAGGTCGCTGGCGGTCACGGGACCCAAGGCAGAAAGATCGAAGGTGATGTCCACCGCGCCCACATCCACCGCCTGGCCGGTGCGATTCACCTCGTTCACGCGCCAGGTGCGGTCCAAGCGCTGCTGCACCCCTGCCGGACGGTCCCCTGCGCCCCAGTATCCCAACGCGCCATTGTCATGCCCCCAGAGGAGGAATTCATTGTTGTTCAGGTTCGTGGGTGCGGAAACCTGCACGATTCCGCTTCCCCGGGAAGAATTCTGGATACTCGATGCGGAAATCCTGCCGATGCCGGCCACCTCGTGATCATAGTTCCCATTGGCCGGATCGTCCTGCACATAGATGTCATCCGCGCCCAGCGCGATCCCGTACTTGGCGGCGAGGTAGTTGGCCATGATCACCTGTTGCGCGGAATTGAGCGCCGTGGAATAGCCGATCACCTCGGCGATGTCCCCGTCCCAACCTTCCGTGCCGGCCTGTACACCGATGGACATCTCCGGCCATATGCGCAGGGTGCCATCATAGGCGGCCGTCCCGGCCGATGCGTTGTTCACGTACTGCGTGATCTGTGAGCCGTCGTATTGCGTGCTGAGGATGTAGTAGGTGTTGGTGGCCAAGGTCGTGATGGCGGGGACGTTCACGCTGGTCCCCGCGCTCTGGATCCCGCGACCCCAGACCTTATGCGTGGAACTGTTCACCCACAGCCCGATGTTCTTGTCCGATGGGGTGGTGGAATACACATTCCCGGTAGCGGTGCCTTGGAGGAGGCCCGGGTTCGGCGAGGGCAAGGTGCGATAGCTGGCCACTACCCATACGGAAGCCTTCCCGCCCGATGAGGCCCCCAGTCCGGTGACGGCCATGCGGTTCCCGCTGCCTGCCGTGAACCGCACCACCGGCATGCCGTTCACCACGCCGGTAACGAGCTGAGGGCGATTGGCCAGTGCATCCTGCTTGGCATGCGCGGGATTGCCCGATCGGTTGTGCCATTGCTGCACACGGTCGCCGCTGCCTGCGGCCAGGGTGCCCGAATTGCGGAAAACGCCATGCCCAGCGCTCAGCCAGATGGGGTTGTTCGCGCTGGAACCGATGCCGGCGGGGCCGGTCTGCGCCAATCCGTGCATGGACACGATCATCATCAACCCCGTTGTCCAGCGCATGCTCCGTTCCATTTGGGGCCACTGGAACGAGAAGCCCGTGGAATGGTTTAGCCGTTCTCTTCCACCGCGGAGCCTCCTCGCAGGGTCGGACGGCGGGGGTCGCAGGTATACACGTCGTCATCGCGAGGCTCTGCGAAGCGATCCAAGGGGTGATTCCAACGCTATCCAACGTGGAACTACGCACTGGACTGCATCCTCGTGAAGCCTTCTCGGCTTGACGAACGGAGGGGGGCGCAGTGACGCCTCCTAGGCTTGCGTGGCAGCCGCAGCCTACCTCCGCATGCCCTGGGCCTGCTGCATCCGCTGCATCATCGCCTGCATCTTGCTCTTGTCGCCCATCATGCGCATCATCTTGCGGGTCTCGTCGAACTGCTTCATCAGCTTGTTCACCTCGGCCACGTTGGTGCCGCTGCCCGCCGCGATGCGTTGGCGCCGGCTGCCGTTGATCAGGCCCGGGTTGGTGCGCTCGGCGGGCGTCATGCTGCGGATGATGGCCTCAATGCCCTTGAAGGCGTCATCGGGGATGTCCAGGTTCTTCATGGCCTTGCCCACGCCGGGGATCATGCCCATGAGGTCCTTCATGTTCCCCATTTTCTTGATCTGCTGGATCTGATCGAGAAAGTCATCGAAACCGAACTGGTCCTTGGCGATCTTCTTCTGCAAGGCCCGCGCCTGCTTCTCGTCGAACTGCTCCTGGGCGCGTTCCACCAGGGAGACCACGTCGCCCATGCCCAGGATGCGCCCGGCCATGCGATCGGGATGGAACTCATCGAGCGCCTCCATCTTCTCGCCGGTGCCGATGAACTTGATGGGCTTGTCCACCACGCTGCGGATGGTGAGCGCCGCGCCGCCGCGGGTGTCGCCGTCGAGCTTGGTGAGCACCACGCCATCGATATCGAGGCGATCATTGAAGACCTTGGCGGTATTCACGGCATCCTGGCCGGTCATGGCATCCACCACGAAAAGCGTTTCCTGTGGATCGACCGCCCGCTTGATCGCGGCGATCTCATCCATCATCTTTTCGTCGATCGCCAAGCGCCCGGCGGTATCGATGATCACGGCGGTGAAGCCATGTTGCTTGGCGTGAGCGATCGCGTTCTTGGCGATGGCCACGGGATCCTTGTTGTCGCGCTCGCTGTACACGGCGATGTCCAGCTGGCCGCCCAGCGTTTCCAGCTGATCGATGGCGGCAGGCCGGTACACGTCGGCAGCGGTGAGCAGCACGCGCTTGCCCTTCTTGCGGATGTAGTTGGCGAGCTTCCCGCTGAAGGTGGTCTTGCCGGAGCCTTGCAGGCCGCTCATGAGGATCACCGTGGGGTTTCCGCCGAGATTGATGCCCGCGTTCCGGCCGCCCATCAGTTCGGCCAGCTCGTCGTGGGTGATCTTGGTGAGCAGCTGGCCCGGGCTCACTGCGCTGAGCACGTTCTGCCCGAGGGCCTTGGCCTTTACCCGATCGGTGAAATCCTTGGCGGTCTTGAAGTTCACGTCCGCGTCCAGCAGGGCACGGCGCACCTCCTTCATGGTCTCCGCCACGTTGATCTCCGTGATCTGGCCTTGGCCCTTCAATACTTTGAAAGCCCTCTCGAGCTTATCGCTGAGGTTCTCGAACATGGTTTGGAAATGGACCGCGAAGGTAGAAGCCGCCGCCCGCATTCCCGGCCAAGCCTGCTCCCTGAAGCCACGCAACGGCTGAAACCTACGGGAGCAATGCGCGTAGGATGGCCAGGATTTCCAGCTCCTGCAGCATGCTCCGAAAACTATTCACCTCCATTTGGTTGTACTTGATACTGGCTGTTCCGGCGAGTGCCACGCACATTTCCGGAGGCGAGATCTACTACGAATGCCTAGGCGGCGATCAGTACCGGATCACCCTGGTGGTGTACCGGGACTGCGCGGGGATCAACCTCAATAGCTCCTACACGCTCAACGTCAATAGTCCTTGCGACGACAAGACGATGACAGTGAGCACGCCGGGTGGCACGGAGATCTCCCAGCTCTGCGACCTGGAGTTGCCGAACAGCACGTGCAACGGAGGCAATCTCCCCGGCATCCAGCAATTCATCTACACGGGCACGGTAAGCCTTCCTCCCTGCGACCATTGGACGATCTCCTGGACGGAACAATGGCGCAATGGCGCGATCGCCAACCTGGTGCAGCCCGGGAACAAGAACGTGTACATCGAGGCGAAGCTGGATAACGCGCTTTCCTCCTGCGACGATTCGCCGCAGTTCACCAACACGGCAATCCCGTACGTGTGCGCGGGTTATCCGATCTCTTACAGCTACGGCGCCTATGACACGGGCGGCGATTCGCTCACCTATACCTTCATCAGCGCCATGAACACCGGCGCGGTGAACCTCCCGTACGTAACGGGCTTCACCGGCACGGAGCCGATCACCGGGATCACCCTGGACCAGCAAACCGGCCAAGTGGACTTCACCTTGAACCAGACCGGGAACTGGGTGGTGGTGGTGCGGGTGGACCAGTACGACGATGACGGCAACTGGATCGGCTCGGTGATGCGGGACATGCAATTCATCGCCTACCCCTGCACCAACATCCCGCCCGACCCCACTACCGGCACCGTGACGGGGCTCGATGGACACGCGGTCCAGACCGGTCCGCGCTCCATTCAGATCTGTGAATCCGGTGATTTCTGTTTTGATGCGGTGATCTCTGACCCCAACGCAACCAACGTGCTCACGGCCACTACCAACATTACGCAGAACCTGCCGGGTGCTACGTTCAGCTATTCAGGCACCAACCCGATCACTGTGCATGTCTGCTGGACCGGGACCAACGGTGCATCAGGTTTCTTCCCCTTCATCATCACCGCCAACGACGGCGCATGCCCCATTCCCGCACTGCAGACCTATGTCTATTCGGTCAACGTGCTTCCCGGCCTGAGCCTGATCGGACCCGACATCGTCGATGAATCCTGCGCCGGAAACGAGGACGGTAGTGCCTGGGTGTCCGTGGACGTGGGCACCCCACCCTACCAGTACATCTGGAGCACCGGCGAAACCACCGCGGGCATCATTGCAGGCGCGGGTGACTATGACGTCACCGTCACCGATGGCAACGGCTGCGTGAGCCGACCCCTCACAGCCACTATCGGTATAGCCAACCAGCCCCCTACGGCCGATGCCGGCCCGGACCTGGTGGTTTGCGAGGGATCGCTCCCGGTGATGCTCACGGGAGTGGTAACGAACGCTCCGGACGGCACATGGACCGGTGGCGCAGGGGTGATCAACGGCACGGGCGCGAACGCCACCTACATGCCAAGTGCGATGGAACTGACCAATGGCAGCGTGGACCTCTACTTCACCACCACCGGGGAATCCCCCTGCGGCTCGGCGGCAGACACGGTGCATATTGTGTTCTCTACCAGCTTCAGCAATGCCAACATCTCCGCCACCGACCTGCTCTGTGACGGCCTCACTGATGGCAGCGCCACCTTCACACCGGGCAGCTCCGGATTGACCTTTCTTTGGGACGACCCCGCTGCGCAGACCACGTCCACGGCAAGTGGGCTCGGAGCGGGAACCTATAGCGTGCTGGTGACCGACGGCCTTGGCTGCGACACCAGCATGAGCGTGTCCATCTCAGCGCCTGCTGCGCTCTCCATCGCCCAGCTCAGCGTGCTGAACGAACAATGCGCGGGCACCTTGAACGGGAGCATCACCGCCACGGTGACCGGCGGTACCGCTCCCTATGCGTATACCTGGAGCAACGGCGACACCACGGCCGTGCTGCATACCGGGGCCGGTACTTACACACTGACCGTAACGGATGCGAACGGATGTGCTCCCGTGCAAGGGAGCGCCACCATACTGGCGAACGGACAGCCCAATGTGGCCGATGCCGGCCCGGACCTGGTAGGCTGCTTTGGCGCCCTGCCGATCCAGTTGAACGGGGCCGTGGCCAACGCGACCAGCGGCGTGTGGTCGGGCGGGAATGGCAGCTTCAGCGGAACCGGGCTGCAGCCCACTTACATGCCTTCGGCCGATGAGATCCTGGCCAACAGCGTGGAACTGGTGCTCACCACCACCGGCAACACCAGCTGCCCGGAAGCCACGGACACCGTGCGCATCACGCTGCCCACCAGCTTCTTCGGCGCGGACATCAGCTTTACGAACGCAACCTGCAACGCCACAGCCACCGGCACAGCCAGCTTCACTCCTGCCGACCCCGGCTTTACCTTTCTCTGGAGCGATCCGGCTGCCCAAAGCACCGCCCAGGCCACGGACCTTGCCGCAGGCAGCTACACGGTGCTGGTGACCGACAGCCAGGGCTGCGACACCACCATGAACGTGGCGATCACAGCGCCCGATGCCATCGCCATCGCCGCCCTCGATGTGGTGGATGAACAGTGCGCGGGCAACGGTGATGGCAGCATTTCCGCTACCGTGACCGGCGGAACAGCGCCTTACCAGTACACATGGAGCAACGGGCAGTCCACGGCCTCCATCCAGGCGGGCGCAGGCACCTATACGCTCAGCGTGACCGATGCCAATGGCTGCGCTGCGGCACAAGGCAGCGCCACCATACAGGCCTTGGGCCAGCCCAATGCCGCCAATGCCGGGCCTGATCTGATCGGCTGCCAATCGGGCCTGCCCGTACAGCTCAGCGGAACCGTCGCCAATGCCACGGGCGCTACCTGGTCCGGCGGTGCGGGAACCTTCACCGGAAGCGGCCTTCAGCAGAGCTACATGCCTACGGCAGCGGAAGTGCTTGCCAACGGAGTGGACCTGGTGCTCACCACCACGGGCAACAGCACCTGTGCCACCGCCCAGGACACGGTCCACATCACCTTCCCCACAAGCTTCTTCGGCGCAGTCGTGGCCAGCACATCACTGGCCTGCCATAACGACCAATCAGGCAGCGCCGCGTTCACCCCGGATAATTCCGCGTTCACCTACTTGTGGAACGATCCCGCGGCCCAGGCCACGGCGACGGCCACTGGGCTGGCTATGGGCAGCTACACGGTGCATGTGACCGACAGCTACGGCTGCGATACCACCGCCTCGGTGATCGTGGCCCAGCCTGCTGCATTGAGCGCAGCGCAGATCACGGCCACGCCGCCCTCATGCATCGGCGGCAGCAACGGCTCAGCCAGCGTGCAGCCCTCGGGTGGCACGCCGGGGTACAGCTACCAATGGAGCGCCAACACGAACGGGCAAACCACCGCCACCGCCTTCGGCCTGCCGTCCGGTGCCTACACCGTAGTGGTGACGGACGCGAACGGCTGCCAGGCGCAGGCCACCGCCACCTTGACCTCGCCAACGGCCATCACGCTTACCGCGCAGGTGGAGGACACCGTCTGCGTGAACACACCCGTGCCGCTTACCGCCCAGGCGTCCGGCGGGGCCGGGGGCCACATCATCACCTGGGCTGGCATCGGCACGGGCGATACCATCCAATACTCCTTCCCGGCCACGCAGGTGGTGCATGTATCCGTGGTGGACCAAGCGGGCTGCACCGGCCCCATGCTGGAGCTTCCCGTCACCGTGCTCGATCTTTCATTGGCCACCCTGCACACCTACGGCGATACGGCCTTCTGCCCTGGCGGAACCGCGACGGTGGGCGGCTGGCTCTCGGGCTATCCCGGCAGCGCGTCCCTCTCCTGGCCGCAACTGCCCGCCACGGGCAACGGACCCTTCACCGTGACGGCCACCGCCAGCAGGAACCTCACCGTGACAGCCACCGATGCCTGCGCAAACACCCTGCACGGCATGGTATCCATCACCGTGGAAACACCCCCGGCCATCACCCTGCCTCCTGTGATCGCCGAGGGATGTGCGCCGCTGACGGTCCATTTCCCCACCGGACTTACCAACCAGCCCGTCACGTACTTCTGGAACCTGGGTGATGGATCCACCAGCACCTCGATGTCCCCGGTGCATGTGTACCAGCCGGGCACCCATGTGGTCTCGCTGACGGTGACCACGCCCTTGGGCTGCACGGCCGATGCGCTGACCACAGGCGTGGTCCATGCCTATGCCAACCCGGTTGCGGCCTTTACCGCAACCCCCTGGGAAACCGATGCGGACCATGCCGATGTGCAGTTCACCGACCAATCCACCGGGGCGATCAGCACCTGGAACTGGAGCTTCGGCGATGGAGGTATGAGCATCGACCCCGACCCTGCTTATCACTTCCTTGAACCCGGTGTTTGGGAGGTATTCCTTCAGGTAACCGACGACCATGGCTGCACCAGCAGCGTGGAGCATATCGTTCGCGTGAACCCCGTGTATGACGTCACCATTCCGAACGCCTTCACGCCGAATCCCAATGGCGGTGGCGGGGGTGGTTTCGACCCGATGGACCTGAGCAATGACGTCTTCTACCCGTTCATCCGGTTCGTGAAGGACTTCCGGATGCGTGTGTTCAACCGTTGGGGTGAACTGGTGTTCGAGAGCGATGACATCAAGCAGGGTTGGGACGGCTATTACAAAGGGCACCTCAGCCAGCAGGACGTGTACGTGTACCAGATATGGGTACGCTTCGTGGACAACAAGGAAGTACAACGCACGGGAGACATCACCCTGTTCCGTTAGATCATGCGCATCCGTATTCATATTCTGATGGCCTCGGCCTTGTTCATGGCATTGCGCCTGTCCGCGCAGGACCCTCAGTTCTCGCAGTTCTATGCGGCGCCACTGTACTTGAACCCGGCGCTGACGGGCAACACGCACCAGGACCGGATCGGCTTGAACTACAGGCTGCAGTGGCCGGCGATCGGCCCCGGCTACAAGACCTATTCGGTCACCTACGACCATCGCAGCGCGGCCATGAACAGCGGCATTGGCGGCATGGTGATGCACGACCGGGCGGGTTCTTTCGGCCTGAACTTCACCCAGGCCGCCCTGAGCTACTCCTATGAGGCACGGCTGAACCGGCGGCAAGCGGTGCGAGGCGGCATGCGTGTGGGCTACACCATGCGCTCCTACGATCCGCGCAATATGCTCTTCGCCGACCAGGTGATCCGCGACAACGCACCCACCTCCATCGAGCCCGCCCTGCTCAGCAGCGTGTCCTACTTTGATTTTTCAGCCGGCCTGCTCTACTATTCAGAGCAATTCTGGGGAGGCTTCTCCGTGAACCACTTGAACGAACCTCAGCAAAGCCTCTACCTGGACGGTGACGCCAGCCTTCCGATGCGGACCAGCGTACACGTTGGCTACCGATTCGCCGTGGATGGCCGTGCGTTCCGGCATAGTGAGACCACCATGACCCTGGCCTCGCACTACAAGGCCCAGCAGCAGTGGGACCAGCTGGACATCGGCGCGTACATCGACCACCTTTCGGTCACCTTCGGCATGTGGTACCGCGGCCTGCCCGCGCTGAAGGCCTACCAGCCGGGCTATCCGAATGACGAGGCGGTGGTGGCCATGTTCGGCTACAAGACCCCCTACCAACTGCGCGTGGTGTACAGCTACGATGTCACCGTCTCCAAGCTCACGCTGAAAAGCGGCGGTGCACATGAGATCAGCCTGATCTATGAATGGCCCCGGCACAACAAGAACCGCCGATACCGTGCGGTGCCCTGCCCGAAGTTCTAGCCGATCAGGGCCGGCTCACATGCGATCCGGCACCTGGATGCCCAAGCACCCCATGGTCCTTTGCACCGCGCCGGCCACCACGGCACTGAGCCCCAGTCTGAAATTGCG
>Ga0079224_100003991_pt1 | contig 18879 bp, 17 predicted proteins | sample Stecom2015_FD_80414 | JGI IMG/M metagenome (GOLD analysis project Ga0079224, IMG submission 80414) | Agricultural soil microbial communities from Utah to study Nitrogen management - Steer compost 2015 | ecosystem: Environmental > Terrestrial > Soil > Agricultural land | place: USA: Utah... | reverse complement strand
GTATCAGCCACACCGATACACCCGGACCCGGGACCTATATGAGGATTTCGTGCGGGTATTGTCCGAAGGGGATGGTCTTTTGCTGATGGATGTGTATTCCGCAGGGGAGCCAGCGATTCCGGGAGCGGACGGACGGGCCTTGTGCCGGAGCATCCGGCAGCGGGGCAAAGTAGAACCCGTGTTCGTTGAAGATAACCGTGAAATCGAGAGTCTGCTGGCCAATGTGCTGCAGGATGGCGATCTGTTGATCACCCAGGGGGCTGGCGATATCGGTGGCGTAGCAGCAAGGCTGGCAGCAGCAGGAGTCAAGGCAAGTGAGTGATCTGACCCACAACGACATTCAGCCGTATCAGGCACCCCCCGAACTGGTTCGGGCGCTGGGGCGCGTGGCTGTGTTCATGGGGGGCGATTCCGCCGAGCGGGAAGTATCCCTGAAAAGTGGCAAAGCCGTGCTGGCAGCGCTGCAATCGGCGGGTATTGATGCGGTTGGCCGGGACATTCGGGGCTGTCTGCTGCGGACCGTGGACGAACCCGATTTCGATCGCGTGTTCATTGCCCTTCATGGCCGTGGTGGCGAAGACGGGACCCTTCAGGCGATCCTTGGGCAGGCAGGCATTCCCTATACCGGCAGTGAAGTGCTGGCATCGGCACTGGCCATGGACAAATTGCGCACCAAGTATGTGTTCGAAGGTTGTGGGCTGCCTACGCCGGCATTTCGTGCCATGACCTCCGTGAGCGAGGCCGAGGACATTGTGACCGCACTGGGGGCGCCCCTGAGTGTGAAACCGGCCCACGAAGGTTCGAGTATCGGTATCCGTAAAGTGAGCAGCGCGGCAGAGCTGGCTGAAGCCTATGAGGCGGCAGCCCGGCTGGATGATCTGGTGCTGGTAGAGCAGTGGATCGAAGGGCCGGAGTTTACCGTCAGCCTGCTACAGGACAAAGCGTTACCGGCGATTGGCCTGAGCACGGATCACGCCTTTTACGACTATGACGCCAAATACCTGGCCGACGATACCCGGTACCGGATTCCCTGTGGTTTGGCACCGGATGACGAATTGAGGCTGCAGCATCTGGCCCTCGATGCCTTCCGGGTGGTGGGCTGTCGCACCTGGGGACGGGTCGACATCATGCAGGATCGGGACGGCGAGTTCTGGTTGCTTGAGGTGAACACCGTGCCCGGTATGACCGACCACAGTCTGGTGCCCATGGCTGCAAAGGCAGCCGGGATCAGTTTTGAAGAGCTGGTGGTGAGGATTCTCCGGGACACGCTGACGGAGGGCATCGATGCTTGAGACGCTGCTGATCCGGAGCCGGGCCGTACCGCCCGAACCGCCACGTCGACGGGGGGCAACCTCCGTTGGGCCTGAGCGGGACCGGTTTGGTGTGTTGAAAGCAGTGCTGTCGGCCGTACCCTGGTTGCAGGTTGGTCTCGGTGCAACGGTGGTACTTCTCGCCGCCATGGTGCCCTGGGCAACAGACCGGATGCTGACCGCCATGGATCAACAGATCCTGGCAGTGGATGTACGGGGCGAATTTGTTGGTGACAGTCGTACTGCCATTGAGCGAGCGGCCGGCGCCTGGATTGGCAAGAGCTATTTCGCCACCGATCTGGCTGACATCAAGGCGGAGCTGGAACGGCGCCCCTGGGTGGCGTCGGCGGCGATAAAACGAGTCTGGCCGGGCCGCCTTGAAATTGACATTCGGGAAAAGAAGCCATTGGCCTACTGGACCGATGGCCGTCTGGTGAGCCGTTCCGGCGAACTGTTCTCGCCGCCGAATCCGGAGGTGGCCGGAAAGCTGCCCCGTCTGGCAGGGCCGGATGAGCGAGTCAGGGACGTGATCGGTATGGCCCGAACCATGAGCGAGCAGTTGGTTGGTTACGGCCTGGGCTTTGCCGGACTGGCGCTGGAGCAACGTGGCGCCTGGACCCTGACCCTCAGTAATGGCATCGAAGTGGTGCTGGGGCGGGATCAGGTAGAACAACGGTTTGAGCGCTTTATCACCGTTTATGAGAACCGTCTGGCCTCGCGTGTTGATGAGGTCAGCCGGATAGATGTCCGCTACTCGAACGGGGTGGCGGTGCAGTGGAAGGCGGATGTGGCTCAGGCCGCTCCGAAATCCTGATAACGATTACTACGAACCTGGGGTTTGGTGAAACACATGTCATCGGTTGAAACGGAAAACATGATTGTCGGCCTGGATATTGGAACCTCCAAGGTGGTGGCGATAGTCGGCAAGCGCAAGATGGATGGAACCATCGAAGTGGTCGGTATCGGCTCACACCCGTCCCGGGGGCTCAAGCGCGGCGTTGTGGTGAACATTGAAACCACGGTACAGGCCATCCAGCGCGCGGTCGAAGAGGCCGAGCTGATGGCAGGTTGTCGCATCCATTCGGTGTACGCCGGTATTGCCGGCAGCCACATCAAGAGCCTGAATTCCCACGGCATCGTGGCGATCCGGGACCGGGAAGTCACCCAGGCGGATATTGACCGAGTGATTGACGCGGCCCAGGCGGTGGCAATTCCGGCGGACCAGAAGATCCTGCACATCCTGCCTCAGGAGTTCGTCATCGATAACCAGGAGGGCATCAAGGAACCGATGGGGATGTCCGGTGTGCGGCTGGAGGCCAAGGTGCACCTGGTGACCTGTGCCGTGAATGCGGCCCAGAACATCGAAAAGTGTGTCAAACGCTGTGGCCTCGAAGTGGACGACATCATTCTGGAACAACTGGCTTCCAGCCACGCCATCCTCACCGAGGATGAAAAGGAGCTGGGTGTCTGTGTGGTGGATGTCGGTGGTGGCACAACCGACATTGCGGTGTTCACTGGCGGGGCCATTCGCCATACCGCGGTCATCCCGATCGCCGGTGATCAGGTGACCAACGACATTGCCATGGCGTTGCGCACGCCCACCCAGAATGCCGAAGAGATCAAGATCAAGTACGCCTGTGCCCTGACCCAGCTGGCGGGCGCTGAGGAAACCATCAAAGTACCCAGCGTGGGAGACCGGGCTCCGCGGGATCTTTCGCGCCAGGCTCTGGCTGAGGTCGTTGAGCCCCGCTATGAGGAGCTGTTCACGCTGGTGCAGTCTGAGTTACGCCGGTCCGGGTTCGAGGATCTGATCCCGGCAGGCATCGTGATTACAGGCGGCTCGTCCACCATGGAAGGGGTGGTGGAGCTGGCCGAAGAAATCTTCCACATGCCGGTAAGGCTGGCCTGTCCGCAGGCGGTTTCCGGCATGACGGAAGTGGTCAACAACCCGATATACGCCACCGGCGTGGGATTGTTGATCCATGGCTTCCGGCAAATGGATCTTGGCCGGGCGCCGGTGCTCAAGGGGGAGGAGGCTCCCTCGCTGGTTGAGCGCATGAAAGCCTGGTTCACCGGTCATTTCTGACGGTGTTCCGGTTGCAGTACACGAAGGTCTCTCGAAAAAAACACAACGATTGAAGCAACCGGCCTGGAAAGGCCGGACACAGCACGAAGGAGTAGGGGAAATGTTTGAACTCGTTGATAATGTTCAGCAGAACGCAGTTATCAAGGTCGTCGGTGTTGGCGGTGGCGGTGGCAACGCCGTTCGTCACATGCTCAACAGCGACGTGGAAGGCGTTGAATTTATCTGCGCCAACACAGATGCCCAGGCCCTGAAGGACCTGGACGCACGCCAGATCATCCAGCTGGGTGGCAACATCACCAAGGGCCTGGGTGCCGGCGCCAATCCGGAAGTTGGTCGCCAGTCTGCACTGGAAGACCGTGACCGTATTGCCGAAGCTCTGAGCGGCTCCGATATGGTGTTCATCACCGCCGGCATGGGTGGCGGTACCGGCACCGGAGCAGCCCCCGTGGTTGCTGAAGTTGCCCGTGAGCTGGGTATCCTGACGGTTGCGGTGGTTACCAAGCCGTTCCAGTTTGAAGGCGGCAAGCGCATGAGCGTGGCTGAAGCCGGTCTGAAGGAACTGGAAGAGAGCGTTGACTCCCTGATTACCATTCCCAATGAAAAGCTGCTGGCAGTCATGGGCAAGAAAACCAGCCTGCTGGATGCCTTTGCTTCCGCCAATGATGTGTTGCTGGGTGCGGTTCAGGGCATTGCCGACCTGATTACCCGCAACGGTATGATCAACGTCGACTTTGCCGACGTGAAAACGGTTATGTCCGAGATGGGCATGGCGATGATGGGTACCGGTCGCGCCACCGGCGAGAATCGTGCCCGTGAAGCCGCAGAAGCCGCGGTTCGCAGCCCGCTGCTCGAAGACATCAACCTGCAGGGTGCCAAGGGGATTCTGGTCAATATCACTGCTGGTATGGACCTGAATCTGGGCGAGTTCTCCGAAGTTGGCGATATTGTGCGCGAATTCGCGTCCGATTCTGCCACTGTGGTTGTCGGCACCGTGATCGATCCGGAAATGACCGACGAGCTCAAGGTCACCGTTGTGGCGACTGGCCTGGGTGGCGAGCGCGAGAAGCCGACCAAGGTGGTGGACAACACCCGTACCCTGGATGGCAAGACCGACTACAACCAGCTGGACCGTCCGGCCGTGTTGCGTCGTCGAGCGGTAGCCCAGGGTAATGTGGCGTTGGATCAGAGCAAAGAAAGCGAAGAGCAGGGCGTGGACTATCTCGATATTCCCGCATTCCTTCGCCGGCAGGCTGATTGATAATCTGTCTCAATCGTGGCAGGGCTGGCTTTACTGTGAAACAGAAGGCATAAGCTTTCGCCTAAGTTAAGCTGATTAACCATAGCTCATGGCTATTGCAAGATTTAAGTAAAGTCATGTTGGTTAAATGGTACTCAGTCTTGAATTCTGATATTCTCCGGGCAGTTTTTTGCTCAGAATATCGACTTTTTGTGACGGAATAATGAACCGATGATCAGACAACGGACACTCAAAAACACCATCCGCGCGACCGGTGTTGGCCTGCATTCCGGGGAAAAGGTTTACCTGACCCTGAAGCCAGCACCCGTCGATACGGGGATCATCTTCCGCCGCACGGACCTTGACCCGATGGTCGAAATCCGTGCCTGTGCGGAGAATGTGGGTGAGACCATGCTGTCCACGACGCTGGTAAAAGACGGTGTCCGTGTGGCGACGGTAGAGCATCTGCTCTCCGCCATGGCTGGTCTCGGCATCGACAACTGCTTTGTCGAACTCAGTGCTGCAGAAGTGCCGATCATGGATGGCTCTGCCGGGCCGTTTGTGTTCCTGCTTCAGTCTGCCGGAATCTCCGAGCAGGAAGCGGCCAAGCGTTTTATCCGCATCAAGCGCGAAGTCACTGTGGAAGAGGGCGACAAGAAAGCCACCTTCCTGCCGTTTGAAGGCTTCAAGGTGAGCTTCGGGATTGATTTCGACCACCCGGTCTTCAAGGGCCGTGCCCAGACAGCGACTGTGGACTTTTCCAGCACCTCCTTCGTGAAGGAAGTGTCCCGCGCCAGAACCTTCGGGTTCATGCGTGATATCGAAAAGCTGCGGGCGATGAACCTGGCACTGGGTGGCAGTGTGGATAACGCGATTGTGGTGGACGACTACAAGATCCTCAATGAGGACGGTCTTCGCTACGATGACGAGTTCGTCAAGCACAAGGTACTGGATGCCATCGGCGATCTTTACCTGTTGGGCAACAGCCTGATTGGTGAATTCCGTGGTATCAAATCAGGTCACGACCTGAACAACAAGCTGCTGCGCAAGCTCAGGGCAGAAGAAGATGCATGGGAAGTAGTGACCTTCGATGATGAAGCCACTGCACCTATCTCTTACATGAAACCTGTGCTGGCGGTGGGTTAAGGCCGGACGCCTTAATCCCGGACGTGGCTGGCGAGTTTTTCGAGAACCTCGCGTAGAGCTTTATCCTTCGTGTGCCCGGCTTCCTCCTGGAGGAGCCGGGCATTTTCTTTGCTGAGCGGCTCTTTTACCGGTTTGCGTTGGCTGGCGAATCTGGGTGGGCTGACCTTGATTTTGACCTTCCAGACGTAACGGAACAGTTCATTCTCCCTCAGCGCCGACATGATCTCGTGCTGGCGAAAGCGCAGCCGAGTGGCTTTACTGGCGTTATCAGTGGACAGCACCAGTTCACCCTCCCGACAGCTGACAAATCGAGTACCCTCGGACAGTTCTGCGGGAATGGCCGCCAGTACCAGTTGTTCTGCCTGAAGGTGTAACTCGGCTTTGGACATCAGCTCTTTCAGCGTGTTGTTGCCTGCCGGCCCTTTGCCGAAGATCATTTTCTGATCATTTTTTTCCGTCATGGTCGCTTTTTCTCGACGAGCCTGTTTACGATTGGTTACACTTCGGCACGCTTTGTGCGTAGCGCCATTATGACTCTCGTTTTACATTGTCGTGAGTGAGAGTGTCTACCGGGCGCTGCGATTATTCAGTACGTAGTTGTTGCCAAGGATAGCAGACCCGCTCGGAATATTTCCGGGTCGCAGCACTACAGGGATACGGTTGCGGCTCAACAATGAAACCGAAAGACGATATGAACGTAATTTTCGTAGGCAAACGCCACGGCCAGTCCAGGGCAATACCGCTGAATGGGCCGCTGTTGTGTGGCCTGGTCTTTCTGGTGTTGGCCACGCTGGCGGCAGCCGGATGGGCTGGCTACCAGGTGGCGGTCAGCCAGTTTGAAGCCCGGGAGCCGACCGAGTCTGAGCTTGTGGCCGGCTGGAAAGAAAAGCTGGAAGACCAGAAGAACGAAGTCGCTCAGGTTCGTGAGAATGTTCAGCAACAGATTGATGCGCTGACCCTGCGGCTGGGCCAGATCCAGGGCCGTCTTCTGCGCCTGGATGCGCTCGGCCAGCGATTCGTGGAAACGGGCATGGTCGCCAGCGATGAATTCAATTTTGACAAGCCGGCAGCGGTTGGTGGCCCCGAAGAAGATGCGCTACCCGGGGATTCCTACACGGCTCCCGAGCTGACGGACATGATCAATCAGTTGGAACAGCAGATCAACGATCGCGAAAAGCAACTGCGCCTGCTCGATAAAGTCGCTTCCCGCAAAAAGCTGGAAGATGAGCTCTATGTGCAGGGGCGGCCGATCACCTGGGGCTGGCTCTCGTCCAAATACGGTTACCGCTCAGACCCTTTTACCGGAAAGCGTACCTGGCATGCCGGTGTTGATCTGGCTGGCAAGGAAGGCAGCGACATTATTGCCGTGGCAGCTGGTGTTGTAACCTGGGCAGACGAGCGCTATGGCTATGGCAATCTGGTTGAAATTGACCACGGCGATGGCCTGGTTACCCGTTATGCCCACGCCAAGACCATCAAGGTTGAGGTTGGGGATGTGGTGCAGAAAAGCCAGGTTGTTGCATTGATGGGCAGCACCGGTCGTTCTACCGGCCCCCACGTGCATTTTGAAGTTATCCGCAATGGTAAATCCGAAAATCCGGTGAAATACATCCAGCGCGCAAGCCGCTGATTCCATTCCCGTGAACCCCGCCTTTTGTCCTGTCGCCAAATAAGGTTAGAATGCCGGCTTCCTCCGTTTAACTGAAGAAGCAGTGGTCTATGTTCACAAAGCTTGCAACCAAGATGTTCGGCAGTAAGAACGCCAGAGAAATCAAGAGGATGCGCAAAGTTGTCACGCGCATCAATGAACTTGAAGAACAGTTTGGCGCATTGTCTGACACCGAGTTGCAAGGCAAGACTGCTGAGTTCCGGCGCAGGCTTGATGAAGGCGAAGCGCTGGACAGCCTGCTGCCGGAAGTCTTTGCCACGGTGCGGGAGGCCAGCCGCCGGGTGATGGGCATGCGCCACTACGATGTCCAGCTCATCGGGGGCATGACCCTGCACGAGGGCCGAATCGCCGAAATGAAGACCGGTGAAGGTAAAACCCTGGTGGCAACCGCCGCAGTCTACCTGAATGCGCTTCCCGGCAAAGGCGTGCACGTCGTAACCGTGAACGATTACCTGGCCCGCCGTGATGCCGAGTGGATGGGCAAACTGTACCGCTTCCTCGGCATGCAGGTGGGGGTAGTGGCGTCTGGCCAGCCACAGGAAGAAAAGCGTGCCGCCTACCAGGCCGATATCACCTACGGTACTAATAACGAGTTCGGTTTCGACTACCTGCGCGACAACATGGCCTTCAGTATTGAGGACAAGGTTCAGCGCGGTCTCCACTTTGCCATTGTTGATGAAGTGGATTCCATCCTGATCGACGAGGCCCGTACCCCGCTCATTATTTCCGGTGCCGCTGAGGATTCTTCCAAGCTGTATCAGGCCGTCAATGCTCTGGTGCCGAGTCTTGAGAAGGGCGAGGTCAGTGAGGAAGGTGAATCCTCCGGTGACTTTACCATTGACGAGAAATCGCGCCAGGTTGAACTGACCGAAGCCGGTCACGAGAAGGTCGAAGATCTGCTGCTTGGCCAGGGCCTGCTGAAAGAGGGCGAAAGCCTGTATTCGGCTGCCAATCTGAGCCTGCTGCACCATGTACACTCGGCACTCCGTGCCCACCACCTGTTCCAGAGAGACGTGGATTACATTGTTCAGGGCGGTCAGGTGGTGATCGTAGACGAACACACCGGCCGGACCATGCCCGGTCGCCGGTGGAGCGAAGGTTTGCATCAGGCGATTGAAGCAAAAGAAGGACTCAAGATTCAGGCCGAAAGCCAGACGCTGGCGTCGACCACCTTCCAGAACTATTTCCGTCTGTACGACAAGCTGGCCGGTATGACCGGTACGGCGGATACCGAGGCCTTCGAATTCCGCCAGATCTACGGCCTGGACGTGGTGGTGATTCCGCCGAATAAACCGATCCAGCGGATTGATTACAACGACCTGGTGTACCTGACCCAGGAAGAGAAATTCCACGCCATTATCGATGAAATCAAGGATGTGACCGCAGAAGGGCGGCCCATTCTGGTGGGCACCGCGTCCATCGAGGCCTCCGAGCTTCTGTCCATGCTGCTGAAGAAGGCGCGCATTGACCACAAGATCCTGAACGCCAAACAGCACGAATCCGAAGCCCTGATTATTGCCCAGGCCGGGCGGCCGGGCGCGGTTACCATTGCCACCAACATGGCGGGTCGGGGTACCGATATTGTCCTCGGTGGTAACTGGGAATATGAAGTTGCAGCCCTGGATAATCCCTCGGAAGAGGAAGTGGCTCGCATGAAGGCGGAGTGGACTGAGCGCCACAACCAGGTACTGGACGCCGGTGGCCTGCACATCATCGGTACAGAGCGCCACGAATCCCGCCGGATTGATAACCAGCTCCGTGGTCGTGCCGGTCGTCAAGGGGATCCGGGTTCTTCCCGATTCTTCCTGTCGCTGGAAGACAACCTGATGCGGATCTTTGCACCGGAGCGCGTGAAGAATCTGATGCAGGCCATGGGCATGAAGAAAGGTGAAGCCATCGAGCACCGGATGGTCACCAATGCCATTGAAAAATCGCAGCGCAAGGTCGAAGGCCGCAACTTCGATATGCGTAAAACGCTGCTTGAATACGACGATGTGGCCAACGATCAGCGTACGGTCATCTACGAGCAGCGCAACGAGGTGATGGCGTCCAACGACATTTCCGAGATGATCGATACCATCCGTGAAGACGTGGTGGATTCGGTGGTCAGTGAGTTTATTCCGCCGCAAAGCATGCCCGAGCAGTGGGATGTGCAGGGGCTGGAGGCTCAGCTGCAGTCTGAGATGGCGATTGAACTGCCCATCCAGCAGTGGCTGAAGGACGACAATAAACTGTATGAAGACAATCTTCGCCAGAAGATTCTCGACGCCATCGTGGCTGAGTACAAGGCCAAGGAAGAAGTGGCCGGTTCCGAGGCCATGCGCAAGTTTGAGAAGCAGGTGTTCCTGCAGGTGCTCGATACCCTGTGGAAGGAGCACTTGTCCAACATGGATCACCTGCGCCGGGGTATCCATCTGCGTGGCTACGCCCAGAAGAACCCGAAGCAGGAATACAAGCGCGAGGCGTTTAACCTGTTCGAAACCATGCTCGATACCATGAAGCGTGACGTTACCCGGGTGCTGTGTCACGTGCGGGTTCAGAGCCAGGAAGAAATGGCGGAAATTGAACGTCGACGCAAAGAAGAGCTGGAGCGGGAAATGGCTCGCGCCAAACTCCGCCACGAGCAGGCCAGTGCCGCCCAGGCAGAAGGGGAGGGTGACGGTGGCCAGCAGGGCCAGCAGACCACCCCGGAGACCTTTGTCCGCCAGGAGCGCAAGGTCGGCCGAAACGAGCCCTGCCCCTGCGGGTCTGGCAAAAAGTACAAGCAGTGCTGCGGAAAGGTGAGCTGACCAGCCACCGAGTAGCCGGAAACCAGAACCCGCAATTCGCCAGTACGCTGGCGCTTGCGGGTTCTGTCGTTTGAAGATCAGGAAAAATCAAGGAGACAGGCATGGCGGTAGGTCCCGGAACCTTACCCGATTTCTTCCCGGTGGCGGGAATCAAGCTGGGCATAGCCAGTGCGGGGATCAAAAAGCCCGGCAGAAAAGACATCGTGGTGTTTGAACTGGCGCCGGAAACCCGGGTAGCGGGTATTTTTACCCGCAACCAGTTCTGTGCGGCCCCAGTGGTCCTCAGTCGCCGCCACCTGTCCCAGGATGCTCCGCGCTATCTGTTGATCAATACCGGCAATGCCAACGCCGGTACCGGCGAACGGGGCCTGACGGACGCCACGGCCTGCTGCGAGGCGCTGGCGAAAGAGGCGGGCATTTCTGCCAGCCAGGTACTGCCATTCTCTACCGGGGTGATTGGTGAGCCACTGCCGGTTGCCAAGATCGTCAGTGCGCTGCCAGAGGCCCTGGCCGACACCCGGGAAGACCGCTGGGCAGAGGCGGCATCGGGAATCATGACCACCGATACCCGCCCTAAGGGCGCGTCGCGGCAGGTGGATCTGGATGGCCACCGGGTGACCATTTCCGGAATCAGCAAGGGCGCGGGTATGATTCGCCCCAACATGGCCACCATGCTCGGCTTTATCGCCACCGATGCCCGTCTGGCGCCGGAGGTTTTGCAAACGCTGGCTTCTGAGCTCGGCGAGAAGTCGTTTAACCGCATTACCATTGATGGCGACACCTCCACCAATGATGCCTGCATGCTGATGGCCAGCGGCCAGTATGGCGGGCCTGAAATTACCGCCGACAGCCCGCTGTTGCCGGTATTGCGGGCGGCCCTGCAGGAGGTGTACCTGGAGCTGGCCCACGCCATTGTCCGGGATGGCGAGGGCGCCACCAAATTTGTGACCATCGATGTCAGTGGCGCAGCCGACCAGCAAGAAGCGCTGGATGTGGCCTACACCGTGGCGCACTCCCCACTGGTGAAAACAGCCCTGTTCGCATCAGACCCGAACTGGGGACGTATCCTGGCGGCCGTTGGCCGTGCCGGTGTGGAGAATCTGGATCTGAACGCCCTGGAAATCTATCTGGGCGATGTCTGCCTGGTGCGCAACGGTGGCCGTGCCGACGACTACTCCGAGGCTCGGGGCCAGGCGGTGATGGATCAGGAAGAGATCACCATTGCCATTGATCTGAAGCGGGGCAATGTCCGGGAAACAGTCTGGACTTGTGATTTTTCCCATGATTACGTGACCATCAATGCCGAATATCGTACCTGAGACCGCCGACGGCATTTCGGCTAGCCATAAGACCGTTCATGTGGCAGTGGGTGTGATCATTCGGGATGGCCGTGTCCTGATTGCAAGGCGCCCGGATACAGCCCATCAGGGCGGTTTGCTGGAGTTCCCGGGCGGCAAGGTCGAGCCCGGAGAAACCGTCCAACAGGCTCTGTGTCGGGAGATCGCCGAGGAGACCGGGCTGGTGCTGTCTGAAGACAGTCTGGAGCCGCTGATTGGCATACGCCATGACTACGGCGACAAATGTGTGTTTCTTGATGTCTGGTCGAGCCACTCGGCTCAGGGCGAGCCGGAGGGCAAAGAAGGTCAGCCGGTCAGATGGTTGGCTCCGGATGCGCTCAAGGACGAAGAGTTTCCTGCCGCCAACCGGCCCATCATCAGGGCGCTGCGATTGCCCCACCGGCTTGCGATTACCGGAACGATTGAGGGCGCGCCGGCAGGCCTGGCCAGACTCGGCGCCGCTCTCGACCGGGGGCAGCCGGATTCACTGGTGGTGTTACGCGCTCCGACACTCTCCGGGGCGGCGTACCTGGAGCTGGCAGCAGCGGCTCTGGGCGTGTGCCGGGAAAGGGGCGTCGGGGTGATTCTGCATGGGGCGGCAGACCTGTGTCGGACAGTGTCAGAAGCCCAGGGCGTTCATCTGCCCTGGCGCGAGGCGCAGAGGCATTCAGAGCGACCTGTCAGCGACGATTGCTGGCTGGGTGTGTCTTGCCATAGTGCTGAGCAATTGCGCCACGCAGAGCGCCTGGGGGCGGATTACGTGGTCCTGGGTAATGTGCTGGAGACGCCCAGCCATCCGGGCCAGTGTGGAATTGGGTGGGCTGCTTTCCAGACGTTGGCAGCGACGGCAAAGGTGCCGGTATACGGTATCGGAGGTCTCGGACCTGAGCACCAGTTCCGGGCCCGCGCGCTTGGTGGCCAGGGCGTGGCTGGTATCGGTTTCTGGTGGTAGCCGTCAGTGGCCCGGGGCGATTACGGATACCAACCGGGCTCGGGCCATGCCAAAGTAACCTCTTCAACAGATCAATCGGAGCATTCTGTGACTAAACTGACCCATCTGGATGACAAGGGTGAAGCCCGAATGGTAGATGTCACCGACAAAGCGGTGACGGAACGCGAGGCCAGAGCCGAGGCCTGTGTCCGGATGGCTCCGGAAACCCTGAGAATGATTCTGGAGGGTGAGCATCCCAAGGGCGATGTGCTGGCGACGGCCCGAATTGCCGGCATCATGGCTGCCAAACGAACCCACGACCTGATTCCCCTGTGCCATGCGCTTAACCTGACCTCCGTGAAAGTCGAACTGAGGGCTGGCGATGATGGCGCATCGGTGGCAATCGAGACCCGGTGCAAACTGGCTGGTCAGACCGGTGTGGAAATGGAAGCGCTGACGGCCGCGAGTGTGGCGGCCCTGACCATTTACGACATGTGCAAGGCGGTCGACAAAGGCATGGTGATCGATAATCTGCGCCTGCTGGAAAAGAAAGGCGGCCGCTCCGGCCACTGGCAGGCCAAAGGCCAATGATCTGAAGCCCGGCAACGACCGTAACCTTTCGGGTACCGCATAAACCGGAGGGGAACCGTGTCGACACTACGCCAGGCAAGCAGCCGCATGATAGAATGCCCGCCCAATTTGTCCGAACCACGAGGAAACACAGTGGCTGTTCGTTACATTGAAACCTGCCGTTTGCCCACCCCCTTTGGTGTGTTTGATATGCACGGCTTTGAGGAGCCGGACACCGGGAAGGAGCATGTGGCGCTGACGTTAGGGGACATTGATAGCGCAGAACCACTGCTGGCCAGAACCCACTCTGAGTGTCTGACGGGCGATGCCCTGTACAGCATGCGTTGTGATTGCGGTTATCAGTTGGAAGAAGCCTTGCGCAGTATCGCCCGGGAGGGGCGGGGTATTCTGATGTACCTGCGTCAGGAAGGCCGGGGTATCGGGCTGCTGAACAAGATCAGGGCTTATCGTCTGCAGGATCAGGGTGCCGACACCGTGGAAGCCAATGAGCGCCTGGGCTTTGGCGCAGATCTTCGGGATTACAGCATGTGCAAAGACATGCTTGAGCACCTGGGCATCAAAAGTCTGCGCTTGATGACCAACAACCCGCGCAAGGTGAAGGCGCTGGAATCTTACGGCATCAACATTGCTGAGCGCGTGCCTTTGCATGTGGGCCGCAACCCGCACAACGAGCATTACCTGAACACCAAGCAGAGCAAGCTGGGGCACTGGCTGGAAACCCACCAGGACGACGACCCGGTCTGATCGATCTCTGGCGGATCAGTGCTGATCCGCCTTCTTTCCCAAGCTATTTAGCAGCCAGTACTGTCGGGTATCCGAGCTGCTCCATTCGCCGGGCAATGCTGCGACGAATACCGTCTGCATCCAGCCCGCAGTCTCGCAGTAATTCCTTGTGCTGACCGTGCTCAACGAACGCATCCGGTAGCCCCAGTTGTAATACCGGCATGGAGACCTGGCGGGCATTCAGGAATTCCGTCACCGCGCTGCCGGCGCCACCGGCAACAACGTTTTCTTCCAGTGTGACCAGCAGGTCGTGGGTTTCCGCCAGTTCCAGTACCAGAGCCTCATCCAGAGGCTTGACGAAGCGCATGTCGGCGACCGTGGCGCCCAGGGCTTCCGCAGCCTCCAGCCCCGGCGCCAGCAGGGTGCCGAAGTTGAGAATGGCGATACCGCTACCGTCGCGTACGCGCCGGCCCTTGCCGATGGGCAGCGGGGTGAGTTGCTGCTGGATTTCGGCCCCAGGTCCGGTACCCCGAGGGTAGCGAACGGCGGCCGGGCCGCAGTATTCAAGGCCGGTGTGAAGCAGCTGCCGGGTCTCGTTTTCGTCCGACGGCGTCATCACCAGCATGTTGGGAATGCAGCGCAGATAGCTGATGTCGAAGGCGCCAGCGTGGGTGGGGCCGTCTTCACCGACCAGGCCCGCACGATCAATGGCAAACAGGACATCCAGATTCTGGATGGCGACATCATGCACCAGCTGGTCATAGGCCCGCTGCAGGAAGGTTGAGTAAATGGCCACGACCGGCTTGGCGCCATCGCAGGCCAGGCCAGCTGCCAGGGTGACTGCGTGCTGCTCGGCAATGGCGACATCAAAATAGCGGTCCGGGAAGCGCTCTGAAAATGCCAGCAGATCCGAACCTTCACACATGGCGGGGGTAATGCCAGCTACCCGGCTGTCCTGCTCGGCGGCATCGCACAGCCACTGTCCGAAGACGTTGGCGTATTTCGGGCTGGCGGGTTTCGGCTTCACCGGTTCCGGCTTGTTGGCGGGCACCGGTTCAATCTTGTTGATGGCATGGTAGCCAATCGGGTCTGCTTCGGCCGGGGCAAACCCCTTGCCTTTGGTAGTGACCACGTGCAGGAACTGCGGGCCTTCCAGTTCCCGGATGTTCTCCAGGGTTTCCACCAGCAGGGGCAAGTCGTGACCGTCAATGGGGCCTATGTAGTTGAACCCCAGCTCCTCAAACAGCGTGCCGGGTGCGATCATGCCCTTGAAATGTTCTTCGGTTTTCTTTGCCAGGGCCATCAGATGAGGTGTGCCCTTGAGCACCTTCTTGCTGCTGTCGCGCACCTGATTGTAGGTACGGCTGGAGAGCAGCTTGGCAAAATAGTTGGAAAGCCCGCCGACGTTGCGTGAAATCGACATGTCGTTGTCGTTCAGTACCACCAGCATGTCGGCATGAAGGTGCCCGGCATGATTCAGGGCTTCAAAGGCCATACCGGCTGTCATGGCACCATCCCCGATAACGGCAATGCTCTTGCGGCCGGTGTTCTGCATCCGGGCGGCGATCGCCATGCCCAAGGCAGCGCTGATAGATGTGCTGGAATGGCCTACGCCGAAGGTGTCGTATTCGCTCTCTGCCCGCTTCGGGAAGCCGGCCAGGCCGCCTTTACGGCGAATGCTGCCCATTTGTTCCTTGCGACCGGTCAGGATTTTGTGGGGATAGGCCTGGTGGCCGACGTCCCATACCAGCCGGTCTTCAGGAGTATTGAACACGTAGTGCAGGGCCACCGTCAGCTCAAGCACGCCAAGGCCTGCGCCAAAATGGCCTCCAGTCTGGCCAACTGACCACAGCAAGAACGCTCGCAATTCCCTGGCCAGCCGGGGTAAGTCCTCTGCTGGCAGCTCACGCAGCTGGGATGGCACGTCTATCCGGTCGAGCAACGGCGTATTGGGCCGCTGCGACGGGATTTCCCTGAAAATGTATGTGTCCTGCATCAGCTCGGGTCTTTATCGGAATGTGAGTTCTATGGCTGGCATTATAAGGGAACAGGCGACCCGGTTTCATACATCCCGGGCCAGTTGTTACAAAATGGTGATGCTTTGGCCTTGTAAATGGTTCAGTGGCTGCGCGCCACCACGTAGTCAGCCATGGCCCTGAGGGTGTCGGCTTCCGGGCCGAAGCTCTCCAGCGCGCCCAGGGCTTCATCAAGAAGCCGGGCCAGGTGCTGGCGTGCCCCGTCGATACCCAGTAATGCCGGATACGTGGGTTTCGCCTTGGCCACATCGGAGCCCTGGCGCTTGCCGATAATCTCGGTGTCGCCCTCGATGTCCAGAAGATCATCCTGCACCTGAAACGCAAGCCCCAGCGCGCTGGCGTAATCGGTCAGGTTGGTCAGCTGGCTTTCGGTCACGGTTTCGGAAGTGAGTGCGCCCAGACGAACACTGGCTTCGATCAGGGCGCCGGTTTTGTGCCGGTGCATGGCTTCCAGTTGTTCTACGCTCAGTTTCCGCCCCACCGATTCCAGATCAATGGCCTGACCGCCAACCATGCCTTGATGACCGCTGGCCCGGGCCAGCTCCGAGATCATGGTCACGCGTTGTCGATCTGACAACGCCGGCGCATCGGACAGCAACGCAAATGCCAGTGTTTGCAACGCGTCCCCGGCCAGAATGGCCGAAGCCTCGTCAAAGGCAATGTGAGCGGTCGGTCGGCCCCTGCGGAGATCGTCATCGTCCATGGCCGGCAAGTCATCGTGGACCAGGGAATAGGCGTGAATCAGTTCCAGAGCGCAGGCTGGCGCCAGGGCCGTGCTTTCGTCGCTGCCCATGGCTCGGGCGGCAGCCATGCACAGGGCCGGACGCACTCGTTTGCCGCCGCCCAGAACGCTGTAACGCATGGTTTCCTGGAGCCGTTCTGAGGTGGCGTGGCGGGCAAGGCAGCGGTCCAGCTCCCGATCAACCTGTTGGCGGCACTGGTCCAGATAGGCCTCCGCCTGGCGGATGCGATGGTCCATCACTGCTCGTCGTCTGCTGAGAAAGGCCGGGTTTCCAGTGTGCCGTCACTGTTCTGCACCAGCTGCTCGACCCGCTGTTCGGCGGATTTCAGGGCACTCTGGCACTCCCGTGTCAGCTTGACGCCGCGCTCGAAAGCCGCCAGTGATTGTTCCAGGGACAGTTCGCCCTGTTCCAGGTCACGAACCAGTTGTTCCAGTTCGTTCAGGGATTTCTCAAAGTCGGCTATGGAAGCGCTGCTGGTGTTCTCGCCGGCCATGGGGCGACCTCCGGTCGGGTGTTTCGGAAATTGCGCGGATTATAACAGAGTCGGTTTGCTATCGCTGCCAGCTGAATTGCCGTTTTTCCAGGGCCTGGGCATTGGGTCCCCAGGATTGTTCTGTCACCCTGACTTCGCCCTGTGCGTCCAGTGTGACGATGGTAGTGGCCCGTGTGCCGTAGTCACTGCCGACAATGAACGGTGACGATAGAAATCGTTCGGTCTCAATGCCTACGCCAGTATCGGGAAGCATGGCGTCGGGCGCCGGGCTGGTGTCCTGAAGCAAAGGCAGGAGTTGGTTGTGCAAGTCCTCGGTACGGTGGCTCGCAGCTTCAACCACGGTGGCAAAGGCCTTTCTCAGGCGCAGCAGTTTCGGCCAGGGTGTCTGTAAAAGATGATTGCTAAGACCAAAGCTGCCTCGGAAGAGTTGGCGCCCGGGGTGCGCGTCGCGGTTGCTGTAATACCAGCCGCCGCGTTCTGTCAGAGACACCAGGTTAAATCCGGCGTACCGATCGGGTTCGCTGTTCAGAGCAGCGCCCAATACGCTGGCGGGTTCAGCCAGGGCACGAACGGGCAGCTCGCCGCGGCTGGAGCGACCGGTTTCCGGGCTACCCTCCCGCACATTGGTGACAGCGGCAACCTGACCGTTCGCGCTGATGGCCAGCCAGGTGCCGCCAGAAGCCAGGTCTCTCCCGGCCAGCAGATGCTGACCGCTGTCGGCCTGCCACCAGTCCATGGCGGCCGTGGGGCGGCGGAAGAATTCATCCCGGTTGGCAGCAACCACAAGGGGAAAACGGGGGTTCTGGCCGATGGCAAAGGCAATTAGGCACATGGGTGAGCGGAATTCCTTGGATGCGTGGGCTGAAGTTGCTGGCATTCCTGCGTATCATACCAGCCTGATCTGAGCCGGGGTGGTCTGTAACCATGAGCATGATAGGCATCATCATACTGTATCTTTTATTGGGCGCACTGGCGGGCACCATGGCCGGCCTGTTTGGCATTGGGGGCGGGCTGGTGATTGTGCCGGTGCTGATCTTCAGTTTCGGGCTACAGGGCATCAGCCCGGAGATCGCTGCCCACCTTGCCGTCGGTACGTCTTTGGCCACCATTGTGTTCACCTCCATCAGTTCCATACGCACCCACCACCAGCATGGCGCGGTGCGCTGGGATCTGTTTCGCCCCATGACCGTTGGTATTGTGGTCGGTGCCGTGCTTGGTGCCTGGACCGCGGCGATGCTGAGCGGCCCGGTGCTGGAAACCATTATCGGGGTGTTTGTCATTCTGGTGGCACTGAAGATGATCCTCGAGGTCAATCCGAAGCCGGGGCGGGACGTTCCGGGCACCACCGGGCTGGGTGCCGCCGGCGGCATCATTGGCTGGGCGTCGGCTATCTTCGGTATTGGTGGCGGCACCCTGACCGTGCCCTATTTAAGCTGGTGCAACGTAAAAATGCAGCAGACGGTGGCGACTTCGGCGGCCTGCGGCTTCCCGATTGCAATTGCGGGCGCCCTGGCCAATGTCTGGACCGGCTGGCAGGATCCCCATTTGCCCGAGCTGAGTCTTGGTTTTATCTACCTGCCGGCGTTGGTGGGTGTGGTCGCCACCAGTGTGTTCTTTGCACGCATCGGCGCCGGGCTGGCCCATCGTCTGGATGGACGCCTGCTCAAGCGCATCTTTGCCATTATGCTGGTTCTGGTTGGTTTACGGTTTCTTCTGAGCTGAGAGAGCATTCATGCTGCAACATCCACAGTTTGACCCGGTGGCGATCGCCCTTGGGCCGTTGAAAAT
>Ga0079224_100003988_pt1 | contig 18884 bp, 17 predicted proteins | sample Stecom2015_FD_80414 | JGI IMG/M metagenome (GOLD analysis project Ga0079224, IMG submission 80414) | Agricultural soil microbial communities from Utah to study Nitrogen management - Steer compost 2015 | ecosystem: Environmental > Terrestrial > Soil > Agricultural land | place: USA: Utah... | reverse complement strand
TTCCAAACGACTTTGTGCACAGAGAGTAACATGTCAGACACGGTCAGGAAAGGGCTTTCCCTTCCCTGCGGAGCACCCGGAAAAAGCGTCCGCTCCGGTGGAACCGAGCGGACGCCCGCGGAAGCTGAGAGGGCATGATCGAGATCTCCTGCCGCAAACGTCCCGGCACCCTCGTACGGCAGACCCTCGCCGGGGTGACGGTGGAGAAGTGCTCCTAGTGCCGAGGGCTCTTCCTCGACCGCGGTGAACTGGAAGAACTGCTCGAAGCCGAACACCGCTGGAGCCGCGGCTTCGAGGGCGGCTACAGCGGGGGCCGTCGCCGCCGCGACAGCGACCCCGAGGACGACCACGACAAGGACTACCAGGGCGAACGGCGCAAACGTCAGCAGAGCTTCCTGGACGAGATCTTCGACTAGCGCCGCCGCGGCCTCCCGGGCGGAGCCCACCGCTCCGCCCGCCCGACACCCCGCCCCGACAACCCGACAGAACCGACACAACGGGCGCCGAACTCCGCTAGTCTCTTGGGGACCGGCCCCGTCGCCCGGGCCTGCGCGAAGGCCCTTCCCGACTTTCGAACGCGTGTATGATCACGGTGCCAGTACCCGTACCGCTACCGAAGGGGAGCCGCATCGTGGTCACCGAGGTCTTCACCCGTAAGTACTGCGACCCGCACGCCGTCAACGGCGAGAAGGTCGAGGCCACCGAGAGCATCCAGTTCGCCTGGGACGGCACGGTTCGTGAGGTCGACGCCTGCGAGGCGTGCAAGAAGGACTACGACACCAGGTTCGAGCCGCTGCTCGACTACTCCCGCCCGGTGAAGCGGCGCCGCGCCGCCAAGAAGACCACCGCGGCCGACAGCGCCCCGGCCGAGACCACCTCGGCCGACAGCGCTCCGGCCGAGAGCTGATCCGCTCCGCGCCGCTCTGCACACAGTCCCAGCGCGCTCCTCGGCTGTGCCGGGCGGCCGGCGCCGCTTCCCGCGGCGCCGGCCGCCTTTGTCGTTTCTTGGGCTTTTCCCGCCCCCGTCGTGGGTAGCGATCTTCCATCCCCGCAGGAGTGCGGGGCGCACGTGCACGGTCCCGCACCCCGGGCACGCAGACGGGACAGGAGAACATTGAGCATCTGGCGCACCAAGAGCATCGAGCAGTCGATCAGGGACACCGACGAACCCGGCCACCGCCTCCGCCGCGACCTGAACGGCCTCGACCTGATCGTCTTCGGCATCGGCGTCATCATCGGGACCGGCATCTTCGTGGTCACCGGACGGCAGGCCGCCGAGAACGCCGGCCCCGCCATCGTGGTGTCCTTCCTCGCCGCCGGAGTGGTGTGCGCGCTGGCGGCCATGTGCTACGCCGAGTTCGCCTCCACCGTCCCGGTCGCGGGCAGCGCCTACACGTTCGGCTACGCCACCCTGGGCGAGTTCATCGCCTGGATCATCGGCTGGGACCTGATCCTGGAGTTCACCCTGGCGGCCTCCGTGGTGTCGGTGGGCTGGTCGGAGTACGCCGGAGACCTGCTCGGCCTCCCCACCTCCGTGCCGGTGGCGGGCCATCCGGTGAACCTCGGGGCGATGGCCGTCGTGCTGCTGCTGGGCGTGGTCGGCACGCTGGGCGCCAAACTGTCGGGGCGGGTCACCGCGGTCGTCGTGGCGATCAAGGTCGGGATCGTGCTGTTCATCATCGCCGTGGGCGCCGCCTACGTGAACCCCGCCAACTGGAGGCCGTTCGTCCCCCCGGCCGCGCCCGCGCCGGCGGGCGGCACGGGCGCGGGGGACAGCCCCCTCACCCAGATCCTGCTCGGCCTGGACCCCACCTCCTTCGGCCTGTGGGGGGTCATCGCCGCCGCCTCCGTGGTGTTCTTCTCCTTCATCGGCTTCGACATCGTCGCCACCACCGCCGAGGAGACCCGCAATCCCAAACGGGACATCCCCGTCGGCATCTTCGGGTCCCTGCTCATCGTGACCGTCCTGTACATGGCGGTGGCCGCGGTCGTCACCGGCATGCGCCCCTACCCCGAACTGAACGTGGAGGCGCCCCTGTCCGAAGCCTTCCGCTCGGTGGACGCGGGCTGGGCCGCGACGCTGATCTCCCTGGGGGGCGTCATCGGCATCACCACCGTCATCCTGGTGCTGTTGATGGGCCAGTCCAGGGTGGCGTTCGCCATGTCCCGCGACGGACTGCTGCCGCGCGCGCTGTCGCGCACCCACCCCCGCTTCGGCACACCGTACGTGACGACGCTGCTGACCACCGGCACGGTGGCGCTGCTGGCCGGCCTGGTGCCCATCGGCACCCTGGAGGAGATGGTCAACATCGGCACCCTGTTCGCCTTCGTGGTGGTGTCGGTGGGCGTGGTGGTCCTGCGCCGCACCCGCCCGGACCTGCCGCGCGCCTTCCGGGTGCCGTGGTCGCCGGTGCTGCCGCTGCTGGCCGCGCTGGCCTGCCTGTGGCTGATGCTGAACCTGACCGTGCTCACCTGGCTGCGGTTCGCGGTGTGGATGGTGCTGGGGGTGGCCGTCTACCTGCTCTACGGGATGCGCCGCAGCAGGCTCGCCGTGCTTCCCCGGCAGCGCACCGGCGAGGAGGGCGAGGGGGCGGTCGCCTAGCGGTGCGGACCTCCCGGCGCGCCCGCCTGGGTGAGCAGCGTCATCAGACGTCCCGGCCGCCGGGACGGGACGGTGCCCGCGACCGGCATACGGGCCTGCACGACGCCGTCGCGCGGCGGCGAGACGGTCGCGCCGAGCCGACGCATGATCCGGCACATGGGCCCGTTGTCGGGAACGGTCTCGGCGCGCAGTTCGGCCAGCCCCCAGTCGGCGGCGACGGCGGTGAGCACCCGGGCCAGGCAGGTGCCGATCCCGTGGCCCTGCCAGAGGTCCTCGACCAGGAAAGCGATCTCGCCGACGCCCGGGTCCATCGTGTACATCAGGTGTGCCAGTGCGACGGGGTCGCCTCCGTCCAGGGGCCGGGCGGCCAGGGTCAGCCCGCGCTCCCGGTCGCAGAAGACGTCGAGCAGCCGGGGACCCAACTCGTCGACCGGGGAGAGGTAGCGGCGGTGTTTCGTCGCGGCGGAGGAACGCCGGTGCAGGCGCTGCAACGCGTCGGAGTCCTCCGGCCCGACCTGCCACACGAACAGGTGGGTCCCGCGGTGGGTGACGACCGTCCCCCGGGTGGGCGCCGGGCCGGTGGGCGGCAGCACCGAACGCACCAGGGCGTCGGCGCGGGCCGACTCCGTCCAGGTGAAGGGGCGGTCCGCCCGGCGCAGCCGGACGGCGCGCAGCGGCCCCACCGGGACCAGCAGGACGCTCTCGGGTTCTTCGGGGAAGTCCGGGACGGCGGGAGTGCCCAGGGTGGCCCAGCGGGCGTCGTCGGCGCCCAGGAGTTCGCCCAGCACCTCGGGCAGCCGGTGGGGCTGTGCCCGCAGCCGCGCGGTGAGCAGCAGCGCACGGGTCACGTCGTCGCCCACGTCGCGGGGGGCCGCGGGCACCGCCAGGACGTCGCCGTCCCGGCTGTGTTCGGCCAGGTCGGCGACCAGGCGGTGGTGGGAGCCGGGAACGTCGACGACGAACTCGTCGACCGCGCCGACGGCGTCGGTGTGGATGGACACCCCTACGACGTTGCCTCCGTGGGCGGCCATGACCCCGACGATCCTGGCCAACTCCCCGGGGCGGTCGTCGACCGCCACCCGGATCCGCCACAGTGCCATCTCCACCACCTCCGGCCGCCAGGGTCTCCCGCCTCGGTGGCCCCAGTCTGCGCGGCGGATGTTTCGGAGGTGCTACGTGGGTGTAAGAGCCGGGCGAAACCGGGATGGGATACGGGTCAACGGGCGCAACGGCCCGGGCCGGTCCGGCCGGTCACTCCTTCGCTCCGGTGAGGTCGGCGAGGACCTCGGTGAGGGCGGCGACTCCGGCGTGGCAGTCGGCGGGGTCGGCGCGCTCCTCGGGGGCGTGCGAGATGCCGGTGGGGTTGCGCACGAAGAGCATGGTCGCGGGCACCGCCGAGGCGAGGATGGCCGCGTCGTGCCCGGCTCCGGTGGACAGCAGGGGCGCGGGCGTGTCCCCGCCCACGAGGGCGGCCAGCCGGTGGCACAGGTCCCGCGGGAAGTCGACCCGGGGGAAGAAGGACTCCTGGAAGCTGCTCAGGCTGACCCCGTGCTCGGCGGCGGAGACGCGGGCCGCCCTGTCCACCGCGGCGACGACCGCGCGCAGTGCGGCCTCCTGGGGGGCGCGGGCGTCCAGCCAGGCGCGCACCCGCGAGGGGATCGAGTTGCTGGTGTTGGGGGTGAGCCACACCCGGCCGACGGTGGCCACGGCGTCGTGCTCGACGGCGGCGCGGCGCACCGCGCTCACCGTCTCGGCGAACGGCAGCATGGGGTCGTTGCGGTCGGCGATCCGGGTGGTCCCGGCGTGGTCGGCCTGGCCGGAGAAGTCCAGGCGCCACCGGCCGTGCGGCCAGACCGTGGCGGCCACGCCCACCGGGGTGCCGTGGTGGACCAGGGAGCGGCCCTGTTCGATGTGGAGTTCCACGAAGACGCCGATGCGGGCGAGGCGGTCGGGGTCGGCGCCCATGCGCTCGGGGTCCAGTCCGGCGTCGGACATGGCGCGCGCCAAGGTGATGCCGTCGGCGTCGGTGAGGCCGCGGGCCCGTTCCGCGGTGATGGCCCCGGTGAGCAGGCGCGATCCGAGGCGGGGCACGCCGAAGCGGGCGCCTTCCTCCTCGACGAAGACGACGACCGCCAGGGGACGCCTGGGGCGCAGTCCGCGCCGGTGGAGTTCGTCGACGGCGGCCAGCGCGCTGACCACGCCGAGGGGGCCGTCGAACCCGCCGCCGTTGGGGACCGAGTCCAGATGCGATCCGGTGACGACGGCGTCGGGCCCCGCCTCGCCCAGCCAGGCCCACAGGTTGCCGTTGCGGTCGGTCTCCACCGACATTCCGCGGGCGTGGGCCTCGCCGGTGAACCAGGCGCGCAGTTCGGCGTCGACCGGTGTCCAGGAGAGGCGCCGGTAGCCGCCGGTGGTGCGGTCGCGTCCCAGCGGGGCGAGACCAGCCCACAACCGGTCGAAGGTGTCGCTCACGGGTCGCTCCTCATCGTCGCTGGGTCCTGACTGTCGGGCCGCGGCGGCGCGCACCGCCGGTCCCAGTGTCCCGGACCGGTCGTCTCGCGGACGAGTGCCCCGTGCCGCTGTGCCGGGACGGTGGGTCTTCCGGTCCTTCGGACTCCAGTGGTAGCACCTCGCCCTCCGGACGCGCACGGCCGCCGCCTCTTGCCCGTACGGGAGTGTCCGGAGTGTGGCGGGCGCCCTCCGGTACCGGTCCGGTGGGCGCCCGCCGGGTGCGTGGGACGGACACGCACGGTGTGGGAAAGGTCTAGGTCGCGGTTGCGGCCAACCACTGTCGGGCCCTATTCAACACGTCCGGGGGAAGCTCGTGCCCACCCGGGTGCTCGTGCATCTGCACGGCCGCTGAGCATTGTCGCAGTTGTTCGGCCAACAAGCGAGCCTGATCGACGGGAGTGATGGGATCAGCGGTCCCCGCCCCGAGGAACACCTGGACACCGGAGAGGTCCACCGGGGTGAGCGGGCGCCCCTGCAGCGGCGCGGCGGCGGCGAACAGGACCGCCCGGCGCAGCAGGCCCGGATGGAGCAGCAGGGTGGCCGCCGCCATGTTCGCGCCGTTGGAGAAGCCGACAGCGGTCACGGTCGCGGGGTCCAGGTCGTAGGCGTCGGTGGCCCTGCGCACGAAGCCGGCCAGTTCGGCGGCGCGGGCGATGACGTCGTCGACGTCGAACACGCCCTCGCGCAGCCGGCGGAACCAGCGGTTGGCGCCGTTCTCGTCGACCTTGCCGCGCGGCGACAGCAGTGCCGCGCCGCTGTCCAGGCTCCGGCCCAGGCCGAGCAGGTCGTACTCGTCGGCTCCGGTGCCGTGCAGCAGGAGCAGGGTGGGCGCGTCCGGATGGGTGGGCGAGCGGAACACGTGGGTGAAACCCAGGTCTGCCATGCGTCTACTCCTCGATCTTCAGCTCGGGCAGGGCCCGTTCGATCTGGTCGCGCCGGGGCTCCAGCCACGGCGGCAGCCGGAGCCTGCGGCCCAGTTCCAGCAGCGGCTCGTCGTAGTCGAACCCGGGGCCGTCGGTGGCGATCTCCAGCAGCACCCCGCCGGGCTCGCGGAAGTAGATCGAGGTGAAGTAGGAGCGGTCGCGCACCTCGGTCACGGACACGCCCGCGTCCAGCAGCTCCCGCTGCCAGTCGAGCTGGGTCTGCTGGTCGGGGGCGCGGTAGGCGACGTGGTGCACGGTGCCCACGGCGACCTCGCCGAGGCGGGCGGTGGGCATGGCGACGACGTCCAGGACAGTGCCGACCGCCGCTCCCGCGGCCCCGGTGTGGAAGCGCAGCCGGTCGCCCTCCTCGGCGGCCAGGGTGAACCCGAGCCGGTTCTGGAGCATGTCGGCGGTCCGCTCGTGGTCGCGTTCGGTGAGGGTGACCGCGCGGATGCCGCGGATGGCGTGCTCGACCGGGACGTCGCCGCCGTCCCAGGGGTCGGTGTCGTGGTGGTCGGGGCTGGCGACCAGTTCGAGGACGAGGCCGTCGGGGTCGCGCAGGCTCAGCACGTCCTCCTCCAGCCGTTCGGCGGGACGGGTGGCGGGCACGCCCAGCCGGGCCAGGTGCCGCTGCCACCAGCCGATCGACCCCTCGGGAACGGAGAAGGAGGTGACGGTGGCCTGACCGGCACCGATCCGTCCCCTGGGCGCCTCCGGCCACGGGAAGAAGGTCATGACGGTGCCCGGGTTCCCCGCGCGGTCGCCGTAGTAGAGGTGGTATGTGTCGGGGGCGTCGAAGTTGACCGTCTGCTTGACCAGCCGCATGCCCAGGACGTTGCGGTAGAAGTCCGCGTTGGCCGCCGGGTCGCCGGCGATCGCGGTGACGTGGTGGATTCCTGCGGGGCGTACGCTCATGGACCGTCTCCTGTTCCTCGGTTCTTCCACACGAGCAAACAGTTGAAATTTAAACTTTATTCCGGAGGTATGCCACCCGTCCCGCTGACCGGTTCCGGACACGACGAAGCCCCCGCCGGTCGGGGGGCGGGGGCTTCGCGGTGGTCTCCTGCTCCTCCGGGGAGTCCGTGGGGGTCGGGGGCTCGGGACTCCTCAGCTCCGGCGGAGCGGTCCGTCACCGGTGGCTCAGTCGTTCAGAGGCTTGATGGCGGCCGACATCGCGGCACGCTCGGCACGCAGTTTGGCCAGCGCCTCTTCCAGAATGGCCTGGCCGTCGGCGTCACTGCGCCGCTCCTTCACGTAGGCCAGGTGGGTCTTGTACGGTTCGGTCTTCGGGGGAGCCGGGGGGTTCTCCGGGTCCTTGCCTGCGGGGAAACCACAACGGGGGCAGTCCCATTCGTCAGGAATCTGAGCCTCGTGCGAGAAGCTCGGAACCACTTGGTGCTTGTTGGCGCAGTAGAACGCGACACGGATCCGCGGTGCCGCCTCACCGCGTTCGGCTTCGCCCATCGGGCCGGCGCCGACGCGGCTGCCGCGGATGGCACTGCCACTACCCACGAAAAACTCCTTCAGCGTGATGTGCCCCGGGAACGGTCCGTCGCACGCTCCGCAGAACGCACAGCACCGAGCGCGCGTGCCCGGGGCCCTGCGGGCGAGGGGCGCGGTGCTCGGGCTAGCTCTGGCGGAGGATGAGCAGGCCGAGCGCGACGATACCGACGGTCCACACCAGACCGGTGGCGATGGTCAACCGGTCGAGGTTGCGCTCGACCACCGAGGAGCCCCCCAGGGAGGAGGTGACACCGCCGCCGAACAGATCGGAGAGGCCACCACCTTTGCCCTTGTGGAGCAGGACCAGCATGATCATCAGCACGCTGATGATCATCAGGGCAATGGACAGACCGACGATAATCACACGCTCACCCGTAACTCGACCCCGACGAGGGGGAATCCGAACGACCAGAACTTCCGCCCGGCCTCGCGCCACCTGAGGAAAAGCGAGATCCCGGACAGGGTATCGGGAACATTACCTGATTTTACCCCCGACACTGTAGGCCCCGGAGCCACTCTTCCCGAAAGACTCCGTCACGCCGCGTGTCGGCGGGCCGCGCCGGGGCGGCGGCCCGCCGACCGGCCGGTCTCAGCCCTGCACGGCGGCGCGGACCAGGGCGACGAACTCGTCGGCCTGCAGGCTCGCACCGCCCACCAGCGCACCGTCCACGTCCTGCTGGGCCATGATCGCCGCGACGTTGCCGCTCTTGACCGAGCCGCCGTAGAGGATGCGGGTCCGCCCCGCGGCCTCGGCGGAGTACAGTTCGCCGATCCGGCCCCGCAGCGCCGCGCACACCTCCTGGGCGTCCTCGGGGGTGGCGACCTCGCCGGTGCCGATCGCCCACACCGGCTCGTAGGCGATGACCAGGTCGCGGACCTGCTCCTCGGACACGCCCTTGAGCGCGCCCTCCAACTGGGCCAGGGTGTGCTCGACCTGGCGCCCCGCCTTGCGGACGTCCAGGCCCTCGCCCAGGCACAGGATCGGGGTGATGCCGTTGGCGAAGGCCGCCCGGACCTTCGCGTTGACCACCGCGTCGTCCTCGTGGTGGTACTCGCGCCGCTCCGAGTGCCCGGCCAGCACGTAGGAGCAGTTGAGCTTGGCCAGCATCGGCCCGGACACCTCGCCGGTGTAGGCGCCCTTCTCGTGCTGGGAGATGTCCTGGGCACCGTAGCGGATCCGCAGCTTGTCGCCCTCCACCAGGGTCTGCACGCTGCGGATCGCGGTGAACGGCGGCAGCACCGCGATGTCCGCGGCGTCGTAGTCGGCGTCGTTGAGGGCGAAGGCCATCTTCTGCACCAGGGCGATGGCTTCGAGGTGGTTGTTGTGCAGCTTCCAGTTACCCGCGATCAGCGGCTTGCGCTCGGCGGTTGCCATGGTCTTCCTAGTCCTCCAGTGCCGCGATGCCGGGCAGGGTCTTTCCTTCGAGGTACTCCAGGCTGGCGCCGCCGCCGGTGGAGATGTGCCCGAACGCCTTCTCGTCGAAGCCGAGGGCCCGCACGGCCGCGGCCGAGTCGCCGCCGCCGACCACGGTGAACGCCGAGGAGTCGGCCAGCGCCCGGGCCACCGCCCGGGTGCCGTTCGCGTACGGCTCCATCTCGAACACGCCCATCGGGCCGTTCCAGAACACGGTCGCCGCGTCGGCCAGCTTCGCGGCGAACAGTTCGGCCGAGGCCGGTCCGATGTCCAGGCCCATCCGGTCGGCGGGGATCTCGGCGACGCCGACCACGTCGTGGGCGGCGTCGGCGGCGAACTTCTCCGCGGCCACCACGTCGACGGGCAGCACGAACTCCACCCCGCGCTCCTCGGCGCGGCGCAGGTAGCCGTTGACGGTGTCGATCTGGTCGCGCTCCAGCAGGCTGGCACCGACCTCGTACCCCTTGGCGGCGAGGAAGGTGTAGGCCATGCCGCCGCCGATGAGGATGCGGTCGGCGGTGTTGAGCAGGTTGTCGATGACCCCCAGCTTGTCGGAGACCTTGGAGCCGCCCAGCACCACCACGTAGGGGCGCTGCGGGGACTCGGTCAGCCGCCGCAGCACGTCGACCTCGGTGAACACCAGTCCGCCCGCGGCGTGCGGGAGACGCCTGGGCAGGTCGTAGACGCTGGCGTGCTTGCGGTGCACCGCGCCGAAGCCGTCGCCGACGTACAGGTCGGCCAGGGCCGCGAGCCGGTCGGCGAACGCGCCGCGCTCGGCGTCGTCCTTGCTGGTCTCCCCCGGTTCGAAACGCAGGTTCTCCACCAGGGCGACCTCGCCGTCGGCGAGTCCGCGGCTGACGGCCAGGGCGGACTCCCCCGCGGTGTCGGTGGCGAAGCGCACCTCGGCGCCCAGCAGTTCGCCCAGCCGCTCGGCGACGGGCCGCAGCGAGTAGGCGGGGTCGACCTTGCCCTTGGGGCGCCCCAGGTGGGCGCCGACGACGACGCGCGCGCCCCGCTCGCGAAGCCTGGTGATGGTGGGCAGGCTGGCCCGGATGCGGCCGTCGTCGGTGATGCGGTCACCGTCGAGCGGCACGTTGAGATCGGCCCGGACAAAAACGCGCTTGCCCGCGACGTCGAGGTCCTCGATCGTCCGCATGTCTCTACTTCTCTTTCTGGAAGCGGTCTACATGGGCGGCGACGCCCCCCGCCCGGCCGCGGAGGGGCCGGTGGTGAGGGCGTCGCCGGTGCCGTGGGCGGCGTTCGTCAGAGGTTGGAGCCGACCAGCTTGACCAGGTCGACCAGGCGGTTGGAGTAGCCCCACTCGTTGTCGTACCAGCCGACGACCTTGACCTGGTTGCCGAAGGCCATGGTGAGGCTGGCGTCGAAGGTGCAGGAGGCCGGGGTGCCGACGATGTCGGAGGAGACGATCGCGTCCTCGGTGTAGACCAGGACGTCCTTGAGCGCTCCCTCGGCCGCGGCCTTGAACGCGGCGTTGACCTCTTCCTTGGTGACGTCGCGCTCCAGGGTGACCACCAGGTCGGTGACGGAGCCGTCGGGCACCGGGACCCGCATCGCCAGGCCGTCGAGCTTGCCCTTCAGCTCGGGCAGCACCAGCGCGGTGGCCTTGGCGGCGCCGGTGGTGGTGGGGATGATGTTCTGCGCGGCGGCCCGGGCGCGGCGCAGGTCCTTGTGCGGGTAGTCCAGGATGACCTGGTCGTTGGTGTACGCGTGCACCGTGGTCATCAGACCCTTGACGATGCCGAAGTTCTCCATCAGGGTCTTGGCCATCGGCGCCACGCAGTTGGTGGTGCACGAGGCGTTGGACAGGATGTGGTGGTTGGCCGGGTCGTACTTGTCGTCGTTGACGCCCATGACGACGGTCAGGTCCTCGCCCTTGGCCGGGGCGGAGATGATGACCTTCTTGGCGCCGGCCTCGAGGTGCTTCTTGGCGTCCTCGGCCTTGGTGAAGAAGCCGGTGGACTCGATGACGACGTCCACGCCGAGGTCGCCCCAGGGCAGCTGGGCCGGGTCGCGCTGGGCGAGCGCCTTCATGGTGACGCCGCCGACCGAGATGGTGTCCTCGCCGACCTCGACCTCGCCGGGCAGGGTGCCCAGCACCGTGTCGTACTTGAGCAGGTGGGCCAGGGTCGCCTTGTCGGTGAGGTCGTTGACGGCCACGATCTCGACGTCGCTGCCCGCGGCGGCCTGGACCGCCCGCCAGAAGTTGCGGCCGATTCGTCCGAATCCGTTCACGCCTACACGGATGGTCACGGAAACCATTCTCCTCACGTGTCGTCTGCGTCGTCGACGCTGGTTCCGACGCAACACGCGCCGGATCACGGAAAACAGTGTGCGTTGTGGGCTGGGGCGAGCCTATCGTCCGCGCTCCCGGTCACCGGAGGCGGATCCGCCACGGCGCGCGAGCCGTCCCGTCGGTGCCAATACTGGCACCTTCACACACTAGAGGTATAGACCATTAGATCGTATTTTTCGCTTCCTCTTACCATCGTTTCCGCAGCTCGTGAAAGTGTGGGCAACCCGGGAGAACCGTTCACACTTTATTACGAGCGCATTAACGAGGCCTGTTGGCGGAGAACCGGCCCCGCCCCGCCCCCGCCCGCCCCGCACTGTCCACCCGGAGCCACCGAACGGTCACCGTCGGACACTGTCTGTGATCATCCTCACATCACGGGACGAGCATGTCGGGCGTCAGGTTCGCCTCGGTGTTGGGAATGCCCAGATCCGCCGCGCGCTTGTCCGCCATGGCCAGCAGCCGCCGGATCCGGCCCGCGATCGCGTCCTTGGTCAACGGCGGGTCGGAGAGCTGCCCCAGCTCCTCCAGCGACGCCTGCTTGTGCTCCAACCGGAGCTTGCCCGCGGCGACCAGGTGCTCGGGGGCGTCGTCGGCGAGGATCTCCAGCGCCCGCTCGACCCGGGCGCCCGCGGCGACTGCGGCCCGCGCACTGCGCCGCAGGTTGGCGTCGTCGAAGTTGGCCAGCCGGTTGGCGGTGGCCCGCACCTCGCGGCGCATTCGCCGCTCCTCCCAGGCCAGCACGCTCTGGTGGGCGCCCAACAGGGTCAGCAGCGCGCTGATGGAGTCGCCGTCGCGCACCACCACGCGGTCCACCCCCCGCACCTCACGGGCCTTGGCGTGCACCTTGAGCCGCCGCGCCGCGCCCACCAGGGCCAGCGCAGCCTCCGGCCCCGGACAGGTGATCTCCAACGACATGGACCGCCCCGGCTCGGTGAGCGAGCCGTGCGCGATGAAAGCGCCGCGCCACGCCGACTCCGCGTCGCACACCCCGCCTGCCACCACGTGCCGGGGCAGACCGCGCACCGGACGGCCGTTGCCGTCGATCAGCCCGGTCTGGCGGGCCAGGCTCTCCCCCTCCTTGATGACCCGGACCACATAGCGGTTGCCCTTGCGTAGACCGCTGGGAGCCAGCACCACCACCTCGGACTCGTGCCCGAAAACCTCGGAGACGTCCTTGCGCAGCCGACGCGCGGCCACCCCCGTGTCGAGTTCGGCCTCGATCACGATACGTCCGCCGACCAGGTGCAGCCCGCCGGTGAAACGCAGAATCGTCGAGACTTCCGCTTTGCGGCAGCATGGCTTGAGAACGGTCAGCCGGCTCAACTCGTCCTTCACCACGCCGGTCATCGCCATGGATGCGGCCCCTTCCCCCTGTAGAACGCACACGTGCGCGCCGCGGCCAAGCAGCGCCCTTCGTGGCAGACTACTTGCCCACGCGGCCAACTCCATGCCCCACGTACGTGTGTCCGCTCCCCTTGACCGTTCCGACACCCCCGCACTCTCGTACTCCTGTGCCGCCGGAGCCGCTCAGCCTGCGAAGATCTGGTCGAACGCCGCCGCGAACCGGTCCGGATCGTGGCGCGGCGAACCGTCGTCGACGGCCAGGTCGGCCAGCACCAGGCTGGCCCCCAGCTCGGCGGAGACCTGCTCCAGCCGGACCGTGTCCTCCACCCCCTTGCGGTCGGCCAGTACCACGTCCACCCGCAGCTCGGGCGCGTGGTCGGCGAGCACCTCCAGATAGGTGTGCGCGGCGAACCCGTCGGTCTCGCCCCGCTGCGGGGACAGGTTGAGCGCCACCAGCCGCCGCGCCCGGGTCGTCACCAGCGCCCGCGCCAGATCCGGGACGAGCAGGTGGGGCAGCACGCTGGTGAACCAGGAGCCGGGACCGAACACCACCCAGTCGGCCTCGTGCACCGCCCGCACCACCTGGCCGGGAACCGGCGGCCGGTCCGGGATCAGCGAGATGGACCGCACCCGACCCCGGGTGCTGGCGCAGGCCACCTGACCGCGCACGGTCACCACCTCGTCGGGACGTTCCGGGTCGGCCCCCTCCACCTCTGCGACGATGTCCAACGGCACCGACGACATCGGCAGCACCCGGCCGTGCGCACCGAGCAGCTGCCCCACCCAGTCCAGCGCGGCCACCGAGTCGCCCAGCAGCTCCCACAGCGCCACGATGAGCAGGTTGCCCACCGCGTGCCCGTGCAGCTCGCCCTCGGAACGGAACCGGTGCTGCACCACCTCGCTCCAGGTGCTGCCCCACTCGTCGTCGCCGCACAGCGCCGCCAACGCCATCCGCAGGTCCCCGGGCGGCAGCACCCCCAGCTCCCGGCGCAGCCGCCCGCTGGACCCGCCGTCGTCGGCGACCGTCACCACGGCGGTGACGTCGGTGGTGACGCGGCGCAGCGCGGACAGCGACGCGTACAGCCCGTGCCCCCCGCCCAACGCGACCACCCTCGGCGGCGCGGCCCCGTCGCCGTCCTGCGGCCTCTCCCAAGCGTCCTCGTAACCCGCCATCGGTCTACGCGCCCCTCAATTCCCTCCCCCGGGCCACCCGACGTCCCGGGGCACCTGACGCGGCGCCGGCCGCCGCGCCGCCGCTTACTCGCGCCCCAGGTCGCGGTGGATGATGTTCACCTCGACCCCCTCGTCGCGCAGGCGTGCGGCGAGCTGCTCGGACATGGCGACACTGCGGTGCTTGCCCCCGGTGCAGCCCACCGCGAGCGTCATGTAGTGCTTACCCTCGCGCTGGTACCCGGAGACCAGCAGCCGCAGCACCTCGACGTAGGAGTCCAGCATCTCCTTGGCGCCGCGCTGGGCCAGCACGTAGTCGCGCACCGGGCCGTCCTGCCCCGTCATGGGGCGCAGCTCCGGAACCCAGTGCGGGTTGGGCAGGAACCGGCAGTCCAACACCAGGTCGGCGTCGACCGGCAGCCCGTGCTTGAACCCGAAGGAGACCACGTTGGCGCGCAGGTGGGTCTCGCGGGCCTGCCCGAAGAACCCCACCATCTTCGCCTTGAGCTGGTGCACGTTGAGCTGGGAGGTGTCGATGACCAGGTCGGCCTCGCCGCGGATGGAGCGCAGCAGCCCGCGTTCCCGGCTGATCCCGTCGGTCAGCCGCCCCTCCCCCTGCAGCGGGTGCGGACGGCGCACGCTCTCGAAACGGCGCACCAGCGTCTCGTCCGAGGCCTCCAGGAACACCACACGGGCGACGATGCCGCGGCCGCGCAGGTCCTCCACCGCGGACAGCAGGTCCTCGGTGAAGGCCATACTGCGCACGTCCACGACGGCGGCCACCCGCGACACCGCCCCGTGGGTGCGTCCGGCCAGGTCGATCATGGTGGGCAGCAGCCCCGGCGGCAGGTTGTCGACGACGAACCAGTCGAGGTCCTCCAGCGCCCGCGCCGCGGTGCTGCGTCCGGCTCCCGACATGCCCGTCACGACGACGATCTCCGGTGGGAGATCGCCTTCCCGACTGGTCGTCACGTGCTCTTCCCTTCGTGGTCTCGGTTGGCTGGCTTGCTGTCCTCCGGCGGCGTCCGCTCCCCGTCCCCGGTGCCGCTGAGCCGCTCGTGGATGGTCCGCGCGGTCCGCTCCCCGATCCCGGGCACCTCGGCGATCTCGGCGACCGTGGCCTGTGCCAGGCGGCGCACCGACCCGAAGTGCTTGACCAGCGCGGCGCGACGGACCGGTCCCAGCCCGGGGATGTCGTCCAGGACGCTGCTCGTGAGCGCTGCGGCCCTCTTGCGCCGATGGTAGGAGATCGCGAACCGGTGCGCCTCGTCCCGGACCCGTTGCAGCAGGTAGAGGCCTTCGCTGGCGCGCGGCAGGATGATCGGGTCCTCGTCGTCGGGCACCCACACCTCCTCCAGCCGCTTGGCCAGGCCGCAGACGGCCACGTCCTCGATCCCCAGGTCGTCCAGCGCCCGCTGGGCGGCCGCGACCTGGGGGCGGCCTCCGTCCACCACGACCAGGTTGGGCGGGTAGGCGAACCGGGGCGCGCCCCCCTTCACGGTACGGCCCGCGGCCGGTGGCGCGCCGCTGCCGCCCAGCGTGTCCAACTCCCCGGAGCGCTGGCTCTCCTCCAGGTAGCGGGTGAACCGGCGGGTGAGGACCTCGTACATCGCCGCCACGTCGCTGTGCTCGGCGCCCGTCGCGCCCCGGATGCTGAACCGCCGGTACTCGGACTTGCGGGCCAGACCGTCCTCGAACACCACCATCGACGCCACCGGGTGCTCCCCCTGGAGGGTGGAGACGTCGAAGCACTCGATGCGCAGCGGGGCCTCCGCCAGTCCCAGCGCCTCGGCGATCTCCGACAGCGCCCTGGAGCGCGTGGTCAGGTCGGAGGCGCGCTGGCTCTTGTGGCGGGCCAGCGCCTGCTCGGCGTTCTTGGCGACGGTCTCCATCAGGGCCCGCTTGTCGCCGCGCCGGGGCACCCGCACGTCCACGGCCGCGCCGCGCCGCTTCGACAGCCAGGCGGTGACGGCGGCGAGGTCGATGAGCTCGGCCGACACCAGCACCTCGCGGGGGATGGCCGCGGCGGTCTCCGCCCCCTCCGCGCCGCCGTAGGTCTGGGCGAGGAACTGCTCGACGAGCTGGCCGGTGGAGACCTCCTCGACCTTGTCCACCACCCAGCCGCGCTCGCCGCGGATCCGTCCGCCGCGGACGTAGAACACCTGGACCGCGGCCTCCAGCTGGTCCTCGGCGATGGCGATGACGTCGCAGTCGGTGGCGTCGCCGAGGACCACCGCCTGCTTCTCCATGACCGTGCGCAGCGCCTGGATGTCGTCGCGGATGCGTGCGGCGCGCTCGTACTCCTGCTCGGCGGCGGCCTGTTTCATCTCGGCCTCCAGGGCCCGCAGGAACCGGCCGGTCTCGCCCGCCATGAAGGCGCAGAAGTCCTCGGCGAGCGCGCGGTGCTCGGCCGCGTCGACGCGTCCCACGCACGGGGCGGAGCACTTGTCGATGTAGCCGAGCAGGCAGGGCCGCCCGCTGGAGCGGGCGCGGCGGAACACCCCCGCCGAGCAGGTGCGCACCGGAAACACCCGCAGCAGCAGGTCGACGGTGTCGCGGATGGCCCAGGCGTAGGAGTAGGGCCCGAAGTAGCGCACCCCGCGGCGGCGGGCCCCCCGCATCACCTGCACCCGGGGGAACTCCTCGTTGAGCGTGACCGCCAGGTAGGGGTAGCTCTTGTCGTCGCGGTAGCGGACGTTGAAGCGCGGCGAGTACTCCTTGATCCAGGAGTACTCCAGCTGCAGCGCCTCCACCTCGGTCCCCACCACCGTCCAGTCGACGTCGGCTGCGGTGGAGACCATGGTCTGGGTCCGCGGGTGCAGCGCGCTGAAGTCCTGGAAGTAGGAGGACAGCCGGGCGCGCAGGTTCTTGGCCTTTCCAACGTAGATCACGCGGCCGTGCTCGTCCCGGAACCGGTAGACCCCCGGGTCGGTGGGGATGGATCCGGGTTCGGGGCGCAGGGTCGGGCGGACGGTCATCTGGTTTCCTCTGGGCGGTCCCCCGGGACGGGGGAGGGGTCGGGCTCCCGGGAGCGGGACGGGTGCGCCGTGGCGCACCTCTCCCCCATTCTCCGCGGGCTCCCGCGCGAGGCGGGAAGCCCCGCGGCGCGAACAGCGGAAATCCTCTTTTCCTCAGGCTGTGTGAGGGCGTCAGGGTCCCCTTCCATTGTGCTCCCCCGAGCGGACCGCCCGCATCCGCCACACCCGGAAGGCGGCGTGATCCCCCGCGCAGTGCCGTTGCCCACCCCCGCGAACGTCACGGTTCGGCATAGGGATGTTCTAGGTTGTCCCTGTATCCGCGTTGCACCGCTTTTCTTTTCCGCTCTCCGACTTCGTGCAAGGGGGACCCTCCAGTGATGTCAATCGGCAACTGGATCGCGGTGGGTGTCGCCGTCGCGATCTCGGTGCTCCTGGTCACCGTGCTGCACTGGTTGCTGACCCACCAGTTGTCCAAGGTGTGGACCCTGGCCGAACACCTGGTCCGGCGCTGCCGCTACTCGGCCTACGCGGCGGCCTCGGTCCTGGGGGTGAACCTGGCGATCCCCGACGCGAACGGCTTCGAGAACCCCCGGTTCTGGTACCCGATCTTCCAGCACGGCATGCGTATCGCGATGATCGCCTCGCTGACCTGGCTCGGGTTGACCGTCGCCTACGCGATCACCGACATGGTCCTGGCGCGCCTGGCCGTGCACAACGGCGACGCCGACCGGCGCTCCCGCCGCCTGCAGACACAGGTGCGGCTGCTGCGGCGGGTCGCGGCCACCCTGCTGGGGCTGCTCGCGGTCGCGGCGATCCTGTTCACCTTCCCCGCCGTGGCCGCGCTCGGTGCCGGACTGCTGGCCTCCGCCGGTCTGATCGGCATCATCGCCGGTGTGGCGGCGCAGGCCACCCTGGGCAACCTGTTCGCCGGACTGCAGCTGGCGTTCAGCGACTCGCTGCGCATCAACGACGTGGTGGTCGTGGAGGGCGAGTGGGGGCGCGTCGAGGAGCTGACCCTCACCAACGTGACCGTGCGCATCTGGGACGAGCGCCGCCTGATCTTCCCCGTCTCCTACTTCACCACCAAGCCGTTCGAGAACTGGACCAAGCACGGCAGCAGCATCACCGGAGTGGTGATGCTGCGCGTCGACTGGGAGGTCCCGGTGGACCGGCTGCGCGCCGAGGTGGAGTCGTTCGTGACCGGCCACCCCCTGTGGGACGGCCGCAGCTGGGCGTTGGAGGTCACCGACGTGCTGGACTCGGGGCTGATCGAGCTGCGCGCCACGGTCAGCGCCGCCGACTCCGGCTCCCGCTGGACACTCACGGTCCAGCTGCGCGAGCACATGCTCACCTACATCCGGGAGAACTTCCCCGAGGCGCTGCCGCGCAACCGCACCCAGTTCACGGGGATGGACGGCGAGGAGCAGCAGTACGCCGCGATGTGGCCCGCCTCGGCGTTCCGCCGCTCCTCCGCCGTCGCGACCCCCGTGGGCGCGGAGCACGACGAGACCGACTGAGCCCGCCCCGAGAGGGCTCAGACCAGGATGATGTCGGTCCCCTCCACCTTCACCTCGAACGGCTCCAGCGGGTCGACGGCCGGCCCCTGGAGCACCTCCCCGTCGAGCCCGAACCTGCTGTGGTGGCACAGGCAGTGGATGTCGGTGGTGACCTCCTGGACGGTGCAGCCCCCGTGGGTGCACGACGCGCTGAACGCCCGGAACTGTCCGGGCTCGGGCTGGGTGATCACCAGCTTGGCGTCGACCAGCAGCAGTCCGCCGCCCTCGGGGACGTCGGTGGTCTGCGCCACCACCTGTCCGCGCAGCGCGTCCTGCGGCTTCGGTGCGGCGGTGCAGGCCGCGGCGGTGAGCGCCACCGCTCCCGCGGCCCCCGTACCCGCCAGCATCGTGCGGCGGCTCATCCGGCAGACGCGCGGTGACGGCTCCGTTGTCATGAGAAGGCTCCCTGGAATGGTCGAACAGGACTACTACGCAATGTAGTACGGGTGCGGGAGTGGATCGTCGCAGGGTGGGGGTGCCGACTCAGTCCCGTCGCAGCACCACGGTCCGGACGATCTTGTCGTGGACGGCCTGCCGCTTGGGCAGGTCCCACAGCGGCCACAGCGCGA